>Ga0126307_10000125_pt1 | contig 46198 bp, 44 predicted proteins | sample Plot28_FD_89955 | JGI IMG/M metagenome (GOLD analysis project Ga0126307, IMG submission 89955) | Serpentine soil microbial communities from UC McLaughlin Reserve, CA, USA - Plot28 | ecosystem: Environmental > Terrestrial > Soil > Grasslands | place: USA: UC McLaughlin Reserve, Lake County... | reverse complement strand
GTTTCTGCTCTCCGATCTCATGGCGCAGATCGCGCAGGCGACGCTCGGCGAGAACGTCTACCTCTTCAACGAGCAGTACGTCGTCAAGGCCGCCGAGCGTGGGATGAAGTTCGGCTGGCACCAAGACTCCGGCTTCATCGACTACGCCCATCGAGCGTATCTCACGTGCTGGATCGCGCTCGACGACGTAACTGAAGCCAACGGCACCGTGTACCTGCTGCCCTATTCGCGCGCCGGCACGCGCGACGTCGTCGAGCACGTCCGCGATCAGGAGTCCAATGACCTGATCGGCTATTTCGGAGACGACCCGGGCGAGCCGGTCGTCGTGCCGGCCGGAAGCATCGCCTGCTTCTCCAGCACGCTCTTTCACCGCAGTGGCCCCAACACGACGGACCGCATGCGGCGCATCTACCTCGCGCAGTACTCGCCTGAGCCGATCCTTGATGAGGATCGTTCAGCACCGCGGCACCTCGCCGAGCCGCTCCTGGTCGCCGGCGAGCGAGTGCGCTAGCCGGCGACCCCACCCGACCCACCGCCGCTAGGATCGCGCCCGAGCCCATGCGAGGAGCCCACACAGATGGAATGTGACGTTGCCGTCCTCGGGGGCGGCCCGGGCGGCTACACAGCCGCGATCCGCGCCGCGCAGCTCGGCGCCAAGACCGTCTGCATCGAGAAGGAGCCCGAGCTCGGCGGCACGTGCCTGCGCGTCGGTTGCATCCCGACCAAGGCCTGGGTGCAGACCGCCTTCGCGCTGAAGGAGGCCGAGGAGACCTTCGCCAAGCTCGGCGTCCAGACGAGCGCGCCGACCCTCGACTTCGCCACCGCCAACCAGTGGAAAGACGGCGTCGTCAAGCAGATGACGGGCGGGGTCGCGATCCTGTTCAAGGCCAACGGGGTCGAATGGGTCAAAGGAACAGGCCGCTTCAAGGACGCGCACACGATCACGGTCGAAGGCGGCGAGGACGTCACCTTCAAGCAGGCCGTGATCGCCACCGGCTCATTCCCGTTGCGCCCGCCGATCGACGGCCTCGACTCCCCTCGCTGCGTCGACTCGACCGGCCTCCTCGCCCAGACCGAAGTCCCGAAGCGCGTCGTCGTCCTCGGCGGCGGGATCATCGGGTGCGAGTTCGCCTCGATCTTCCGGCGCTTCGGCTCCGAGGTGACGATCATCGAGATGCTTCCAGGCCTGATCCCGCAGGAGGACGCCGACGCGGCCAAGGAGCTCGCCAAGCAGTTCGGCAAGCGCGGCATCACCGTCCACCTCGAGACCACCTGCGACAACGTTGAGGACACCGGCAGCGGCCTGCGCATCCACTTCGGCGGCGAATCCATCGAGGCCGACCTGATGCTCGTCGCCACGGGGCGCGGTCCCAGCGTCGAGAACCTCGGGCTCGAGGAGATCCAGGTCGAGTTCGACAAGCGCAAGGGCATCGCCGCCGACGAGCATCGCCGGACGACGCAGCAGCACATCTACGCCGTCGGCGACTGCGCCGGCTACTGGCAGCTCGCCCACACCGCCTTCCGCGAGGGCGAGGTCGCGGCCGAGAACGCCATGGGGCACGAGGCGATCGTCGACAACCGCGGCGTCCCGCGCCCGATCTACACCGACCCGGAGATCGCCGGCGTCGGCCTGACCGAGGCCGAGGCGCGCGAGCAATACGGTGACGATGTCGCCGTCGGCGTGTTCCCCTGGGTCGCGAACGCTCGCGCCGTGATGCAGAACGAGACCGTCGGCTGGGTCAAGTCGATCCACGAGACCCACTACGGCGAGCTGCTCGGGTTGATCATGGTCGGCCCGCACGTGACCGACCTGATCGAGGCGGGCACGATCGCCCTCGACGCCGAGGCCACCGTCGAGACGGTCGCCGACGGGATGGCAGCCCATCCGACCCTCTCCGAGGCGATCAAGGAAGCCGGGCTCGTCGCGCTCGGCCGCCCCATCCACATTCCGATCAAGAAGCGCGCCGCGGCTAAGGCCTAGAGAGCCGTATCCGCGTGGCGGTGCTCGCCGTTTGAGCAACATGGAGGCATCCCGCGCGGGTCGTCCGTCGCGACCCCGGAAGTCTCTTCGCCTACTGAAGCGCACGGCCGACCCGGCGTTCGAGCGGCTCTACCGCCAACACGCGCGCGAGGTCTATCAGTACGCACTCGCCCTGCTGACGAACCCGGCCGACGCGGAGGACGCCACGCAGACGGCCTTCCTCAATGCCTACCGCGCCTTCCAGCGCGGCGAGCGGCCGCACAAGCCGCACAACTGGTTGATCACGATCACGCACAACGTCTGCCGGATGCGCTGGCGCCAGGCCGACAGCCGGCCACGCGAGGTCGCGCTCGAGGAGGCCCCTGAGCCGGTCGCTCTCGACCACGAACGGCCGGACCTCGATGCGCTGCTGAACGCGCTCGCCGGGCTCTCGTTCAACCAGCGCGCCGCGCTCGTCATGCGCGAGCTGGAAGGGCGCAGCTATCAGGAGATCGCCGAGGTCCTCGAGGTCTCGAACGGCGCGGTGGAGGCGCTCCTCTTCCGAGCGCGCCGCCGGCTCCAACTCCAGCGCGGTGCCGTTGGCGTCCTCAGCCACGGCACCGCTGCCGGGCTCGCTCACGTCATTCATCGGGGCCGGAGGAGGTGCCGCCACGGCCGGCGGCGCGGCGATCGGCGCCAACGTCGTGCTCAAGGCGGCGGCGGTCGTCGTCGCAGGCGCCGTGACCGCGGGCGTCGGCTTCAAGAGCGTCGAGGCCATCACGGCTCCCGCTCCGCTATCAGCGGCTCAGTCGAAAGTGCTGCTTGCCCGAGCCGGGCAGAAGAGCGCTCTCGCCGGCCAGGCCGAGGAGGGTCGGAAGACCGTCAACGTGCGGGACGATGAGCGTCGGCGCTCAACTCCCGTCACCCGCGCAAGCGTCCAGCCGAGCGCACCGAGCAACCCCTCGTCGGCAACCCAGGAGGCCTCGCCGCCCCCGCCGCCGATCGCCTCGACCGCGGCGCTAGCACCCATCGGGGTCACAGTCGCCGTGCCCGTTCCGCCACCGCCAGTGCTCCCGCCGCCCCCGGTGACGGTGCCCCCGGCACCGGTAACGGTGCCACCGCCCCCGCCGCTGCCACCGCCGCCTCCGCTCCCAATCACCGTAACCATCGCGATTCTGCCGCCTCCGCCGCTCAAATAACCCGTCAGCGGGGTGCAAGATCGCTGTAAATAGGGCATCTTTTGGGTGTGACACCGATTCTCGCGCAGCGCCTCGGCACGGACCGCGCCTTTGAGCGCCTCTATCGCAAGCACGCTGGCGACGTCTATCGCTACGCGCTCGTTGTCCTGCGCAATGAGGCAGACGCCGAGGATGTCACCCAGACGACCTTCCTCAACGCCTACAAGGCCTTTGAGCGCGGCGAGCGTCCACGCGCGCCGCAGAACTGGCTGATCGCGATCGCGCACAACGTCTGCCGGCAGCGCTTCCGCCAGTCGCAGCGTCGGCCGAACGAGGTCGTCTTCGAGGAGGAGCTCGCCGAGGCAGCGGCCGTCGAGGACGACGCCGTCTCCGCCGAGGACATCCGCCGCGCCCTCGGCCACCTCGCCTTCAACCAGCGAGCCGCGCTGGTCATGCGCGAGCTCGAAGGACGCAGCTACCAGGAGATCGCGGAGATCCTCGAGCTCTCCGTGAGCGCAGTCGAGACCCTCATCTTCCGCGCCCGCCGCGCACTGCGCGAGCAGCTCGAGGACGGGATCACCTGTCACGAGGCCGAGTTCGCGATCTCGAAGCAGCTCGACGGACGCCTCTCCCGCCAGGAGCGTGGCGCGCTGCGGGCTCACCTGCGCGAGTGCGAGGAATGCGCCGGCTTCGCCCGGAGCCAGCGGGCCCAGCGCGGCTCGCTGAAGTCGCTTGCCCTCATTCCGCTCCCGCAGTCGCTCTCCGGTCTCTTCGGAGGGGGCGGGGGAGGGGCGGCCATCGGCGGCGGGCTCGCGGTCAAGGCCGCGGCTCTCGGTGCCAGCGCCGTGGTCGCGACCGGGGTCGGCTACGAGGGCGTCAAGCACGGCATCTGGCATCCCCCCGGGCTCTTGGGAGTCGCGGCGCCCAAGAAGGACGAGAGTGACGCAGCCCCGGTCAAAGCAGTAGTGAGCGAGGCGTCCCGGTTCGCCCCCGACTCCGGGGTGCCGAGCGACAAGACCCTCGTCTTCACCCCGGCCACGGTCAAAGCGCGCCCGAGCCGCGCCGTGGGCAGGCGCAAGGTCGCCAAGCACGAGGCGCGCCTCAAGCCGGCACACCGCGAGGTGAGCTCGCTGCCGCCGACCCGCGCCCGTGGCGTCGTGCACCGGCCAGTCACGCCGCCGGCGGGAAGCAAGCGGCAATCCCCCATCCACGCAAAGACCCACGTCAAGCCGCCGCCACCGGCGCCACCGGCGAAGAAACCTCCGCGCGACAAGTCCAGCCGCCCAGTGCCGCCTCCGCCGCCTCCTCCGCCGGTGCCTGCGGTGGATCGCGGCAAGCCCAAGCCCTAAGAGGCTAGGGGAACGTAGCTGTGCCGTAGGCGCGCTACTCGCATCGAAGCGGCGTCTCAGTCGCGTCGAGTCCTTCTGGCTGCTAGAACACCGGGCTGTGGGAATCCTCAATCGACGAAACGCCGTCCTCGGCTGGGGCATTTGGCAGGTCACCAAGCGTTTGGCGAGCCGCAAGGCGAAGAGCGCGACGCCGTCCGTGGAAGGCGGCCGGCCAAATAAGTCGCTCCTCGCAGTCGGGATTGCCGGCATCGTCGGCGCGCTGACCTTCTGGCGCAGGCGGAAGAGCCCTCCAAGCTGAGGCGACCGGGACGCCGCATGGTGTCCGGGCGATGGCCACACTGGCCGCCAATTGGCTGGTCCGCTCCTTGGCCCGATCCGGTTGGTGCAGGAAAGGGCGACCGGCTGCTTGGGCCAGCAAGGGCGGTCTCCAGCCGGAGCGGCGGTAATTCGCAACCTGAGTCCGTACGGTTCACGAGTCGTACTCAGACGTACTTCAGGCGGCCGGCCGCGGAAGCGCTCTATGGTTGGCGCTAGACCGCGGCGGCACCTCGGTTTAGCGTTGCCGCTATCCGTCGACCGGGAGGTCCCCATGCGCGTCGAATCGTCCGTCACGTCCATCACCTGGATTCCGTCCGAGGCAATCTCGGGCATGCCCAAGATGCCATTCGAGATGGGCATCGCGCACTACGACGAGCCGCCGCCCGACCGCATCGACGACCTCGAGGCGCTGCACGAGAACGACCTCTTCCGCGAGGCGAACGAGCTCAAGGCGTGGATCGAGGTCGACGACGACGGCGACATCGTCGACCAGGGCTACGCCGGCCAGGGGCGCATCGGCGTCACCCGGATCAAGCTGGGCCGGCGGGAGCTCGCCTTCGCCGCGGTGCAGTACCCGCTGCTCCAGGCCGAGCCGGAGGTCGGCGACGGCTGGGTCAAGTTCGTCCAGTCGGCCGGGGGCCACATGGGCCTACCGGCGCCGCGCCGGGTGAGAGGCAAGCCCTTCATGCGCATCAAGTCCGCCTCCGCATGGACGACGCTGCAGCTGATCATCTACGCCGACGGCTCGTCGAAGCACTCGTTGATCGGCGCGAGCCCGTTCCCGCGCCACTGGATCTACGACAAGGACGGCCAGCTCGTCGAGAAGTCCGGCACGGTCGACTTCGCCAAGTGGTACCGCGAGTCGCACGGGGGCAACACGCCGTGGGGCGGAGAGGACTCGCCCACGCTCGTGATGGCAGTCGAGTCCGAGCTCGAGCGCGAGCTCTCGGCCTCGGTCATGCGCAGCGGCGCCAAGCTCGAGCGCCGGGAGCTCGACGTCGGCGAGGCGCTGGTCGAGCAGGGCGAGGAGGGCCGCGAGCTCTTCCTGCTCCTCGACGGCCTGCTCGACGTCGAGGTGGACGGCGAAGAGGTGGCCGAGATCGGCCCGGGCGCGATCCTGGGCGAGCGCGCCCTGCTCGAGGGCGGGACGCGGACGGCCTCGGTGTGGGCGACCACGAAGGCGCGGGTGGCGGTGATCCCGCCGGAGGCGATCGAGGAGTCCGCGATTGAGGAGCTTGCAGCGTCTCACCAGCGCGAACAGGCCTAAGACGATGGCATTTGTAACAATGGCCCGCTCCACCAACTGGAGGGGGAGAGAAGCATGCAACGATTCACGTTGCTTGCCGTAGCGGGGCTGTGTGTAGCCGGTCTCGTCTTAGCGGCACAATCCTCGATCGCGGCGCCCGAGGCAGACGACCTGGTGACGCCGCCGACCACTTACGTACGGCACGACGGGGGCACCGACCGTGCGATCCAGCACTGCTCGGACACCTCGACGAGCACCGCGCCCGACACTCCGGGCGATGGTGACTCCGACTCGAATGACGGCGGCGCTTTCCGACAGGGCAACGAGCCCTCGGTAGCGATCGACCCGACCAACCCGAACCTCGTCTTCGCCAGCTGGAACGACTATTGCGACTCCGATCTCGGCGGCGGCTGGCAAGGACTCGCGTACTCGAGCAACCGCGGCGAGAACTGGACGCCTTCCAAGATTCCCGGCTACCCGAGCGATACCTCGACCGAGGGCATGGCCTCGCCGCTCCATGGCGACCACGCCGAGGCGGGCGACCCGCTGCTCGCCTTCGACAACGACGGCAGGCTCTTCGCCGGCGGCATCGCCTTCAACCGAGTCAACCCGCAGAACGGCGACGTGTGGGTCGCGAGCTACGCGAGCACGCCGCACCCAAGTGGCTACCCGAAGGACTACCTGCGGACCGTGATCGTGGGCCAAGGAACGCCGGCCCTGAACGGCATCTTCGAGGACAAGCCCTCGCTTGAGGTCGACCGGACCGGCGGGCAGTTCGACGGCAACGTCTACATCTGCTGGTCGCGCTTCGTCGGCCTCGCCGGCCGGACGAAGATCTCCTTCGCCCGCTCGACCGACTCGGGGCAGACCTTCTCGAAGCCGATCCAGCTGTCCTTCGGCAGGGACGTGCAGGGCTGCGACATCGCGATCGAGCACGACGGCGACGTCTACGTGACGTGGGGAACGCGGAACACCCCGTCTGCGATCGACGCGCAGGGTCTGGCGATCGCCCGCTCCGTCAACGGCGGCGCGAGCTTCCAGCCGGCCCACCAGATCGCGACCTTCACCCGGTACTTCCCCTCGGACGGCGCGCGGGAGTGTGGGGACGGCGCCTTCATCTGCCCGAGCGAGTTCGTGTTCTTCCGAGCACCGCTCGAGCCGCGGGTGACGGCCGATCAGAGCGGTCAGCTGCCTGGCGTCTATGCGACCTACAACGCAGTCGACCCGGCCACCGTGGTGCCGAGCACCTCGACGTACAGCTCGGCCGGCGCGAACTCCGGCCGCGTCGGGCGCTCGGTCGTCTACGTGATCCGCTCCGTGGACGACGGCGCGAACTGGGACGATCCGGTTCCGGTAGACCCCAACGGCGGCGTCGGCCACCAGTACTTCTCCGACGTGGATGCGCTGGGTGGCAAGCTCGTCGCGATCTGGCAGGACAACCGCACCGACGATGCTTACAGCGTCCAGCTCCCGATCGGGAACACCCTAGACGGATCGGGCAGGCCCATCTCGTCCGGCACGGACGTGGTCGGCACGTACGCCTCGGTCTCCGACAACGGCACCACGTTCACGCCGTTGGGTGACATGTCCTCGGCGACGCACCAGCCGTCGTACGAGATGTTCGGCAACCGCCAGATCCCGTTCCAGGGCGACTACAACTGGATCGCCCTCGCCTTCGACGGCACCACGGGGAACCTGTTCGGCTACATGGGCTGGACGGACAACCGGGACGTCCTCGCGGGCACGGACATCCGCGAGACCGACTACGTCGACGGCTTCGACGTGCACCAGTGCCGAACCGTTGCGGCACCCGAGCCCGACAGGTGCCCGAACGCGCACGGGCTCGACCAGAACATCTACGGCCAGTCGCTGACGCTGCCAGTCGGCTGAGCCACTGAAGTACAGGACGGCCGCCCGCTTCCAGCGGGCGGCCGTCGCTCGCTCGTTCGTTCGTTTAGGTCAGCGCTGGGACGACCACCTGGCAAAAGAGCTCGAAGTCGCTCTCGAGGTCGGGATGCGGCCCCTTCTCGTTGGAGAACGAGCTCGAGACGAACGTCAGGCTTCCGTCCGGGTTGACCAGGAACGTGGTTGTTTGAGTGACGATTCCCGCGTCGCGCGAGAGCGTCGGTCCGTGCGGGATCTTGAGCTTCTCGGGCAGCCCTTTCACCGTTGCAACGAACGTGACCGTTCCGTCACCGTTGTCGATCGGCTCCTCGGTGCCGGAGACCTGGTTCGCTACGAAGAGCTCGACCGACTTCTCGCTCTCGTCGGCAGTGAAGATCGCCCGGAACGTCGACTCGTCCTTGAAGGTGCCGTCCGCGAAGACCTGGACGTTGTCCATCCCGCGCAGCACGCTCGTGCCTGAGATCCCGCAGATCTCGTCGTTGGGCACGACCTCCGTAAACGACTCGTGGAAATGGGCGACGATCTTCGCTGCCACTCCGCTTGCAGGCAGGACCAGCGCGGTCAGCAAGGCTCCGCAGAGGCCGACCAGGATGAACAGCCTGCGCATCTTGAACCTCCCTCTCCCCCCGGGTGGAGGCCGATCGTCGCATTCCCCACAAGGATGGTCAAGACCGGCTCTTGAACCGAGGGAGCCGAGGGGCGTAGGCTCGCGCTGACCCCATGCCAAGGAGGGCACGATGTACGCAAGGCTGATCGAGTTTTCGGGTGCCGCGCCCGACAAGCGCGACAAGATGATCGACATCGTTCGCGGAACCGTGATCCCGATGCTGCGCGAGTACGACGGGTTCGCGGGCTACGTCGCGATGTACGACGCAGACAACCGGCGCGCGAAGGCTGTGCTGCTCTGGGAGACCGAAGAGGCAGCCGAGGAAGCCGAGAAGACGCTCGTGGAGCGCCGCAAGCAGCTGGCCGGCGGAATCGGGCTGACCGTCGAGTCGCAGGATCTCTACGAAGCCCCAGTAGTCGAGCTCGAGGGTGCTCGCGTCTGAATTTACGAGAGGAGAAGCGCATGACCACCCTGCTCATCCACCACCGCGTCGCCGACTACGAGGCCTGGAAAGAGGTGTACGACAGCGTCGAGGACATGCAGCGCGACGGCGGCGTCCGCTCGCATCGCGTCTGGCGCTCCGCAGACGACCCGAACATGGTCGTCGTGGAGCACGAGTTCGACTCGCGCGAGGCAGCGAAGCAGTTCATGGATCGCTCCGACCTGCAGGAAACGATGGCCCGCGGCGGAGTCGACAGGTCTTCCATGCAGGCTGAGCTCCTGGACGAAGCGAGCCGCGCGGCGCGCGCCTAGCCGGCGGCGAGCGCTTGGGCGAGGCGCTCGAGCCCGAGCTCGAGTGTCTCGTCCGTGACCGCGAGTGAGAGCCGAGCCCAGCCGGCGCCACTCGGCCCGAAGCCCTCGCCGGGCGCGACGACGAGCCGATACTCCGTCAGGAGCCGCTCCGCGCTGAGGTGCGGCGGGAGCTTCCACCAGAGGTAGAAGGTGCCTTCGCAGGGGATGGGCCCGAGCACCTCGAGCACGCGGTCTCTTCGCCGCTGGTAGGTGTCGCGCCGCTCGGCGACTGAGTCCTGCGGCCCGGTGAGCGCCGCGATGCAAGCCTCCTGAATCGGCCGGAAGATCCCGACACGGCAGTGGTCGTTGAGTAAGTTGATCCGCTCGACGATCTCCGCGTTGCCGACCACGAACCCAACCCGCCAGCCGGCCATGCCGTAGGACTTGGACATCGAGAACATCTCGACGCCGACCTCCATGGCCCCAGGCGTGGCGAGAAAGCTTTTGGGCCCGCGCCCGTCGAAGACGAGGTCGCCGTAAGCAAAGTCGTGCACGACGGCAGCCCCGGTCTCGTGCGCGTACTCGATGGCCGCCTCGAACGCACCGTCAGGGACAGTTACCGCGCAAGGGTTAGAAGGGTAGTTCAGGTAAGCAGCCGCTACGTTTTGCCGTGGCGCCGCCGCGAAATCCGGCGTCCAGGCTCGTTCCGACTGTAGAGGAACATAGCCCGCGAGCCCATCGGCCAGCGCCGGCCCGGACGGGTAGTCCGGGTAGTGGGGATCGGGGAGGACGACGGTTTGCCCTGCCTCCGCGAGAGCGAGCGAGAGCTCGACGATCGCAGTCTTGGTTCCGGGTAGCACGGCCACCTCGGAATCGGGGTGGAGCCCGACGCCGTAGTGCGTCCGGTAGCGCTCCGCAAGCGCCTGCCGCAGCTCGGGCAACCCCCGGAACGGCGTGTAGCCGTGCGCCGTCTCCTTCCGGGCATCCTGGGCCAGCGCCTCGATGACGTGGTCCGGCGGCCCGGTCTCGGGGTTGCCCCGCCCGAGATCGATGAGCGGCTCACCCTTGTCGGCGACAGCAACCGACACGCGAGTGAGCAACGCTCCGAAGTACTGCTCGGGAAGCCGCACAAGGCGCTCGGGCGACGACCTCATCGGCCGATCGTACTTGTGATCTCCCAGCCGCCTTAACGGTCGCTGCTACGAGCGCGCAGGGTTCGATTCCTTCTAATGTACGAGGCTCCGTTGACACAGAACGTGCCTTCATGGACCGTCGGCCTCGCGGTCGGGTGTGAGGATCAGCATCGGAATCTGGCGCGCCGTCTTCTTCTCGTACCGAGCGTAGCCTGAGTAGGTAGCTGTAATCCCGGGCCAAAGGCGCGCCCGCTCCTCGGCTGATCCAAGTCTGGCCTGGACGGTCAGCTTCTTTTTGCCGATCTTCACGACGGCGAGCGGGTTTTGCTGCAGGTTGAGTGACCAGTCGGGAGGTCGATCTGCGCCGCCGTTCGATGCGATCACGATCAGGTCGGCTCCGTCGCGGAAGAACGTGAGCGGCGTGGTGCGCGGCTTGCCCGAGCGGCGGCCCGTTGTTGTGAGCAGGAGCACGGGCATTCCGGCGACCCGGCCGAGGAGTCGGCCTCGGCTCAGGCGATGGACGAGTAGGTGGGTCTTGCTCATGGCCCTGATCAGCCAGCGCCTGAGAGTCGCTCGAAGCACGGACACAACAGGCATTGTGGCGGCATGGCGCGGGTGATCGACCTGAACGCGGACGTCGGCGAGGGCGTGGACGGCGACGTCGACCTGCTCGCGTTCGTGACGAGCGCGAACGTGGCCTGCGGGTTCCACGCCGGTGACGCGGCGACGATGCGTGCCGTCTGCGCTGAGGCCGTCGAGCGCGGTGTGGTGATCGGCGCGCACGTCGGCTACCGCGACCGCGAGGGGTTCGGCCGTCGTGAGTTGGACGTGCCGGCGGCGACGGTCGAGGCGGAGACCGTCGAGCAGATTCGCGCGCTGCAGTCGCATGGCTCTGTTGCGTACGTCAAGCCACACGGCGCGCTCTACCACCGGGCAAGCGCTGACGAGGAGTGCGCAACGGCCATCGTCTCGGCTGCCGCAGGCCTCGCGGTGCTTGGCGCACCCGGCTCGGCGCTGCTCGCCCAGGCGAGCGCCGCAGGTCTCGCAGCCATCCCGGAAGGATTCGTGGACCGCGCGTACGCGCCCGACGGGTCGCTCGTGCCGCGCGGGAGTCCAGGCGCCGTGCTTGGGATGGAGGACGCGGTGCGCCAGGCTCTCGCGATCGCCCGCGAGCGGGTCGACGTGCGTTCGCTCTGCCTGCACGGCGACACGCCGGGAGCGCTCGAGCTCGCTCGGCGCGTCGTCGCCGAGCTCGAGGCGGCCGGAGTCGAGCTACGGTCGTTCGCGTGAGTTCGATCGAGGTTCGGGACGCGGGCGAGCACGGCGTGCTCTTCGAGCTGCCCGACAACGCTGCGGCTGTGCGCGTCGCGCGTGAGCTCGCCTCGCAGGCCGGACTCATCGACGTCGTGCCGGGTCACCGCACCGTGCTCGTGACGTGGGACGACGAGCCGCCGGAGCTGATCGAGCTCGCTGAGGCTGCGCTGCGGGACGACCAGGCTGCCGCTAAGGGATCCTCCGTCGAGATCCCCGTGCGCTACGACGGGCCGGATCTGAAGGAGGTCGCGGCATCGACGCGCCTCTCGCCCGAGGAAGTGGCAGCGCGGCACATGGCAGCCGAGTACGCCGTCGGCTTCCTCGGCTTCGCGCCGGGTTTTGCCTATCTGCTCGGCGGCGACGAGCGCCTGCAAGTGGAGCGCCGCGCGGAGCCGCGCGCGCTCGTGCCTGCGGGTAGCGTCGCCCTCGCTGGCCCGTATTCCGGGATCTACCCGCGCGAGTCGCCCGGGGGCTGGCAGCTGATCGGCAGCACTTCGACCGTCCTCTTCGACGCCACGCGTGATCCGCCGGCGTTGCTCTCGCCCGGTGACCGCGTTCGCTTCGTGTCCGCATGATCGAGGTGCTCGCCGCCGGGCCTCTGACGACGGTGCAGGACCGGGGACGACCGGGCTGGGCTCATCTCGGCGTGCCGCCGTCGGGGGCCGCCGATCCGCAGGCTCTGGCGCTCGGCAACCGACTCGTCGGCAACGACACCGGCGCGGCGGGGCTCGAGGCCACGCTCTCCGGGCCGCGCCTGCGCTTTCGCGCTGTCGCCCTCGTCGCGCTCACCGGTGCGGAGACCGAGGCCTCGATCGAGCCCAACCGCCCGTTCGAGATCAGCGCGGGGGAGGTGCTCGAACTCGGCCGCTTCTTGAACGGCGTTCGCGCCTACGTGAGCGTGCGCGGTGGCATCGACGTCGAGCCGGTGCTCGGCAGCCGCTCGACCGACCTTCTGAGCGGGCTCGGCCCGCCGCAGCTGAGGGAAGGGGACGTGCTGCCGATCGGCCGCGAGCCCACCATTAGCCCGCAGGACGTCGAGCCACCAGCGCCCTTGCCTGTCGAGCCAACCCTCAGGCTGCTCCCGGGCCCGCGCGACGACTGGTTCGCCCCAAACGCCCTTGCCGGCACGTGGCGCGTCAGCTCGTCGTCGAACCGGGTGGGCGTCCGTCTCGAAGGCCCGCCAATCGAGCGCGTTCGGCACGAGGAGCTTCTCTCGGAAGGCGTGCTAACGGGAGCGTTGCAGGTGCCACGCTCAGGACAGCCGATCATCCTGCTCAACGACCACCCCACGACCGGGGGCTACCCCGTACTCGGCGTCGTGCATGCGGACGACCTTCCGCTCGCCGGGCAGCTGCGGCCCGGCCAGCGGCTCTCGTTCGTGGTCCGTCACTCGGGCGCGAGCGCGGGAACCCCGTAAGGAGCGGGAGCCGCGTCGATGAGCTCGGCGTCGCGCGCGGCGAGCGCCGTGTAGCGGCCGCCTGCGACGATCAGGACGTCGTGCCGGCCGGACTCGACGAGGCGGCCGTGGTCGAGCACGATGATCTGATCGGCATCGCGCACGGTCGAGAGCCGGTGCGCGATCGCGATCGTGGTTCGTCCCTCGGAGAGCCGGTCGAGCGCTTCCTGCACGAGCCGCTCGGTCTCGGCGTCGAGCGAGCTCGTCGCTTCGTCGAGGACGAGGATCGGCGGGTTGCGCAGGATCGTCCGCGCGATCGCGAGCCGTTGCTTCTCGCCGCCGGAGAACCGGTAGCCGCGCTCGCCGACGACGGTGTCGTACCCGTCGGGCAGGGTCGCGATCACGTGGTGGACACGTGCGGCTTCGGCGGCCAGCTCGATCTCCTCGTCGGTTGCGTCGGGCTTCGCGAAGCGCAGGTTCTCGCGCACCGACGCGTGAAAGAGATAAGTCTCCTGTGAGACGACCCCGACGAGGTCGGTCAGGGCCTCGAACCTCAGGTCGCGGATGTCGAGGCCGCCGATCGTGATCTTCCCTTGGGTGACGTCGTAGAGCCGGGCCGCGAGGTAGCCGAGAGTCGTTTTGCCGGACCCGGTCTCCCCGACGAGCGCGGTCGTCGTGCCCGCCTGGACGGTGAAGGAGACGTCCTGGAGCGTCCAGTCCTCCCCGTAGCGGAACGAGACGTGGTCGAAGACGACGTCTCCGGTTTGCCCGACGGCGATCGCGTCGGGCCGCTCCTCGATGTCGATCGGCTGGTCGAGGTATTCGAAGATGCGGTCGAAGAGCGCGAGCGACGTCTGCACGTCGAGGCCGACGCCGAGGAGCGAGCCGACGGGGAAGAAGAGCCGGGTCTGGAGCGTCGTGAAGGCCACGAGCATGGGGATGGAGACCGCCTGCGACCCGGACGCCAGCGCCAGCCCGCCGAACCAGTAGACCGCGGCGGGCATGATCGCGAAGCTCGTCTGGATCGAGGCCATCACCCAGCGACCCGCCATCCGCTGGCGCACCTCGAGGTCGGCCAGACGCAGCGAGTCGGCTTCGAAGCGGTCGGCGAGCTCGTTCCCGCGACCCATCGTCTTCCCGAGCAGGATTCCGGAAACCGAGAGGGACTCCTGCACGAGGCTCGAGATGTCGGCAAGCGTCTCCTGCGTCGTCTTCGCGATCCGGCGGCGCTCGTTACCGACGCGGCGCGTCAGCAGCACGAAGATCGGAATCAGCGCGAACGCGAACAGCGCGAGCTTCCAGTTCAACACCAGCATGCCGACCATCGTTGCGGCGACGGTCGTCACATTCGACGCGATCGAGGTCGCCGTGTTCGTGACGACGCTCTGGACGCCGCCAATGTCGTTCGAGATCCTCGATTGCACCTCTCCCGTGCGCGTGCGGGTGAAGAAGGCAAGCGACAGGCGCTGCAGGTGCCGGAAAACCGCCGCGCGCAAGTCGTGCATCACCCGTTGGCCAACCTGGTTCGACAAGAGCGTCTGGATCACACCGAGCACCCCGGTCACGACTGCGATCGCGATCATCCCTGCGGCGCTGAGCGAGAGCGACCTCGTGTCGTTCTGCTGGATGGCCTCGAGCGCGCGCTGGAGCAAGAACGCGGGGACGACACCCAATCCCGCCGAAACGACGATCAGCAGCAGCACCCCGCCTAGCCGGCGCTTGTACGGCGCGAACAGGGGGCCGATGCGGCGCAGATTCGCCCGGCGCACGGCCGGGTCGGCCGGACGCTCCGGCGGAACCTTCGGGGAGTGAAAAAACATGCCCAACGACGATCAGGGTACGCAGCCGGGCAGGGGCAACGCTGCCGGTTCGCGGAAGGCGGTGAAGTGAACCAGTGCAGTCAACCGTAGAAGGGTGATGGATCAAGTGACCCACCCTGTCCGATACTGGGCTTGCAACCGAGACAGCGCCCCGATGCGGCGGGGGCGCCTCGGAAGCCTCATACGAACGGCCTCCATGCGGCGAGGCCTGACGGGTTTATCTGCGGATCTCTCACGGGAGACTCAAAGCGGGGCCGGGCGGCGGCCCCGCTTTGATGTTGCCTGGAGATAACCCCCTTCAGGGGGTGGGCGGAACGGCCCGGTCGGCTCACTATGCGACTGCGCTTGACCGGACGCCTGGGCCGCAGAGACGTACGGAAAGCGCACAGAAGAGGCGGCCTGCAGGCCGCCTCTTTTTGCCCGCCGGGCCTTCCGCGTAGGATGGGGGCATGAAGGGCCAAGAGAAGCCGAAGAAGCTCGCCAAGAAGGTCGCGCAGAAGTCGCTGAAAGAGAAGCGCAGCGAGAAGCGCGCCAAGAAGCGCGGCAGCACCTTTACCGGCTAAGAGCTAGGGCGGCGGCACCGCGGGCGCTGCCGGCGCCCCGCGCACCTGGATCAGGACGGCGGCGAGCACGATCGCGCCGCCGGTCAGTGTCGCCGCACCCGGCTGCTCCGAGAGCGCGATCCAGACCCAGAGCGGGCCGAGCACGATCTCGAGCAGGGTGATCAGCGCCACCTCCGCGGCGGGAATCAGGCGCGCGCCCAGCGAGAGGAAGATCAGGCCGAGGCCGATCTGCGTGATTCCGAGCCCGGCCAGCAATGCCAGGTCGCGGTCGCCGACCTCGCTCGGGTGCGCGAACGGCGCGGCGAAGAGCAGCACGAGCAGCTGGGAGAGGCAGGTCGCGGGTGCCATCGAGACCTCGCGCCGATGGCGCGTGACGACGATCACTCCGGCGAACGAGACGGACATCAGGAACGAGATCCCTGCGCCGAAGGTGCTCGGGCGGTCGGGGCCGCCGACCATCAGACCGACGCCGACGAGCGCAACCGTCATCGCGAGCCAGGTGCGCCGTGAGACCGGCTCGCCGACGAGGGTGCCGAGCACGGCTGCCAGCACCGGCGCCAGCGCCTGCATGAAGAGGACGTTCGCAACCGTCGTGTGGTTGAGCGCGACGATGAAGGCTCCGGAGGAGAAGGCAAGCAGCGCAGCAACGACCAGTCCGCTGCGGCCGATCGCGCGGAAGGAACGCAGTACCGTTCCGCGCTCGGCGATCGCGACGAAGGTGAGCAACCCGAGCACCGCGAATGCCGCGCGTCCGGCGAGCTGCGTGCCGACTCCGGCCGAGAGCTCGCGCTGAAAGAGCCCCGCGGTCGACCAGGCCACCGCGGCGAGCGCCACGTAGAGGCGCCCGCGCCGGTGCTGCCCGGCGAGCTCGACGGTAGCGGTCGCCGTGGTCATCGGCGGGAGCCTAGTCCGGCTGGATTGCCCGGCTCAGCCGTTCTTCCGCAACCGCCTCACCAGCGGCGCGCACCGCGGAGTGCCCGGTCACGGCGGCAAGGAAATCCTCGCGCTCGAGCGCGTAAAGGTGCGTCGGCGCGGTCGCCCTGACCGTCGCGGTGCGCGGCACGTCCCGCAGCAGCGCGATCTCCCCGAAGAAGTCCCCGGCCCCCGCCTTGCCCTGCACGCCGTTGGTGATCTCCAGTTCTCCGTCGGCGACGACGTAGAACCGGTCGCCGGAGTCGCCCGCTTGGACGACGACCTCGCCGGGAGCCACCGCGACCTTCGTCAGCCTGGCCGCGACGTGCTCCTTTGCGGCTACTGACAGGGGTGCGAACATCGGCACGCCGTCGACGAGCTCGAGCTCGGCCGTGGGCGCGGCCACCTCCCGGTCGATCCTCCTCAGCTGTCCCCAGGTCAAGAGCGTCAGCACCGGGAGGATCGCGCCCACGATGCCGAAGGCCGCGCGGGGGCCGACCGCGCTGACGATCACCGGCGCGGCAATCGACCCCAGTCCGACTGCCCCCATCACGACTCCCCAGGTGACGCCGAGCGCCCGCGTGAGAACGTCGTCGGGGACGATCCGCTGGAGGAGGGTGAAGGCGGCGACATCCTCGACGCTGTTCGCAGCTCCGACCACGGCCAGGAGAAGCACGGCCGCGGGAAGGTACGGCCGGGGAGCGAGGAGCGCGATCGGAATGCCCCAGAAGGCGAGCGCCACGCCCAGCGGCACGGCAAGTCGCCTCCCCTCGAGCGTGAGCGCCCCGAATGCACCGATCAGGCCGCCGACGCCGAGAGCGGCCACCAGGTAGCCGACCGTTCCGTCCCCCGTGTCGAGGACGCGGAAAACGAAGACGACGATCAGTACGTTCAGGCAGCCACGGACGAATGCCTGGCCGACCAGGAGCCCAACGATCAGTCGAGGCTTAGGCGGGCTGACCGCGCGGAAGCCGCCGAGCAGGAGCTCGCGCGTGCCCTCGCCACGGGCTGCCGCCGTCAGCTGGATCCGACCCTCGACGCTCACCGGTGCGAGGAGCATTGCCGCCACGAGCGAGGCTCCGGCAGCGACGGCGAAGACGAGACCCGGGCTTCCCACGGAGATGAGCACACCGGCCAGGAGCGGGCCGCCGAGCGTGCCGAGGCTCTCGATCGTGGAGGTTGCACCGTTCGACGCGATCAGCTCCTCGGGCGTTCGCGCGAGCGAAGGGAGGATCGCCTGCAGCGCGGGCCGGAAGAGCGTCGTCGTGACCCCCACAACGCCTGCGAGCAGATAGATCGCGATCTCGTTGCGCCCGTTGTAGAAGGCCGCTGCCGAGGCGGCCAGCGCCGCGGCTCCGACCAGGGCGATCGCGACGAGGAAGCGCTCACGACGAAAGCGGTCGCCCAGGGCGCTCGCGAGCGGGGCGACGACCGCGGCCGGGAGCATGCGAATGAGCCCGGCGATCCCGACCCCGGAGGTGCCCCCTACGTCGTAAGCGAAGATCCCGAGCGCCACGAAGTGCATCCACTCCGCCGCGATCGAGGCGCCCCAGGCGAGCTCGACGCGCCGCAGGTTCGTGCTGCCCATGACGGCGCCGAGGGCGGAAACTGCCTGGCGCGGACGATTCACATCGCAAATTGCGCCCAGGCGAGGCCTTGGAAGTCAACCGCTGGGCCGCTGCTAGCTAGGATCGGGGTTCCGCCGTTTCACGACCTGATGGGAGGGGCTAGATGGCCGTCAACCCGATTCCCGAGGGCTACCACAGCCTCAACGCCTACCTCGCCGTCGACGATGCCGCCGCGGCGATCGAGTACTACACCGAGGTCTTCGGCGCGAAGGAGCGCCTCCGCATGGACGGGCCCGATGGCAAGATCGGCCACGCGGAGCTGCAGATCGGCGACTCCGTGCTGATGCTCGCCGACACCAACCCGCAGTCGAGCTACACGCCCCCGAAGGAGCTCGGCGGGACGAGCGCCGGCCTCCTGCTCTACGTCGAGGACGTCGACGCGGTGGTCACGAAGGCGACCGAGGCCGGAGCGACGCTGACGATGCCCGTCGAGGACATGTTCTGGGGCGACCGCTTCGGCCAGGTGACCGATCCGTTCGGGCACGGCTGGCAGATCGCGACGCGCAAGGAAGACCTCACCGAAGAGGAGATCGCGGAGCGCGGCAAGGCGGCGATGGCCGCCATGAGCTGACCCGCTTCGTCGGTCGCAGGAACGTACGGAAGCGGCTGGGCGCGCTGGAAGGCGAGCCCGGCCGCACCGTCTATGCGGAGGGTGCGGTGCGGATCGAGGCTGCCGGTGAGACGATCACGGTCAGGCCGCCGTTTGGGCTCGCGCACGCGCGCGAGTACGAGCGGGTGGAGCTGGCGCCGCTGTTCGAGGTGCTGGACGAGGATCACCGGGTTGCCGCACTGCTCGTGCGGCTCGGTGGTTACGCGGTCGGCGTGTTCGAGGGTGAGCGCCTCGTCGCCTCGAAGGTCGGCTCGCGCTTCGTCAAGGGCCGGCACAAGAAGGGCGGCTCCTCGCAGGGCCGCTTCCGGCGGCGCCGCGAGGAGCAGGCGCGGGTGCTGATCGAGGAGGCGGCGGAGGTCGCGGCGCGCGTGCTCGAGCCCTGGCGCGGCCGGGTCGAGTTCGTCGCTCTGGGCGGAGATCGCAAGGCGGTGGACGAGGTGCTCAAGGCAAGCCCGCAGCTCGGCTGGCTTGCCGACAAGGCGCTTTCCCGCTTCTTCGACGTTCCGGATCCACGCCAGCGGGTGCTCGAGCGCCTGCCGTACGACCTCTACGCGGCCGAGCTCAACTAGGCCGGGGCGGCATCGCGCTCGCGCTTTGCGCGCGACGAGAGCGTTTGCCGCTTCCCCGCCGAGAGCTCGACTTTGCGCAGGCGAATGCTCTTCGGCGTGACCTCGGCGCACTCGTCCTCGCGGATGAACTCGAGCGCCTGCTCCAGCGACAGCGGCCGGGGCGGAATCAGCCGCACCAGCTCGTCTGCGGTCGCCGAGCGCATGTTCGTCAGCTTCTTCTCCTTGCTTGCGTTCACGTCGAGGTCGTTGTCGCGGGAGTTCTCGCCGACGATCATCCCCTCGTAGAGCTCCGTGCGCGGGCCGACGAAGAGCGAGCCGCGCTCCTGGAGGGCGGCGATCGCGAAGGCCGTGGCCTGGCCGCGCCGGTCGGCCACGAGGCTGCCGGTGGGGCGGGTGCGCAGGTCGCCGTGCCACGATTCCCAGCGGTCGAAGACGTGGTGCATGATCCCCGTCCCGCGCGTCTCGGTCAGGAACTCGGTCCGGAAGCCGATCAGGCCGCGGGCGGGGGCGAGGTACTCCATCCGGGCCCAGCCGGTGCCGTGGTTGACCATCTCCTGCAGCTTGCCCTTGCGCAGCGAGAGCAGCTGAGTGACGACCCCGATGTACTCCTCGGGCACGTCGATCGCCACGCGCTCGACCGGCTCGTGCTTCTTGCCGTCGATCTCGCGCGTGAGCACCTCCGGCTTCCCGACCGTGAGCTCGAAGCCTTCACGGCGCATGATCTCGACGAGCACCGCGAGCTGGAGCTCGCCGCGGCCTTGCACTTCCCAGACCTCCGGCTTGGCCGTCGGCTGGACGCGCAAAGAGACGTTGCCGACGAGCTCTTGCTCGAGCCGGGCGATCAGCGCGCCGGCGGTGACCTTGTCGCCCTCGGTGCCGGAGAGCGGTGAGGTGTTGATCCCGAGCGTCATCGCGAGCGAGGGCTCGTCGACCACGCTCACCGGGAGTGGGCGCGGATCCTCGGGCTCGGCGATCGTCTCGCCGATCGTCACCTCCGGCAGGCCGGCCAGCGCGACGATCTCGCCGGGGCCTGCCTGGTCGGCCGGGACGCGGTCGAGCGCCTCGGTTACGTAGAGCTCGGTCACGCGCGCGTTCTCGATCGTCCCGTCGGCGCGGCACCAGGCGACGAGCTCGCCCTTGCGGATCGTCCCGTGCTGGACGCGCAGGAGGGCGAGCCTGCCCACGTAGGGAGAAGCGTCCAGGTTCGTAACGAGTGCCTGCAACGGGTGGTCGGGGTCATAGGCGGGTGGCGGCACGGTCGCCAGCAGTGTCTGAACGAGTGGGCCGAGATCCTCGGCGAGCTCGTCGGGCGCGAAGCCCGCCCGGCCCGTGCGCGCGTTGCAATAGACGATCGGGAACTCGATCTGCGACTCGTCGGCGTCGAGGTCGAGGAAGAGCTCGTAGACCTCGTTCACCACCGCCTCGGTGCGGGCGTCCGAGCGGTCGACCTTGTTCACGACGAGCACAACGGGCAGGCGCGCCTCGAGTGCCTTGCGCAGGACGAAGCGCGTCTGCGGCAGCGGCCCCTCGCTCGCGTCGACCAGCAGGAGCACGCCGTCGACCATCGTCAGCCCGCGCTCGACCTCGCCGCCGAAGTCGGCGTGGCCCGGCGTGTCGACGATGTTGATCTTCGTCTCGCCGATCTGGACGGCCGTGTTCTTGGCGAGGATCGTGATGCCCTTCTCGCGCTCGAGGTCCATCGAGTCCAGCACTCGCTCGGCGACGTCCTGATTGGCCCGGAACGAGCCGGACTGCCACAGGAGAGCGTCCACGAGCGTCGTCTTGCCGTGGTCGACGTGCGCGACGATGGCGACGTTCCGAAGATCGTCCCGCCGGGCAGAGAGTTTTGGCTGTGTTGGCACCAAACCAGCGTAGCGGCGCCCTTGCGCTCATTGTCTTTGTGGCCTTGCTGGCCTCGGGTTGCGGGGGTGGCGGCACCTTGAGCGCCAAGGCGCTGACCCGGCAGTCGACCTCGCTGGAGTCGCTGGCGGCCGAGGGCGCGCTCCTGGCCAGGCACGCGGGCGGCGGCAAGACGACCCGGATCTTCACGCGCGTTCACTCCGAGTACCTCTACGAGGCCGCGTCGCAGGCGGCGTCGTCGTTGCGGACGGCCAAGACCGAACCGGCGCTCGAGCCCAAGCTCCGGCGCGTGGCCTCCCTCGCCGGCAAGATCAGCGCCGACCTGAAGCGAGTCGGGCACGCGTCGAAGGCCGAGCAGCCCCGGCTCGCGCGGGAGCTCGAGGCGGCTGCCGAGGAGCTCAAGTGAGCCTCAAGAACGTGCTCGCGGTCGCGCTCGGGATCCTCTCGGCGATCGGCGGCTTCGTCGACATCGGCGACCTCGTCTTCAACGTCGAGGCGGGCGCGACGTTCGGCTACCAGCTCCTGTGGGTGGTCGTGATCGGCGTCGCCGGGATCGTCGTCTACTCGGAGATGTGCGGGCGGGTGGCCGCGGTCGCCAAGCGCCCGGTCTTCGACCTCGTCCGCGAGAGGACCGGCTTCAGCGCGGGGCTCGCGACCCTTGCGGCCTCCCAGGTGGTCAACCTGATGACCTGCGCGGCCGAGATCGGCGGGGTGGCGATCTGCCTCCAGCTCCTCTCGGGCCTGCCGTACCGGGTGCTGATCCCGCTGGCCGTGGTCGGACTGGCGGTCGCCTCCTGGCTGCTCCCGTTCGAATGGATCGAGCGGGTCTTCGGCTACCTCGGCCTCTGCCTGCTCGTCTTCGCGGTCGCGGCGATCAAGCTGCACCCGGACTGGGGGAGGGTCGCCCACGGCTTCGTTCCCGGCTCGCACACGGGCGGCAGCCTCTCCGTGTACCTCTACTTCGTCGTCGGCCTGCTGGGGGCGGCGATGACGCCGTACGAGGTCTACTTCTACTCGTCGGGCGCCGTCGAGGACGGTTGGGGCCTGAAGGAGCTCGGCCTGAACAAGGTGACCGCGATGATCGGCTACGGCCTGGGCGGCTTCCTCTCGTTCGCGCTGATGATCGTCGCCGGGACGCTCTTCCTGCCGCTCGGCATCGAGCCGCAGTTCCTGGGCACGCCTGCGCTCGGGGCGGAGGAGGCGTTGGGTCAGGTCGGCCTGCTGCTCGCGCTCGTCGGGATCCTCTTCGCGGTCGGCGGCGCGGCGATCGAGACGTGCTTCTCGGGCGCCTACAACACGGCGCAGTTCTTCGGCTGGCACTGGGGCAAGAAGGAGCGGCCCGCCGGGGCCGCGCGCTTTACGCTCGCCTGGGTCGTGATCTTCACGCTCGCGTTCCTGGTCGTCATGTCGGGCTACGACCCAGTGAAGCTGACGGAGTACTCGGTCATCTTCTCAGTGGTGGCGCTGCCGTTGACCTACCTGCCGATCCTGCTGATCGCGAACGACCGCAGCTACATGGGCTCGAAGGTGAACGGCAAGCTGGCGAACGTGCTCGGGGTCCTCTACTTCGTCGTGATCCTGGCGATCGCCGTCGCGGCCATCCCGCTGATGCTGATCACGCACGGTGGGCAGGGATGAGCAAGCGCGCCGAAGTCGACATCGCGCTCGGCATCCTCGACCACCAGCTCGTGGACTCCGACGGCGTGAACTGCGGCAAGGTGGACGACCTCGAGCTGACCGGGCTCGACGGTGACTCGCCGGAGGTGGTCGAGATCCTGGTCGGAGGCAACGCGTGGCGCTCCCGGGGCCTGCTGGGGCGGCTGGCGGCACGCTTCGCCGGCGATGCCGTGCACGTGCCGTGGTCGGAGGTCGAGTCGGTCTCGTCGGTCGTGAAGCTCAAGCGTCCAGCCTCCGAGCTGCGCCTGAACCGGGGTGATGCGCGCTGGGCGCGCCTCGTCGGAAAGGTGCCGGGCTCCTGATGCGCCTCACCGAGCTCCTGAGCCGGAAGGTGGTCAGCGAGTCCGGGCTGAGCCACGGCAAGGTGCACGACATCCGCGGTGAGCTCGAGGGCGACCGGCTGCGGGTGACCGGGCTCGCGTCCGGCAGCCTCGGCCTGCTCGAGCGCTACGGCCTCGGCACCGGCGGGACCGGCGGGCCGAGCCAGGCCAAGGTGCACGGGCACCCGGCGATCCCCTGGAAGCGGGTCGTCCGGGTGGGCTCGGAGATCGTCGTGCGGGATTGAGCTGGGCTGATTTCGGCCGAGCAGGTGCTCGCCGAGGGCGGAGCTAGACTCGTCCCTCCGTGGCTCAAGCCGGCTTCGTTCACCTGCACGTCCACTCCGAGTACTCGATCCTCGACGGGGCGTGCCGCATACCCGGGCTCGCGGCCCGGGCGGCCGAGCTCGAGATGCCGGCGGTCGCGCTCACCGATCACGGCTCGCTCGCCGGCGCGGTCGAGCTCTACCAGGAGGCGGGCAAGGTCGGGATCAAGCCGATCCTCGGCTGCGAGCTCTACGTCGCCGAAGACCGCCACGCTCAGAAGAAGGGCTACGCACACCTCACGCTCCTGGCCGAGGACAACACCGGCTACGGGAACCTGATCAAGCTCGCCTCGGCCGGCTACCTCGAGGGCTACTACTACAAGCCGCGCGTCGACTGGGAGCTGCTCGAGCGCCACTCGCAGGGGCTGATCGCGCTCTCCGGCTGTCTGTCGGGCCGCGTCTGCAAGGCGCTCGAGGAGAACCGCGCCGACGACGCCCGCAGCGACCTCGACCGGCTCGCCCAGATCTTCGGTCGCGACTCGACCTACGTCGAGATGCAGAACGCGGGCCTCGAGATCCAGACGCGCATCAACCCGGGCCTGGCCAAGCTCGCGGGCGAGGCGGGCCTGCCGCTCGTCGCGACCGGCGACGTCCACTACCTCCGGCACGAGGACGCACAGGCGCACGAGGCGCTGCTCTGCATCCAGTCGGGCGACTCGCTCAAGAACCCGAACCACTGGCGCTTCGACACCGACCAGTTCTTCTTCAAGTCGCCCGAGGAGATGGCGCTCGACTTCCCGGGCCACGAGGAGGCGATGCGGCGCACGCTGGACATCGCCGAGCGCTGCAACGTCGAGCTCGAGCTGGGGAAGATCCTGCTGCCGCGCTTCCCGGTCCCAGAGGGCAAGGAGGCCTTCGAGTACCTCGTCGAGCTCTGCGAAAAGGGACTGCAAAAGCGCTACGAACGGGTGACGCCGGAGCTGAACGAGCGCCTTCGCTTCGAGCTCAAGACGATCAAGGAGATGGGCTTCGCCGACTACTTCCTGATCGTCTGGGACTTCATCGCCTTTGCCAAGCGAGATGGGGTCGCGGTCGGACCGGGGCGCGGTTCCGCAGCCGGGTCGCTCGCGGCGTACTGCCTGGACATCACCGATGTCGATCCGATCCGCTACGGGCTGCTGTTCGAGCGCTTCCTCAACCCGGGCCGCAAGTCCATGCCCGACATGGACATCGACTTCGCGGTCGCCGGGCGCGATCGGGTGATCAACTACGTCGCAGAGAAGTACGGACGCGACCGCGTCGCCCAGATCATCACCTTCGGGACGATGATGGCCCGCGCCGCGGTGCGCGACGCCGGCCGCGTGCTCGAGGTCCCCTACGGCGTGGTGGACAAAGTTGCGAAGCTGATCCCGGAGGGCCCGAAGATCTACCTCGACGACTGCCTGAAACCGGGCGCCGAGCTGAAGCAGGCCTACGACTCGGATCCACAGGTGAAGGAGATCGTCGATCTCGCCAAGCCGCTCGAGGGCCTCGTCCGCCAGGACTCGATCCATGCGGCCGGAGTCGTGATCTCCGACCGGCCGCTGACCGACGTGGTGCCGCTGCAGCAGAAGGGCGCCGACCAGGAAGTCGTGACCCAGTTCAAGATGGGCGACGTCGAGACCCTGGGCCTGCTGAAGATGGACTTCCTAGGCCTGCGCAACCTCGACGTGATCGACAAGGCGCTCGAGCTGATCGGCGATGCAGGCAGTTCGCGCGGGCAATCGCCGCCGCCCAGTCGGCGCCTCAGCGACATCACCAAGCTGCCGCTCGACGACGCGGCCACCTACAAGATGCTGCAGAAGGGGGACGCAGTCGGGGTCTTCCAGTTCGAGTCGTCGGGGATGCGCGAGGCGCTGCGGCAGGTCAAGCCGACCGAGTTCGAGGACCTGATCGCGCTCGTCGCGCTCTACCGCCCGGGGCCGATGGGCTACATCCCCGGCTACGCGCGACGAAAGGCGGGGCAAGAGGCGGTCGCCTATCCCGATCCGCGTCTGGAGCCGATCACCGGCCTCACCTACGGCATCTGCATCTACCAGGAGCAGTACATGGAGATCGCCAAGCAGCTCGCCGGCTTCTCCCCCGCCGAGGCCGACGACCTGCGCAAGGCGATCGGCAAGAAGATCCACGCCCTGATGGCGTCCCTGAAGGACAAGTTCCTCGAGGGCTGCGCCGCCAACTCGGTCACGCCCGCGGTGGCGAACCAGCTCTGGAAGGACATGGAGCAGGCGCAGGACTACTCGTTCAACAAGTCGCACGCGGCGTGCTACGCGCTGATCGCCTACCGCACCGCCTGGCTGAAGGCGCACCACCCGAAGGAGTACATGGCCGCGCTGATCTCCTCGGTCATGAACACGAAGGATCGCGTGCCCTTCTACGTGGCTGCCTGCAACGAGATGGGCGTCGAGGTGCTGCCGCCCGACGTGAACGGCTCCCAATACGACTTCGCGGTCGTCGACGGGAAGATCCATTTCGGGCTGAACGCGGTCAAGAACGTGGGCGACTCCGCTGCGCGCGCAATCGTTCACGCGCGCGAGGACGGCGGGGCGTTCGCCTCGCTCTGGGACTTCACCGAGCGGGTGGACCCTCAGGTCGTGAACAAGCGCGCGCTCGAGTCGCTGGTCAAATGCGGCGCGCTCGACTCGAGCGGGGGGACGCGGCGCGGGATGCTCGAGGCGCTGGAGCACGCGTTGTCGCACGGGCAGCGCGCACAGAACGATCGGCTCAGCGGTCAGAGCTCGCTCTTCGGCGAGGCCGAGGCAAAGCCGGAGAACCCGGCGATCGGCGCGGAGGAGTTCGAGAAGAACGAGCTGCTACGACTGGAGAAGGAGACGCTCGGGCTCTACGTCTCGGAGCATCCGCTGGAGGCGATTCGCTCCCAGTTGCGGCGGAAGACCGACACGACCCTCGCCGAGCTCGAGCGGCGGCGGGACGGCGAGATCGTCACCGTGGCGGGCATCGTCAGCGCGCTCAGGCAGCTGACGACCAAGAAGGGCGAGCCGATGGTCTTCATGCGGCTCGACGACGTGATCGGCAGCGCCGAGGTGGTCGTCTTCAACTCCGTCTACGCGGCGGCGCGGGAGCTGCTCCTCGTGGACGAGGTGCTCGTCGTCAAGGCGCGCATCGACCACAAGGAGGGCGAGACGAAGCTGATCGCGCTCGAGGTGGCCGGGTTCGAGGCGACTCCCGAGCGCAGGGAGGTGCGGCTGAAGCTGGACGCACGCAAGGCGGGGGCGGGGATCATCCGCGAGCTCGCAGCCGTGGTGAAGGACTTCCCCGGCGAGGCGCCGGTCGTGATCGATCTCGTCACCTCGGAGGGCCCGCGCACCTTCCAGTTCGGCTCGGAGTACAAGGTGAAGCCCGAGCCGGACTTCTTCGCCGAGGTGAAGGCCTTGCTCGGCGAAGCCGCCGTGGCCTAGGCGAGCCCGTTCTCGCGCAGCTCGGCCAGAGCCCGCTCGGACTTCGGCAGCTCGAGGCCCATGCCTCGCATCACCTCGGCCGTCTTCGACAACTGGATGTCGCCGTATTCCACGACCTGGACGCGGTTGCCCCAGGGATCGAGGAAGTCGAGGCCGCGACCGGGCACGATCTCCGCGCCCGCTGCCTCGAGTGCCTCGCGCGTCGCCTGCTTGTCGTCGACGACGAGCCCGAAATGGCGTTCTTCGTCGGGCGTCTGCGTCCGTCCCTCGGTCAGGTTGAGGAACTGGTCGCCCATCTGCAGGAAGGCCATGTGCGGGAACTCCGGCTCGCGGACGATGTCGAACTCGAAGATCCTGCCGTACCACCCCAGCGCCCGCTCGAGATCGCCCACCTCGAGCGCAACGTGGTTGATCCCCACGAGCTTCGGCATGGGTCGAGCCTACCGGCGGCTAGACGCCGGTCGTGCGCGAGGTGAGCTCCTGCGTGACTTCGAACTTCTCGACCGACAGGACCGAGCCACCGACGTCTGCCGACGCCTTGTTCCGGGCGGAGCGAGCGGCCTTCTCGCTCTCCTCGAGCGCGGCGTCGTTCTCCCAGAGCGTGATCGTCATCGTCCGGCCATCCTCGTGGTCGACGAGGATGTAGCCGCCGGCGAATCCGTCGAGCTGCTCGATGTCCTTGGCCGCTTCTCCGAAGGCGTCGATTGCGTCCTGGATGCGATCCATGCCAACTTCGTACCGTGCAACGCGTGCCTGCATGGGGCGGAACCCTACTGCACTTGGCGGTGTAGATCGGACAGTGGTGGACCGACCACTGGACGACGCGGAGCTCGTCGAGCGCGCCAAGCGGGGCGATCTTCGCGCGTGGGAGACCATCGTGCGCGGATATCAGGGACTCGCCTTTCGCACCGCCTACCTGCTCAGCGGGAGCGCCGCCGATGCCGAGGAGGCCGTTCAGGACGGCTTCGTCAAGGCCTACCGCGCGCTGGGCCGCTTCCGCCGCGGCTCTCCGCTTCGGCCCTGGCTGCTGCGCATCGTCTCGAACGAGGCGCGCAACCGCCGCCGCTCGGCCGGCCGGCGCGAGGCTCTCGCGCTGCGCGTGGCCGCCGCAGACCGCCCGGGGGACGCGGTCCCGTCCCCCGAGGCGGCTTTGCTCGGCGGCGAGACCCGGGCCCAGCTCCTCGGGGCCGTGAACACGCTCTCCGAGGAGCATCGCCTGACGATCGCCTGCCGCTACTTCCTCGAGCTCTCGGAGGAAGAGACAGCGGCCGTGCTGGGAGTCAGACGAGGCACGGTCAAGTCACGCCTCGCGCGCGCGCTCGCGCGCCTGCGGGACGAGCTGGGGGAGGAGGACGAATGAGCTCGCTCGAGCGGCAGCTGCAACGGCTGGGGCAGGAGCTCGCCTACCCGCGGGAGCCCGACGTAGCCTCGGCGGTTCTCGCGCGGCTCGACCGGCGGCCCTTCCCGTGGAGGCTCGTCGCGGTCGCGTTCGCGGTCCTCGCCGTGGCGGTCGGGGCGGCCTTCGCGGTGCCCCAGGCGCGCACGACGATCCTGAAGTGGTTCCACCTGCGCGGCGTGACCATCGAGCGGGTCGAGACGCTGCCATCCGCAGCCGAGCGCTCGCAGGCGGGTGGGCTCGGCAGGCCGCTCTCGCCCGACCAGGCGGCGCGAGTGGTCGGCTTCCAGCTGGCGCTGCCGCCGCGGACGAACCCGAGCCGCGTCTACGTGCTCGAAGGCGCCCTGGCGTCGGTGGTGCTACGCGCCGAGGGCCGCCCACTGCTGCTCTCCGAGTACCGCTCCGGGAACGTCGACCTGCTGAAGAAGTCGGTAGGCGGGAAGACCGTAATCGAGCCGGTGCGGGTGAGCGGCGAGCCGGGTCTCTGGCTCGAAGGCGGACCGCACACGCTCACCTACTTCAACCAGCGAGGTGAGTTCCGCCAGCGCACCGTGAAGATCCGCGGCAACGTGCTGCTCTGGGTCGACGGGGAGCTCACGCTGCGCCTGGAGGGCGAGCTGACGAAGGCCGAGGCGCTCCGGATCGGGCGGCTCATCCGTTCAGGGTGAGTCAGATCCCCCAGCAGGGGGAGATCCGCTCAGCCGCGATCACCGAATACGAAAGGATGACTGCGGCTGAACTTCAGATCTCCCCCGAGACCGAGCTGGATCGGATCGAGCGTTGGCGGGCCGAGGAGCTCGTTCGCGCCGGCTACGACCCGAGTGATGCCCTCGCACTGGCTGCCAGGCACGACATCGACCTGCACTTCGCGGTCGAGCTGATCAAGCAGGGCTGCCCGTACGAGACTGCGCTCGACATTCTGATCTAGGCACGTCGGGTAGGCAGGCGTTGCGGCGCCGGGGCAGAATGTGCCCCCGGTGATCCTCGCCTCCATTCCCTCGCCGCACACCGGCACAGTCGATCTCGGGCCGCTGACGATCCACATGTACGGCCTGATGCTGCTGCTCGCGATCGCGGCGGCGATCTGGCTGACCGGGATTCGCTGGATACGCCGGGGCGGCGACTGGGATCTCGTGCTGAAGGTCGCGGTCTGGGGGGTGGCCGCCGGGATCGTCGGCGCCCGCGCCTACCACGACATCACGAACTGGGGCGAGGTCTCCAGCCCGAAGTGGAAAGGGGTCTTCGCGGTCTGGGAGGGCGGTCTCGGCGTCTGGGGCGGGATCCTGCTCGGATGCCTCGTCGGCGCGATCATCGTCCGCCGCGAGGGCGCCCGCGTGCGGGACTTCATGGACGCCGTCGCGCCGGGGCTGCTGCTCGCGCAGGGGATCGGCCGCTGGGGGAACTGGTGGAACCAGGAGCTCTACGGCAAGCCGACCGACCAGTCCTGGGGCGTGGAGATCGACTTCGAGCACCGGGTCTCGGGCTATGAGGACAACACCACGTTCCAGCCGACCTTCCTCTTCGAGTTCATCTACGACCTCGTCGGAGTGGGGCTGCTGCTCCTGCTCGACCGCCGCTTCCGCTTCCGGCCGCCGGCGCTCTTCGCGCTCTACGTCTCGTACTACACGGCGGGGCGCTTCGTCGAGGAGCTCTTGCGCATCGATCCCGCGCACCATTTCGCCGGGCTGCGTCTGAACGCGTGGGTCTCGATCGTCGTCTTCTGCGTCTCGACGGCCTTCTTCGTCTGGTGGCAGTTCCTGCGCGGCGGCGAGCACGAGCCGAGACGCCCACGTCGCCAGGAGCCGGAGGGCCCGGCAATGGCGATCCCCAAGAGCCGCGTCCGGCCCTCCCGCTAGGTTCATGTTCGTGGCTCCCCCGGCACCATCCTCCGGGCCGCTGGCGCGCGATCAGACGGCGCCATGCCGCGTCCTCGGTCGCGCCCGTAGCACTGCGGCTACGAACGCGACCTGCGTCCTTGCCTGGCTTGCTGCTCGCACCCCAGCAGCGCGGCAATGGCCCCGGGGGGACCACACGTGATCGTGCGTGAGCTCGAACTGAACCTCGACGCCTTCGAGGGCCCGTTCGACCTGCTCCTGACGCTCGTGCTGAAGGAGGAGCTCGACCTGGCCGAGGTGGACGTGGCGGGGATCGTCGTCGCTTTCTGCGAGCGGCTCGCCGAGCGCGGCGAGCTCGATCTCGAGGCCTGTGGCGAGTTCCTCGTGCTCGTCGCGGCCCTGTTGGAGCTGAAGGCGCGCGGGCTCTTCCCGGACGAGGAGGCGGAGCTCTCGGAGCTCGAGCCCGAGGAGGCTGCGGAGGAGCTGGCCCGGCGCCTGGCCGAGTACCGGCGCGCGAAGGAAGCTGCGGCCTGGCTTGCGGAGCGGCTGGAGGCCGAGGGAGATCGCTTCTTCCGGCTCGGGCCGGCGCCGCTCGCGCCACGCATCGAGCGACGGCTTGCCCCACAGGAGGCGGAGTCGCTGGCGGTCGCGCTGCGCTTGCTGGCGGCCGAACCGCCGTCGGTCTCCCTGGCGCACCTCGAGCTGCGCTTCCCGCCGGTCTCGCAGTTCCTGGATCGCTTCCGTGCCGTGCTGCGGAGGCGGCGACGATTCGATCTCGACGCCGAGGTGGGCGGGCTTACCCGCATCGAGCAGGCGGTCGCGTTCCTGGCGTTGCTGGAGCTCCGCCGCGCGGACGAGGTTTCCCTGGAGCAGGCGGCGCCCCTTGCCCCGATCCGCGTTCAGCGGGCCGAAGCCCTCGAAGAGAGGAGTCAGGAATGGATCGCCCGCTCCGCCTGATCACCGCGAGCCCGGTCGACCGGCTCGCGCTCACGCTCGAGGCGCTGCTCGTGGTCGCCTCACAGCCGCTCTCGGTCGAGGATCTGGGAGTGGCCGCAGACGACGACGTCGAGCGGGTCGAGACGGCTCTGCGGCTGCTGACGGAACGATTCGCCGAGGGCCGCAGCGGGATCGTGCTAGAGCACGTGGCGGGGGGCTGGGCGTTTCGCGCCTCGCGCGAGGCGGCCGAGGCCTGCGGACGGCTATTCGAGCGGCCGGTCGAGCGCGGGCTCTCGGCGGCGAGCCTCGAGACGTTGGCGATCGTCGCCTACCTCGGCCCGGTGAGCCGCCCGGAGATCGCGCGGATCCGTGGCGTCGCCGCCGACTCGGTGGTCGCCGGGCTGGTCGAGCGTGGGCTGATTGCCGAGGCAGGGCGCGAGGAGGGTGTGGGCGGCGCGGTGCGCTATCGGGCGACCCCGCTCTTCGAGCGTGTGTTCGGACTTCAGTCACTCTCCGAGCTGCCGCGCCTGGACGACCTGGGCGAGCGCACCGACGAGATTCGCACCCGGCTCGAGTCGGTGGCGGAACGCCGCCCAGCATAGGGCGCTCGGATAATGGGCGCGCATGCGCCTGAACGCCTACCTCGCTCGCGCCGGGGTCGCCTCTCGCCGCGGGGCCGATGAGCTGATCAAGGCAGGCCGCGTCACGGTCAACGGCGAGCCTGGGCAGCTGAACACCTTCGTGGAGTCGCGTGACCGGGTGCAGGTCAACGGCAATCCGATCGAGCTGCGGCCGCTCGCGTACGTGCTCCTGCACAAGCCGGCCGGTGTCGTCACCACCGCCCGCGACCCAGAGGGCCGAAGAACGGTCGTCGACCTGGTCGAGCACCCGTCGCGGGTCGTGCCGGTCGGCCGGCTCGATGCCGACACGACCGGCGCGCTCCTGCTGACGAACGACGGCGAGCTCGCCCACAGGCTGGCTCACCCGCGCTACGAGGTCGAGAAGGTCTACGAGGCAGAGGTCGAGGGGGAGCCGTCCGACGCGGCCCTCGATCAGCTCCGTGCGGGGATCGAGCTCGACGACGGGCCGACCGCGCCCGCAGAGGCGCGTCGCCTGGGCTCGAATCGGGTTGAGCTCTCTATCCACGAGGGCCGCAAGCACCAGGTGAAGCGGATGCTCGCCGCGGTCGGCCACCCCGTCAGGCGGCTTCACCGAAGCCGCTACGCGGGACTCACCCTGGACGGCCTCGAGCCTGGTGATTCGCGTGAGCTCGAGCTGCACGAGCTCGAGCAGCTTCGCGAGACTGCGAAGCGATGAGACGGGCGCTCTCCTCGCTTGCGCTGGCCGCGCTGGCGCTTCCTGCGACCGTGAGCGCGCATCCAGGCAGCACTCTCACGGGCTACGTGTCGACGGTCTCGGCGGTCGTCCCGAACGTGCTCGGCGTGAACGCGCTCGTGCTCGGCGGCGACGACCGTCTGCGCGTCAGCAACTACAGCGGCAAGACGATCGTGATCCTCGGCTACGAGGGCGAGCCCTACCTGCGCTTCGACAAGACCGGCGTCTATGCGAACACGCTCTCGCCGGCAGCGCACCTGAATCGCTTCCGTCTTCCACGGCCGCTCAAGCCGGGCGTGATCGACCCGAGCGCGCGCCCGCACTGGCGTCGCGTGGCGCCGGGCGCCACCTACGAGTGGCACGACCACCGGATCCACTGGACCGGGCGCCAGCCACCCCGGGCGGTGCAAGAGCATCCGGACCGGATTCAGCGCATCTTCAGCTGGCGCGTGCCGGGCCGCGCGGACGGCGCGCGCTTCGCGATCACCGGCTTCCTCGGCTACGCGCCGGATCCGCTGAGGGCGAAAGACGGCGGCGGCACGAGCGGCTGGCTGCTCGGCGCAGCGATCGCGACCGGTGTGCTCGCGGCGGCCGCTCTCGTAGGAGTGGGAGCCCGCCGCGTGGGGCGGCGGGCTCCCTAGGCTGGGTTGCTTACGGAGAACCGGTGGTGCAGTTGACGCCTACGCCGGGGTTCGGGTCGAAGCAATGCACCCGTCCCTGGATCGCGGGTGAGATGACGCCGCCCTGCGCATCGAGGTAGTCCGCAACGTCTTGGTCGAGCAGGTCCTGCGTCGCCGCTCCGGGCCCTCTCACGTCCGGGTACCCGTCTCCGCCCGCCAGCATGAAGTCGTTGATGGTGAGCGTGTAGTGGTCTGCGGCCGTCAGGCCGACCGGCGTGCCGGTCGTGAAGTTGCACTCGCCACCCGGGCCTTGTCGCACAACGCGGGTCACCCGGCTGCCGGTTCCGAGAATACCGACCCCGGCCGCGGTGAACGTCTTCGCGGGCGCCTCGACGTTGTACTCGACGCAGAGGCCTGACACCTGGCCGAAACGGCCGATGGTGACGTTCGGCGGCGTCGAGACCGCGGTCTCGAGGAACTCCTTCAGGAGCACCCCGTCCACGTTCGTCGTCGCCGACTGGTTTCCGAACGGAAGCACCGCGAGCACCTGCCCGCGGGTGATCGGGAAGTGACCGGCCGCGAACGGATACAGAGACGGCGGGCAGAAGTCCGTCGCGCTGTCCACGATTGGGCAGGTCAGGTTGTCACGGAGCCCGCCGGAGTTGGTGATGGCGAAGTCCGTGCCGTACTGCTGTCGCATCGCGTCGGTGACGACGTCGCCGACGAGCGACTCGCAGGCTCGGCCGTCGATCCGGCCCGTCGCGGCTGCGCACGCGTCACTACGCGGGATGGCCACGTTCGATTCGCCGACCTTCGTGCCGAGAATCGGCAGCAGCGCGGCGTTGAGCTCGTCGATCCTTGCCTGGATCGCCGGATCGGGCGCGAGGCCGATGTTCCACGGCTTGTGGAAGTCGGCCGTCTTGTAGACGACGCCCTGCTTTCCAGGCCCGATTACCATCCTGATCCGCGTGAAGCGCAGACTCTTGCTGCGGTTCTCGGTCGCGAGCACACCGTTCGGCCGCGTCGTGATGACCTGGAAGTCGGTGTGGTCGCCGACGACGACGTCGACGTTCGAAACGTTGTCGGCGAGATCGATCAGCGGCCCGGTCGGGTTCGAGAGCGTTCCGCCCGTGGCGCCGTAATGACCCATGGCGACGATGGCGTCCATCTTCTTCGCGAGTCGTGCGGCCTCGGCGTTGACGGCCGGAATCGGGTCCGGGATCGGCACGACGAACGGGTCGAAGGAGCCCGGCTTGGTCAGCGTGTGCGCGTCGTCGTTCGTGAAGCCGACGAAGGCCACTTTGACGCCGTGGCCGAAGTTGAACACGTGGGACTTCGACCACTCCGGCGGCGTGTTCCCGTCCGCATCCACCACGTTCGCGGAGACGAACGGGAAGTTGGCGATCGGGATCAGCGTGTGGCGCAGGTAGTCGGCCCCGCGGTCGAAGTTGTGGTTGCCGAGCCCGTCTATGTCGATGCCCATCAGGTTCTGCATCTCGATCGTCGGGATGTCGCCAAAGGAGTTCGAGATCGGCGGAGTTGCGCCGGTGGAGTCGCCGGCCATCATCTCGATCACCCGCCAGGAGGCGTTCTTCCCCGACAGGGCGGCTTCCGCCTCGTAGATCTCGAACCACTTCTTCAGGAACGCTGCCCCGCCGATACCGAACGTCGGCCCCAGCGTGTCGGCAGCCTCGCTCAGCGGAATCAGCTGGCCGTGGTAGTCGCTCACGTCGAGGATCGTGACCTCGCGCAGTTGGCTCGTTCCCTTGACCGCCTTGTAGAGGATCCGGCCGCGCGCGTTCTGGGGGCCGGGGATGTTCATCAGGAACGCGAGCGTCGGGGCGATGTCGACCGCCCGCAGGCCCTTCATGCCGTCCTTCTTCCGCACACCCGGGCCGCCCAGGACGAACGTCGCGCGCATGTTGACGTTGTTGGCGAGGTTGACCAGGTTCGGCTCGAACCCGTGCTGTCCGAAGAAGTGCGACAGCGCGATCGTCTGGCCGGGCGTGCCCGCATCGGACTGGTACGGGGGCCGCAGGATCACGACGACATCGCCGCTGCGATTCGGGTGCAACGAGTCGGAGCCGTCTACGTTCCTCAGGGCCTCCTTGTCGAGCACCCGGGCGACGACGTGTTGCGTCGGCGTGTTCAGCGCGAGGAAGGCATTCCGGACAGCTGTCCGCGTCTCCTCATAGGTCGGGAACGATGGGTTCGCCGCACTCTTGAGGCGGGCGGGGTTGATGTAGATCTGAATCGTCCCGCCGGCCCAGCACGCCTTCGTCAGGTCGGTGTTGGTCGTCGATACCGGCGTCGGGGGTGTCGTTGTCGGGGCAACGATCGCACTGCAGTTGGAGGCGCCTGAGCCCCCGACGTGCAGGGAGACACCGCCGACGGTCGCGTCGTTCAGCACCTTGTTCGCGTTGACCGCATACCACTGCGGTGCGAAGCCGTGGTCGGAGCCGGCGAAGGTGGTCGGGTTGCCGCCCATCAGGCCACGCGTGATCTCGAGCTTCTCATCGGCATCCACATAGGCGCTGCGGATGTAGCCCTCGCGGACCGCGACGCGATGAGCGGTGCCCCGGCCGGTGCACGTGACGTCGTCGAACTTCGGGCTGACGTCGTAGCACGGGTTGGGGTTGCCGTCGATGTCCGTCGGGCTGACGAGGGCCATGAACTGGTGCGAGACCTCGTCGGTGAACGGGTAGCCGACCATCGCCAGGTCGGTGTCGGGCTGAAGCGTCCCGAGGATGTAGTTGATCACCTGGAGGCTGTACGCCCGCTCGAGATCGCGGCCCTGCTGGATGTAGGTGTCTTCGTCGACGACGCCGGCCTCCTCGGGCGCGAAGTCGGCTGCCGCCCACGGGAGCAGGTTGTCGGCGATGTACTTCTCGAGCCGGTCCTCACCGGCGCCGCCGGCCGGCAGGCTGCTGCACGGCGAGCCGCATTTGGCGATCGCACGGGCGAGCGAGGTGTCGTAGAGCTTGAAGTTGCTCAGGTTCGGCTCGAGCGAGATCAGCTTGACGTAGTGGCCGACGGTCTGCCCGGCCCGGGTGCCGATCAGTCCGTTGGCGCCCATCAGCTTCACCGGAAGGAAGTCGCCCACTCCCAGGTCCACGGACGGGGCTGCGCCCGTCTTGCCGACCGGGCTCACGATTGCATGGTCGTAGCTCGCGCCACCGCCGGTGACGCTGTCGTAGAAGTAGACGTTGTACGTGCGGCTGGGGTTCTGCGCCGCAAACGTGGACGGAATCGACCACGTCGTCTCCTTCGGTGGCGCCGCTGGGTCGCCCGTCGGGACGCCAATCCAACCCGCGGCCGGGACTGGCGCGGACGCGACCTGGTACGTGACGCCGAAGAAGGCTGATCCCGCCTGCTCGACTGCGTTGGCGGCGCCGACGAGCACGCCGCGGTTGGAGAAGAAGTTCGTGAAGTCGACCGTCGGGCCGTCGATGTTCGCCGCCGCGCCGCCGACCCAGTCGATCTGGGCAACCTTCTTGCCGGCGCGCTCGGCCGCATTCGCAATAGTGTCCGCCTGCAGCACGCCCGCAGCCGAGAACGAGGTGCGACTGGAGAACGCGTCGCCGCCGCGGAAGAACGTGTTGTTGGTCGAGCCGTGCTCGGACGGGTAGGTGCCGGTGGCCATCGTGTACCAGCCGACGCCGGTGTTGGGCGGGAAGGAGTGAACCATCCCGTTCTTGCCGGTGACCCCGTGCTTCATCAATTTCTTGTAGGTGGGCATGTAGCCCGCCTTGGCGTAGCGCTCCATCAGGTCTGGGCGCATGCCGTCGGATGAGAACATCACGACGCGATCGACGGGCCTCCCGTCATGTTTTGCAATCGCGCTTCCCGCCGTGACCGTGAGAACGAACGCAGTCGCGCCCAGAAATGCCGGCGCGAGCCAGCGGGCCCAACGTTTCATGAGTACTCCTCTCCCCGGGTAGTCGTACAAGTATGAACCTATACGCCCGGTGCGGTCGAAGGCAACACGACAGGTCAGAGCCGGGCGAACCCCATGCGCTCGTACATCTGTTCGAGCGTGGGAGCGGAGGCGGCCTTCGCCTTTTCGGCGCCTCTCGCGAGCAACGAGCGGAGCTCGCTCTCGTCCGCTCGGAGCTCCTCGTAACGCTGCTGGATGGGGCCGAGCAAAGCGACGACCGCCTCGGCGACCTCCTCCTTGAACGGGCCGTAGCCCTGGCCGTCGTAGCGGGCCTCGATCTCGGGGATCGCCTCGCCGGTCGCGACCGACATGATCTCGATCAGATTGGAGATCCCGGGCTTCTCCTCGCGGGAGTGGCGCACCTCGGTGCCCGAGTCCGTGACGGCGCTCTTGAACTTCTTGCGCACGACCTCGGGCGGGTCGAGCAGGCCCACCGTGCCCTGCGCGGTACCGCCTGTGGTGGACATCTTCTTCTGTGGTTCCTGGAGATCCATGATCCGCGCACCGACCTCGGGGTAGATCCCCTCGGGGAGCTTGAAGATCTCGCCGAAGCGAGCGTTGAACCGCTCCGCGACGTCCCGGGCGAGCTCGAGGTGCTGGCGCTGGTCGTCGCCGATCGGGACGAGATCGGTCTGGTAGATCAGGATGTCGCCCGCCATCAGGACGGGATAGGTGAAGAGGCCGGCGGTGACCGACTCCTGCTGCTCGCCCTTCTCCTTGAACTGCGTCATGCGGCGGAGCTCGCCGAAGGTGGCGACACCCGAGAGGAGCCAGGCCGACTCCGCGTGCGCCGGCACATGGCTCTGGAGGAAGACGGTCGAGCGCTCGGGGTCGAGCCCGGTTGCGAAGAGCATCGCCGCGAGATCGAGCGTGGTCTCGCGCAGCTCCGCCGGTTCGTAGGCGACGGTGATCGAGTGCAGGTCGACGACGCAGATGAAGGCTTCGCCCTGTTCCTGCGTTGCGGCGTACTGGCGGAAGCCGCCGCTGAAGTTGCCGAAGTGCTTCGCCCCTGTGGGCTGGATGCCGGAGAAGATGCGCGCCATTTCTGGCTCAAGTATCGCAACTAGACTCAGCCGGACCGTGGCCGTGAACGGTTCTCCCGAGCTCATGATCGTGATGGCGGTCGGTGCGACGGCGGACCAGACCGAGCACGTGCTCGCGCGGCTGCAGGAGGCCGGCGTGGACGCACGCGTGACGCGCGGCCGCGAGTCGACGGTCATCGGCGCGATCGGCGAGCGGGAGCTGCTGGCGACGCTGCCGCTCGAGGGCTACCCCGGGGTCGAGCAGGTGCTGCCGATCCTCAAGCCGTACAAGCTCGTCTCGCGCGAGGTCTCGCCCGATCCGACCGTGATCGAGGTGGACGGAAGGCGGATCGGCGACGGGTTCTTCGGACTGATCGCCGGGCCGTGCACCGTCGAATACCGCGAGCAGACGTTGGAAACGGCGAGGGCGGTCGCAAAGGCGGGCGCGACGATGCTGCGCGGCGGCGCTTTCAAGCCACGCACCTCGCCGTACACCTTCCAAGGGTTGGGCGACGAGGCGCTGACGATCCTGCGGGAGGCGAGCGAGGAGACGGGCCTGCCGGTGGTGACGGAGCTGATGGACCCCCGGCACGTCGAGGCGGTGCTCGGCACGGCGGACGTGATCCAGATCGGCGCGCGCAACATGCAGAACTTCATGCTGCTCGCTGAGGTGGGCCGGGCGGACAAGCCTGTCCTGCTGAAGCGCGGGCCCGCGGCCTCGGTCGAGGAGCTGCTCATGGCCGCCGAGTACGTGGCACGCGAGGGCAACGAGCGGATCATCCTCTGCGAGCGCGGGATCAAGACCTTCGAACAGACGACGCGGTACACGCTCGACCTCGGCTCGGTCGCCGTGCTGAAGCGCGAGACGCACCTGCCCGTGATCGTCGATCCCTCTCACGCCGCCGGGCGGCGCGACCTGGTGCTCCCCTTGGCCCGGGCAGCCGCGGCGGTCGGAGCGGACGGTGTCATCGTGGAGTCGCACCCGTCGCCCGAGCAGGCACTCTGTGACGGGCCGCAGCAGATCCCGACCGCGGAGTTCGGCGAGTTCGCGCGCGAGGTGCGCGAGATTGTCGAGCTGCTCGGCAAGACGATCGGCTGAGCCCTTCGGCGGCTCGCCCCTGGCATGAACCGAACCGATCTGGTCACACCCGCGTCACCCACGGGTGACGCTTCAGCCCCTACCCTCGATCTATTCCCCTGGGTGGGTGGGTTAGGGATGGGACCCGCCTGCGGTCATCCCGGCCCCGGATAGCCTGGGGCTCGTGGAGATGCGGCGCCTCGCGGTGATCGGCACGGGCCTGATCGGCGCGTCGGTCGCCCTCGCCGCGAAGCGCGCAGGTGCGGCCGAGCTGGTCGCCGGCTTCGACCCGGATCCGACCGCCCTCGAGGCCTCCGAGAAACGTGGCGCTGTGGACGTGGCCGCTGCTTCGCTCGGAGCGGCGGTCTCCGGCGCCGAGCTCGTGGTCGTCGCGGCGCCGGTCGCACAGATCGCAGCTCAAGTGCTGGCGGCACTCGAGGCCAGCGGCGACGAGACGACCGTCACCGACGTCGGCTCCACCAAGGGCAGCGCCTGCGAGGCGGCCCGAGGCTCACCGCGGTTCGTCGGTGGTCACCCGGTTTCCGGCTCCGAGGCGCGAGGGGCCGAGCACGCCAGCGCGGAGCTCTTCGACGGAGCGACCTGGTTCCTGACGCCGCTTGCCGAAACCGATCCAGCGCGCTACCGGCTCGTCCACGGCTTCGTCTCCGCGCTCGGCGCTACCCCCGTAGCGGTCGATCCGGAGGCGCACGACCGGCTGGTCGCGCTCACGAGCCATCTCCCGCACGCGCTCGCGAACCTGCTCGTGAACCATGCCGGCGCGACCCGTGTCGAGGGCCACGAGCCGCTCGCCGCTGCCGGGGGCTCACTGCGAGACATGACGCGCGTGGCCGGCTCCAACCCGCGCATCTGGGTGGACATCTTCGTCGAGAACGCTGCCGCGCTGCGGGAGTCGCTGGCCGAGCACCGCCGCCGCGTGGAGCAGCTCGAGGCGGCCCTCGGCGCAGGCGACGCCGGCTTCCTCGCCCGCTGGATCGGCGAGGCGGCAGGCAACCGGCGCCGCATGCTGGCCGACGCGTTCCCGGATCCGGGCGAGCTGCAGCAGCTCCGCGTCCACGTCCCCGATCGGCCGGGCGTGCTCGCAGGGATCACCCAGGCGCTCGGCGCGGAGCGGATCAACATCGAGGACTTCGAGTTGCAGCATGTCTCGCCGGACCGCGGCGGCACGCTCACGCTCCTGGTCACGGGCGAGGACGAGGCGCGACGGGCGGCGACGCTGCTCGAGTCGCAGGGCTACGGCGTCGTGGTCTTGCCGGTGCTGGCCGCGTGAAGATCGAGCCGGCCACCGCATTGCGCGGTCACATCTCCGTGCCCGGCGACAAGTCGATCTCGCACCGGGCCGTCTTCGTCGGGGCGATCGGCGAAGGCGAGCTGCGGATCGAGGGCTTCGGCCGCTCGGCCGACACCGAGTCCACGCTGGCAGCGGTGCGCGCGCTCGGGGTGACCGTCCACGAGGACGACGTCGACACCGTTCGGGTCGAAGGCGCCGGGCTGCGGGGCCTCCGACAGCCGGCCGCGCCGCTCGACTGCGGCAACTCGGGGACGACGCTCCGGCTCCTGGCCGGGATCCTCGCCGGTCAGGCCGGGCGGTTCGAGTTGACCGGAGACGATTCGCTCCGGCGGCGGCCCGTGGGTCGCGTGGCCGAGCCGCTCTCGCAGATGGGAGCGAAGGTCGAGACCGAGGACGGGAGGCCGCCCCTCGTCGTCGAGGGTGGGGAGCTGGAAGGCATCCTCTACGAGCTGCCGATTGCGAGTGCCCAGGTCAAGTCCTGCGTCCTGCACGCCGGCCTCTACGCGCTGGGACGCACGACCGTGGTCGAGCCGGTTCCGACGCGAGATCACACGGAGCGTCTGCTCGCCGCGGCCGGCGGGCCGGTGACGAGTCGCCCCGGGCGAGTGTCCGTCGGTCCGGCCGAGCACCTGGCTTTGGCCGAGCTCTCCGTTCCCGGTGACTTCTCGGCCGCCGCGCCGTTCATCGTCGCCGCCACCCTGCTACCCGGCTCCGAGCTCACGATCCACGACGTCGGCCTGAACCCCACGCGAACCGGTCTGCTCGACGTGCTCGAGCGCATGGGCGCGCGCCTCACCACCTTTCACCGGCAGCGCAGCGGTGGCGAGCCGGTCGGCGACGTCGAGGTTCACTCGGCCGAGCTGACCGCCACCAGCGTGCGGGCCGACGAGATCCCCCGGCTCGTGGACGAGCTACCGCTGTTTGCCCTCGCCGCCGCTTGCGCGCGCGGGGAGAGCAGAGTCGAAGGCGCACGGGAGCTGCGCGTGAAGGAGACGGACCGGATCGAAACCGTGACGACTGCGCTACGGAGCCTCGGCGTCCGGATCACCCCGCGCGACGACGGTTTCCGCGTGCGCGGCGTGCCGACGCGGCCGAGGGGAGGGGCGGTCGACTCCCAGGGGGATCACCGAATTGCCGTGCTCGGGGCGGTGGCGGGGCTGCTTTCCTCCACGGGCGTCGATCTCGAGGGAGCGGAAGCGGTCGCTGTAAGCTTCCCCGGGTTTTTCGAGCTGCTCGACTCGGTCACACAACGATGATTGTCGCCATCGACGGGCCCGCCGGGGCCGGCAAGAGCACGGTCGCCCGGCGACTTGCCGAGCGGTTGGGTTTCGGCTACCTCGATACCGGCGCGATGTACCGAGCGCTCACCTGGCTGGCCCGGCAGCGGAGCGTGCCGCTGGCCCAGGGCGAGCAGCTCGGCGAGCTCGCGGCCGACAACCCGGTCAGCTTCGACGAGCAGCGGCGCGTGTGGATCGCCGATACCGACGTCACCTCTTCCATCCGCAAGGCCGACATCGACAGCCTCGTCCCCGTCGTCGCGCGGCACCCGGCGGTGCGGGCCGTGATGAGAGCGAGGCAGCAGGAGCTCGCCGACGACGGCGACGTCGTCATCGAGGGCCGCGACATCGGCACCGTGGTCGCCCCCCAGGCAGAGGTCAAGATCTACCTCAACGCCGAGCGGGGCGTGCGCGCGAGCCGGCGGCTGAGCGAACGGCCCGAGATCGGCGCCGATGCTCTCGCAACCGACCTGCGCCTGCGCGACCAGAGCGACGCCGCGCGCATGCGCCCGGCGGAGGACGCCGTCCAGATCGACACGACCGACCTCGACGTCGAGGACGTGGTCACCCAGATCGAGGAGCTGGTCCGGGCGCGGCAGCCGGCCTGATCAGGGCCATGCAAGACGAGCTGGCGGGAACCGTGGCGGTGGTGGGGTTTCCGAACGTCGGTAAGTCCACGCTGGTCAACCGACTGACCGAATCGCGTGCGACGGTCGTCCACGAGACACCGGGCGTGACGCGTGACCGCAACGAGCTCGTCGCCGACTGGAACGGCCGGCGCTTCCGCGTGATCGACACCGGCGGCGTGGACATCGCCGATCCCTCGCCGATCACGCGCTCGATCGCCGACCAGGCCCGGACGGCGATCGCCGATGCCGACCTCGTGCTCTTCGTCGTCGACGCGCGCGCGGGCGTGACCCCGGGGGACGAGGAGCTCGCCGGGATCCTGCGCCATTCCCACAAGCCGGTACTGCTGCTCGCCAACAAGATCGACGATCCGGATCAGGACACGCTCGCGCTCGAGTTCCACCGCCTCGGCCTCGGCGACCCGGTCCCCGTCTCGGCCCACCACGGCCACGGCACCGGAGACCTGCTGGACGCCGTCATCTCCATGCTCCCCGGGGCCGGCCCACGGGAGGTGGGAGAGGATGCGATCCGCGTCGCGATCCTCGGCCGCCCGAACGTGGGCAAGTCGAGCCTCCTGAACGCCTTGTTGGGCGAGGAGCGCGTGATCGTCTCGGAGGTCCCCGGCACCACCCGTGATTCGATCGACACGGTGCTCGAGAGAGGGGAGCGAAGGTTCGTGCTCGTGGACACCGCGGGCATTCGGCGCAAGCGCAGGCAGCGCCAGGGGATCGAGTACTACTCGGAGCTGAGGGCACTCGCTGCTGCCGAGCGCGCGGACGTTGCGCTCGTGCTGGTGGACGCGAGCGAAGGGCTCGTCGATCAGGATCTCGCCGTGGCGGACATCGCCCGCAAGGCGCAGAGCTCGACGATCGTCGTGCTCTCGAAATGGGACATCGGTCAGATCGTGCTCGAGGACGTGCGGACCCGGCTTCTCTCGCGGCTGCGCCAGCGGCCGCCGATCGTCACGGTCTCCGCGAAGACCGGCCGGGGGATCAGCCGCCTGCTCGACCGGGTCGAACAACTCTTCGAGAAGCACACCAGCCGGATCGGGACGCCCGAGCTGAACCGGTTCCTGGCCGAGCTGCGGGAGGCGCGCGAGCCGCCCTCGAAGGCGGGCAAGCGCCTCAACCTCCTCTACGGAACGCAGGTACAGACGCGCCCGCCACGCTTCCGCTTCTTCGTCAACGATCCCGCCTTGATCACGCGGGACTACGGCTATTGGGTGGAGAACCAGCTGCGCGAGCGCTTCGAGCTCGAGGGCGTGCCGGTCTCGATCGACTTCGTGAGGAAGTCATGAGGCGCGCTCGCGTCGTCTCCTTCAGGTTCTGCAGGCGTTGCCCGCTCGGCGTCTGAATCGACCGTTCGCCGCTTCACCGTGAGAGTGTTGGCGCGTGAAGGCGGTAGTCGTTGGCGCGGGGGCGTGGGGAACGGCCTTCAGCAGCCTGCTCGCCAATCGCGGGCACGACGTCACGCTCGCCTGCCGCGACCCCGAGCAGGCGCGAGCGATCGAGGAAACCGGTTACAACCCGCGCCACCTGACGAGCGCAGACCTCTCCGGCGTCTCGGCGACCACGGTCGACGATCCCTCGCTCGCAGGGGCCGACCTGCACGTGATCGCGGTGCCGAGCCGGGCCTTCGGTCAGGTGGTGCGGACGCTGCCGGGCGCCGCGCCCGTACTGAGCCTGACCAAAGGGCTCGACCCCGAGACCGGCGCGCGCCTCTCCGAGCTCATCGAGCGCCGCGGCGCCGCGGTGCTCTCCGGCCCGAACTTCGCCGAGGAGATCGCCGACGGCCTGCCCGCGGCAGCCGTGATCGCCAGCAAGGACCAAGGGCTCGCGCTCGAGCTTCAGGAGGCTGTCAACTCGCTCACCTTCCGGGTCTACGTGAACGAGGACGTCGTCGGCGTCGAGCTCTGTGCCGCCGCCAAGAACGTGATGGCGCTCGCCGCCGGAGGCGTCGACGGGCTCGGCCTCGGGGACAACGCGAAAGCGGCGGTGATCGCGCGCGGCCTCGCGGAGATGGCGCGCCTGGGCGAGGCCTGCGGCGCCCGCAGCGAGACCTTCTCCGGCCTCGCCGGCATGGGCGACCTCATCGTCACCTGCTGGAGCCGCCACGGCCGCAACCGGCAGGCGGGCGAGCTGATCGCCAGGGGCACCTCACCCGACGATGCGGCGGGCCAGCTCGGCACCGTCGAAGGGTTGACCACCGCCCCGGTCCTGCGCGATCTCTCCCGGCGGCTCGGGATCGAGCTGCCGATCACCGAGGGGGTTTGCCGAATCCTTGACGGGGAGAACCTGAACGAGTTAGCTGGGAATCTGATGGGCCGCCAACCCACTCGCGAATGACGTACAGGTCCCGATCTCTGCCCGCCGGGCTCCTGGCGACGCTTGTTGTGGCCCTGGTCGGCTGCGGCGGTGGATCCGCGACGACCTCCGCCTTCGGCGAGTCCGGCTCGAGGCTCGTGCGGGCCGGTGCCCTCGCCTTCGTCGCGGTCGACAGCGACCTCGGCTCGAGCCAGTGGCAGCAGGTCGACACGCTCTCAAAGAAGTTCCCGGGCCGCGACCAGGCCCTAGCTCGGCTGAGGCAAGGGCTGGCCGACAACGGTGTCGACTACGACAAAGACGTCAAGCCGGCGCTTGGGCCCGAGGTCGACATCGTGGTCATCTCCGGTCCGGGCGCCAATCAGACGTCGGCCGTTGGGCTGACGAAGCCGAAGGACCCGGCCAAGTTCAAGGCGCTGATCGCCAAGTTGAACGCCAGCGACCAGGATCTGTCCGAGGAGCCGGCCGTCTACAAGGAGATCGACGAGGGCTGGTATGCGGTCTCCGAGAGCCAGGCACAGATCGATGCCGCGCTCAGGGGCAGCGGCGGCGAGGGGCTTTCCGACGACAGCATGTTCAAGGCCGCGCTGGAGAAGCTTCCGGGTGAGGCGCTCGTGAAGGCGTACGTCGACGGCCGGCAGCTGAGCGAGCTGATCCAGGCCCAGTCGCAGAAGAGCGCCACGCCGTTCGACCCCTCCACGCTCGGCCTGGACAAGCTCGAGTTCGTCGCGGCCTCATTGAGCGCGGAGAGCGACGGCATCCGCGCGCGAGGAGCCTCGAGTGGGGGTAACCTCGGGAGCGGAGAGTTCTCCTCGAAGCTGCTGGACGGCGTTCCCGGCGACGCGCTCGCGTTCCTCAACTTCCGCGGCGCGGGCACGAGCGACCAGCTGAAGAAGCTCGAGTCCAATCCGACCTTCGAGCAGGCGCTGCAGCAGATCCGGGCTGCGCTTGGAGTTTCCTTCGACGACATCCTCGCGCTGCTCCACAACGAGGTCGCGCTGTACGTGCGCCCCGGTGTCGGGATCCCCGAGGTGACCCTCGCGCTCGAGACGAAGGACGAGGCCGCGGCTCTCTCGACTCTCGACCGGCTCGCCGCTCGGCTCGCTGTCGCCACGAACGGGGGCCAGGTGCAGCCGGGTAGCCAGGGCGGCCACGACGTGAAGACGATCCATCTCGGCCAGATAGCGATCCACTACGGCGGGCTCGGCGACAAGGTGCTCGTCACGAGCGGGGTCAACGGGATCGCCGACTATGGCACCGGATCGAAGCTCACCGGAAGCGCCGACTTCGAGCAGGCGAAGTCCGCGGCCGAGATGCCGGACTCGACAGGCGGCTTCTTCTACATCGACTTGAAGGACGCGATCCCGCTGCTGGAAGGCCTGGCGGGCCTCGCCGGCCAGACGCTGCCGGCGGAGGTGACCGAGAACGTCCGGCCCCTGCGCTCGTTCCTTTCCTGGACGGAAGGGACCGGCAGCGAGAGATCCTTCGACGCGTTTCTAGAGATCAAGTAGCCTCCCGCGCGTGGGGACACGCGACTTCTTCTTTAGCTCGGAGTCCGTCACCGAAGGCCATCCGGACAAGATCGCCGACCAGGTCTCGGACACCGTGCTGGACGCGGTGCTCGCCGACGACCCGACCGGCCGGGTCGCCTGCGAGACGCTGATCACCACCGGCCTCGTCGTCGTCG
>Ga0126307_10000124_pt1 | contig 46365 bp, 44 predicted proteins | sample Plot28_FD_89955 | JGI IMG/M metagenome (GOLD analysis project Ga0126307, IMG submission 89955) | Serpentine soil microbial communities from UC McLaughlin Reserve, CA, USA - Plot28 | ecosystem: Environmental > Terrestrial > Soil > Grasslands | place: USA: UC McLaughlin Reserve, Lake County... | reverse complement strand
GCCCGCGCGGCCTTCTGGGCGAGGAGACGCGCGAGGCCGGATGAACGAGTTTGTAGGCCGCCTTCGGACCTCGCCCCGGACGCTGGTGGCGCTGGTCGTCGGGCTGGTCGTGGGGCTGTGGGTCGGCGACCAGATCGAGCTCAGCCTGTTGATGGCATTCCTGCTGTGGCTGATCATCGCGGTTCGCGCGGTTCTGCACGACAACCGGTGGATCGGGCGCGCCACCATGATCGCCATTCTCGTCTGGGCGATCGTCCTGCCCTACACGACCGAGTCGGGCAGCGGCCTGCTCGATGACGCCGTGCTCGCGCTCGCCTACACCGTCTTCGCGCTCGGGCTCAACATCATCGTTGGCTTCGCCGGGCTGCTCGACCTCGGTTACGTAGCGTTCTTCGCGCTCGGCTCGCTCACGGCCGGTTGGTTCATGTCGGGCTTCTTCGCGGCCGCCAACGGGGAGAACGGCGTTCACTTCCTCGTGACCGGCCAGATCTCCGAGCTGCCGGGCATCCACATGAACTTCCTGCTGGTGCTCGTGATTGCCGTGGTGATCACGACGATCGCAGGCATAATCATCGGCCTGCCGACGTTGCGCCTGCGCGGCGACTACATCGCGATCGTCACGCTGGCCTTCGGCGAGATCATCGGCCGCATTACGATCAACGGCGACGAGATCGCGCTTGGCAAGATTCCCATCTTCGGAAGCCCTCTCGAAAGTGCCTTCGGCAACGGCTCGACGCTTACGAACGGGCGGCAGGGGATCACGCCGGTCGACAAGGTCGACTTGCCGTTCCTCGAACAATTCACCTCGCTCGAGCTGCGCCCGTGGTACTTCGTGGCGCTGGCGCTCGTGGTGATCGCACTGTTCGTGAACTACCGGCTGCGCGACTCGCGCCTTGGCAGGGCCTGGATCGCGCTGCGCGAGGACGAGGTGGCGGCGATCTCGATGGGCGTGCCGTCGGTGAAGACGAAGCTGCTCGCCTATGGCACAGGCGCCGCGTTCGGTGGCATCGCCGGTGCGTTCCTGGCGTCGTACCTGAACACGGTCAACGCCGACCAGTTCGCGTTCTCGTTCTCGATCTTCGTGCTCGCGATGGTGATCCTCGGCGGTCTTGGATCGATCGAGGGCGTGGTGCTGGGTGCCATCACGCTGTCGCTGATCAACAACCGCCTGATCCCGGATGTCTTCAACGACTACCCGTCGAAGGTGGGCCTCGACTTCGACCTGACTCAGCTGTCGTTCGGGATCTTCGGCTTCCTGCTCGTGATCATGATGGTGCTGCGGCCGGAGGGCCTCATCCCTGAGCGAAGGCGCAAGATCGAGCTCACCGAGGGCCTCGGGGACACCGAGCTCGGAGGCGGCGAGACGGTCCAGGAGGTACGGGCATGAGCGACATCCTGCTCACGGCCGAAAACGTGTCGAAGGTCTTTGGCGGGCTCGTGGCGGTCGAGGACGTGTCATTCGAGATCCCCGAACGCGGAATCGTCTCGATCATCGGCCCGAACGGGGCCGGCAAGACGACGTTCTTCAACATGCTCACGGGCCTGTACAAGCCGAGCTTTGGGCGCATCTCGTTCAACGGGCGCAACATCACCGGGCGCCGGGCCGACCTGATCATGAAGGACGGGGTGGCGCGGACGTTCCAGAACATCCGGCTGTTCGCCACCATGACGGCGATCGAGAACGTGATGGTGGGCCAGCACGCGCGCATGCGAGCCGGGCTGTTCGGCTCGATCTTTCGGATCCCGCGGGTGAGCCACGAGGAGCGCGACGTGGAGGAGAGGGCCCGCGAGACCCTCACCTACGTGGGCATCGACGAGACCCAGCACGAGCTGATGTCCGTGAATCTCTCGTATGGCGACCAGCGCCGGCTCGAGATCGCGCGGGCGCTCGCCTCCGAGCCGAAGCTGCTGCTCCTCGACGAGCCCACCGCCGGCATGAATCCGCAGGAGTCCGCCGAGCTGACCGACTTCATGCGCAAGCTGCGCGACGAGCGCGGGCTCACGATCCTGCTGATCGAGCACGACATGCAGGTTGTGATGGGGGTGTCCGAGCGCATCACGGTGCTCGACCACGGCCAGAAGATCGCGGAGGGCTCGCCGGACGAGGTGCGCACCAACGCGCGCGTGATCGAGGCGTATCTCGGCAAGCAGGGCGCCGCTGAGGCGGAGGCGGGCCACGGACGGCGCGTGCCGAGCGCCGAGGGCGAGACCTGATGGCGCTCCTCGAGGTCAACGACGTCCACACGTTCTACGGCAACATCGAGGCGCTCAAGGGCGTGTCGATCACGGTCGACGAGGGCGAGGTCGTCACGCTGATCGGCTCGAACGGTGCGGGCAAGTCGACCACGCTGCGCTCGATCTCCGGTCTCACGCCGCCGCGCCAGGGGACGATCAAGTTCGAGGGCACGGAGATCGGCGAGGTGCCGCCGCAGGAGATCGTCCAGCGCGGGGTGGCGCTCTCCCCCGAGGGGCGGCACGTGTTCCCCCGCATGACGGTGCGCGAGAACCTCGAGCTCGGCGCCTACCTCCGCAAGGACCGGGACGGCATCTTGCGCGACCTGGACCGCGTGTTTGACCTGTTCCCGCGTCTCAAGGAGCGCGAGCGCCAGAAGGGCGGCACGATGTCCGGAGGCGAGCAGCAGATGCTCGCGATCGGCCGCGCGCTGATGGCGAACCCGAAGCTGCTGCTGCTCGACGAGCCGTCGATGGGCATCGCCCCGATCCTGGTCGAGCGGATCTACGAGACCATCGCCGAGATCAACCGGCAGGGCACCACGATCCTGCTCGTGGAGCAGAACGCGAACTACGCGCTCGAAGTGTCACGGCGCGGCTACGTGCTCGAAACCGGCAAGATCGCGCTCGAGGACGACTCGGGCAAGCTGCGCACCAACCCCGACGTCCAGAAGGCCTACCTCGGAGCATGACCTACATCGCTGCAGAGATTGGATCGCTCGCGCTCTGGCTGATCTACCTGTGGCTCGGCTCGGCGATCGTCGCTTCGTACCTCTCCGCCCGCAAGGGCTACGGCGAGAAGCTCGGGCTCGCGTTCGGAATGCTGCTGTCGGTGATCGGCGTCGTGATCTGGATCGTGTGGCCGGCAAGGGCGGACTCGCGCTGGAAGCTGCAGGGGCCGTTCGGATCCGGCGGCAAGACGGTCGCGGAGCTGCGCGCCGAGCAGCAGGCGATGCGCGAGTCGACTACCCGCGAGTAGCCGCGCGCAGGGCGTCGTCGAGCTCGGGGCGCCGGAAGACGTAGCCCGTCTCGAGCAGGCGGGCGGGTGCGAGCCGCTGCCCGGTCGTGACGATGCTCGACATCTCACCGTAGAGGACCTTCAGCGCCAGCGCCGGCACGGGGAGGACCGCGGGCCGCCGCAGAGCGCGGCCGAGCGCCCTCGAGAGCTCGCGGTTGGTCACCGGCTCCGCGGTGACGTTGACCGGCCCCGAAAGATCGCTCGTGGCGCAGTGAATCAGCGCGCCCACCACGTCGTCGCGGTGGACCCACGACACCCACTGGCGCCCGCCCGCGACAGGACCGCCGACGCCGAGTTTGAAGAACGGCAGCATCCGAGCGACCGCGCCGCCCTCACGCGACAGGACGATTCCGGTGCGGGTCACGACCGTGCGCACGTCGTGCTCGTTCGCCCGCAGCGCCTCCGACTCCCACTCGCGGGCCACCCCGGCGAGCCAGTCGCTGCCCGCCGGCTGGTCCTCGGTGAGGCGCTCGTCCCCGCGAGGCCCGTAGTAGCCGCTTGCCGATTGCGAGACCAGCACGCCCGGGCGCTCGCCCTCGGGCAGCTCGGCGAGGACGGCGACGAGATAACGCGTCGGGAACACCCGGGAGTCGCGCATCTCGCGCCGGGCGGCGTCCGTCCAGCGTCGGTCGAGCGGCTCACCGAGCAGGTGGATCACCGCGTCGCGGCCGCGAAGCGCATCTGGCGGCGGAGGCTCCTCTTTCGGCGCGCGCCACGCCCGCGCCTCGACGTCCGTGCCGAGCACGCTCGCAGCCTTCGCCGGGTCGCGGGTGAGCGCGGTCACCTCGTCGCCCCGGCTCACCAGCTCACGCACGAGCGCGCGGCCGATCATGCCAGTCGCTCCCGTGACGGTCGCACGCACGATCGCTGCGCTCAGCCGCGGACCGCGGCGCGTTCGACGGTCGGCTGCTCGGCCGCGCCGTCGTCGCTGCGCCCGCGCTCGGCAACCTCTCGCACCGCGTTGGCCACCGCCCGGCCGACGTCGCGGTTGAACACGCTCGGGACGATGTAGTCCTCGTCCAGCTCGTCGTCGCCCACGACGCTCGCGATGCCGCGCGCGGCGGCGAGCTTCATATCCTCCGTGATCGCGACGGCGCGCGCGTCGAGCGCGCCCCGGAAGACGCCGGGGAAGGCGAGCACGTTGTTGATCTGGTTGGGGTAGTCGGAGCGGCCGGTGGCCATCACGCGCACGTACGGCGCCGCTTCCTCCGGGCGCACCTCCGGGTTCGGGTTGGCCATCGCGAACACGAACGGCTCAGGGTTCATCCGCTGAAGGTCGGAGGCGTCGATGATCCCGGGCCCGCTCAGTCCGATGAACAGGTCCGTGCCCTGGATCACCTGGCGCGGCTCGCCGTCGCGGACCTCCGGGTTCGTGTTGTCCGCGAGCCAGCGCTTGGGTGCGTTCATGGAGCCGGCCGCGTAGTCGTCGCGCCCGCTGTGGATCGCGCCGAAGCGATCGCATGCGACGATCGAGGTCACGCCCGCGTCCATGAGGATCTTCGCCACGGCCACTCCCGCGGCGCCGGCACCCACCATCAGCACGCGCAGGTCCTCCATGCGGCGTTCCGTGAGCCGGCAGGCGTTGATCAGCGCAGCCAGGGTGACGATCGCGGTGCCGTGCTGATCGTCGTGGAACACGGGGATGTCGAGCGCCGCCACGAGCCGCTGCTCGATCTCGAAGCAGCGCGGCGACGAGATGTCCTCGAGGTTGATGCCTCCGAACGTGGGGGAGATGCGGATGACCGTCTCCACGATCTCGTCCGTATCCTTGGTGTTCAGGCAGATGGGGAACGCGTCCACGTCCGCGAACTCCTTGAAGAGCATCGCCTTGCCCTCCATCACCGGCATCGCCGCCTCCGGCCCGATGTCGCCGAGCCCGAGCACGGCCGTGCCATCTGAGACCACCGCCACGGTGTTCGCCTTGATCGTGTACTTGAACGCCTTCTGGCGGTTCTCGGCGATCGCCGAGCACACGCGCGCCACGCCGGGGGTGTACGCCATCGAGAGGTCGTCGCGCGACTTCAGCGGGAGGTTTAGACCGGTGTGGATCTTGCCGCGGCGATGCACCTCGAAGGTGCGGTCGGTGATCTCCACGACCTCGGCGCCGCGCACGGAGCTCACCGCCGAGATCACCTGACCGCGGTGCTCGACGCTCGAGCATTCGACCGTGATCTCGCGCAGGGTGCGCTCGCCCCTCGCCTCGACCGTGTCGACCGCGACAATCGACCCGCCGGCGCGCGTCATCGCGGCGGTCACCTTGCCGAGCACGCCGCCGGGCCGGTTCGGCAGCGCGACCCGCAGGGTGAGGGAGAACTGTGCGGACGGAGTGGCCAGGACGTCGATGATACGGGCGTCCAGCGCGCGCCGTTCGCCGCAGTCCATCGTACGGACGCGCGCTGCGCATTCGCCGACGAGCGCGAACCGAGCGCGCGTGCCACTAGGGTTGCGGCCGTGTCCTCCGACACCCCGCCCGAGCTCTTCCTGATCGACGGCAACAGCCTCGTCTACCGGGCCTTCTTCGCCCTCCCCGAGTCGATCTCGACCTCCAAGGGGCAGCCCACGAACGCGATCTTCGGGTTCGCCTCGATGCTCGTGAAGATCATCTCCGAGTACGGCGCGAGGCCCACGCTGGTCGTCTGGGACGCGGGCATGTCCGGACGCGAGGAGGTCTACGAGGAGTACAAGGCCGGCCGCCGCGAGCGCCCGGACCTGCTCTCCGAGCAGTGGCCACACATGCAGCCGCTCGTGGAGGCCTTCGGCTACCGCAACATGAAGGTTCCGGGCTACGAGGCCGACGACGTGATCGCCACGATCGCTGGCCGGGCGCGCGGGCGAGGCCTCGACGTGATGGTCGTCACCGGCGACCGCGACCTCTTCCAGCTCGTCGAGCCGGGCGTGCGCGTGATGGCGACGGGCCGCGGCATCACCGACACGAAGATCTACGACCGCGAGGCGGTGCTCGACCGCTACGGCATCCCGCCGGAGCTGATCCCCGACTTCGTGGGCCTCAAGGGCGACACGTCCGACAACATCCCGGGCGTCCCCGGGATCGGCGAGAAGACGGCCTCGCAGTTGCTCGTCGAGTGGGGCTCGCTCGAGGGGGTGCTCGACAACATCGAGTCCATCTCCGGCGCCAAGCGCAAGCAGAACCTGACCGAGCATGCCGAGGACGCCCGCGTCTCGAAGCGGCTCGCCACGGCAAACCGCGACATCGAGCTCGACATCGACCTCCACGACCTCGTGGCCGGCGATCCCGACCGCTCGCGCCTGCGGGAGACGTTCCGGGAGTTCGAGCTGCGCGCGCCGCTCGAGCGGCTCGAGGAGGCGCTCGGCTCCGACGGCGCGGCGCCGGCCGAGCGCGTGGACGAGCTGATCCGCGTTCGTGCACGCGAGGTGCCGGTCACCGGGCTGAGCCGGCTCGAGGGCGAGCTCGTGGCGGTGGCCGCGCTCAGGCCGGGCGAGGCGGCCGAGACGGTCGTCGTCGCGGCCGAGAGCGCGGATCCGGACGAGGCCGCGGAGGAGACCGAGGTCGTCGTCACCTCGGGGCCTGCGCAGGCTTCGCTCGAACTCGATACGCCGGTGCGCGGCCCGCTGACCGTGGCGGCGTACGCCGGAGGCGACGAGCTACTGGTCGCGGAGGCGGAGACGCTCGCCGCGTTCGCCATGGCGCGCGCCGACCGGCCCGTGGTCGCGCACGACTGGAAGACGATCGCGACGGCCGACGACCCGTGCGATGCGCCTCCCCTGGCGCACGACACGATGGTCGCCGCCTATCTGATCGATCCAGCGCGGCGCGGCTACCCGCTGGCGGAGCTGGCGGCCGAGGCCGGCCTCGGGGCTGAGATCGACGGGGCCGACGGCGTGGCGGAGCGCGCGGTGCTCACACGGGTGATCGCCGAGCGCCAGTGCGCCCGCCTCGACGAGGACGGCCTGACACGGCTCTTCCACGAGATCGAGCTGCCGCTCGTGGACGTGCTCGTGGAGATGGAGCGCGCCGGCGTCAAGCTCGACGTGCGGGGGCTGGCCGAGATATCGGAGCGCTTCGGCGCCCGCGCGGCCGAGCTCGAGCGCCGGGTCTGGGACCTCGCGGGCGAGCAGTTCACGATCGGCTCTCGGCAGCAGCTGGCGCCGATCCTGTTCGACAAGCTCGGCCTCTCGCGCAAGCGACGCGGGAAGACCGGTTTCTCCACCGACGCTCGTGTGCTGCAGGCGATCCGCCACGAGCACGAGATCGTGCCCGCGATCGAGGAGTGGCGGGAGGTCACGAAGCTGAAGTCCACATACCTGGACGCCTTCCCCGAGCTGATCGGCCGGGACGGCCGCCTCCACACGACCTTCAACCAGACGGCCACCACGACGGGCCGGCTCTCGAGCACCGACCCGAACCTCCAGAACATCCCGATTCGCACGGAGCAGGGCCGCGAGATCCGCGCCTGCTTCGTGGCCGAGAAGGGCTGCTGCCTGATCTCGGCCGACTACTCGCAGGTCGAGCTGCGGTTGCTCGCGCACATCGCCGACGAGCCGGTGCTCAAGGAGATCTTCCGGCGTGGCGAGGACGTTCACACCGCCACCGCCCAGGCGATCCTCGGCGGGCAGACGGATCCGGGCACGCGCTCGAAGGCGAAGATGGTGAACTACGGGATCGTCTACGGGCTCTCGGCGTTCGGGCTTGCCGACCGCCTGCAGATCCCGAAGGAGGAGGCGCAGGAGTTCATCGACGCCTACCTCGAGCGCTTCCCGAAGGTCAAGGAGTTCATCGAGAGGACGATCGAGCGCGCCGGCGAGGAGGGACACGTGACCACGTTGTTCGGGCGCATCAGGCGCGTGCCCGAGCTGCGCTCGCGTCAGTTCCAGACGCGCTCGCTCGGCGAGCGGCTGGCGGTGAACATGGTCATCCAGGGCACCGCGGCCGACATCATCAAGGTCGCGATGGTGCGCTGCCGCGACGAACTGCGCGCGGCGTCGCTCGAGACGCGGCTCGTGCTCCAGATCCACGACGAGCTGCTGTTCGAGGGGCCGGTCGACGAGGTGAGCACGGCTTCCGAGATCGTCCGCCGCGAGATGGCGGGCGCGTTCGCGATGGACCCGCCGCTCGAGGTCGACGTCGGCTCGGGCGACAACTGGCTCGACGCGAAGTGAGCGACCGCAACCTCGCGATGGCCGGGCGGATCGCCGCCAGCCCGGTGCGCTACCCGTTCTCGTTCGTGGTCGCGGGCGACAGCGGCGCCTGGCCCGACCCGACCGCCGACGGGCTCTTCGGAGCGCTCGTTCGGCAGGCCGCCGCGCTCGAGCCGCCGCCGCTCTTCTTCGCAAACCTCGGCGACTTCGCCGGGCCCGGCACCAGCGAGCGGCACGAGCACTACCTCGGCCTCGTCGAGGGCCTGCCGTTCCCCGACATCTGCGTGGTCGGGAACCACGATCTCGACGCGCCCGGCGCTCCGGAGGCCTGGCAACGGGCTCACGGTCCGATGAACTTCGAGTTCGCCCACGGGCACACCCGCTTCATCGCGATCGACGCGGCGCCGCGGGTGGTCCACGGCCGCACCGGTCCCGACGCGGTGGAGGGCCCGCGCGAGGAGGCGCTCTCGTTCCTGGCCCGGAGCCTCGAGGCCGCCGCGGAGCCCCACCGGGTGGTGCTGATGCACTGCCCCCCGCACTTCGGCGGGCGCTTCGAGCCGCATCCCGAGTGGGGCTTCGACGTCCGAGAGGCGGAATTCCTCGAGCTGGTGCGCCGGCGCGGCGTGAGGCTCGTCTGCTGCGCGCACGCGCTCTTCTACGACCATTTCGTCGACCACGACACGCACTTCGTGGTTTCGGGCGGGGGCGGGACCGCGCTCTGCTCGCACTATCGCGGTGTCTGCACGCCCGGCGACGGCCGGCCGGAGGACCGGGGTGCACTCTTCCACGCGGTGCAGCTTGTGCTCGCCGCCGACGGCGGGATCTCCGGGCGGGTTCTCCAGGCGTTCGAACCCGTCCCGGGGGCTGCGCGGTTCGTGTTCGCCTGAACCCGCGAATGGACAGCGCGCAGCCGGTTTGGGATGCTCGTTGTGCGTGCTCAACTTCGAGCTCGAGTCACAGGTGCAGGGCGACCGCGCGATCGTCACGGTCCGCGGCGACTTCGACATGCAGGTGGCCGAACGCGTTGCTGCCGAGCTCACGAAGGTCGAGGCGGCCGGCGCGGAGCTTGTCGTGATCGACCTGCGCCGCCTGAGCTTCCTCGACTCGGCGGGAATGGGCGTGATCGCGGCGGCCCACGCGCGCGCCACCGATGCGGGCCGCCGCCTGGCGGTGGTGAGACCGCCGTACAACGTGCGCCGCGCGTTCGAGCTGTCAGGGTTCGACGACGTCGTGACCGTGGTTGAGAGCCCCGACGCGATCTAGCCGCATGTCGAAGGAGAACGTCGAGGTCGTGAGGCGGCTGTTCGAGAGCTACCAGCGCCGCGATTACCATGCGGCGGCCGAGTGCCTTTCGCCTGAGGTCGTCTATGAGGTCGGCCAGGAGCTGCCGCTGCGCGGGCGCGAGGAGGTGCGCGCCATGTGGGGCCGCTGGGACGCCACCTGGGACGAGCTCGAGACCGTCCCGGAGGAGTTCGTCGACGCCGGCGACGAGGTGCTCGTCACGGTCCACTACTCGGCGCGCGGGCGGGGCAGCGGGATCGCGTATGACGAGCGGCTCTACGAGGTGTACGGCTTCGAGCGGGGACGCTGCGTGCACAAGCGCGAGTTCCGGTGGCGCTCGGAAGCGCTCGCGGCGGCGGGGCTCGATCGCTAAGCCTCGTCCTCGCGTGCGGCCTCGAGCGCGGCGGGGGCCCAGAGCAGGTGGCGCACGGCGGGCGGGTGCTCGCCGCGGTGAAGCGACTTGGCGCGCTGCTCGAGCTCGAGGTCCGACACCGTGAAGCGGCCGTGCTGGCGCAGGTGCTCCTGCCAGGAGTCGACCACGAACGTCTCGAGGTAGAGGCCGACGCGCTCGAGGTCGGCGTACAGGTTCCAGCGGTAGGCGCCGTCGCGGCGGCGTACGCGCCCCATCGCCTCCATCGCCTCGACAAAGCGCTCGGCGTCCGCGGGGTCGATCTCGTACTCGACCGTGATCAGCACCGGCCCGTCCTCCGGGCGCGGCTCGACGTCGACCGTCGGATCGGGCCACTGGCCGGCTGGCGTCAGGTCGGCGCGCTCCGAAGCCGCGAGCGGCCAGCGGCGCGCGAGCGCGACCCCCACAGCGACGCCCGCGGCGGCGAGCGTCAGCGCCAGCTGCACGTCGGCGAGGCCGGTGAGAAGGCCCCACAGCAGGCTGCCGAGCGCGAGCCCGCCCTGCATCACCAGCTGGAAGACCGCGAGCGTGCGCGCACGGACCCAGCCCGGCGCGACGCGCTGCGCCGACGTGTTGAGCGACGAGAGCACGAGCAGCCAGCAGGCGCCCGTGGGGAGCAGGAGCAGAGCGACCAGCTCGGCGGGCGGCACGTAGGCGAGCGCCAGCAGCCCGCCCGCCAGCCCCAGGCTGGCGAGCGCGATCATGCGGTCGAACTGGACGCGCTCACGGAGCCGCGGCAGCAGCGCCGCGCCGCTGATGGCGCCGGCGCCGACGCAGCCCATGAGGAGGCCGAAGCTGCTGTCCGACAGCGCGAGCCGGTCGAGCGCGACCACGGGGAGCAGCGCCCACAGCGCACTCGCCGACAGCGAGAACGCCGCCCCGCGCAGCAGCACCGTCCGGACCGGGGACGAGAAGCGCACGAAGCGCACGCCGGCGCGTACGGCCGGCGCGAGCCGCTCCCCAGAGGCCCGCGCCGGACCGGGCGGCCGGACGCGCAATAGGACCAGCCCGATGATCAACGCGAGTACACCGGCCTCGACGGCGAACAGCGCACCGGCGCTGAGTGCGGCGATGGCGAGGCCCGCGAGCGCAGGGCCGGCCGCGCGCGCCAGGTTGATCGCCACGCCGTTCAGCGCCACCGCGAGGTGCAGCTCGGCGCGCGGTACGAAGTCCTGCGTGAGCGCCTGGTAGATCACGAACGTGGTGGCCATCCCGGCGCCGAGCGCGAACGTGAGGCTTAGCGCGAGCGCCGGCGTCACGACGTCCGTGAACGTCAGGACGGCGAGCGTCGCGACCGAGAGCAGCATCCAGACCTGCGAGGCGACCGCGAAGCGCCGTCGGTCGACGATGTCCGCGAGCGAGCCGGTCAGGAGCGCGAGCAGCACCGCGGGCACGCTGTTGGCCGTCTGGACGAGCGCGATCAGCGTGGCGGAGTCGGAGAGCGAGGCGATCACCGTCACCGCCCCGACCGTGTTCATCCAGATAACGAGCTGCGACCCCGCGAGCGCGACCCAGGCGGCGCGAAAGCCCGGCCGCCTGAGCGGTGCGAGCGCCGAGGCCGGGGCCTGGTCGGCGCAGGAGCTTGTCGGCATGGCGGCGTTCACGGGTCCGAAGTCGCTGCAAACGTATGCATAATGACCGCGATGGCAGTGGGGAACGCGAGGGCGGGCTCGCCAGTGACTCTCCGGGACGTCGCGCGCGTGGCCGGCGTGCACCCCGCGACCGTGTCGCGCGCGCTGAACGAGGAGACACGCGCGCTCGTGAACGAGGACACCGCGCGGCGCGTCCTGAAGGCCGCCGAGGAGCTCGGCTATCGGCCGAACCCGATCGCGCGCGGGCTCAAGACGAACCGCTCGTACACGATCGGCGTGCTGATCCCGGATCTCACGAACCCGCTCTTCCCGCCGATCCTGCGCGGGATCGAGGACGGCCTCGAGACGGCGGGCTACACGCCGCTGATCGCGAACACCGACAACGACCCGGAGCGCGAGCTGCTCGACTCGCAGGCGATGCGGGCGCGCCAGGTGGACGGGATCGTGGCGGCGACGGCGAGGCGCGACCACCGCCTGCACGACGCGCTGCTCGAGGCGGGCATCGAGCTCGTGCTCGTGAACCGGCGCCAGGCCGAGCTGCCCGTGAGCTCGGCGACGGCGGACGACCGGCTCGGCATGCGGCTCGCCGTGGAGCACCTGATCGCGCTCGGCCACACGCGGATCGCGCATCTCGCGGGCCCGCTCGACTACTCGACGGGGCTCGACCGCCACGAGAGCTTTCACGCCAGCATGCGGGCGGCGGGGCTCGAGCCGGACCCCCAGCTCGTGCGCGTGGCCGAGGCGTTCACGGAGGACGAGGGCGCCCGACTGTGCGCGCAGCTCTTCGAGGAGGCCCGCGAGTTCAGCGCGGTGGCGGCGGCGAACGACCTGCTCGCGCTCGGCTGCTACGACGTCTTCGGCGAGCGGGGCATCGCGTGCCCGGACGAGGTGTCGGTCGTCGGCTTCAACGACATGCCGTTCGCGGACCGCTTCCAGCCGCCGCTCACGACGATCCACATCCCGCACTACGAGATCGGCGCCGCGGCCGCGGAGCTGATGCTCGAGCGCCTGCACGACGGCGAGGCCGAGCCGCGCGACGTCCGCCTCGAGCCGCGGCTGGTCGTCCGGGGCTCGACGGCACCGGCGCCGGGCGCGCGCGCCTGACCACCGCGCGCCGACCGCGTCGGACGCGCCGACCGCCCACCCCGATGTCAGAGAGGAGGATCCCCACAATTATCGGGGTCGATCCTCCACTCGTGACACACGGGCCGCATCGCGGCGCCGGTCCGGGAGTGGGACTCCCTGCGGAAGGAACCCGCCCCGGGGCGCCTCGCTTGACAGCCCCCGCCGCCCGACGATAGGCTGCACACGATTGCAGCAAACGTTTGCAGTGGCCGCTCGTTGGTCGCCCGGGAGACGCGGAGGAGGGCAAATGCGGAAGCTTCGTTGGCTGGTTCTGGCACTGCTGACCATGGCGGCGCTCGCCGGAGCGACCGGCTGTGGCGACGACGACGACGATGGCGGTGGCGGCGGGGGCGGCGGCGGCGCCAGTGGGGAGCCGATCAAGGTCGGCGCCTCGCTTCCGCTCACCGGCGAGTTCTCGGAGCCGGGCAAGGCTGCGAAGCAGGGCTACGCGGTCTGGGAGTCGATCGTCAACGAGCAGGGCGGGCTGATCGACAACCGCCCGGTTCAAATGGTCGTCAAGGACGACCAGTCGAACCAGAACACGATCGTCGCCGACTACAACGCCCTGATCAGCCAGGACAAGGTGGACCTGCTGCTCGGCACCTTCTCCTCGCTCCTCAACCTGCCCGCCTCCGCGGTCGCCGAGCGCAACCGCATGCTTTACGTGGAGCCTGCCGGCGGCGCGCCCGAGCTGTTCGACCGTGACTTCAAGTACCTCTTCTTCGCTCAGCAGGCGACCGCCGACAAGCAGGGCGAGGTCTGGGCGAACTACATCGTCAACCTGCCGGAGGACCAGCGCCCCAAGACGGCGGCCTACCCGACGCTCGACGATCCGTTCGCGCAGCCGACGTCCGAGGGCATCGAGGCGATCTTCTCCAAGGCGGGGATCAAGACCGTCTACCGCGAGACGTACACGATCGACAACCCGAACCTCGACGGCATCGCGAGCGCGCTGAAGTCGCGGAAGCCGGACGTGGTCGTGCACGGCGCGACCTTCGAGGACGGCGTCGGCATGGTGCGCGCGCTGCGCAAGGCGAACTTCACCCCGAAGATCCTCTACCAGACGACCGCGCCGTCGCTCGGCGACCAGTACGCCAGTTCGATCGGCAAGGGGACGACGGAGGGCATCTTCTACGGCGTGAGCCACTCGAAGGAGGCGAAGACGCCGGGCAACGAGGAGTTCGTCGCGAAGTACCAGGAGATGTTCGGCGGCACGGAGGTGCCGGAGGACGCGGCGGACGCCTATGCCACGGCGCAAGTCCTCCAGGCGGCCGTGAAGGCGGTCGGCACGGTCGACCGGGACCGGCAGCTCGAGCTCGCCGACTGGCTGCGCGAGAACCAGGTCGACACGATCCTCGGCCCGCTCAGCTGGGACGAGCAGGGGCGTCCGGAGGGCGAGTTCCTCGTCGGGCAGTGGCAGAAGGGGGTGCCCGAGATCATCCTGCCCGAGGAGGCGGCGACCACCGACGAGATCATCCCGGAGTGGCGTCCAGAGGGCTCCGGGTAGTCAGACAGCAGCAGCACCTGCCGCTCGCGCGGAGCGCCCCGATTGCGCTCCGGCGCGGCGGCCGGGCAGGTAGGCGCGACACGTGACAGAGTTCCTCCAGGCGCTCATCCTCGGCCTCCTCATCGGCGGCGTCTACGCGCTGCTGGCATCGGGCCTCACGCTGATCTTCGGCGTGATGAACGTGATCAACATCGCCCACGGCGCCTTCCTGATCCTGGCCGCGTTCATCACCTGGTCGATCTGGCGCGAGACCGGGCTCGACCCGCTTGCCGCGATCATCGTGCTGACGCCGCTGATGTTCGCCTTCGGATGGCTGCTCTACAACCTCACGGTCCGGCCGATCCGCAGGGCGCCGCCGGCGGCCTCGGTGCTCCTGACCTTCGGCCTCGCGCTCTTCCTCGAGGGCATCATGGGCGTGATCTGGGGCAACACCTCGCATTCGGTGCGGCCGAGCTACTCCACCGAGAGCTTCGAGATCGGCGAGCTGTTCCTGCCGAAGGCGCAGGTCTACGGCGGGCTCGTGGCGATCGTCGTGCTCGCGTCCCTCTACCTCGTGCTCACACGCACCTGGCTAGGCCGCGCGATCCGCGCGAGCGCGGTCAACCCGCAGGGCGCCGAGCTCGTGGGCGTGAATGTGGCCGCCGTGGCAGCGCTCACGTTCGCGATCGGCGTCGCCAGCGCAGGGGCCGGAGGCGCGATCGCGAGCGTGCTCTACCCGTTCTTGCCGGGGTCCCACTACCAGTGGATCGCGCGGCTGCTCGGGATCATCGTCCTCGGCGGCATGGGCAGCCTGCCCGGCGCCGTGATCGGCGCGCTCTGCCTCGGCGTGGCCGAGTTGATGACGGTCACCTACATCGGCCCCGAGTGGGCCACGGGCGTGCCCTACGTCTTCGTATTCATCGTGCTGCTCTTGAGGCCGCAGGGCATCCTCGGCACTCGGCTGCGCGAGGACGTCGCAACGGCATGACCGGAAGCTCGTCGACCGCGGCGGCCACCGGAACGCTCCAGGGCGGGGGCGCCCCGCCGTCCGCGGCGCCGTCGAAGGCGCTGCGCTCGCCGTGGACGGCGGTCATCGCGCTCGCGGTCCTGGCGGTGGGCCTGTTCCCTGTCTTCTCGGACGACCTCTACTACCAGAACATGTTCATCCTCTCGATGGTCTTCGCCATCGGGGCCGTGGGGCTGAACGTGATCACCGGCTACGCCGGCTACATCTCGCTCGGTCAGGGTGCGTTCATCGGGCTCGGCGCGTACGCCGTCGGGATCTGCGTGGGCGACATCGGCGGCTCGCCATGGGTGTGGGTGCCGGTCGCCGGTGTGCTCGCCGGCGCGGTGGCGGCGCTGCTCGGCGTGGTCGCGATGCGCGCGCGCGGGCACTCGTTCGTGATCCTCACGATCGCGTTCCTGTTCCTCGTGCAGCTGCTCGCGACCAATTGGGACTCTCTCACGAACGGCACCGGCGGGATCACGCTGCCGATCCCGACCTGGAGCGTGGACTACCAGTACTGGCCCTTCTACTACTCGCTCATGGGCCTGCTGGCGGTGTCGCTCGTGGCCTCGTGGTGGATCAGGCGGACGAAGTTCGGGATGGGCCTGATCGCGATCCGCGAGGACGAGGACAAGGCTGCCACCGTCGGTGTGAGCACGCCGACCTACAAGATCCTCGCGTTCGTTTCGAGCGCGGTGTTCGTCGGCATGGCCGGCGGCGTGTACGGCTACTACATCAGCTTCATCGACCCGCTCGGGATGTTCAACATCCTCCTGAGCGTCCAGATCATCCTGTCGCTGCTGCTCGGCGGGCGCGCCACGCTGTGGGGGCCGGTGCTCGGCGCCTTCATCATCGAGTGGCTCAACGAGACGACGAACAACGAGTTCGGCGGTGGCAACGCGCGGCTCCTGATATTCGGGGGCCTGCTCGCGCTCGTGGTCCTGTTTCTCCCGCAGGGGATCATCCCGACCGCGCAGAGCTGGATCGAGCGCTGGCGCTCGCGCGGGAAGGCGGGGCTTGCGGGCGAGCGTCTGACGGGCATCGATCTCTACAAGCGACCCGCACCGCGCGCCGAGGCGCCCCCGGTCACGGGCAAGCCGCTGCTCGAGGTCAAGGGGCTCGAGAAGCGCTTCGGTGGCGTGCAGGCGGTCGATGGCGCCTCGTTCAGCGTCCCGGAGGGCTCGATCACGGCGCTGATCGGGCCGAACGGGTCCGGCAAGACGACGGTCTTCAACCTGATCGGCGGCACGATGGCGCCGCAGGCCGGCGAGGTCTGGTTCGACGGCCGGCGGATCGACGGGAAGCCGCCCTGGCAGCGTGCCCACCTCGGGCTCGGGCGCACCTTCCAGATCACCCGGCTGTTTCGGGAGATGACGGTGCTCGAGAACGTCGTGGCCCCGCTGCGCGGCTTCCACGTCCGCCTCTTGAACACCGACGCGGTGTCCGGCCGGGAGGCGAGGCGCGCCGAGGAGCTGCTCGAGTTCGTCGGCATGCGCAAGTACCGCGACGTCCGCGCGTCCGAGCTCTCCTACGGCCAGCAGAAGCTCGTGGAGCTGGCGCAGATCCTGATGCTCGACCCGCGGTTGATCATGCTCGACGAACCCGCCGGCGGCATCAACCCGACGCTGATCGAGCGCATCGGCGAGATGATCCGCGAGCTGAACGCGGACGGCAAGACGTTCCTGATCGTGGAGCACAACATGCCGTTCGTGCTCGGGCTCTGCAACCCGGTCATCGTGCTGGCCCGCGGCACGGCGATCGCGAGCGGCACCCCCGACGAGATCCAGCGCGACGCGCAGGTGCTCGACGCGTACCTGGGCGAGGACTTCCGTCTCGAGGAGCCGGTGAAGGCCTGATGCTGAGGCTGCGCGAGGTGTACGCCGGGTACGGCGGTGGCGATGTCCTCCAGGGCGTCGACCTCGAGGTGCCCGCGGGGTCCGTGTGCTGCATCGTCGGCCCGAATGGCGCCGGCAAGTCGACCGTCCTGCGCGTGGTGAGCGGCCTGCTCCAGTGCCGCCGCGGCGACGTGGAGCTCGAGGGAGAGTCGCTCAACCGGATGCATCCGTCGCGCATCCTCGGCCTCGGCGTCTCGCAGGTGCCGCAGTCGAACGCGCTCTTCCCCGGCCTCACGGTCAGGGAGAACGTGCTGATGGGCGCCTACATCCAGCGGCGCGACCGGAAGCTGCTGCAGAGGCGCTACGACTCGGTGGCCGAGCTCTTCCCGGTGGTCAGGGAGCGCGCCGACGACCGCGCGGGCAACCTCTCCGGCGGCCAGCGGCGCATGGTCGAGTTCGCGCGCTCGCTGATGCTCGAGCCGAAGCTCGTGCTGCTCGACGAGCCGTCGCTCGGCCTCGACCCGAAGGCGCTCGCGCACGTGCGCGACTCGGTGAAGGTGATGATGGACGCAGGCAAGACGATCCTGCTCGTGGAGCAGAACGTGCGCTTCGGGCTGCGGCTGGCGAAGCAGGGGATCGTGATGGAGAGCGGCCGCGTGCTGCTCACGGGGGCCGCCGACGCCGTGCTGGCGAACCCGGAGATGGCGGCTCTCTACTTCGGCGGCAGCGTCGAGCACGCCGGGCAGGAGAAGGACGAGCCAGTGGCGCGAGCGTGAGCGGGGTCCTATGGGCGACCGTCTCGGGCGTTGGCTTCGGGGTCTTCCAGAGCGTCAACAGACGGGCCATTCGGGGAATCGAGGACCCGTACGTCTCGACCTTCCTCCAGCTGTCCGTCGCCACCGGTGTGCTTGTGGTGGCGAGCCTCGCCTCCGAGGACCTGAGCCAGGTCGGCGACGCGAGCGGCGAGGCGCTGGCGCTGTTCGGGCTCGCCGGGATCATCCACTTCGTGCTCGGCTGGCTGCTCCTGAACGTCAGCCAGGCGCGAATCGGCGCCTCGCGGACCGCGCCGCTGATCACCCTCACGCCGCTGTTCGGCGTGGTGCTCGCCGTGATCACGCTCGGCGAGCTGCCGAGCGTCGCCGCACTCGCGGCCATCGCGCCGATCATGGGCGGGGCGTGGCTCCTGGCGAGCCGCGGCGGCGGCGGCTTCGCGATCGAGCGCGACTCGATCTTCGCGTTCGGCACGGCGTTCATGTGGGCGCTCAGCGCGGTGCTCACCGTGGAGGCGCTCGAGGGACTTCGCTCGCCGCTGCTCGGGGTGACGCTCGGGCTGCTCGCAGCGACGGCGGCGCTCGGCGCGGCGCTTGCGGCGAGGGGCACGCTCACCGAGATCCGCTCGATCGCCTCCGGCACGCTCGCGCTGAAGCTGTTCGCGGCCGTTGTGGTCGCGTTCGCGACCTGGTTCCGGCTGCTGGCGCTCGACGAGACCGATGTCGCGGTGGTCCTGGCCACCAACCTCGTGGCTGTGCCGATCACGCTCGTGCTGGCGCCGCTCATGGTGGGCCGCCACCTCGAGCATGTCGACGCGCGTGTGCTCGCCGGCGGGCTGCTGGTGGTCACCGGCGTGCTCGCGCTGATCGCGGTCGAGGGCTGACCGGATGACCTTCGACGTCCACGCGCACGTTGTCGTGCCCGAGATAACGCGCGAGGCGGGCGCCGGCGAGCCCTGGCGGCCGCGCGTCTACCGGGACGACGGCGGCGCCCAGGTGGTGGAGCTGGGCGGCAAGGAGATTCGTGCCGCGATCCAGGAGTTCGTCGACGTCGACGCGATCCTCGCCGCCCAGGACGACGCGGGAGTCGACCGCGTGCTGCTCTGCCCGTGGGTCCCGCTCCTCTACTACGACGCAGATCCGCAGGAGGGCCTGCGGCGTGCGCGCATCCAGAACGACGCGCTGGCCGCGCTGGTGCACGCGCGCCCCGAGCGCATCGCCGCGCTCGGTGCCCTGCCGCTACAGGACGCTCAGCTGGCCGCCGGTGAGCTGCACGCGCTGATGGACGCCGGCGCGCTCCGCGGCGTGGAGGTCGCGGCGAGCGTGCGCGGGGTGTTCCTCGGCGATGACCGCTTCGAGCCCTTCTGGGCGGCCGCCGAGGCCAGCGGCGCCCTCGTGTTCGTCCATCCCACCACGCGCGGCTTCGACTCGCCCGCCTTCCAGGACTACTACCTCTGGAACACGGTCGCGAACCCGCTGGAGACAGCCGTGACCGCCGCGCACATGGTCGCCGCCGGGCTGATGGAGCGCCATCCGCGGCTGCGCGTCCTGCTCGCACACGGCGGTGGCGCCCTCATGGCCGTGCGCGGGCGCCTGCGGCATGCGCACGGGTTCCAGCCGCAGGCGAGCGCGCGACTGTCCGAGTCGCCCGACGACTCGATACGACGCTTCTACTTCGACTCGCTCACACACGACGACGAGCTGCTGCGCGCGCTGATCGACTACGCCGGATCCGAGCGCGTCCTGCTCGGCTCGGACTACCCGTTCGACATGGGCGACGCGCGGCCGGCGGACGCTGTGCGCAGGCTCGGCCTCGCGCCCGACGTGGAGGCGGCGATCCTGGCCGGCAACGCCGAGCGCCTGCTCGGACCGCGGCCCGCTCGCAGAGAGGAGACGATCGCATGACGCATACGGCGGACGTGGTGGTCGCGGGAGCCGGCCACAACAGCCTGATCACGGCGGCGTACCTGGCGAGAGCGGGGTACGAGTGCCTGCTGCTCGACGCGCGCGCGATTCCCGGCGGCGGAGCGGCCACCGAGGAGCTGCTCGGACCGGGCTACCGGATCGACTCCTGCTCGACCGGGCACACGATCATCCGCGTGAACCCGCTGCTGATGGACGACGAGCTCGGGCTGCATTCGGACTACGGCCTCGAGTACTTCGAGCCGGATCCAGTCGCACACGTGGCGTTCGCGGACGACGAGCAGGTCACGATGTGGCTCGACCTCGACCGCACCTGCGAGGAGATCGCGCGCTTCTCGGCGCGCGACGCCGACGCGTACCGGCGTCTGATCGCCGAGTACGACGAGGTGAAGGGCGTCTTCGGGCGAGCGCGCGTGACGCCGCCGGGGTTCGGGCCCTCCCTCGAAGAGATGCTGCGAGACCACCCGCGCGGCTCGACCTGGCTGCGGCGGAGCGCGCTCAGCGCGTGGGACGTGATCCGGCGCGAGTTCGAGGACCGCCACGTGCAGGCGTTCATGACCTGGCAGGCCTTCCAGACGCTGGTGCCGGTCGACGCGGCCGGTTCCGGGGTGAACGCGTACTCGATCATCTTCGGCCGTCAGGGGCGCAGCTGGTCGATCCCGCGCGGCGGCTCCGGGGCGCTCACCGACGCCCTCACGCGCTTCCTCAAGGGCCACGGTTCGACCGTCCTGACCGGCAAGCAGGTGACGCGGCTCGTCCTCGAGGACGGCCGCTGCACCGGCGTCGAGACGGACGACGGTGACCGATACACCGCGCGCCGCGCCGTGCTGTCGACGATCCACGTGAAGCACCTGGTGGAGATGGCGCCGCGCGATGTGTGGGGCGAGGACTTCGTCTATGGGGTCGAGACGTACGACGTCGGCATGTCCGGCATGGCGTGCTACCTCGCCACCGACGCCGCACCGGAGTTCGAGACGCCCGACGGCCCGCGCTCCGCGGTGTCGGCCGGGACGGTCGGATGGCCCGACGACGTGCTCGCCTTGGGGCGCGCCGTGCGCGACCGCCGCCCGTACGACCACGGCGTCCCCTGGCTCCTTGTCGCCACGCCGACGCTCGTCGACCCCGACCGCGCGCCGGCGGGTCACCACACCGTCAAGCTGCTCAGCCCGCAGACCTGGGACCTCCCCGACGGCGTGGGCAGCTGGGACCAGCACAAGGAGACGATCTTCCGCCGGCAGCTCGAGCACATCCGCCGCTACGTGCCCGCGCTCGGTGACGAGCACATCCTCGCTTCGTTCGTGAAGAGCCCCGCGGACATCGAGCGCTCGAACCAGCACATGATCCAGGGCGCGTTCCACGGCGGCGATCGCAGCTACGCGTTCAGCGGGAAGAACCGCCCGGTGCCCGGATGGGCCGCGCACCGGATGCCGATCCCCGGGCTCTACCAGACCGGCGGCACGACGAGCCTGGGCGGGTCCGTCACCGGCGTGCCCGGCCGCAGCGCCGCGATTGTGATGCTGAGCGACCTCGGACACGACCCGCAGGAGGTGATCGCCGGTGGCGGACGCGCGCGTGCAGGCAGCCATTGAACACTGGGCGCCGCGCTTCGTGCAGGCGGGGGTCGACTACAACGACTTCGTCGCCACGACGGCGGGGATCGAGACGTGGGAGGCGTGGGCCGACGCGTGGTCCCGGAACGGGGACATGCACGCCGGGCTCGCTCAGGAGGCGGCCTCGGAGGGCCGACGGCTGAGCGCCGGCGAGGCCTGGGCGCGCGCGACCGTGGGCTATCACTTCGCGAAGTTCGTCTGGATGGTCGACCCCGAGCGAAGCCGGGCGATCGCCGGCCGCGCAGTCGCCGCGATGGCGAAGACGCACGAATATCTCGACCCGCAGGCCGAGCGAATCGAGGTTCCGCTCGACGGCGGCCGGGTGGTCGGCAACCTGCGCCGGCCGGCCGCCGACGAGCGCCCGCCGCTCGTGCTGCTCGTGCCCGGCCTCGACTCCACGAAGGAGGAGTTCTTCCGGCTCGAGAACGTCTTCCTCGACCGCGGCATGGCGACGCTCTCGATCGACGGCCCCGGTCAGGGCGAGTCGGGCTACGACCTGCCGATCCGGCCCGACTACGACGTTGCCGTGTCCGCGGTGCTGGACGCGCTCGCCGGCCGCAGCGACGTCGACCTCGACCGCGTCGGGCTGCTCGGCGTGAGCCTGGGCGGGTACTACGCGCCGCGCGTGCTCGCCTTCGAGCCGCGTGTCAAGGCGGGTGTCGGCCTGAGCGGCCCCTACCGGTTCAGCGACATCTGGGACGACGTGCCACCGCAGACGCGAGAGACGTTCGTGGCGAAGTCGTTCTCGGCGGACGACCGAGAGGCGCGGGCGAAGGCGGCCGAGCTCGACCTCGCCGGCGTGGCCGAGCGGATCACGCAGCCATACCTGGCGATCACGGGCAAGCTCGACCGGTTGATCCCGTGGGAGCAGACCGAGCGGGCCGCGCGCGAGGCGCCGGGCGGCATCTTTCTCCTGCACGAGGACGGCAATCACGGCTGCGCGAACGTCCCGTACAAGACGCGCCCGGTCGCGGCCGACTGGCTCCGCGAGCAGCTCGCATGAGCGGCCTCGCGGTGGTCGGAACGGGCATGTGGGGGCCGCGGCTTGCGGCGGCGGCCGAGCGCGCCCGACTCGAGCTCGTCACGTGCTTCAGCCGTGACGCCGGGCGACGAGGCGAGTTCGCCGAGCGCTTCGGGTGCGAGGCGGCCGCGAGTCTCGACGAGGCGATCAGCCACCCCGCCGTCCAGGGCGTGGTGCTCGCGACGCCCAACGACGTGCACGAGGAGCAGGCGCTGGCGTGCGCGGAGCGCGGTCGGCACGTGTTCGTGGAGAAGCCGATCGCCGACACCGTCGAGGCGGGGGAGCGAATGCGACGCGCATGCGCCGATGCCGGCGTGACGCTCATGGTGGGCCACGCGTTCAGGCGGCTCGGCGCCGCTCGCAGGGTCAGGGAGCTGATCGACGACGGCGCCCTCGGGCGGGTGGTCCTCGCCGAGGCGAACATGTCGCTTCCGGGTGTCTTCAAGCCCGAGGCGTGGCGCGCCGACCGAGCGCGCAACCCGGGCGGCCCGATCATGCAGCTCGGCATCCACCACGTCGACACGCTCGCGTACTGGCTCGGGCCGGTGCGGCGAGCGTCCGGGCGCTTCACGCATCTGCATGCGCAGCCCGACATCGACGACGTCGGTGTCGTGACGCTCGAGTTCGAGTCGGGAGCCTTCGGCTCGCTCACCGGTAGCTACGTATCGCCAAAGACGATGTCGCTGCGGCTGTTCGGGAGCGAGGCCGTGCTCGACTACCACGCCGATTTCTCCGTCTGGCCGGACGCCGCGGCGCTCGACGGCGTCACGACGCTGACGCTCGCCGGCGAGGCGGTCGAGTTCGACGAGCGCGACATGCTCGCCGAGCAGCTCGCGGAGTTCGGGCGCTGCATCCGCGGCGAGGCCCAGCCCGAAACCGGCGCGGCTGAGGGGATCGCCGCGCTGTCGGTGGTGCTCGAGGCGCTCGGCGCCCGCACGGAGGCCGTGGCCTGATGCGCGCGGCCGTGGTCGCGCAGGTGGGGTCGCCTCCCGGCCCCGCCGAATTCGACGAGCCGCGACGCGACGACGGCGCCGCCCTCGTCTCTGTTGCCGCCGCGCCGCTCAACCCGGTCGAGATCCGCGTGGCGGCCGGGAGGCACGCGCGGAGGGCCGAGCCGCCCTATGTGCCCGGCCTCGAGGGCGCGGGAAGGGTCGTCGAGTCCTCGCGCATTCCCGCGGGGCGGCGGGTGCGCTTCGAGAGCGAGGCGCTGCCGGGCTTCGGCGCCCGGGGAACGCTCGCGGAGCGGGCCGCCGTGCCGGAGGGGTCCCTCGTCGAGCTGCCCGATGCCGTGAACGACGAGCTCGCGGCCGCGCTCGGCGTCGTCGGCATCACCGCGCTCCTCGCGCTGGAGCGCGCGGCGCCGCGCGCCGGCGAGCGGGTGCTCGTGCTCGGTGCTACGGGCGCCGTCGGGCAGATGGCGGTTCAGCTGGCGCGCCAGATGGGTGCGCGGACTGTCCTCGCCGCCGGGCGCGACGCGGACCGGCTCGCGCGCGCTCGCGAGCTCGGCGCCGACGAGGTCGTGGAGCTCGGCGACGGCGACCCGGCCGAGGCGTTCGAGCACGCCGCCGGCGGGCCGCTCGACGTGGTTGTCGACCCGCTCTGGGGCGAGCCCGCCATGGCGGCGCTGCGCGCGCTCGCCACCGAAGGCCGGCTGGTGAACGTTGGGCAGTCGGCCGGCATAGACGTGCGCCTGCCGCTCGAGCTCGTTCGCAATCGCCAGGGGGCGATCCACGCGATCTCGTCCGGCTGGATGTCGCTCGAGCGCAAGGCCGCCGCCTACCGGACGTTGCTCGAACACGTGACGGCCGGCCGGCTCAGCGTGGACCTCGAGGTCGTGCCGCTCGAGCGCGTCGCTGAGGCGTGGGAGCGCCAGGAGCACTCGCCGGGCAAGAAGCTGGTGGTCTCGACAGCTCGCGGGAACTGATCGGGTGGAGGCCGGGGTGAGCGCCGGCAGGCTGGTCGGGCGTCCCGTGCGCCGCCGCGAGGACGAGCGCATCCTTCGCGGCGGGACGCGCTACCTCGACGACATCGACCCGCCGGGCGCCGCACATGTCGCATTCGTGCGCAGCTCGTTCGCGCACGCGCGCATCACCGGCGTGAACGTGCCCGACGGCCTCGACGGCGTGACGGCGGTCATCACGGCCGCCGACCTCGAAGGCCGGGTGAGCGACCTGCCCGTCCAGGGCTTCGACGGCGGGCGGGTCTCGGCTGAGGGGCACCCCGTGCTGGCGCGCGACGAGGTCCGCTACGCGGGGCAGCCGGTGGCCGCGGTGCTCGCCGAGTCACGCGCGCTCGCGGAGGACGCCGCGGAGCTCGTGGAGGTCGACTACGAGCCACTCGAGCCCGTGCTCGCCGCGCGCAGCTCGGACGTGACGATGACCCACTGGCACAAGCTGACCGGCGACGTCGACGGTGCGTTCGCGTCGGCCGAGCACGTGGTCCGCGCGAGCCATGCGCTGCCGCGGCTCGCGCCGGTTCCGATGGAGACGCGCGGCGCGATCGCCTCCCACGACGCGCGCGACGACATGCTCACCGTCTGGGTGTCGGCGCAGGACAGTCACCGCCAGCTCGCCGGTCTCGCGAAGGTCCTCGACCGGGCGGAGGAGGCGATCCACGTGGTCGTCCCCGACGTGGGAGGCGCGTTCGGCAGCAAGGGCGCACCAGCGCCGGAGACGATGCTCGTCGCGGCCGCCGCGATCGCGACGGGGCGCACCGTCAAGTGGGCGGAGCATCGCGGCGAGAACTTCGTGGCGTCCTACCAGGGCCGAGGCGTGGAGGCGGAGCTGGAGCTGGCGTTCGACGCCGGCGGCCGGATGCTCGCGCTGCGCGCGCGCATCTGGGCCGATCTCGGCGGCTACCTGATGCCCACGACCGCGATTCCCGGCCACACCACCGCCATGCTCATGTGCGGGGTGTACGACATACGCGCGGCGGACGTGGAGCTGATCGGCCGGCGCACGAACAAGGTGCCGACAGGCCCCTACCGCGGGGCGGGGCGGCCCGAGGCGGCCTACTTCCTGGAGTGCACCGTGGACGTGGCCGCTCGTCAGCTCGGGCTCGATCCGCTCGAGCTGCGGCGGCGCAACCTGATCCGCGAGCTGCCGTACGAGACCGCGCTCGGCTGGACGTACGACTCGGGCGACTACGCGCGCTGTCTCGAGCTCGCGGAGGAGCTCGTCGAGCCGGAGCGCCTCTCGGATGGCGAGCGCGTCGTCGGGACCGGCTTCGGCATGTACGTCGAGCGGGCCGGTGGCCAGTACGAGACGGCCGAGGCGGAGCTCCTCCCCGACGGGCGGGTGCTGGTGCGAAGCGGATCGTCCCCCCACGGGCAGGGGCACGACACGACGTTCGCGCAGCTCGCCGCCGAGCGGCTCGGGATCGAACTGGCGGACGTGGAGCTCCGCTTCGGCGACTCGAAGGAGGTGCCACGCGGCGTCGGCACCTTCGCGAGCCGCTCGGTCGCCATGGGCGGATCGGCCGTGGTGGAGGCGGCCGACGCGCTGCGCGAGCGCTGCCGGTCCGTCGCGGCTCGCCTGCTCGCGGTGGCGGAGGACGAACTCGAATGGAAGGGGGGTGGCCGCCTCGCGGCGCCTCATGGACGCTCCGTCACCCTGTCCGAGCTCGCGGCTGCCGAGCCAGACATCCGCGTGAGCGCACGCTTCAGCTCCGATCTCTCGTTCTCGTCGGGGGCGTACGGCGCCGTGGTCGAGATCGAGCGCGCGACTGGGCGGCTGCGCGTGCTGCGCCTCGCGGCGGTGGACGATGCGGGCACGATCGTGAACCCGCTGCTCGCGGAGGGCCAGGTGATCGGCGGCACGGCTCAGGGGCTCGGCCAGTGCCTTGTCGAGGAGGCGGCCTACGACGAGGCCGGGAACCCCACGTTCGCCTCCTTCGTCGGCTACAGCCTGCTGACCGCCGCCGAGATGCCGCCGGTCACGACTGCCTTCGTCGAGTCGCCGTCCCCACTCAACCCGCTCGGGGCGAAGGGCATCGGCGAGGGCGGCTCGATCGGGACACCGGGCGCGGTGGCGAACGCGGTGGCCGACGCTCTCGGCGGCGCGCGCGTGGATCCTCCGTTCAGTGAGGACAAGCTCTGGCGTGCGCTGCGGGAGGCCGGCCGGTGAAGCCGGCGCGCTTCGACTACGCCGCGCCGGCCACCGTCGACGAGACGCTCGGGCTGCTCGACGACGACGCGACGGTGCTCGCCGGCGGGCAGAGCCTCGTCCCGCTGCTGAACCTGCGTCTGGCCCAGCCGGCGCTCGTGGTCGACATAGGTGGGGTCGCCGAGCTCGACTACATCCGTGCCGAGGACGGAGCGCTGCGGATCGGGGCGACGACCCGCCAGGCGGCGCTCGAGCGCTCGCAGCTCGCGCGCGACGACTGGCCGCTGCTCCACAAGGCCGTCCGCCTCGTGGGCCATCCACAGATCCGCACGCGCGGCACGGTCGGCGGCTCCGTGGCGCATGCCGACCCCGCCGCCGAGCTGCCGGTGGCGCTCACCGCGCTCGGCGCGCGCTTTCACCTCGCGTCGCGGCGCGGCGTCCGCTCGCTTGGCGCGGCCGAGCTCTTTCTCGGCCCGCTCTACACGTCCCGCGAGCCGGACGAGCTGCTGGTGGAGATCGAGGTGCCCGCCCAGCCCGACGGAAGCGCAAGCGGCTTTGCCGAACATGCGCGCACGCACGGCGACTTCGCGACGGCCGGCGCCGCGGCCGTGGTCGCGCCCGGGCGCGCAGGGATCGCGCTGCTCGGGGCCGCGCCCGTGCCGGTGCGCGCCGAGGCGGCCGAACGCGCGCTCGCCGCCGGCGCCGCGCCGCACGAGGCTGCCGAGCTCGCGGCCGCGGACATCGACGACGACTACCGTCGCGCGCTCTGCACCGAGCTGGCTCGGCGCGCGATCGCGGAGGCGACGCCGTGAGGATCAGCGTCGAAATCAACGGGCGCGCGTACGAGGACGACGTCGAGCCGCGCACGCTCCTGTCCGACTTCATACGCCATCACGCTGGGCTGACCGGCACGAAGGTGGGGTGCGAGCAGGGCGTGTGCGGCGCCTGCACCGTTCAGCTCGACGGCGAGCCGCTCCGCTCCTGCCTGATGCTCGCGGTGCAGGCCGACGGTCGCTCGCTGCGCACGGTCGAGGGTCTCGCGGACGACGGCGAGCTGCACCCGCTCCAGCGTGCTTTCCACGAGGCCCACGCTCTCCAGTGCGGCTTCTGCACACCGGGCTTCCTGATGTCGATGGAGGCGTTCCTGCGAGAGCGGCCCGCGCCCGCGGAGCACGAGCTGCGAGAGGCGCTCGCGGGCAACCTCTGCCGCTGCACGGGCTACGTCGCGATCATCGAGGCGGTGGAGAGCGCCGCCCGGGAGATGAGGGGAGGAGATGTTCAGGGAGGTTGAGCACGTCGGCTTTGCCGGGCTTGGCGCGATGGGCGCCGGAATCGTCCGGCGGCTGCTCGACGCCGGCCATGACGTCGTCGGCTGGAACCGCACGCGCGAGAAGGCCGAACCACTGATCGACGCGGGCATGCGCTGGGCCCAGACGCCGCGCGAGCTTGCGGCGTCCGTGGACGTGCTGTTCACGATGCTCACGAACACGCCGGCCGTCGAGGCGACCGCCGGCGGCGACGACGGCCTGCTCGCGGGCCTCCGCCCGGGCGCCGTGTGGGCGGACATCAGCACAATCGCGCCCGATGCGAGCGTCGGCCTCTCTGAGCGCGTCCACGACGCCGGCGCCTGGTTCCTCGACTGCCCCGTGTCGGGCAGTCCGGCGACGCTTGCCGCCGGCGAGATGTCCGTGATGGTCGGGGGTGACCGGGCGGCGTTCGAGCACGTCGAGGACGTGCTGCACTCGATCGGGCCGAAGATCACCTACATCGGCCCGAACGGCCAGGCCATCCTCACCAAGGTGGCGATCAATCTGGCCCTCGTGGTCTCGGTGACCGCGCTCGCGGAGGGCGTGGCGCTCGTCGAAAAGGCGGGCGTCGACCGCGCCGCCGTGGTCGACGCGGTGCTGAAGAGCGTGATCGCGTCGCCGGTGGTGGGCTACCGCGCGCCGCTGCTCGTGGAGGACGACGCCGTCTTCGCGGACGTGGAGCTCCAGCAGAAGGACCTCGTGCTCGCCCAGGAGCTCGCGCGGCGGCTCGGCATGGCGGTGCCGACCTGCGCCGCGACGAGCGAGATGCTGAACGCCGCTCGCAGCTCCAAGCGCGCCGACCGCGACTTCCTGGTGAGCGTCCACGAGGCCTATCGCAGGCTGGGGGGGATGGAGTGATGTCCGAGCCGTACCGCACGACCATCGAGGACGTGCCGCTCGAGCGCGGCCTGCGCGAGGATGAGGGCTGGATCGACATGCGCGTTCAGTTCCTGATCGACGAGCGCACGGCCGGGTCGAGCGGCCTCGTCGTCGGGCGCACGGTGCTGCCGCCGGGCGCGCGCCACGAACGCCATCGGCATCCGAACTGCAACGAGTTCCTCGTCGTGATGAGCGGCCGCGGCGAGATCTATACCGACGAGGGCACCGAGTCCTCCAACGCGGGCGACGTCATCTTCACGCCCGCCGGCCACTGGCACGGCTTCAACAACACCTCGGACGAGGAGGTGCTGCTGATCTGGGGCTGGGAGGGCGCCGGCTCACTCGAAGCCGCCGGCTATGAGCTCCCCGAGGACGACTGAGCTCGCCGGCGACCCGCGCGTCCGGCGCGGGATGGAGGCCCAGCTCGCGCTGCGGCGGGAGCGGCTCGCGGCCGGCGACGAGCCGCTCGGCTGGAAGGTCGGTTTCGGCACCGCCGAGGCCATGGATCGGCTGGGCACGGCGGCCCCGCTCGTCGGCTTCCTCCTGCGCTCCGCACTCGCCGAGCCGGGGGAGAGGTATCCGCTCGACGGCTTCAGCGGCGCGGTGCTCGAGCCCGAGGTGGCGGTGCGGATCGGCGACGACGGCCACGCCGCGGTGCTCGGGCCCGCCTTCGAGGTCGCCGACGTCGAACCAACCACCGACGTCGAGCGGATCCTGGCCGGCGACATCTTCCAGCGGGGGGTCGTGCTCGGCCCGACGGTCGAGCGCGGGTCGCTCGAGGCCGCCGCCAGACTGACCGTCAACGGCGGGCGGCGCGAGATCGCCGATCCGGAGGCGCTGCCCGGGGCGCTTGGCGAGGTGCTCGGCCACGTCGCCCGGCTGCTACCGGAGTTCGGCGAGGAGCTGCGTCCGGGTGACGTCGTCATCACGGGCTCGATCGTCCCACCGCTGCAGGTGTCACCGGGCGACCGCGTCGAGTACGAGCTCGTTGGGATCGGCGCAATCGCAATCTCGTTCTAGCGTGCCCGAGGTGTCTTGTGACCTGGTCGCATAGCGACCACTCGTAAGCCACCGGTGCGCCGGCGCGCGCCCCTGGAGCCGCGCCTTCGGCCTCTATGCCTGTCGCGGCGCGTCTGGTTAGACCTTCGCAGCCCAGTAGCGCTCGGAGCGCTTCGTTTCGCTCAGCGCCTCCGCGGTCTCGAATCCCGGCGCCATGGCCGCGCTCGTGCCCGGCATCACCTGGTGATGGTCGATGTTCAGCAGCCGCAGCCACGACTGCTGGCCGAGCGTAAGCCCGATCATGCAGCCGAGCTCGACGAGCTCCGCCTCGTTGAAGTGGCGGTAGAGCCGCTCCCAGAGCTCGTCGTCGGCGTCACCCGTCCAGACGATCGCCTCCGCGTACGCGAGCGCCGCCTTCTCGCGCTCGCTGTAGCCCTCCGATGACTCGAAGTTGAGCAGCTCGTCGTACTTGCCCTCCTCGAGGCCCTGCTCGCGGCCGCGCTCGGAGCGCTGGTTGCCGCAGTACTCGCACTTGACGCTGTGCGAGACGTACACGCGGCACAGCTCCTTGAGCGAGTGGTCGACGATCCCCTCCCGGAACAGGTCCTTCCACGCGTTGGCGAAGAACCAGAACGCGGCCGGCACATGGGCGCGGACCGCGGTGCTCTCCGGCCGCGGGGTCCCCTCGCGCGCGCAGCGCTCCATCTCGGCGCGCATCTCCGGGGTCATCTGATCCAGTGGGACGTAGCTGATGCGTTGTGGTTCTGACATGGCTTACCTCCCTATCGATGATTCCCAGAACAGGGTGCCACAATCGATTGCAGAGCGGGGGCCCCGCGAATCGGCCGGCAATCAGAGGCGCGTCAGCGCGGTCTTCAGAAGCTCGGTGAGCGGGCCGGGATCCGTCTTCCCGTCGCTGCTCGTGTGGCTGAGCGACAGCGTGAAGTTGTCCTTCAGGGCGGTCACCCCGACCTCGCTGGTGCCCTTCTTCGGATATTTCTTGACGTGCACCAGGCCTCGCTCGCCGACGCCGTCGAGCCGCTTCTCGTACTCCGCCATCCGGTCCATCGCCAGCTGCGCCGCGCCAGCGTTCGAGCTGTTGCCGAGTGAGATCAGGAACTTGTCGCCGTTGCTCAGCTTCGACTCGCGGATGACGAGCCGGTCGAGATCGACCTCGCTGCCGTCGGGCCCGTTTCGGCGCGGCTCGCCGACCGGGGATGCCCCGGTGACCTGTTCGATCTCGGCGTCGGTCACGAGCGCATCCATGTCGGGAGCCGGTGCCCCGGCCTTCCCGTAGTCGGCCTTGTCGGCGTCCCTCGGACCCCACGCCGGGCGCCCGGCTCCCTTCTCGCTCGAGGCGGTGCCGCGCTGCAGCGTCCTGATCGCGTCGTCGAGGAGACCCATAGCAGGGGCAAGTTGTCGCTCCGGCCGCGCGCGAGCGGGCGGGAGGTTCGCGTCAGGTCCGGACCTCCGCGGTCGCCACGCGCTTCTCCACGTCGAGCTCCGGCAGCACGCGCTCGAGCCAGTTCGGGATCCACCAGTTCCGGTCGCCGAGCAGCTGCATCACCGCCGGCACCAGCACCATGCGGACCAGCGTGGCGTCGAGGAAGATCGCCGACGCCAACCCGATCCCGAAAAGCTTCAGGAACACGTCGGGCGCCGCGAGGAAGGCCAGGAACACGACCACCATGATCGCCGCCGCCGCCGTGATCACACGCGCGGTGCGGGCGAGGCCGTCCGCGACCGCCCGGCTCGTGTCGCCGTGCTTCAGGTACTCCTCGCGGATTCTCGAGATCAGGAACACCTCGTAGTCCATCGAGAGTCCGAACAGGATCGCGAACATCATCACCGGCATGAACGGCGCGACGGGCACCTCGTGGTCGATCCCGACCAGTCCTCCGACAGTGCCGCCCTTGGCCACGACCGTCATCACGCCGTAGGCGGCGCCGACGGAGAACAGGTTCATGATCGCCGCCTTCGCCGAGATCAGCGGCGAGTGGAACGCCACGAGCAGGAGCAGGAAGGAGAGGCCGACCACACCCGCGATGAAGAGCGGCAAGCGGTCCTTCATGTACTCGCTCTGATCGTCGAGCGCGGCGGTCACGCCGCCGAGATGCGCCGTGATACCCGAGTCCTCGAGCGCCTCCGGTATGACGTCGGAGCGCAGCCGCCCCACCAGGTCCTCGGTCTCGGCGGCCTGCGGCGAGGTGGTGGGGATCACGGTGACGAGCGCCGCCGTACCGGCGTCGTTTACCACCGGGTCGGGCACGAAGGCCACCCCCTCGTCGTCCCGGATGCGGTCCGCCAGCCCGTTGATCTCGTTCGCGGCGTCCTGGTTCGGCAGCTCGGCGACGAGCACGAGCGGCCCGTTCGTGCCCGGACCGAAGCCCTCGCTGATCAGGTCGTAGGCCTGGCGGGTCATGGTGTCGGGCGGGTCGTTGCCGGCATCGGGGAAGCCGAGGCGCATGCCGAGCGCCGGTGCCGCCAGCGCGAGCAGGATGGCGGCGGCCGCGATCGCCGCGACCCAGGGACGGCGCTGAACCGCATGGCTCCAGCGGGCAGCCGGTGAGTGCTCGTCGCCCTCGGCGCGCAGCGTTCGCCCGAGGAGCGGCAGGCGCAGCCGGTCGACCTTCGGCCCGAGGTAAGCGAGGAGCGCGGGCAGCAGCGACACAGCGGCCAGCGCCACCACAAGTACGGCCAGTGACGCCGAGAGGGCGACGCCGTACATGTAGGGCAGCCCGGTCAGGAACAGGCCCAGCACGGCGATCACGACGGTCCCGCCCGCGATGATCACGCTGCGTCCGGCCGTGGTCACCGCTTCCACGACCGCGTCGTGGCGATCCTTGCCCGCCGCCATCGCGGAGCGGAAGCGGGTCAGCACCAGGAGCGCGTAGTCGATCCCGACGCCGATCCCGATCAGCCCCGACACGGCGGTGGTCCAGTCGGGGACGTCCGCGACGTTGGCCAGCAGCAGAATCAGCCCGCCGGAGGAGATGCCGAGCCCGATCAGGGCCATCGCCAGCGGCAGACCAGCCGCGACCACCGACCCGAACGCGATCAGCAGCACGATGGCGGCGCCCAGGAATCCGATCCCCTCGGGGCTCGACGCCTCCTGCGCGCGGTAGATCGGGTCGCCGCCGAGCTGGATCTCGAGCCCACCGCCGCTGTTCGACTCCGCGGCGTCGATGAGCTGCTCGCCCTGTTCCTTCTCGACCTCCCATCCAGGGATCGTGAGCGGCAGCGTCGTGGTGCCGATCGTCCCGTCCTCGGAGATCCGGATCGGAGTCTCCTCCGCAATGTTGTCGACCTGCTTGGCGTCCGCCAGGAACGCGTCCACGCGCTCGCGGGTCGCCGGGCTGTCGGCCCCCGACGGGTCCTCCCAGACGACGTAGACCTCCTGCCCCGAGTACCCGCCGAACGCGCTCTCGGTCAGGTCGCTCGCGGCCTTCGACTCGGATCCTGGGGTGTCGTAGTCCGCGTTGTACTCGCCCGCCAGCGATGAGCCGAGCCCAATGATCAAGACGGCGGCGACTAGCCAGGCGACCACCATGCGGCCGCGGCGACGGTACGCGAGGTCGGCAAGGCGTGCCAGGGTGCGTGTCATCTACTGCACTCTCCTTCTGGTGTGGCTAGAACCAAGCTCTTTCTCAGACCGTTCGCGGGCGGAAAAGTCATCGGCACGGAAGTCTGCGCCGCGTTTCGGCGCACGCTAGTGGGCTGTCCGGCGTATCGAGGTTCGGTTATCCGAACCTCGGCCTCAGCCGATCCGCAGCAATCCGCGCTCGTAGCGGTGCAGGCGCTCCGCGGCGTCGCGCGTGACCGCCACGAGTTCACCGGTCTGGACGCCGGCGCTCTCGTCGCGCGTCACGACATTCGGCTGGATCACGATCGTCATCCCGTCCTCGAGGGTGCACTCGGGGATCTCATCGAGCGTGCGCGTCGTGTCGCCGAGCACGGGCGGCAGATAGCCGCCAACGAACCCGTGCACGAGGTCGTCGCGGGTCGTGAAGCCGGCCTCGCCGATCACGGCTGACGCTGCGACCAGCTCCGCCGCCGTCGCGCCGGCGCGGACCCGCGCGAGTATCGCGTCGAACGCGGCGTCGGCCACGTCGTGGAGCTCGCGGTAGAGAGGTGCCGGCTCCTCCGCCACCGCGAACGTGCGCAGGAGCTGACCCGTGTAGTCCCAGAAGGACGCGCTGATCTCGCAGGCGAGCACGTCGCCGCGCTCGAGTCCGCGCGCGGTCGGCCATTGCGCCGGCACGCTCTGCGCCGGCGCCCTCATCGGCGTCGCGCCGAAGTAGTGGATGTGCGTCGTGCCGCCGCGGCCGATGTAGGCGCGCTCGGCGATGTTCCCGAGCTCGCGCTCGTCGGTGCCGGGCCGCGCCTGCTCGTCGATGGCGCGCACGGCGTCGTCGGTGAAGGCGCAGCCCACGCGCAGCCAGTCGAGCTCCTCGGCGGACTTGCGCAGGCGAAGCCGCGTGTACGCGCCGTCGAGCGGCAGCGGTGTCGCGAACTCGGCCAGCGCGGCGTACGGCCGATAGCCGAGCGGACCGATCACGGCCACCCGCCCGCCGCGCGCTCCGCGGCTGTCTAGCTCGCGGATCGCCGCGGCCATCGGCCGCGCCCCCGCCCAGCGCACGTCGGCCTCGGTCGCGATCCGCTCCGCGTTCGGGACGTGGTTGTAGAAATTCACGAGCAGCAGGTCCCGCTCGCCGGGGGTGAACACGCAGAGCGCCTCGCGCGTGACGGGCCAGCGCGTGAGCCAGCCGACCGCCGGGCCGGAGCGGTTCGCGCCGTACACGAGTGCGTGGCCCGCCTCGACCGTCTCGAGCTCACCTGCGAGCGCGCCGCGCCGGCGGGCCATCTCGGCGTCGCTGAAGCGCGGATAGGGGAGCGCCTCGATGAGGGCGCTCACGGCCGCACCACGAGCCTGCAGCCGGCGGAGCGCGCGAGCCGCTCCCAGGCCTCACCGATCTCCCCGAGCGCGACCTCCTCGACGTCGAGCGTCAGCGAGCTGCCCGCGGCGTGCGCGAGCTCGTGCGCTCGCCGCAGCGCGGCCTGGCGCGCCTGCGGCGTCGCCCAGGCGCCGGAGTGCCCGACGAGCATGACGCGCCGGTTCCGCAGCGGGATCCCGGACAGCTCCGCGAGTGGCGAGGCGGCCTGGCCGAAGCTCACGTACACCCCGTCGCTCGTCAGCGCCTCGATCGCGGCGCGCGCCGGCTCGCCCCAGAGCGGGTCGATCGCCACGTCGAGGCGCCCGCCTGCGGCGTCGGCGAAGCGCTCGCGCAGCTCGGCGGCGCGCGCACCGTCGCCGAGCTCCACGGCGGCGTCGGCCCCGAGCGAGCGCGCCCGCTCGAGGCGCTCTCGATCGCGCCCCGCCGCCACCACCTGCGCGGCGCCCATGAGCTTCGCGAGCTGCACGGCCACGAGCCCGACCGCGCCGGTCGCGCCGTTCACGAGCACGTGCGCTCCCGCGAACGACGTGCCCGCGTGCTGCGCGCGCTCGAGGCACATCAGCGCGGTGAAGACGGGTACGCCGAGGGCCGCGGCCTCGAGGTCGCCGAGCCCGTCGCCGATCGGGGCGAGCGAAGCCTGCGAGGCGCGGTCCGAGGCGTCCGGCTCCTCGGGCACGACCGCCAGCTCGGCCACGGCGCCGTCACGGCCATAGCCCGGGTGGACGAACTCGACGCGCACGCGCGTGCCGGGCGCGAGCCGCTCGCCCTCCTCAACGACCCCGACGCCCTCGAGGCCGATCACGTACGGCGGCCGCGGCGGCCCGTCGAAGAAGTGGCCGTTCCAGATGTGCAGCTCGACCGGGTTGAGCGCGGCCGCATGAATCCGCACGAGCGCTTCACCCGGCGCGCGGCGGGGGTCACGCACCCCCGCCGGCGCGGGCGGCCGGCCGAGCGCCTCGACGAGCGCGGCGCGCACCTATCTAGACGCGGACCGGGTCGCCGCTCGGCATCCGGCCGTTGCCCGGCACCGCCTCGCGCGCGTCGGAGTCGAGCCGGGTGTTGCGATTCGACTCGTGCTCGCGCTCGAGCGGCAGCGTCCCGCCGACCGTGTAGTACGGCTTGCCCGCGACGACGAGGTCCTCGGCCGGGAAGCGAGTGATCACCTCACACCCGTCCGCGGTCACGACCAGCTGCTCCTCGATGCGGGCGGCAGACCAGCCGTCGCTCGACGGCCAGAACGTCTCGAGCGCGAAGACCATGCCCTCCTTGACCTCCTCCGGGTGGTCCAGCGAGACCAGGCGGCTGAAGATCGGCTTCTCCCAAATCGCAAGCCCCACCCCGTGGCCGAACTGGAGCGCGAACGCGGCCTCCTCGTCGGAGAAGCCGAACTCCTCGGCCTTCGGCCAGAGCGAGACGACGTCGCCCGTTGTCACTCCGGGCTTGATCAGATCGATGGCGGCGTCGAGGTAGTAGCGGCAGCGCTTGTAGGCGTCCACGAGCGCGCGCGAGGCGCTCGCCACCGCGAACGTGCGGTAGTAGCACGTCCGGTAGCCCATGAAGCTGTGGAGGATGTCGAAGTAGGCGGGGTCTCCTGGGCGCAGCGCGCGGTCCGTGTAGACGTGCGGGTGGGGACTGCAGCGCTCGCCCGAAATCGCGTTCACGCCCTCCACGAACTCCGAGCCCATGTCGTATAGGACCTTGTTCACCAGCCCCACGCACTCGTTCTCGCGCATGCCCGGCCGCATCGCCCGGTAGAGCTCCTCGTAGGCGGCGTCGACCATCATGCACGCCGTGTTGAGCAGAGTGATCTCGTCCTGCGTCTTGATCATGCGCGCCTCCTGCATCAGCTGCTGGCCGTCCACCACCTGAACGCCGGCGCGCTGGAGCGCGAACAGGACGGCGGGCTCGACGGCGTCGACGCCCACGGGTTCACCGAGCAGCCCGCGCTGCTCGAGCTCGACGCGGATCTTCTGTGCCACGTTCTCCGCCCGGCCCGACTCGGGCGACATCGCGCCGCGCAGCGTCGAGATCCCGGCGCGCGAGCGCCCGTCGGCGAGCCACGGGTTGTAGAGCTGGTGGTGGCGCGCCGCCGAGCCGAAGTCCCACATGATCGGCTCGTCGCGCTGGGGGAGGAGACAGAAGCGGTTCAGCTTGTCCTGCGCCCACGTCCCGATGTGCGTGGCGGTGATGTAGCGAATGTTCGTCATGTCGAAGCAGAGCAGGGCGCCCAGCTCCGAGGCAGCCAGGAGCGACGAGATCCGTGCGAGCCGCTCCTCGCGCAGGCGATCGAAGCGCACCCGCTCCTCCCAGTCGACGGCCATCGTCCCGTAGGTGTGCAGAGCCATTGCTCGTCTCCTCGCCCGTTCGCTCGCTGCAAACGATTGCACGGGATGGAGGAAGCAGTCAACCTCTTTGCCGGGCGGCCTCTTGACAGCGCCGCGGACGGTGTTCTACCGTTCCTGCAAACGTTTGCAACGAGCCCGGCGATCCGCGGCGGGAGCGGCCGCCCCGGCGGGCTCCAGGGGGACGAGAGTGCCGGACTTCGACTTCAAGGCCAAGACGCTCGGCTGGGTGGGCACCGGCCGCATGGGGTACGTGATCGCCGGCCGCCTGCTTGAGGCAGGCTGCGATGTGAGCGTGTACAACCGCACGCGCTCAAAGGCGGAGCCGCTCGCCGAGCTGGGCGCCACGGTCGTCGACTCCCCCGCCGACCTGGCCGACCGCGACATCGTCTTCACGATGGTCGCCGGCTCCGACGACTTCAAGGCGGTCGTCGCCGGTGACAACGGCCTGCTCTCGCGGCGGGACGCCGCCCCGCCGGTGATCGTCGACTCTTCAACGGTCTCGCCGGACGCTTCGGCCGAGATGCGCGCGGTCGCGGACGGCCGCGACGTGGCGCTCCTGGCCGCTCCCGTGAGCGGCAACCCATCGGTTGTCGAGGCCGGCAAGCTCACGGTGGTCGTCTCGGGCCCGCAGGACGCCTGGGAGGCGGCGCGCCCGTACCTCGAGCTCTACGGCGCCGGCGCGACCTACGTCGGCGACGGCGACGCCGCGCGGCTCGTCAAGATCTGCCACAACCTGATGCTCGGGATCGTGGCGCAGTCGCTGGCGGAGATCACGGTGCTCGCCGAGAAGGGCGGTGTCTCGCGGGCGGACTTCCTCGAGTTCCTCAACAAGAGCGTGATGGGATCCATGTTCACGCGCTACAAGACCCCCGCGATCGTGAACCTCGACTTCACGCCCACGTTCACGCCCGCGCTGCTGTACAAGGACTTCGACCTCGGGTTCCAGGCCGCGAAGGACCTGGGCGTGCCGATGCCCGTTTCGGCGGCCGCGCAGCAGGCGGTGCAAGCGCTGATGGGGTTCGGCTACGAGGACGTGGACTTCATGGCGCTGCTCGAGCTGGAGGCCCGCGCCTCGGGGCTCGAGCTCGCGCCGGAGAACGTGGCGGTAAGCGACGGGCTGCGCGACGACGGCACCGTCCGGATGGCTCCGGCGAGCCGGCCCGGCTAGACGAGCCCGATCTGCTCGAGCTCGCCGCGCAGCGTGCGCTCCTCATCGCGCGAGAGCGGGACGAGCGGCGCGCGTACGGGCCCCTGAGGGAGGCCCATGAGCGCGAGCCACGCCTTCAGCTGGGCGATCGGGATCAGCCGGCGCTCGAGCCAGGGACGGCGCATCCAGCGGTCGAAGGCGGCCCGGGCCGGCTCGAGCCGTTCGCCGACCGCGCGCGCCGCCTCGACCTCGCCCGCGTCCGCGAGCCGCGTGTAGTCCCGGACCGGCAGGTCGCCGGGGCGCTGGTACAGAGCCAGCGCGGGCGTCGACATGAGCGCCTGGAAGCCGTGCTCCACGTGGAGCTCTAGCCAGTGCCGCTCGGACGCGTCCGCCACGACGAGGCGATCACCCGCGAGCGCTTGCACGCGCAGCAGGTGCTCCATGCCCTGCGGGTTCTTGACCCCGCAGACGGTGTCGATGTCCGCGAGCTCGCCGATCAGGTCCGGCGACAGCGAGTAGCCGGAATACGTGGTGTTGAAGAGAAACATCGGCAACGGCGAGCCCGCCGCGAGCGCGGCGTACCACTCCCGCACGCACTCCTCGGGCGGGCTCGGCGGGTAGTACGGGTTCATCGTGATGCCGAAGTCGACGCCTATCTCGAGCGCGTGGTCGCAGAGGTCGACCATTTCAGCGAACACGTGGTGACCGACCTGGGCCATGACCGGGATGCGGCCGGCGACCTGGGCGACGACCGTCTCGTGCACGCGCTTGCGCTCTGACAGCGAGAGGGCCCAGAACTCGCCCATCACGCCGCCGCAGAAGATGCCGTCGACCTTGAGAGCATCGACGTAGTGCTCGACGGACGCGGCGAGGCACTGGTCGTCGACCTCACGGCCGTCCTCGCTGAACGGCGTGGGGATGGCGACCCAAAGGCCCCTGACCTTCTCGCGTGCGAGCGCCTTCGGCGAGCTGGGCGCGGCCACGTCCACGGTCCTGCAAACGTTTGCACACATGTCAACCCCCACCTTCGCCCGCGGCGGCGTCAGACGGATTCAGGCGCTGCCGACCGGGTCGGCTGCAAACGATTGCGATACAGTGGCGAGCATGGCTCGCGCAGAGAGCGAGCGGCCGACCCGGGGCCGCGAACGCGCGGCCGAACCGCCGGCCGACTATCTGAGCCTCTACGGCCGCATGCGCCTCATCCGCCGCTTCGAGGAGGAGATTCAACGCCTCTTTCTCAGGGGTGAGGTGCACGGGACGACCCATCTCTCCGCGGGGCAGGAGGCCGTGCCGGTGGGTGTCTGCTCGGCGCTCGAGCCGGGCGATTACGCGGCGGGCACGTACCGTGGACACGGGCACGCGCTGGCCAAGGGCACCGATCCCGAAGCGCTCGCCGCGGAGATGCTGGGACGCTCCACGGGGGTCTGCGGCGGGCGCGCCGGGTCGATGAACGTGGTCGACCTGGAGCACGGCCTCGTCGGCTGCTTCGGCATCGTGGGCGGCAGCATCGGGGCGGCCACAGGGGCCGCCATGTCGGCCCAGCGCCAGGGCCGAGTCGCGGTCGGCTTCTTCGGCGACGGCGCCTCCAACCAGGGCTACTTCCATGAGTGCCTCAACTGGGCGCAGGTGTTCGACCTGCCCGTCGTGTACGTCTGCGAGAACAACTTCTACGGCGAGTTCACCCCGATGGCGAGCGTCACCGCGGGGGGCGAGATCGGGATGCGCGCGGCCGCATACGGGATGACGTCGCGGGTCGTGGACGGGAACGATCTCTGGGCCGTCCGCGAGGCCGCGCTCGAGGCCGTCACGCGCGCTCGCGAGGGCGGCGGGCCGACCCTGCTCGAGTGCCAGACCTACCGCCACTACGGGCATTCGAAGTCGGATCCGGGCAAATACCGGCCGCCCGACGAGGTGGAGCGCTGGCTCGCGCGCGACCCGCTACAGCTCGCGCGCGCGCGTCTCAAGGAGCTCGGCGTGTCCGACGATGACGTGAACGAGCTCGAGGCGGAGATCGACGCGACGATGGATCGGGCGGTCGAGGCGGCGCTCGCGGCGCCGTATCCCGACCCGCAGGAAGACGCCGGCGGCGAGTTCAAGCGATGAGCGAGCTCGAGTTCCGCACCGCGATCCGCGACGCGCTCGACGAGGAGATCGCGCGGGACCCGTCGGTCGTGTTCTTCGGCGAGGACGTGGCTAAGGCGGGCGGCGTCTTCATGACAACTCCGGAGCTGCACGACCGGCACGGCCAGGAGCGCGTCTTCGACACGCCGATCTCTGAGCTCGCCATGGCCGGTGCCGCGTTCGGCGCCGCCGTGACCGGCCTGCGGCCGGTAATCGAGATCATGTTCGGCGACTTCATGGCGCTGCCGATGGACAGCCTCGTGAACCAGGCGGCCAAGTACTGGTACGTTTCGAACGAGCAGGCGAGCGTCCCGCTGGTGGTGCGCTCGGCGGTCGGCGCGGGCGGCCGCTTCGGCGCGATGCACTCGCAGATACACGCGAGCTGGTTCCAGGGCATCCCTGGGCTGAAGATCGTGGCGCCGTCGAACCCCGCCGATGCGAAGGGGCTGCTCAAGTCGGCCATACGCGATGACAACCCGGTGATCTTCCTCGAGCACAAGCGGCTCTATTCGGTGAAGGGACCGCTCCCGCGCGAGGAGACCGTGCCGCTCGGTCGCGCGAACGTCGTCCGCGAAGGCGGCGACCTCACGATCGTCTCGGCGTTCAAGGGCGTGCCCGACTCGCTCGCCGCCGCTGAGGAGCTCGCGCGCGACGGTCTCGAGGCCGAGGTCGTGGACCTGCGCACGCTGCGACCGCTCGACGGCGGCATCGTGCTCGAGTCGGTGGCGAAGACGAATCGCCTGCTCGTGGTAGAGGAGGGGCCGCGCACCGGTGGGTGGGGAGCCGTCGTGCTCGGCATCGTCGCGGCGGAGGGCCTTCACGACCTCGACGACTGCTGGCACCTCGGCACCGACGAGACGCCCGCGCCCTACAGCCCGACGCTCGAGGACGCGTTCCTGCCCGGGCCCGCGGCGATCACCGCCGCAGTGCGCGATCGGCTCGGCGTGCCGGCCTAGCCGCCCGGCCGTTACGGTGCCTGGCCAGTGAGCAAGGAACTGGCCGTAGTCGCCACGGTCGCCGCCGGCGGAGCGGTGGCGGCCCAGGCCCCGATCAACAATGTGCTCTCGAAGCACGTCGGCAACTTCGGCGCGGCGTCGGTGAACTTCCTCGTCGGCACGGTTTGCCTCCTGCTCGTGACGTTCGCGTTGGCGGGCGGCTTCAACAACCCGGACAGCGAGGGCGCTCCGCCGCTCTACTACTGGATCCTCGGCGGGATCGCGGGCGTGATCATCGTCACCACGACGCTGATCACCGTGCGCGAGCTCGGCGCCGGCGGCGTTACGGCCGCGATCGTCGCCGGTCAGCTGACCGCCTCGGTGGCGCTCGACCGGCTGGGCGTGCTGGGCCTCGAGGAGCGCGCCATCACGGCCCAGAAGCTGCTCGGAATCGCCCTCCTCGCCGTCGGAACCGTCCTGATCGTGCGCGACTGAGGCGCGGTACGATCACAGCGATGGTCGAGAGAAGCGATCATCACCACGAACGCGCCACGCATCTGCTCTGGGGCGGCTGCGCCGCGGCGGTTCTCGCCTACATCTTCCTCGCGGCGCTGGGCGCATTCGAGCCGGACGAGGTGCTGCCGCTCACGGTCGCCGTGGTGGTACTGGCCGTGTTGTGGCTTGCCCACGAGTGGCGCGGGCTCTGGCGCGACGAGCGGCGCGATCACGGGCATACCGGGTCCTTGTCGCACAGATAACGCAGGTCGAACTCGCCAACGTCCACGCGCTCGAGCTCACGGCGGGCCCCGTCGTAGACCACCAGCTCGCGCGGCGCGCGCCAGGCGTCCACGAGCAGCACGAAGCCGCCCTCCACGTCGTCTCGGACGAGCGGCGGGCCGGCGGCGTAGCGGAACTCGACCCGCTCGACCGAGCGCGCCGTGACGCCGAGCAGCGGCGAGCGGCCCCGGTCGTCGAGCACGTCCTCGGGGCCCATCAGCGCCGTGCCGAGAACCACGACCGCGTGTTTGTCGAAGCGCTCGCGCCAGCCGTCGATGCTGTCGCTGACGATCACGCCGTCGCCGAGCCCGAAATCGAGCAGCGTGCCGCGCTTCTCCGTCTCCGCCCGGCTCACGTACAGCTCGACGCCCTCTGCCTCGGCGATCACACGGCTGTGGGCCTCGTCCAGCCAGTCGGGAGCGTCGTCCTCGGGCCGGACCGCCCTGCCAGGTGCGGCTTCGTCGTCGCCGTCCACCCACCCGGCGAAGGTGCTGGTGAGGTCGTCGATCGCCGCGCGCGTGGGCGGGACCGTGTACGCCCCGGCGAGCAAGACGAGCACGCTCGCGCCGAGCGCGAGGGCGCGACGCGGCGCACCGCCGCGGCTCGGCCGCTCCCTGCCGGCCACCCGGGCGAGCTCCGCCTCGAGCTCCTCGAGCGCCTGTATGCGGACCTCGGTCATGAAGTCACCTCCGCCGTCGTGTTGACGTCGAGCGCGTCAGCGAGCCGGCGCAGGCCGCGTGAGACGCGCGCGCGAGCCGCCTGCTCGGAGACGCCGAGCGCGCGGGCCACGTCCGGGTAGCTGCGCTCGTCGATCACTCGCAGCCGCAGGGCATCCTGCTGGTCGTCCGAGAGCTCGCCGAACGCAGCCGCCACGCGCTGCCTGAGCTCGGCAAGGCCCGCGACCTCGACGATCCGCTCGTGGTCGTCCTCGCTCACCGCGGGCAGGCTGATGCCGAGCCGCTTCACCGCCTTCCGCTCGACCTTGCCGCTGCGCGCGTAGCGCGCGAGCTGATGGCGGGCGATCGCGTAAAGCCACGCGGCGGCCTCCGCGTCGGTCGAGCCGCGGAAGCGGCCGCGATGCCGGAAGGCCTGCGCGAACGTCTCGGCGGTCATGTCGCGGGCCAACTCCACCTCGAACGTGCGGCGCGCGAAGAACACGAGCAGCGGCCGCGCGTGCGCCGAGTAGAACGGGACAAACGCCGTCGGCGCGCGCCGCGAGCGGCGAAGGGAGGTGGCAAGCTCGTCCGACACTCAGCCAGACAGTGCCACGAGCGCGTGCGCTCGTGACGCTCGTCAGGCCGCGAGGCGGGACTCGCCTGAGCGCCGCCCGGCCGGCGGCGGCGCGGGGATCGCGAACTCCGGCGGCGCGATCGCCAGGTAGAGCCCGAACGACCAATCGACGAAGCCCTTCGTCTGCATAGCGCGCAGGCCTCCGGCGAGGAGCCACGGCGGCACGCGCGGCACGAGCCTCTGCGTGTGGAGCATCCAGCGGAACTTCCACTCGTGCGAGGCCGAGAAGTCGCCGTAGCCGACGAGCGCCGCGGCGGCGCTCTGGCGGCCGTCGACTACGGCGCGCAGCTCGCGCCCGCATGCGATGCCGAAGTAGAGCGCCGTGCGGATGCCCTCGGCGGTCAGCGGAAGGCACTGGCCCGCGGAGTCGCCCACGAAGAAGATGCCGTCCTCGGTGGCAGCGCGCAGCTTGTGCGGGATCCAATTGCCCTGATAGCGCACCGGGTCCTGCGCGAGGTCCTCCGCGAGCAGCACCGTCGTGTCCTTGACGTGGAAGCGCGGGTCGAACGAGCCGACGCCGATGCGAAGCTCCGAGTCCGCCGGAAAGCTCCAGCCGTAGCCGGCGGGCACGTAGCGGCGATCGATCCAGATCTCCATGTCGCGTCCCGCGCCCCACGGATGAACCTCGAGACCGCGCGAGAGCGGCGCGTCGGGCGGTTGGTAGCCGCCGCCCGCGCCCAGAACCCGGCGCCAGCCGAGGGCGTCGACCACGAGCGAAGCGCGCAGATCGCCGCGGTCGGTATGGACCACGTCGCCGGTGCGGCCGTCTACCTTCGCGGTCTCGAAGCCGGCGTCGCACTGATCCCAGAGCAGCCGGCACAGCTCGGGATAGTCGAACGTGGAGAACGTCCAGGGTAGCTCGAACCTCGAGGTGCCGTGCGGCGTGTGGATCACCAGGGAGTCGAACGTCTGACGGTGCGATCCGATCAGGCCCAGGACGCGCAGCCACTCCGTCGGGATGCCGCATGCGGACGTCTGGCGCTCGCCGATCTCGTAGCGGTCGATCACCAGGACGCGAGCACCGCTGCCGCGCAGCTCGCGCGCCACGGCAAGCCCCGCGAAGCTCGCGCCGCACACCAGCACGTCGTAGTCGCCCGCCAGCGAAGTGCGGGCGGCGCCGCGCTTGGTCCGGCGGATCGGCATTCGCGCAGAGTAGCTACCCTAGTCGCCCCAGTGCCGGATACAGACACCCTTACTACCGAACCCCGTACCGTCGAGGGCTCGGGCGGGCTGCTGCTCGAGATCGACGGGGAGATCGTCCCGAATTACGACGCCACGCTCGTTCCCTTCGAGGAGGGGGACGTCGTGTCAGGCCGCGTGGTCCGGATCGACCAGGACGAGGTCCTCGTCGACATCGGCTACAAGAGCGAGGGCGTCATCCCGATGAACGAGCTCTCGATCCGCAAGTCCGTGGATCCCCACGACGAGGTCGAGCTCGGCGAGGAGGTCGATGCGCTCGTCCTGACCAAGGAGGACCAGGACGGCCGGCTCGTGCTTTCGAAGAAGCGAGCGCGCTTCGAGAAGGCTTGGCGCAAGATCGAGGCGGCGGCCGAGTCGGGCGAGCCGGTGGAGGGCACGGTCATCGAGGTCGTCAAGGGCGGCCTCATCATCGATCTCGGCGTACGCGGCTTCCTGCCCGCCTCGCTCGTCGACATCCGGCGCGTCCAGAACCTCGACGAGTTCCTCGGCACGAAGATCGAGTGCAAGGTGATCGAGCTGAACCGCTCGCGCAACAACGTCGTGCTGTCGCGCCGGGCGGTGCTCGAGGAGGAGCGCAAGGAGGTCCGTCAGCAGATCCTCGACCGGCTCCAGCCGGGCATGGTCGTCGAGGGCGCGATCTCCAACATCGTCGACTTCGGCGCCTTCGTGGACCTCGACGGCATCGACGGGCTGATCCACATCTCGGAGCTGTCCTGGTCGCACGTGAACCACCCGTCCGAGATCCTCTCGATCAGCGACGTCGTGCCGGTGAAGGTGCTCGACATCGACCGCGACCGCCAGCGCATCTCCCTGGGCCTCAAGCAGACCCAGGAGGACCCGTGGCAGCGCGTGATCGACACATACCGAATCGGCGACGAGCTCGAGGGCAAGGTCACGAAGGTCGTCACGTTCGGCGCGTTCGTGGAGATCATGGACGGCGTCGAGGGGCTCGTGCACATCTCCGAGCTCGCGCATCACCACGTGGAGAACCCCCGCGAGATCGTCGAGCCCGGTCAGGACGTGCGCGTCAAGATCCTCGAGATCGACTCAGAGCGGCGGCGGCTCTCGCTGTCGGTGAAGCGGGTGGCCGAGCAGCTGCCGCACATCAAGTCCGCCGCAGCGGCCGGCGCGGCCGCGGCGGGCGTTCCCGAGGAGATCGGCGACGTGCCGGACCTCGGGCTCTCGGAGGACGTGTTCGCCGGCCCGCAGGTGAGCGGTGCGGATGCGCTGTCAGCGGCGCTCACGGAGGCGCAGTCCTCGGCCGTCGACGAACCGTCGGATCTGCCCGACGCGGCTCCCGCCGAGGACCAGGGCGAGGCCGAGCCCGAAAGCGAGGGCGAACCCGAGCCCTCCGCCGACGAGCCGTCGCCTGACGAGGAGTAGCCGGTGAGCCCCGCTTCGGGGCGGTTCATCGGCCTCACCGGCGGTATCGGGGCGGGCAAGTCAGAGGCCTTGCGGGCGCTCGCCGAGCTTGGCGCGGCCACGCTCTCGACCGACGAGCTGGTCCACGAGCTCCTTGCCGGCGAAGAGCTTCGCGACCTGGTGGTCGAGCGGCTCGGCCCGGCGATGCTCGTGGACGGCCGGCTCGACCGCTCCCGCGTTGCAGCGCGCGTCTTCGCGGACCCAGACGCTCGGGGCTGGCTCGAGGGCGAGCTGTGGCCGCGCGTCGGCCGGCGGGTCGGTGCCTGGCGCGCTGGGCTCCCGGAGGCGCAAACGGCCGTCGTGGAGGTGCCGCTCCTCTTCGAGTCCGGCATGGACAACGTCTTCGACGCGACCATCGCGGTCGTGGCCGACGAGCACGTGCGCGAGGAGCGCGCCGCCGCCAGGGGCCACACCGCCGTCGCGGAGCGCGCGGGGCGCCAGCTCACGCAGCGGGAGAAG
>Ga0126307_10000123_pt1 | contig 46465 bp, 45 predicted proteins | sample Plot28_FD_89955 | JGI IMG/M metagenome (GOLD analysis project Ga0126307, IMG submission 89955) | Serpentine soil microbial communities from UC McLaughlin Reserve, CA, USA - Plot28 | ecosystem: Environmental > Terrestrial > Soil > Grasslands | place: USA: UC McLaughlin Reserve, Lake County... | reverse complement strand
GATGTCGGCGATCACCGGGTCCTCGGTCGGCTCGCCGGCGTTGATGCGCGCGAACCAGTTGGTCAGGTCGGCGTCGGGGTCTGCTCCGGGGGGCGCGTAGTAGCCGGTCAGCGAGCCGAGCAGGTAGAGGCCGCTGATGAAGCTCTGCTTGGCCAGGCCGGTGGGGTTGAGGTCCGCCGTGTCGCTGGTCACCTGGTAGTCGAGCGTGTGCCCGTTGGGCGTCAGCGAGTAAACGAGGTCCGACCACGGGATGACCGGTGCCGCCCCGGCGATCTGCATGTCCTTGCCCTGCGGGCTCTTCCAGAGCGAGTAGGAGCCGTTGATGTTGCGGACGCGGTTCCTCAGGGCGGCGAGCTCCATGCTCTGTCCACCGCCATAGGACATGCCGGTGACGCCGATCTTCTTGGGCGCGATCAGGTTCTCGTCGGCAAGCTTGCCGGCGAGGAACTGCGTGTCCCGGGCTTCGAAGCGCGAGTCGCCGAGGTGGATCCAGCCCTTCGCGCATCCGGTCGGGTCGGCCAAGCGGCTGCTCGCCGAGCCACACGACTCCCCGAAGCCGCGCGCGGTGTAGTTGAGCACCGCGTAACCGCGGTCGGCCCAGGGCTTCGAAGCGCTGACGCCGCCCTTCGAGCCGCCCCAGCCGTGCAGCTGGACGACGAGCGGGAAGGGCCCGTCGCCTTGGGCGGCCGCCGGCAGCGTGACGTTGACGTCGAGCGGCACGCCGTCGAAGGACTTCACGCGTGAGCTCACGCTGCCCGGGCAGAAGCGAACACCGTCCTGCTCGCTGCAGGTCAGACCGAAGGGCGTCGGCGCAGCCTGAGCGGCGGCGGGCGCGGCAAGTGCGAGAAGCGCAAGGGCTCCCGCGATGGTCAGTCGTCGTCTCGTCAGATCTCCTTCCCCTTAGTAAGGAGGCTACCCGGGCGCCTTCGCGCTTACGCCGGTCGGGTGCGCCGGGTTACCATCGCGCGGTCGATTGAGGGGAGTGGGTTTGGCGGTAGCAGCGACGGTGCTTTCGGAGACTCAGCGCAACGTGCTCGCGGCGGTGTGCGACACCTACGTGCCCTCGGTCGAGTCGTTCAGCGGCGATCCGATCGAGCGCGAGTTCCTCGCCCGTTCGGCCGGCGACATGCTGGTGCCCGCGCAGATCGAGGAGATGTTCGCCGAGACGCTGACGGGCGAGGAGATCGCTCAGGTCGCCGGCCTGCTGGACGCCATCGCCGACGAGGCCTTCCTCGACCTCGACCTGGCCGGGCGCACGGCGTTCCTGCACGGCTTTGCCGACGCCGATCCCGACGCCAAGCAGGGCCTCACCCAGCTCAAGGCACTGACCATGCTGCTCTTCTACGGCGCGCCCGACGAGCACACCGGGCGCAACGTCAACTGGGAGGCCATCGGCTACCCCGGCCCCGTGACCGCGGCGCCGACCGCAGACGAGGCGCCGAAGACGATCGAGCTGGTGATGCTGTCGGGCACCTCGGAGACGTTGGAGTGCGACGTCGTGATCGTCGGCTCGGGCGCCGGCGGCTCGGTGATCGCCGCGGAGTGCGCCCGCGCCGGCAAGACCGTGCTCGTGCTGGAGATGGGCCAGTATCGCAACGAGCAGGACTTCAACCAGCTCGAGGTGCAGGGCTACCAGGAGCTGTACTACGGCGGCGGCCTGGCCACATCGGAGAGCGGGTCCATTTCGATTCTCGCCGGCCAGACGCTGGGCGGAGGGACCGTCGTCAACTACATGAACTGCATTCCGACCCCCGCACGTGCCTCGTGCGCGTTCAGCCAGATCTCGCGGCGGTCGGGCAGCAGCAGGCCCGAGAAGTCTTGGCCCTCATCAAGAACGGGCGCGCCGGGTGCTATGCGCAGATACTCCATTTCGCACACGAGCAGGCCGAAGCACGAGTCCGCGATGTCCTCCACCGGCACCGGCAGTCTGACCCCGTCCCACACGTAGTCCGGGACGCGCTCGAGGACCCTCTCCGCCCGTCGCTCGATCTCCTCCACGCCGGAGGTCGAGGCTACACGCGATCGACCGAAGCGGCTATTCGGTGGAAGGTGCGCATGGCCGGCCAGGAAGGGCTGACCGGTGCGGCACGCGGCAGCGTTTGCAAGAGCCGGTCTGCGCGTTCAGCCAGGTGCGGACTTCGCCGGAAGGCTCGGGTCAGGGCGTCCGCCAGCGCGGCGTCGTAGCGCAGCGCGTGGCGATACAAAGCAATGGGGTCATGTCTCATGGGAGGTAGGTCAGAGGACCGGCCCCCGGCCTGACGGTCAGCCGCCGCGGAACAGGCGGTCGACTTCGTCCCATTGCTCGGCCGGCTCCTCCGAGAGCCCTTCGCTTACCGGAGCCGACAGGTCGGCCTGCGCATCTGCGGTGCGGGCGAAAGCGGCCTGGGGCGGAGCCCCAGCCGTCGGCTCTCCGAAAGACCGCCCGGCTTCTCGCAGCGCCTCCTTGCTCTGCCCGAATATCTGCGCCAGAGCCTCCAGCACCCGGTCCGAGACCCCTTCCGAAGGCAGGCCCCCGCCTTCCATCTGGTGGTAGTACTGCCCGACCTTCGCCCGCTCTCGCTCCGCTCCGAGCCGAGCCGCCAGCTCCGACACGACTTCGCTTCGCTTCAGACGAGCTCGCTCGCGCAGGCGAGGGAGCAGCGAGGGCCACAGCCCCGACGATCCCCCGACGGAAGCGGCCAGAGTCTCGACCAGCTGTGGAGCGTTCGAGCGTTCGTAGGCGTCGCGGTCCCACGGCCGTCGCGGCGCGCGCATCAAGTAGCCCTCAATCAGCGCGGCAAGCTCCTGGCGGTCGCCGGCCTCGGCTCGCTCGAGGAAGCCTCGCGGATCGGCGTCGCCTCCCGACTCGTGCTCCGCGATGAACTGCTTGATGAGGGTGTCTACGTCGGACATCTCTCAGCCAGGAGTATCGCCATCGTCGAGAAGCTCCCTCAGGCGCTTTCTGAAGCGGGACGCGACCTGGTGCACGTTTGCCTCGCTCGTGCCCAACTCCTCCGCCACCTCGGCCGCCGGCCGGTCGGCGAACACGTAGGCGTCGATGATCGCCTGGTGCTCGGCCTTCAGCTCGCCGTAGGCGGTTTGGATGGCCCGCTCCGCGTCGAGCCGAACACCCTCGTACTCGCGACCAGCAATCTCGCCCCACACCTCGTCGTCTCCCTCGTGCTCGTTGGGAAGCTGCACCAGGTAGGGGTCGTCCTCGCGGTCGCGGTGGTAGTCGGCGATCCGCCGGCTCGTGATGGTGTTCAGCCAGGACCGGAACTGGCCGACCGACTCCTCGTCGAAGGCACTCTTCAGCGCGCTCTCCATCGCCTGAGCGGCCACCTCGCTGACGTCCTGCGGCGGCACCTTCAGCGCTACCCGCCGCTCGATGATCTCCAGGTAGCCGAACACGAGGACCCGCAGCGCGAGCGTCACGGCATCGCCGCGACCGGCCGCGCGTGCAGCGCGGATGTAGTCGATGAGCTCTTCATCCGAGAGTTCGGCGAGTTCAAGCTCTGTTAGCTCGCGAAAGTTTCCGTCAGCCAAGGGGTCCTCGAGTAGGTCGTGCGCGCCTCGCCTCACCTGACAGACCGGTGAAAGAGGGCCAAACAAAGTAACGCTCGTGGCGGATGGAACTAGCGCTGTCAGGTGCGGGGCGCTCCCCCCGACTGAGGGCCGCATGACCACTTCTACGCAGCCCTTCAGCCTCGGCGAGCCGCAGTCGGCCGGCCCGCTGACCGTCTATCCCGTCTTCGGACCCGACCCGCGCCTGACCTATCGGCCGCTCGCCGAGGCGGTCGCCCTCGGCACCCTTGTCAAGGAGCTCGACGGCAGAGCCAGCGTCGGCGACCTCTCGATCGAGAACCCCACGGACCTGCCCGTCCTCCTGTTTGAGGGCGAGGAGGTGCTGGGGGCGAAGCAGAACCGAACCTTCGACTCGTCGGTGCTGGTCGACGCCCGCTCGCGCGTCCAGGTGCCGGTCAGCTGTGTGGAGCAGGGCCGCTGGACCCCTGGCCGGGAGGCCGACCCGATGGTTCCGGCGCCCCAGACCGCGGATCCGACCCTGCGTCGTAGCAAGCGCGATTCCGCCAACCGCTCGGCTCGCGCGGGCCTGACGGCTCGGCCCGATCAGGGCGAGGTCTGGAGCGAGGTGCGCTCGCGGCTGTCCCTCCACGGCGTCGACTCGGACAGCGCTGCAATGCATGACGTCTACGAGGGCCGGCGGGACCGCCTGAGCTCCCTGGCCGGCGCGATTCATCACGAGGACGGCCAACTGGGTGCGCTCGCCGCAGTCTCCGGAAGGCCGCAGGTACTCGACATGGTGAGTCGGCCGGAGGTGTTCGCGTCCTTGCTACCGCGTCTCGCACAGGGCTACGCCCTCGACGCCCTGCTGGGCGAGGAGCGTCCTGCCGACGGCGAGGCCTGCGAGGCCTTCCTCCGGTCCGCGCTGGAGGCGCCGCGCGCCGACTTGCCCACGCCCGGCCTCGGGCGGGGCATCGCGGTCGCGGGAGCAGAGCTGGTCGGCAGCGGGCTCGAGCACGACGACGAGCTGGTGCAGCTGTCGGTGTTCCGCGCCGAGGGTCCCGGCGCCGCGCCGAGCGCGGAGGCCCGCACCACGCGGATCCTGAGGCCGTCGCGACGGAGAGGGTCATGACCTTCGCCGCCTCCTCTCACGTGTTGCCGGAAGAGCGCGGCCTCGGCGAGGCCCTTCCGATGGTCTGCTCGGGCAGAGCCCGAAGGGCCTGATCGATGTGGCTGCTCACGACCCAGGGCTTCTACAGCGTGGTCGAGGACCGAGACGACTCACGATGGCTCTTCGTGCGCGCGCGTACGCGCACGGATCTCGAGGCGCTGCGAAACCAGATCACGGACATCGAAGTGGTCCAGAGCGCTGATGCCGACTATCGCTGGAGAGCGCGGGTCCTGCGCGAGCAGTGGCTGGCCGCCGCAGCGCAGCTCGCGTCGGAGATCGACTACCCGAACTTCAAGGACGCCGTGCTCGAGCGGCAGGGCCCGAAGCGGTCGTCCCTCTACATGAAGGTCTGGTTGGTGCTGCGGCGCCTGGGCTGAGCGCGTCAGGTTCTCGGCCGCCCGACGACCTCACTTGTGGTGCCCCGTCCACGGCTCTACATCAACCACCTCGCCGAGTACGACTGGCTCGTCGCCCTGGAGTTCGGTCGTGTCGACGACTCGCAGCCGCCCGAGAACTGGCGGGGCGTGTCGGACGATTTCGGGTTCCTCCACGAGAAGCCCGGCGGGCGGGTTCTGGGCTTCAAGGTGCTCGACTTCTCCGAGTTCGACCCGGACGACCCTGCGGTCGCCGAGATCTGGCAGCGGCCGCTCTTCGATGTGCCCATGCTCGGGCTCGCAGGCGTGCCGGCCGGGGAAGTGGTGCTCGCAGCGCGCGCGCTTCTCGGGGACGGGTCGACGGTCAACCGGCACTACTTCAATGCCGCCATAGGCGAACTGGACCTGGAGGAGGCTCGCTCGCTCTGGCTCGGTTGCCTTCAGGCCGGCGACTCCATGGCTCACTACGGCCTGGGCTACACCCTCTACGAGCTCGGCGACTACCCGCAGGCCTACCGGCACCTCCGGCACTACACCGAGATCGCGCCGCACGGGTCGTGGATCTGGTTCTGGTTCGGCCAGGCGGCCGAGGCCGTCGGCGAGCGCGACGAGGCGATCGCTGCTTACACCCGCGCCGTGGAGCTGGAGGCGGAGGGCGGCGAGGAGACCGACGCCGCCGAGCGGCTCAAGCCGCTCATCGGCTTCGAGGGCATGTGCGAGCTGCGCGACCGCCTCAACCGTGAGACCGAGGGGGCAGTCGGCCTGTACTCGACCGCCGAGCACCACTCCTCGGGCCCCTCGGCCAAGGTGCTGACGTACTGGCAGTTCGACCGTGGCTCGGCGCTGGACTGCCCCGCTTGCGGGTGGCATGGGTCGGGCGATCAGGCCGACATGAACGTCTTCGACGAGCTGTACGACCTCAGCTGCCCCGCGTGTGACCGCATGCTGGTCATCGTGGGCTTCCCGACCGAGGAGGAGACCCGCGAGGCCGCGTCTCGCGGCAACGCCGAGGCCCAGCGCGAGCTCGAGCGGATCGAGGAGACGAGACAAGGGCCGAGATGAAGCGCGCTTTCGGGTTCGGCCTGATCGTCGTCGCGCTCGCCGGCTGTGCCGAAGCGGCCCCATCAGAGACCGGTCCGGCGACCAAGCCGCTGGACGAGGAGGCCCAGACTCGGAGAGACGCCGTTCGGACGGTGCGCTCCCGCTGCCTCAGGCGGCCCCGGCGTCTGAGCAATCAGCACTCGCGCGTCCGGCAGGTCGCGACACGCCCTGAGGCGCTTCGAGCCCTGTCCCGCGCCTGATCAGGAGACGTCGTTCTCATAACCCGCACTTGAGCGCCCTGTGCAACGTCCGGGGCGGCCCCGATCCCCGGCGTCACGGACTCTTGTGACCTTGACCGAAACTGGCCGGGGCCTGGTACAGCTCGATCCCATCGATCCTACGTTCGAGGTGAAAGCCCACAGCGCGTATGTATCGGCGCACGTCGTGGGACGCTTCGGGCCAGATAACCACCCACCCGACGCCCGTCGCGCGAGCGTCGATCCTTCCCGCCTTGGGGTCTGGGCGTGGGAACCGCTCCGCCAAGGCACGCATGGAGTTTTGGAGCTCTACTCGCTGGTGGAGGAGGATGTCGGCGTAGAAGCGATGACGAAGCAGAGTTTCGAGACGGTTCTGCGGGAGGCGCGACAGATAGCCCGTCGCGGCTGGGTGGCCGTGCTCGGTCGCGCGCAACATGCCCTCTTGCGTCTCTCCGATCCCGGCCCCTGCCCCGCCAAGGAATCCGAGCGGGACATCCACGACGATCGAATCGCCGGCCTGCGCCTTGACCGGCGCGTAGAGCTCCTCGCGCGTGAGCGGAACCTGTCGGTCGTCGCGTGTGATCGGCCAGCCCGCCTCCAACACGGCGAGGACGAGGAGCGCAACTGCGAGCGTCCGAGCGAGCCAACCACGTCTTACGAGCGCCTGCAGCCCAAGGCCCGCGAGCAGCGTTGCCGGGAGCAAGGCGAACAGCGAAAAACGCGACGCGCTGCGAATTTCGTCAAGAAACGGGATTTGAACCATCCAGGTGTAGGGCATGAGGGCCGATAGCTCTTGCCCGCCGTAGGTGACCGGCAGTGGGATGTGGGGGTTGGTCGAGAGCGTGAACTCGGGGCCAAGGGCCAGCACGACGCCGATGGCGAATGCCGCAAACAAACCGACGGCGAGTTGGCGTCGGCGAGCAAACGCCAGCCCCGCCACCGCCAGCGACAAGAGCCCCCACCCAAAGGCCGGAACCAATTCTCCCTCGTCCGCGTCCCGCATAATGTCGTCGAGCTGCCAGGGGGTCTCGAACCGAAGGTTTGGTGAGGGCGAAGCCATCGCGAGCAGGCTCGCGTTGTACGTCTTATAGCCCCGCGTCAAGCTGGTCAGCTCGGTAGGTGTGTCATGCGAGTCTTGCCTAAAGGTCATGACCAACTGTGGACTTGCCACCAGAACGCCCGTTATCGTCGCTAGCGCTAGGGCCCGATACCACCTCCGAGGATGCACACGTTGCTTGATGTGCATTGCTGCGAGAAATGCCATCGCGAGGCCGGCCGCAAAGATCGCAGTCTGTTGATCAACGAGTACTGCCGCCCCCAGGGTTCCGCCCAGTACGACCGCGTTACGCCACGTCTGACGCTGGTAGTAACGCACTGCAACAAGGAACGCCAATGGCGCGAAGACGATCCCCGCCCCCAGGTTGAGGTGGACGTATGCACGCGCAGTGAGCATGGTCGAAAACCCGTACAGGCCCCCTGTCACGACCGCGCCAAGGCGGGTGAGGCCGAGCCTCATACCAAGCCGGTAAGTGACGTATGCGCTCAAGACGGGGACAGCGAGGGTCGCAACATTGCGCGCGATTCCTGGTCCTGCCAACTCGGTGATGGGGGCTAAGACGGCGCCCACGAGCGGCATAAGCGGGCCATATGCGAGATAGGCCCCCTTAGGCGCGAGAAGATCGCTCGTCCAGTAAGGGTTCTCCAAGGAGAAGAGCCGCTCCTTGAGCCACCACAGCATCCAGGCGTGCTGGTAATTGTCTGCTTCGGCGGTGAAACTCGAAAACATGTTCGTGACCAGAGGCCACGTGGCGTAGACAGCGAAGGCGACGAATGCAGCAAGTATCAGTGCTTCGCGACCTATGCGTTTCGAGGTCAACTGGGTTAAGTGGTTAAGTGCGAGCAGTTCGCATGCCCGCGGCTTGAGCACCCCGACGACGTCGGCTTGCTGCCAGCGACGCAAGCCACCAGAGGGCCACCGCGTGCAGAGATCTCCGAGGGTAACCGCGGGACGGCATCTCGAGCACGGCGACGCCGGGCTCGCCGCCCGCGCGGACGCCCTGCCCAAGCCGAGCCTTGGGCTTGATGGCAGAGACGCCCACGGCGGTCGCGGCGCGAGGAGGCGGCCGCGGTGCCCCCGCGCGGAGGATTCTTCCGCCTCGACCAGAACATCCCCCGGCTAGCGGCATTGGCCGCTTCGGGTTGCAACGCTCCGGCTCTAGTACGTTGTGTTGCTCCAATTCCCGGGCGAGCACTTCGCCGAGGGGACGCTTGGCAGGGATGCCGGGTCTGGCGCCGGGCACTGCCGTACCAAAAGGAACAAAAACGAGTCGACATGGGGGGTTTGCGGATGAGGGTCAGCAAGGGTCAGCGAGGTGCGACGGGCAGGGTCCGTGAGGCCGTCCTTTTCCCCTGCATGGCCGCCGCGCTACTTCTCGTCCTGGCCCCGAGCGCCTCTGCCGGTGGCGTGGGGGTCGCCGCTACCCCAGCCGCGAGAGCCGCTCAGGCCCCCGAGGACACCTCGGGCGTGAACGAATACACCGAGCAGGGGATTCCCGGCGAGCCAGCCGACAACGCCACCGGCAGCCCCAAGAGCGGGCAGTCCGCCCCCGGTTCCCGGTCGACGGGCTCGCAGGGCGCGGGCGCGGCAGGCTCGCAGGGCGCGGGCGCGGCGGACGCCAGCGGGTCGCAGGGTGATCGGGCAGACGACGATGCCGCCGCAGGGAGCCGTCCCACCGCCACGTCCGGGGCGGGGGACCAGTCGACGCGAACGTCCACGTTGCCGCGCACGGGGATTGACGCTTGGTTGCTGGTGACGGCGGGCCTTGCGCTGCTTGGTTCCGGTGTCCTGCTTCGGTGGGCCGAAGCCGCTCGGCCGGTCGGCCTGTTCAGCTCTTCGCGCAACGCTCGCGGCGTGTATCTGAGTCCGGCGGGACCACAGGCCGGATTTCGGACGAAGTCGAGATAGGACGGCCCCAGCCGGGGAAGTGCTGATGGTGGCCGGCGCTACTGCGCCGCGGGGACCCTAAGAGAAGGTTGCCCGCCAATCTGACTGCGCCGGCGATTGGCTGGGTTCGCGCGCATGGCGTTTCGCTTGCGGTAGCGCTGATCGTCTTCTGGCTTGCCCTGAAAGGTGGGTCATACGCGCTCACGGTCCGCACTCCGGTGGCGATCGTGGCGTGGTTGACGATCGGCCTTGCGGTGGCCGTTGCGGCATGGCCCCGGTCGCGCCTTCCTCGCGCCACCATCGTCACCTGGTGCCTGCTCGCTGCCTTTTCGGGCCTCAACGCGCTCTCCATGGCATGGGCGGACAGCGCCGAGAAGGCCTTCGCTGAGTTCGACCGGGCGTCGCTCTATCTCGCGGTGTTCGGTGTCGTCGTGCTGGCGACCAGACGCGCCAGTGCGTGGGAGTGGAGCAACGGACTCGCCCTGGGGATAGTCGCTGTCGGGCTGCTGGCGCTCTCCAGCCGCCTCTTTCCCGAGCTCCTGGGACAGTCCGACGTCACCAGCCTGAAGCCCAACGACCCGCGGCTCAGCTACCCAGTCAACTACTGGATCGGCCTGGCGGTCTTGATCGCATTCGGCCTCCCGCTCCTGCTCGCCGCGGCGGTACGGAGGGCCGGACGCACGGCGGCGCTCGCGGTCGCTCCGCTGCCGGCGCTCGCCGTCGCGATCTACCTGACTTCATCCCGCGCCGGGCTTGTCACGGCTGCGTTGGCCATCGTGGCGTTCGTCGCGTTCACGAGCAGGCGGCTGCTGGCGCTGGCGGCAGTAGTGACGTCCGCGGTCGGCTCCGCCGTCGCGATCGTGGCCCTGAGCGGCAAGAACGAGCTGGTCAACGGGCCTGTTCGATCAGCCGCGGCGGTGTCGCAAGGCAAGGAGGCCGCGATCGTCATAGTCCTCGTCTGCGCGCTCACAGCGCTTGCGTACGCCCTCCTGCGCCGCGTGGTACCGGCAGAGGTTCGCGTCACTCGAGGGGTCAAGCGGGGCGCGATGGCACTCGGGCTGGTGCTGGTCGCAGGAGGTCTCGCGGCCGCCGATCCGGGCACCCGGATCGAGCGCTTCAAGCAGCCGCCGGCGTCGTTCGAGCGTCCTCTCTCGCGGGCGGGGGACTCGGACGCGGGGTCGCAGCGCCCCTCCTCCAGGTTCGGCCGGTCATACGTGAAGTCCCATTTCAGCGGCGGGAGCAGTAGCGGACGCTGGCAGTTCTGGCAGGCGGCTGTCGATCAATTCCGGAGCCGGCCGCTGCTCGGAAGGGGGGCAGGCTCCTACGAGGCGTGGTGGGCCCAGCATGGCACGCTCTTCTACTTCACACGCAATGCTCATTCGGTCTTCTTCGAGGCGTCAGGAGAACTCGGGGCGACCGGGCTGCTGCTGCTGCTCGCCACCTTCGGAGCCGGGCTCTGGATGGCCGCAAGACGACTTCACTCCAGTACGAAAGATGATCGCCCGGTAGTCGCGGGCCTGAGTGCCGCGCTGCTGACCTTCATGCTCGCGGCGGCAACCGACTGGATGTGGGACGTCACGGTGGTCGGCGCGATCGGCATCGTGTGCCTCGCGCTGCTCACCGGCCCGGCCACGGTCTTCGCAGGCCCTGGGCCTCCAGCGCCCGACGTGCGCAGGAGTAGATCACGCCGCTACGTCGGCTGGCGTGCCGCTACGGCTGTTCTCGCTCTCGCCGCAGTGCTCGCTCAGGCGATGCCCCTGCTCACCGAGCGCAAGGTGCGGGCGAGCCAGCGGGCCTTAAGGCAGGGTGACCAGGCCGCCGCTCTCTCGGATGCAAAAGCGGCGCGGACGCTTCAGGATTGGGCCGCCTCTCCGCATCTTCAGCTCGCTCTTGTCGAGGAGCGCCGAGGGAAGCTCCGCCAGGCGCGACAGTCGATAAGGCGGGCTATCGCCCGCGACCCTTCCGACTGGCGACTCTGGGCGGTCGCCTCTCGTATCGAGCGTGAGAGTGGCTCCCTCACGGCGGCTCGCAGGAGCTACGGGCGGGCGTTCGCCCTGAACCCGAGGTCACCGCTCCTGAGGCGCCCGGAAGCCGGCCGTGATGCGCGGCCTCGAGGCGGCTGATCGTTGCGATGCCAACGGTCAGCGCGCAGCCGACCGGGTCGAAGAAGACTCCACCCGCGTCGCTTCGAGGCACATGGCCTCAGCTCGGTTCACCCACTCCTCACCGCCGTGGCGCTCCACGTGCCGGAGGGCTTCGTGCGTGCTCTCGCCCGGATTCACGCGCACGATGTCTGCAAACCCCGCAGCGAGCAGCCTGGCAGTCAGGTCCTCCTCGTCGTAGACGTACCTGTGGCCCCAGAGACGCAGGTAATCGTTGAGAACCTGGCAGGGGCTGTTGTACCGCTTTCCGGTAAGGCCGGCGAGGTAGCGGGTGTAGCGCTCACGCGAAACCACTGGGTTGCCGTCCTCGTAGATGGCAATCACCTGCTTGAGGTCGGGCGTGGTGAGCCTCAGCACGCCTCCAGGCCGCAGCACCCTGTGCAACTCGGCCAGCATGAGCTCCGCCTTGGAGAGTGAGAGGTGCTCGATCAGGTGCTCGCCGAAGGCGTAGTCGAAGCTCTCGGCGGGCAGCGGCATTCGCCGCCCCGCGTCGAGCCGGATGTCGCCGGAGATGAGGTCGGAGTTGAGCCAGCCCGGAAGCCGAACGGGGCCTGAGCCCACGTGTAGCCGCGGCCGGCTCTCGGTTGCGAGGTAGCGGCGTACCTTCCAGCCTCGGATGAGGTGGCCGCGAGCGGCGAAGTGGGGGGCAGCGGCCAGGCGCAGCAGCGCGGCTCGAGCCAGGGGGCTCTCGGTGCGCTTGATCTTTACGACGAGGTTCACTGGGCGGCTGGCCCCGTTACCGCTATACCGCGACAGACCGGGTCCCCCGTGAGCGTTGACCGATTCCTCCGGACGCGCGGTCAAGCTCCTCGGAGAGCCCTTTCAGCTCCTTGCGCCGCCTCCAGTAGAGCCTCTGGAAGTACGCGAAGGCAGCCAGCTGCCGCAACGCTGCCCGGGAGATGGGCCGCCTGCGCGTCTGGCGCCGGTAGCTGTGCAAGACGGTGGCCTCGGCGACGAAGACGACCTCTCCGCCGGCGTCACGGATGCGAAAGCACCAGTCCGCGTCGTCCCAGCCCAAGAAGACGCGCTGGTCGAAGGGTCCTGCGACGTCGGCCAGCGCCGTCCGGAAGAGCTGGCACGCTCCGAGCACGTAAAGCACCGCGCGCGTGCTCGCATGGTCGAAGTCGGCCATCAGGTGCCGGCGGATCACGCGGCTGTCCTCGAACAGCCAGCCTAGGGGCGGCCGACGCAGCAGCGGGAGCATGAGTGGGGGGAACCTCCGGCACGAGCGCTGCAGTGTCCCGTCGTCATACTCGAGCCGTGGCCCCACCAGCCCCCAGCCGGGGTTACGTTCCAGGGCCTCGACGAGGGATGGCAGAGTCCCCGGCGCGAGCGCGGCGTCGCTGTCCAGGAACATCGTGTACGGAGTCCTCGACTCGCGCAATCCGTAGTCGCGCGCGGCGACGCCGAGGTTCCTGTCGAGCTCTATGAGGCGAACCTCAGGGTGTGCGCTCCGGATCCAGTTCCTGGTGTCGTCCAGGGAGGCATTGTCCACCAGGATCGTGTCGACCGGCAGCCCAGCATTTCGCTTTATGGAGGCGAAGCAGCGCTCCAGCTCTTGCCGTACGGAGTTCGCGACCACGACGATCGTGACCTGCGGCGCTGCCACTGCCGGCGGGATAAGCGCGGCAGAGTCGGTCAACAGGTCCGCGGGTCCCTGGCGGGAGGGCAGCCTGTTGCGAAACCAGTTGACCATGAAGATGCGCGGCTGCCAAGAGCCCTATCGCCGGCCAAACCCCAGCAGTAGAGGAGCTTGACGAGGGATCGCATGACCGGGGGCATGGCGTAGACGCTAGAGCCGTGGGGCCGGGAGGATAGAGCCGGTTTTCCGTCACGCCCGCCTTCTCGCTGGGCACCCATCACCGTTAAGCGCCCAGCGCCGCCGCGAGCTCCGCCGGGTCGCTCCCTGCTCTCCCACGAGCCCCTGGGCCGTGCTTCTGCCGCGCCTCCTGGTCCCCGCCGCTCCGCGGCTGACGCTGTAAGGCCCGACCGGCCACGCCTACGAGGAGCCCCGGTTCCCTCCTTACGGGCGCCGTGAACGTCCTTATGCGCTTCTCTGCCGCGTTGACTCCTTCTGAAGGAGCACCGGGCGCCCCCTGGGGGCGATAGTGAAATCAAACGCAGTCTCTCGCGAGGGCCATCGCCGAGGCGGATCGCGCCGAGTTCATGGGCGTGGCCGTAAACCCTATCCCGAGGAATTCCGAGCGCTTGGGCGACGGCGCGCCGACCAAGCCTCCGCTGCGGGAAGCCATCTCGAGAACGCCCCCGGAGCGCTGCTCAACGGCGCCATGCCGAACAGGAGATTCCCGGCGGAGATCCGGTGACTACGCCCCGGGCGGCGGGGAGAAGGAGGTCGCTCAGCCGCTGGGTCTTGCCGATACCGACCGAAGTCGGCTCAAGCCCTCCCTAGCGCGGGCATCTCGCCGCTCGAGCGGTCAAGGCGCTCACCGGGGGTCAGGAGAGAGCGGGTATGCCTCCGTCGTTGCCGCTACGGTAGGCGCAACCGGGCGCGCGGAGTGCGCGCTGCATGTGCTCCGCGGAGGCAGGAGGGTCGCTTGTGGGGTTTGACGCGCAGAGAGTGAAGCTCCGAGAAGGCGCCGTGGCCTGGCGCCAGGTGGAGGACGAGATCGTCGCGTTGGATCTTGCCTCATCCGAGTATGTGGCGGTGAATCGCTCGGGAGCGGTGATCTGGCCGCTGCTCGCCGAGGGGACCACGCCGTCCGCGTGCGTAGGGCGACTGGCGGACGAGTACGGCCTCGACTCATCAGATGCGGCCCGCGACGTCGATCAATTCCTCGACGCCCTGGCGGCTCGCAACCTACTGGAGACGAATTGACGACCTCGCTCTGGTGTCGCGGCGACTGGCCAGGCGACGAGCGCGCTGCTGCCCGATTCGGCTCGAGCTCGCCTCCGGAGCGACGTACGGCGCCTCCGGAGCGCCGACCACGATCCCGCTCCATCCGGCGAATACGGCTGGTTGACGCTGCCACCGCTCGCCGCGCTGGAAGCGGTGGGTGACGAGACAGGCTTACTCGATCGGCACTCGCTGGCCGTGCTCCGCCGGCACAGCGTCCTCTACCTGGCCAATGCCCTCCTCTTGCATCCGATGCCCAAAGCGCTGGTGGAGGCTCCCTGCCTGACCGCCTGGGGCGGCGATCAGCTGTTCACCGCGTCTGACGGTCTTCTCGCCCAGCGGCGGAAGGCGAGCCCCAAGGACCTCCTGAGGCTGGCGTACCTGGTGCGCCGCGGGCTGCGCGCCGCCGACGGGAGCTCCCCGGCGGTGCCGTCTCGGAGACTCGCCCCTGGCTAAAGTCTGAGCCCCCTCGCGCCCGGCCGCCCCTCCCTCGGCGCCCGTGCGGCGGTGAGGTGCCGCGCTCGTGGCGGGCCTGAGTCGGCTGGTGCGCCCTTCGACGCAACGGCTGCGTGGCCCGCTGGAGCTTTCGCGCTGATCGCGAGGGACGCCGGCACACAGGTCCTTCATCCCCTCGTGGCAAGCGCGAGCTGGCGGGAGAAGAGCCTGCCCGGTGCCCGAGTCCGCGCCTCCTCCACGCTGACGCGATAGGCGGGGCGCTCCTCCTCGACGCTGGCGGCGCCGTGAGAAGCTACGACTCGACCACCAACCGGAACAGGCCGTAACTCTCGCTGCGTCCCTGCCCACTCACATCGAGCCGTGACGGACGAGTGACGCGGCGATCACCGCGGCATCGGAACGCGCATGAGCGCGTGGAACTCCCCGTCGGAGCCGCTTGCGTCGGCATCCTCAACGCCGGCCGCGCCGCTCCAGCGGAGGCCTTGGGCCTCTTTCGTGGGCCGGGCGAGGTCCGGGCGCTCGTCCTCCAGCCAGGCGTGAGCCCGGAAATTGCCCGGCGCTGTCACTCCGACGATCAGATCCCGGCGACGGCCGTGGGCCGCCTCCCAGGCCTGGGCCACGATCGCCCGCACTAGGCACGTATCGCCGCGTCGGCGAAGCACCGCCCTCACTCCGCGTACTGCCTCCTCCGGCAGCGGGGGCGGGGGCGGAGGGGCGAGCGCCGCCTCGATGCCTGCCGCGTCGAGGCGGCGGCGCGTACGCCGCACCGAGGCGAGCGCCCACCAGGCGGCGCGGAGGTTGAGGGGGTGGAAGCGGTGCAAGCGCGGGTGGAGCTTAGAGGAGTGCGGCTGCGACTGCACCCGATCTGTGGCGGGGGGGGCATGCACGGCCCTTTCGACCTAGGACGAGCCCTTAACGCCCACGGCGACACCCGATTCGTACGGGCCGGGGCTTGATCGCGAAAACTCGCGCAGCTGGAGAGACAGCAGCACAGGCGCGCCCGGGCCGAGTCCCCGCCCCGGTTCTCGGAGGAACCGAGCGCGCGATCGCTTCCCACGATCAGCATGAATGCCACTCAGCGGATGATCGCGCGACGCGGCCGATCCCAACGTTGAGGTGCGGCGTCACGGCGGGAGCCGCCGCAACGCTGAGGCGACGCCCTGGTCCCGCAGGAATCCGTTGGCGGCTCCTATGTGTCCGGATCGCACTTGAAGCCGCCACGTCATATCCCGCTTCACCAGCCTGAGCCCTGTTAGCCCGCCGCACCGACGGGATCGGCGACCGTGCTGATCCCCCTGGCCGCCTGACCCCTGATAGGAGCGGGCGGGGGCCGGGTCGGGCCCGGGAGGGATCAGTACTGCGCCAGGGTCCCCGTTCGCTGCGCCCGTCTCACCGCCAGCCTGAAACCGACCAGCGCCGCGGGCAGCAGGAGCATCGCCGAGACGAACAGCCCCGCCACCTGCAGGCCGCGGATGTCCCCCCCGAGCAGGGAAGCGCGTAGCACGTCGAGGGCCCAGGTGAAGGGCAGGATGGTGGCCACCTGCTCGATCGGACCGGGCAGCAGCGAGATCGGGAAGTAGACCCCGCCCAGCAGGGCGAGCACGGACACCACCATTCCAAGCAGAGCGGCCGTCTGCTTGAAGATGACGGTGAAGGCGGCCACGGCCACCCCCACCGCGGCGAAGAGGGCCAGGGCGCCGACGAGCGTCACCGTCGCCACGCCAAGCGACGCCGGCTGGAGCTCGAGCTTCAGCCCGAAGAGCGCGACGGCCGCGCCGATCATAACCAGCGCGAAGAACAGGGCCCGGATCAGATCGTAGAGCGCGCTAGAGAGCACGATTAGCGAGGGGCTGGCCGGCGCTGCCATCAGTGCCTCGAAGGTGCCGGTGGTCTGCTCCTCACGAAGCTTTCGTGAGAACGAGGCCAGACCTACCTGCAAGACGGAGAGGAGCGCCAGACCCACGGCCGCATACCCGAAGTAGCCTCCGCTGAGGTGCTCGCGGGTGGCGAGCTCCGACTCGTCCACAATCCGGCTCAGGTAGAAGTAGAGGGCGAGGAAGAACAGGATCGAGAACGACCGGAGCGCGAAGCTCGCCCGGTACGAGGTGTCGATGCGGAAATCGCGCCTCAGGAACGCCGCGACGACGTTCATCATCACTCTCACGCAAGCACCTCATCGGTCGTTACATCCCCATTCCGGTGGGTCTGGACGGCCTCGAGGAAGGCGGCTTCGAGCCTGATGGGGTCCGTTCCGTGTGCCTCCTCCTCGAGCACGAGCTTGCCGGCCGAGACGACAAGGATCCGGTTGGCGATCGCGACCGCTTCCTGGAGATTGTGGGTGGCAAAGAGGATCCCCGCTTGCTGCTCCCGCGCCAGACGTGTCGTGGTCTGCCGAAAGCGGGACGCAGCGAGGGGATCGAGGTTACGAGTTGGCTCGTCGAACAGCAGGACGGGCGGATTGGCGAGCAGCGCGCGTGCGAGCGACAGGCGGGCCCGCATGCCCGAGGAGTAGCTCATCACGCGTCGGTCTGCGGCTTGGGCGAGGTCAACCTCCTCGAGCAGAAGCTGGGCGCGGGCGGCCCCTTCGCGGCGTGGCATGCCCGCGAGCGCCGCGAAGAACGCGAGGTTTCTTCGCCCGCTCAGACGCCAGTAGTGGGACCGCTCGTCTCCGATCATGAGGCCGAGCGAGCGCCGGGCGGCGGCACCCGCGCGAGCGACGTCGTGACCCGCCACGGTGGCGTCGCCGCTGTCCGCGAGGACCGTGCCCGCGAGGATCCTGATCAGTGTGGTCTTGCCCGCCCCATTGGGGCCAAGCAGCGCCACGACCTCGCCGGGCCCGACGTCGAAGCTGATGTCGTCGAGCGCCTGGACGTCGCGGTACCGCTTGCGGATATTGCGAATCCTGATCCCGTCCACGGCGAGGGCTCCTAAGGTAAACGTTGATGCCGATCATCGCTGGGCTGTCCTGCCCCAGCTGGGGGCTCGACCGGATGATCGGGCCGGTTAGCTTAGACGGTGGCGATGAGCGCACCCGAAGCCGGCGACATCACGCGCGGCAATATATTGCGACCGCGGTGGAACCGGTCTTGTAGCATCGCCGCGAGTGGACCGACCCGGTCACCGCCATGACTCAGTAGACACCGAATCCCTGCCTTGGGACCCGGTTAGGGCAGCAGTGACCGGGCTCGCGCTTGACGCGGCGGCCGCGGAGATCGCTGCGGCGCTCCGCGCCGCCGGAGTGCGTAGCCTGCTGCTCAAGGGCCGCTCGTTTGAAGAGTGGCTGTACGAGCCCGGCGAGCCACGGATGTACACGGATATCGACCTGCTCGTCGCGGTTCGCGACCTCGCCGCCGCCGGGAGTGTCCTCGAGGCGCTCGGCTATCGACGGAAGATGCGGACAGGCAGGGACTTCGATGGTCTGTTCGAGGAGGTCGGGAGCGAACACGCGCTTCAAGCCCCTACCCATATCGATCACGCGCGTGTCTGGGTCCGGCCGTCTGACAACGTCGCCGTGGATCTGCACCGAACGCTGATCGGAGTAGAGGGAGAGGGCGTGGACCCGTGGGACGTGCTCGCCGCCGACACGGATTCGATGCTGGTGGCGGGCACCAGAGTGGAGATCCTGTCCGAGCCCGGGAGAGCGCTGCACGTCGCTCTTCATGCGGTTCATCGGGGCGACACCGACAGGCCGCTGATCGATCTTGGGCGCGCTCTGGTGCGTGTGCCGACCGCGACCTGGCAGGCGGCCGCCGCACTCGCGCGGCAGTTGGGCGCCGAGGGGGCTTTCGCGACCGGGCTCCGGATGCACCCCGCTGGTGTGGAGCTTGCCGCGAACCTCGGGCTGACTACCGAGCAGAGCGTCGAGACGGCGATGTTCACGAAGTCCGCGCCGTACTCGGCCTGGACGGTCAACCGGCTCGCCCAGACCAAAGGCCTCGTGCCGAAGTTGCGCATCGTCTCGCGCCGAACTTTCCCCGAGCCGGAGTTCATGCGGGTCTGGTACCCGATCGCCCATCGAGGGCTCGGAGGCCTAGGCCTGGCCTACCTCCAGCGATTGGCCTGGCTGGCGACTGCCACAGCACCTGCGATCAGGGCCTGGCGGACCGCCCGTCGGGATGCGTGACCGCCCCTGACGCCACGTTTGCGCTGCGCTTCTGTCGCGATCACCGTTCAGGTTCGAGGCTAATTGGGTCGAACGTCCCCAGGACGCTGCGACGCGGCTCGAACGACGGGGCAGCTAGATATGAGCTGTTGCTAATGAAGCAGACCCACGCAACGCTTTCAGCTAGCCAATAGTGGGTCAGCGGGCTACGTCGGCGAGTCCGACGCCCGCGGGGGGCCGTCGCTGCCCTGCCGATGTTCCTGCGTTAAAACGGGAGCTGCCCTGATGCCTCCGGGCAATCGCCTTCCATGGAGGAGTCAGATCCGCCGTCCCGTGGGCATGGGGACTGCCCGACGATGTCCTGGGCTGCCGCTTCGCTGGCCAGCCCGGCGGCTTCGAGGACATCGGCGCGATTAACAAGAGCCTACTCAAGGACGACCCGCCCGGAGATACGCCGTAGCGACCGACAGGGCACACAAGTGGGGGGCGCTGGAGCGCCATAACGGCATACAGCGGCGGTGCACTCCCATCCGGCTGAACTTTCAACGCACGAGCGAGCGGAAGGCGACGGCCTCAGGGGGGCCTCCACGCCAGCCCTGCGCCGCCTAAAGGAGGGGCCCTGCGCCTCGCCCGCCTGTGGAAGGACTCCCCTGAGCTGCCTCGGGGGGTACCCCAGTGCGGCAAGCACCAACCCCGGCAACGCGAGCGGCGGTAAGCCATCCGGGTAAGGCATCCGAAGCCGTCCGGGACTTCGCCTCCTCGCGGTGCTCCGCGCAGCAGTGAAGGACCCAGCGGCCGACCGGGGGCGGCCCGCCACTGGCGGGGCCTACAGGCGGCGACCCCGGTGGACGAACCGGGGCCGCCGCTACGAGGCGAGGCAAAGGGCGATCACACGCCCGGGTCGCGTCTCGTCCCGCCGCCTCCCTGTCTGCCCTAGGTGTGTTAGGCCTCCCTTAGGCCTTTGAGCCTTCAGCTTGCAGATTATCGTTCTCGTTGCCCGAGAACCCCTGAGTCAAATCCGCGAAAGCGCCGAGATCAACTACGCGTGGCGGATCATAGGTCTTCGAACCTTCGTTGCTCATGCTGTACGGCCTCCTCGAGTAGTGGTTTCGGAGACAGCTTATATCGGGGCCCGCCGGTATGTGCAAGAAAGCTGTCTAGTCGCGGCGCGAGGCTTCTGCCTCCAAGTACTCCGCAACCCGGATCGCGGCGGCGAGCCGAACCCCCTCCCCAAAGGGTAGATCGTGGGGCGGGTGGCACAGCCAGTCCGACCGCACGACTCGTGCGGCGGTGGCAGGCAGGGCTCCGTTCAAGCGCCAACGGGCGTCGCGGTGGTGTCCCGGCCACGCTCCGGGGTCCGGGCGCATCAGGTTTCTGGTGGGCACGTCGTCACGAAGCGCCTCCCTCAGAAGACGCTTCTTGCCGGGGCCGAGGAGTTCTCGGGGATGGCATTGGAACGCGAGCTCGAGCACCTCTCGGTTGAAGAACGGCAGCACAGGTCGGATCCCAAGTGGGGCGGTGCCCTCCCAGTACATCGCGATCCAGGTGTCTCCGGCGGCGCGGATGGCGAGCTCCCGTAGCGGCCGGCGGTCACGCGCCCGGATCGCCCGCTGGCTCCGGACCCAGCTTCGATACTGGGCTTCGACCTCGGGGGGTACCCACCCCTCCAGCTCCACGGCGGGAATGAAGGGACGACCGATCGCTTCAAGGAGCCTACGCTGTGCCCATCGCAGGTAGTCCCTGCCACCGAACGGCAGGGGCGCACCGTTCAGGAGCGACCTGAGGGAGGTATGGAGCACCCAGTCGGTTAGCCGCTGCCGGTCGCCGCAGACCTCGTCGGCGAAGCTGCCGGACACTAGCACCCGCACTTCCTGCTCGGCGCAGACATTCGGCAGGTCGCAGAGCGCCGGATGAAGGATCTGGAACGGAAGTCCCGGAGCCTCACTGACCCAGCGGCGGCGCATCTCCTCCGTCCGTTCGCGCCTATAGGCAGGGCGGATACCGAAGCGGGAGATGAGCGGATCGATGTAGGAGAGCTCGCCTGAGCGCCCGGGCTCCGATGCCGGGATCAGCGACCAGGACGAGAGGCCGCGGTCTAACGTGCCCGCGACGAGGGCCCCCAGAGCGGATGAATCGACGCCCCCGCTCAACAGGAGCAGGTTTCGCCCCTCGGTGTCGAGGTCGCGCTTCAGCGCCTCGATCAGGAGCCGTCGCAGTTCGCGGGGGTGCTCAGGGCTCGGCTCCGGGGTCTCCCCGATAGCGGGTCGGGGATCCCAGTAAACGCCGGTCCGCCGTGGCCGGCGAAGGTGAAGCTCGGTGTGGCTCGCCCTGGGGAGGATGGAGACTCCCTCGACGAACGTTCGCCCGTCGATGAAGGCAAGCCAGGGAGGCACAGCCCACGTCGCGTTGACAAGTGGGTCGGGGAGAAAGCGGCCTGGGAGCAGGCGGGGGAAGTAGTTGAGCAGGGTGCCGAGGGCGAGGCGGCCGCCTTCCCCTCGGTGCAGATACAGGGGGATCAGTCCTCCGCAGGAGCGGACGGCCAGCGCACTCCCATCGCTGCGGAACCGGACAAAGCCGAAGTCGCCCGGAAGCTCGGCAAGCCGGGGTGGGGAGCTGTCGCAGAGCTCGGCCAGTCGGTCAAGCCAACCGAGGTCGAGGCGCTCGAGGCGATCACGCCCTTCGAGGAAGATGAAGCCATGGGAGCGGACGACGTCCGAATCCGGCTCGGACTCGGGAAGGGGGGCACGAGCCGCGATCCATCCTGGTGCTGGTCGCCAGACCAGTTCGAACTCTGGGCTGCCAGCCAGGCGCTCCTCCATATGATCGAGGAATCCCGGATCAGTGTCGGCCACCGTGAAGAAGTTCGCCATTGGGCGCAGCATCAGGTGCTTTCCATCCGCTCGATGCCGCACGTACCGCCGCGCTCCATTCGGTCTCCTACGGCCACCGCGTCGATGCCGACGTTGGCAAGTAGTTCTTCGACGAGCCCCGCTCGAAACGGCGGGCCCCACGGCACCTTCGCGCGGTAGACGGGGAGCGTTTCAGCGACGTCCGCGGTCAGCTCGAATAGGCGCGCGATCGGCTCGGATGAGCGCCACCTCGTGAGTCGAGGATGGTGAAGTAGTTCCTTTAGGGCGGCCGCCGGGTCAAGCCTCTGCACTAGCACTCTTTCGGTCACCCTCGTGGGCTCGGGGACGAGCGCCGCTCGAAGCTCTAACGGTGCCTCGGCGGATTGGGCGGTGAGCACCCCGGTCCGCCCGTCCGCCGTCGCTGCCAACGTGGCTCCGTCGATCCCGGCGCCGAGGCCCGCGGCGGACGGCCTAAGCCTAAGATGCCGGCTGCCGGGAAAACACAGGGGCCATGTGCTAGTAGCGTCCACGCGCAGAACGTCATCGGCCACCAGGCGTGCGCCCGCGGCGCAGAACAGAGCGGCGAGAGTAGACTTTCCGGTACCGGACGGTCCGACGAAAGCGACGGCGCCGCCGCCTGTCTCCACTGCACTCGCGTGGAGTCCGAGGAGGTCCTCGGCCGCGAGCACGTGGGCGAAGACCCCTCCCTCCAGGAAGATCGAGATCAGATCTGGATCGGCCTCGACGGAGGGGTCCACGGAGATCATGCGCGCTCTGCGATCGAGCGTCACGTCGCAGATGCCGCCGTATCGCAGGTTCCAGCGCGCCGAGTCCTCCCGAGCCTCCGCGGCCCAGTAGGAGAAGCCGTGGTCGCGGAACTCGGCGAGTATCCGCCCGACAGGCGGAGAGTGCGGGCACTCCCGCGGCTCGCCCACCAACAGACGGTAGTCGGGAACCGGACCGGTCGCAGTCGGCGGCGTCCTCCCAGTTGCGGGCCGGTCGACTCTCTGGGCGTGCAACGGTATTTCGGAGTCGACGACGAGACCGTGAACCCGGTAAAGGGCAGGCGAATCTCTGCTCACTCGGGTGACGTCAGGCGAGCGTGCGGGGTACTGAGGCATGGTAGTAGCTCCCTTAAGAACTTGACGGTGTGCACGCCGGCCGCAGGCAGATGCTCGTGGGTGTTCCGAGGCCCGCGATCGCTCGCCCCGGCGCTGCGCGGGCTTCCGGCTTCTCTCCGGGGATTCGGTCTCGCACCGAAGCCGCCAGGATCGGTGGAAGTGGGTCGTCCGCGGCCAAGTGTGGCTCTGAGGTTCGGCCCACCACGTGGCACGTGGCACGCACTCTTGAGTGATCGAAGCACTCCACCCGGCGCGTCAGCTTATAGGGTCCCGCCGCTCCGCCGGGCCTTTCCATGCCAGCTGGACCGGGCTGCCAGGAGGCGGACCGTTTTTTGTTGGCAGCGGTTACGACCGGACCGACCGCTCCAATCCCCGTTGCGTGCCGGCTGCCGGTACCGGGCCATTTCCAGGGTTGACGGAAACGCTAGGAGAGCGCCCATCAGGTCTTCAGCGACTACCCTCGCCACTGGGGACACCAGTACGTCTTACGATGACAAGAGGAGGGCCTGCGAGCTCGGCTGCGGCCACTGGTTTCGAGCAGGTGGGGCGCACGGAGCCGGGAGGAGCGCTCATGGGGGCCTGCACGGACTCGCGCATCGTGGCCGCATTGCATGAGTGAACCGCGCCGAGGCCAGGTCTCTGGAAGCGACACGGCCGGCGGCGCCCTGAGCGGGCATCCCCGCGTCTCGGTGGTGATACCCGCTCATAACGCCGCGGGGAGCCTGCCGAGTGTGCTTGAGGCCCTGTCGCGGCAGAACGTTCCAGGTGGTCTCTTCGAGACGATCGTCGTCGATGACGCCTCGTCTGACGCGACCATAGATGTCGCTGGGCGCAGCAGGGGCGCCCGGCTCGTCGAGGCGACAGGGCACGTCGGCGTCGCGGCAAGCCGAAACCTGGGCATCGCGACGGCCCGGGGCGACGTTGTCGCGTTCGTGGACGCTGACTGCGTTCCGGCTCACGACTGGGTTCAGCGCGGGCTGAGGGCACTAAATCAGCTCAAAGCGGATCTCCTCGCGGGACGGATCGAGGTGGCGGTGGACCGTCCGTCGTCTATTGCATTCGTCGATCTGACTCACGACTTCGACCAGGAGCGCTACGTCGCCGAGGGTTTCGGCGCCACCGGCAATCTCTGGGTGCGCCGGCAGATCATCGAGCGCGTCGGTCCCTTCGACGAGCGATTGGCTCGGGGGGAGGACACCGACTTCTGCAGGCGAGCCGTAGCCGGAGGGGCTCGCCTAGTCTACGTTCCCGACCTCGTCGTGAGGCACCCCACCCGTCCCCTGCGCGTGCAGGTTCGCCGCTCATTTGCAATCGGCACCGACAAGGGCGCGAGGGCCCTGCTAGCGCGCGCCCGGGAGGGCGCGTATGTGACGCCCCAGCGAGCCCGCACGCGGCTTAACGAGGCGGGATATCGGCCCACGGCGCTGCGAATGCTTGGGATCCGGCTGACCAAAAATGTCTGCATCCGCTTGCCGATGGCCGCGGGCGCCATCTGGGCCACGCTTAGGTCAAAGGCTCCGGGCGGAACTTGGGGGAGGGCGTGCCGCAGGCTGCGCCATCCTCCGAGCTGACCCGTGGCGGCGAGCGGCGGCGTGCCGCAGGTGTCCCCTGACGGCGGGCAATGCGGAAGCGGCCTCCGCGCCCACGGCGCTCGGGTCCAAGCGCATCGCCGTCACGACACGCCGGATTGCGGGCGTCAGCTCCCGGCGTGACGCGTGCGCTCGCGCCGCGATCGCGTGGCGAGCCGCAGCGGCACGGCGCTCCAACCCCGTTCCTCGTTGTTCGGGATGTCGTTCGAAGTACCGCTCTGCCACGCGTCGCACTCCCAGGTCGCCGCGCACCGCGTCAGAGCTGAGCGAGCCGGCGTGCTTGCGGTAGTAAGTCGCGACGTCCGGATCTGGACAAACCCGGGCGTGATATGTGGCCCGGACGATGAAGTCCAGGTCCTCGCAGACCGAGAGTGTGGTATCCCACGGACCGGCTGCCTCCACGACGGCGCGCGGGAACATCATCGACTGTATTCGTACCGCGAAGCGGCCGAGGAGCGCCTCCACCGCAACGTAGCCCTTCAGGTTCGAGGACATCGTCCAGACCGGTCGCAGCTCGGCGTCACAAAACACCGTGCTGCCATAGGCGATCAAGTTGTCGGCGTCGAGCAATCCGGCAAGCCGAGCGCTGCTGTGGGGGTCGTAGGCGTCATCGGCGTCGATGAAGCGCAGTAGCCGCCCACGGGCCTGGGAGGCCCCGGCATTGCGAGCGTGCGAGGGACCTCCGTGGGCAACCCGCAGCACTCGAAGCGCGGGGTCCTGGAGACCCTCCAGCAGGGCGCTTACGGGAGTCGGGCACCCGTCGTCCACCACCACCAGCTCGAACTCGCAGTCTTGCTGCCCGAGAGCGCTGTGAACTGCCGTGTGCAGCCAGTCGCGGCGAGGGTTCCACACCGGCATGATCAGGCTCACAAGCGGAGCCTGGTCGCGTCTCACTCGAGGCTTGTGCCCCCGCCCCCGCTCGGATGGCTAGCAGCGAGCTCGGCGCTGCCCGGCGAGGGCGTCTCCTCCGGCCAGCTTCCCGTCGTCTCGCGGTAGCTCGCCGTTAGAACGAGGGAGAGAGTTCGTAGGAGGATCTTGAGGTCGAGCCAGGGCGACCAGTTGTCGATGTAGTGGTTGTCGTACTCCACGCGGTCCCGCAGCGAGGTCTTTCCCCGCAATCCGTGGATCTGCGCCCAGCCCGTGAGACCCGACTTCACGCGATGGCGATCGTCGTAGCGGTAGATGCGACTCTCGAAGCGACTGGTGTAGGCCGTCCTCTCGGGCCTGGGCCCCACGAGTGACATGTCACCTCGAACGACGTTCCAGAGCTGCGGGAGCTCGTCGATCGCGGTCCGGCGCAGGACGGCCCCCACGCGTGTCATTCGCTCCTCGAGTGGCACTTCGACGGGGCGCACTTCGCCGAGCTCCTCTGATGCCCAGTCCGCATCGCCCTCGGCCTCGCCGTGGATGGGGGCTCGGAGGGTCCGCAGCTTCAGCATCCAGAAGACACGACCGTCGCGGCCCACGCGGAGCTGCCGAAAGAGGATCGGACGGCCGAGCGAGAGCCTGATGGCGAGCATCGCGCTCAGTATCAGGGGGGCGAGGAGGACGAGCAGGCCGAACGCCGCCAACCGGTCGACGGCGTACTTCAGCCGGAACTGCCACCCGTTGGGTTTCGGCGGGTCGAGGTGAACGAGCGACAGGCCGCCCAGGTGCTCGACCCCGACGCGGGTGCCCTTGAGCTCGAACAGCCTAGGGACGATCGAGACGGACAAGCCTTTCGCCCAGCATGTCCGGATGAGCCCGAGCAGCCGCTCATGATCCGCCCTCGAGAAGGCAATGATCGCGTGCTCCGCCGCCTGGTCCTCAACCGCGCGCTCGAGCTCGTCCCAGCCGTAGACAGGCAGTCGAGGCGCGAGCTCGTCGAGGTCGAGGGGGTCGCCGTCGAGGAATGCGACGGGCCGCAAGCCGAGCGTGGGATCGTCGAGTAGCCGGCTGGCCGCGGTACGCCCCACGCTGCCCGCTCCGATGACCAACGTTCGCTGAGCGCCCCCCAGGCTCGTCCTGGCATGTCTCTCGCTCGAAAGAACGAATCCCCGACCGACGGTCAGAAGCGGTACCGCCACGAGCCAGTGGCGAACGGTTTCAGCGGCAACGTACGAATCATCGACTAGGAGGACACGGGCGACCATTCCGAGGAGGGCCGCGAGGGCGGTCCCGCTGGCGACGAGACGCAGCGTCTCCGTGAGCTCGAGCCGCAGCGGAGCCACGTACATCCCCCTGACCCTGAACAGGACGAGAACGAGCACGGAGAAAGCCAACAGCCAACCGATCGGCTCCTTGGGCACGGCACCGGTCGGCGAGGACGTAGGCGACAGCAACCGTACTGCTACCACGGTTGCAGCCAGCATCGCGATATCCATCGCGAGTGCCCGCTCGCCGAAGGACCAACGCCGCCGCGGGGCGCGTGAGTCGCGCTCGGCCCGAGAGAAGGTGGGTTTGAAGCCGCTCTTCACGGGGTGGCTCTGTCAACGGGGTAGCGTTTGGGCACTTTCGCCCGCGTCGCGACGTAGACCAAGCTAGCAGGGGCTCCGGGCTATCAAGTGGTGGGAGGTGGCCGCGACACGTCCACCTCCCGAGTTGATGGTGCGTCTGAGATCGAACGACCGCGCGCAACTTTTCCGTGCCACGGGTTTCTACGAGCCGTGGATTCCAGGCCGAGAGGTGCGGGCAAGGCCGGGGTCCCCTGGCGTAGGGTGGAGAGGGCCGCCTTCAGCGGTGAGCCGTCTCTCGCCGTGAGACTGCGATACGCGGTGAAGCTGGCCCTTCTCGCCGCGGTTGGCGTAGCCGCGGTTGAGCTCATACTCGTCTCCGCCTCCGCCACCGCCTCCGCCACCGCGCAGCCGCTCGAGACAGCGGTCGGCGACTATAACGTCGACGCGCGCTCCACCCTTCCGCTCCAGCGCATTCGGCGGAGCGGAGCTTCGAGTGTTCGAGTCGTCGTTACGTGGTCGGAGGTCGCGCCACCAGGAACCGTCAAGCCGGCAGGATTCGACGCCGCTGACCCGGTCGACCCGGGCTACCGCTGGGCGGCAGTCGACGCAAAGGTGAGCACTACGGTCCGGAACGGACTCAAGCCAATTCTGGCGATCCTGGATGCGCCACGCTGGGCGGAGCGGGGCTCCACCGGACGCCCGGGGGCCCGAAGCCCAGACCCCGGCGAGCTCGCGCTATTCGCGCGCGCCGCCGCTCGCCGCTACAGCGGCAGCGTCCTGGGCCTACCCCGGGTCCGCCTGTGGCAGCTGTGGAACGAGCCCAACTACTACCGGTTCCTCATGCCACAGTTCGACTCGAACTTGAACCTGCCGGTCCCGGCCGGCGCCAGAGCACTCTCGCCGGGCCACTACCGGGCCATGCTGAACGCCTTCTCGGCGAGCGTTCACGCCGTCTCCTCGCGCAACCTCGTGATCGCTGGTGGGACGCATCCCTTCGCCAACACCACAGCGAGGAGGCACGTCGTCGGGCCCATGCGATTCTTGCGTGAGCTTCTGTGCCTGACCCCGCGGAATCGGCCGGATCCAGGGTGCAACCACCGAGCGAGCTTCGATGTCTGGTCGCACCATCCCTACACGCCGGGAGGTCCGAACCACCGGGCTGTCGACCCCCAGAACGCGTCGCTCGGCGACCTGCCGAGGATGAGGCGGATCCTTCGGGCCGGGATGCGCGCGCGACGAGTCACCTCGCGCGTCCGTGTGCGTTTCTGGGTCACGGAGTTCAGCTGGGATACCCGTCCCCCCGACCCGGGCGGCGTTCCCGTCAGTACCCACGTCCGCTGGGTATCGGAGGCGATGTACCGGATGTGGCGGAGCGGGGTCAGCTTGGTGACCTGGTTTCAACTGCGCGACGACGCCCGCAACGGAAAGCCGGACTCTCAGGTATTCCAGTCCGGCCTGTACTTCCGATGCGCGTCCGGCCCCCGCTGTGATCGCCCGAAGCCGGTGCTGGCCGCGTTCCGCTTCCCATTCGTCGCGCTGCCCGCGAGGCGGAGCACCGTGGTCTGGGGACGCACTCCGTCGGGACGCACCGGGCGGGTACGGCTAGAGCTGCGACGCGGCCGCCGCTGGCGGCGGGTAAGCGTGCTACGGACCGACCGGTACGGGGTCTTCTCGCGGCGGCTCAAAAGCCCGCGGAGGGGCACGATGCGCTCGGTTGTCGCCGGCCGCCGTTCTCCGGCGTTCCGAATCGCTCGTACTCGCGATCGCCCGGCGTCCCCCTTCGGGATGCCGCGCTGAGGCGCTTCGAGCCTCGTCCGTGCTGCGGACCATGGCCCGTGACCATTAGGCCGCCGACGACGTCGACATGGTTGCCCGGGCGGCGCGATCTCATCGCGGGCCATCCCCGGGATGGCCCGGTAGGGTTTTCGTCCCTCTCCAAGAAGTCTCCGGGCGCCCCGAGAGCCCAGGTTCTTCAAGACGCCGTGCCCAGGGTGACCGCAAGGAGGACGTGCCGTCCGAGGACTCCGAGATGGCCCAGCGCTCGGGGCCAGCGGAGCGATCCGCCGCTCGCTTGCTCCCCGCCCCGGCGCCTGCGAAGGTGCACGCCGATGAGGGTCGCCCTGGGCCGCGCCACCATGGCCTCGCTGGCCGCTCTGGGCCTCGCGGCCGCGCCCGCCCTGGGCAACGAGGCCGCTCCCGACGCGGCCAAGCGCCTGTCAGGCGCCACGCCCTTCGCCTCCTGCCCGCTCACGGGCACCCGCTCGCTGAGCTCCGAGGCCGAGCCGCAACTCGCCGTCGCCCCGCGCAACCCGCGGCGCCTGGTGGCGACCTGGCAGCAGGACCGCTTCTCCGACGTGGATGGAGGGGCCGCAGCCAACCTCGTCGCAAGCTCGGGCGACGGGGGTGTGACCTGGCGGGGCACCACGCTGCCAGGCATGTCGCGCTGCACCGGTGGGGAGGACCAGCGGGCCAGCGATCCGTGGGTGTCGATCGGACCCGACCGCTCGATCTACCAGGCCTCGCTCACGTTCACCGTCGTCCCGGCGCTGTCGGGCCTGGCCGGGCCGACCGCCCAGCGCGTCGCCACCTCCACCAACGGCGGCAGGACCTTCTCGCAACCGACGACAGTCGTCGACCAGAACCTGTACGACGACCGCGAGGCCATCACCGCCGACCCGCAGCGCTCCGGGCACGCCTACATGGTCTGGGTGCGCCGGCTCGGTCTGCTCGGCGAGCAGGGGATCGAGTACTTCTCGAAGACCACGGACGGCGGGCGTACCTTCACCGCGCCTCGTCCGATCACGGCGCCGAATCCCGGGACCCTGCCCGACCCCGCCCTGCTCGAGGTCCTGCCCGACGGCTCGCTGCTCAACGTCTACATGGAGGCCAACGCCACGCCGTTCCTGCCGGAGAGCGTGCCGCGCATTCCCTGGGTAGTCCGCGCCCAGCGCTCGACCGATGGCGGCGACCACTGGTCGGCACCGGTCGAAGTGGGCCGCATCGAGCATCCCGGCCCGCCCGAGGACCCCGACTCGGGCGCCGAGGCCCGAGCTTTCAACGTCGTCTCCATCGCCGTGACCCCCAGGGGGACGGCCTACGCGGTTTGGAACGAGATCAAGTCGGAGGGCTCGAGCGTCATCGCGCTGTCGAAGTCGGGCGACGGGGGGCGCAGCTGGAGCGCGCCCGCGACAGCGGCGGCCGTGCCCTCCCAGGCCTTCCTGCCCAACGTGGCGGTGATGCCCGACGGGACGGTGGGCGTGACCTACGACGACTTCCGCGGCGACAGGGAGGGCGACGGCCAGCTCACCACCAACGTCTGGCTCACCCACTCGCACGACGGCGGGGGCAGCTGGCGCGAGCGGCGCCTGGCGGGGCCGTTCGACATGTTGCAGGCACCAGAGACCTCGTCGACCGAGGTCGCCGGCCGCTTCCTCGGCGACTACCAGGGCCTGGTGGGCCTCCATGACGGCTTCGGCGCGCTGTACGCCCAGTCGCGGCCAGCGGCGCAGGAAGGTCCCTCCGACGTCTTCTTCTCCCGCGTGTGCGTGAGCTGTGGGATGCGGCTGGCGGTCAGGCCCCGAAGGGTGCGGGCCGGCCGGCGGACGCGCTTTCGCTTCCTGGTAACCGAGAGCCGGGGCGGGCACAGACGGGCGGTACGCGGCGCGACGGTGCGCTTCGCCGGCCGACGCGTCCGCACCAACCGACGCGGCCGGGCAACGCTGCGGCTTCGGATGGGCGGCCTCGGCGTGCGTCGTGCGCGGGCGTCGAAGGCGGGTCACCGCAGCGCTCGGGCGGCGGTTCGGGTCTTGCCGGGACGCCGCCGGGTTCGTCTCACCGGCTGATTCGCACGGGCGTCCCCAGCGGCGCCAGCCGCCACAGCCGCCGGATCCGGCTGTTGCGCACGCGCACGCAACCGTGCGAGATCCGGCCCGGGATGAGCTCGGGGTGCCCGGTGCCGTGCACGCCGACCACCCCCTCACCCCAGTTGCCACCGCTCAGGGTCGCCGAGAGGGCGCTCGTGCCCAAGGCGAACGGGCCGTAGAGCTCCCTCTCGCGGCCGCGGGGGATCGCCAGGCGCTCGCGGAGGTAGAACCTGCCCCGGGGAGTGGGCCAGCGGCGGGTCCCGACTCCGACGCGCGCCGTCCAGACGCGCCGACCCCCGCGGTAAAGGGTCGCGCGCATGCGAGCGGTGTGGATGACCAGCTGGGTCCGGACCAGTCGCAGGCGCTCGAGCGACTCGCGCGGGACCCAGCCCGTCCGGTTGTTCGGACGCATCGGCAGGCGGACCTGAACCCACAGGTCGCCGTCGGCAAGCCTGCGCTCCCGCAGCGCCAGCACGAGCTCGGGACTGCCGGTGCCCCTCACGTAGGTCAACAGGCGCTTGATGCGACGGGCGCCCTTCCTCGGGGCTTGGCGAGCCCATACCCGGGTGCCCACGTAGGCCCAGTGTGAGCGGGTGGTCTCGTTCGAGAGCCTGGTGGTCTGGCCCGGCCCCGGCGGAGTCGACTCGGCGGAGGCGGCCGGTGCGGCAACCAGCGGCGCCAACAGGAGGATCAGAAGCCACTTGCGCTGCATCACGTGCAGGTTGACGGATGGACGAGCGAGCAGCGAACCGGGCACTTCGACCCCCGGCGTGTTTGGCCCCACGCCCTCCGGGCACCACGCAGACATGGCACTGAATCCCGTGAACATCGCCCTGAACGTCGTGCAAACCCCCTTCCGTCTCGCCCAGAAAGCCGTGGGCGCCGTGCTCGGAGGGGGGCCGGAGGAGAGGAAGAGCTCCTCGAAGCCCAAGGACCTCGATGACGTGACGATCGCGCGCAAGGTCGAGAGCGAGGTCTTCCGCGACCGCCGCATCGCCAAGAGCAAGGTCGATATCAACGTGGTCGACGGAGTGGTGTGGCTGCGCGGCCAGGCGCGCACGCCCCAGCTGGTCAAGCTGGCCGAGCGCCGCGCCTCGTCGGTTCCGGAGGTCGGCAAGGTGGAGAACCTGCTGCACCTGCCAAAGACGCCCGCGCCCTCGCGCACCGACACGCCGGCGCGCCAGCGAAAGACCCAGCGCTCGCCCAAGAAGCCGAGCCGCCGCCGCGAGGCCAGCCGCCCCGCGCCCACCGCGGAGGAGCCCGCCGCCGAGGCCGAGCCCACGCCGGCCGAGCTCTCCGCCCGCGGTGAGGGCCGCCAGCCCTCTCCGCTGGGCCAGGACGAGCGGGCGGGGACGCCGGCCCCCAAGGCCGAGCCCACCCCGGGCGAGCGCGCGGCGAGCGGCGAGGGCCCCCAGCCCACGCCGGCCCAGCCCACGCCCGCCGAGCCCACGCCGGCCGAGCTCTCCGCCCGCGGTGAGGGCCGCCAGCCCTCTCCACTGGGCCAGGGCGAGCCAGCGGAGGCGCCGGCCGCCGAGGCAGCGGAGCCCACGCCGGCCGAGCCCTTCGCCCGCAGTGAGGGCCGCCAGCCCTCTCCGCTGGGCCAGGGGGAGCAGGCGGAGGCGTCCGCCGCCGAGGCAGAGCCCACCCCGGGCGAGCTCGCGGCGCGCGGCGAGGGCCGCAAGCCCTCCCCGCTGGGCCAGGGCGAGCAGGGCAACGGGGGCGGTAGCTCCTCGAGCTAGGGCCGCGCGCGCCGCGTTCGCGCGGGGCGCGCTTCACCCGGCCTTGGCGAGCAGGACGCCCGTCGTGAGACGCAGCGTCCTGAACTCGCTGCTCTACTTCCCGGAGCGCGAGCTGCTCGAGTCCCCGTCCGCGCGAGGGCTCAGCTTCGAAGAGCTCGCCATCGCCACCGACGACGGGGAGCGCCTGCACGGCTGGTGGGTGCCGGCGACCTCGAAGCGGCTGAGCTCGATCCTGCTGTGCCACGGGAACGGAGGCAACGTGGGTGACCGGGTCCGTCACGCGGAGCTCTTGTGCGGCGCGGGGTTCGACGTCCTGCTCTTCGACTACCGCGGCTACGGGCGCAGCACCGGCCGGCCCGACGAGGACGGCACCTACCGCGACGCTCGGGCGGCGCGGGAGGCACTCCTCGCCGAAGCGGGCGAGGAGCCGGTGGTCATGGGGGAGTCGCTGGGAGGAGGGGTCGCGCTGGACCTGGCCCTGGAGCATCCGCCTCGGGGCCTGGTGCTGCAGTCGGCCTTCTCGAGCGTGCGCGACATGGCTCGTCACCACTACCCGTACCTGCCGGGACCCCTCGTCCCCGACGTCTATCCGAGCCTGGGGCGCATCGCCGGCCTGCGCGCCCCGTTGCTCGTGCTCCACGGCGAGCGGGACGAGATCGTGCCATCCTCCCACGGGCGGGCTCTCCACGCGGCGGCGCCGGAGCCCAAGCGTCTGCGGCTCTTCCCCGACGTGGGCCACAACGACTTCGTTGAGGCCGAGGGCTACGCGGAGGCGATCGCCGGCTGGGCCGAGTCCGAGCTCCGCTAGCTCCCGGCGGCCCGTCGCGCCGGTACCTTCCCGCCGTGACCGACGGCTCCGTCGCTCCAGGGTTCGAGTACGTCCGCGAGGAGTTCGAGCGCAACCTCCGCGAGCGGCGGGAGCTGGGCGCAGCCGTTGCCGCTTACGTGGGGGGCGAGAAAGTCGTCGACCTGTGGGGCGGCGTGCGCGACGCCCGCGACGGCTCGCGCTGGCAGCGCGACACCGTCGTGCTCGTCTACTCCACCTCCAAGGGACTCGCGGCCATGACGCTGGCCCTAGCTCACTCGCGCGGCTGGCTTGACTACGACGCCCGCGTGACCGACTACTGGCCCGAGTTCGGCCAGGCAGGCAAGCAGGACGTGACCGTGCGTCAGCTGCTCAAGCACGAGGCCGGAGTGCCCGTGATCGACGAGCCGCTCGACGCCGAGCTGCTCCGGGACTTCGACAGGCTGGCCGAGGTGATCGCCAAGCAGAAGCCGGCCTGGAAGCCCGGCACCAAGCACGGCTACCACGGCGTGAGCCTCGGCTGGTACGAGGGCGAGCTGATTCGCCAGGTCGATCCCGCTCACCGCACGCTGGGCCGGTTCTTCGCTGAGGAGATCGCCCAGCCGCTGGGGCTGGACGTCCACTTCGGCATCGAGGACCTTCCGCGTGACCGGCTGGCGCGCATTGAGCGGGCGAATCCAGTTCGGGCGCTTGCCGAGACCCGTCACCTCCCGGGAGGCATGGTGCTCGGCATGGCCAACCCGCGCTCGCTCACCTACCGCACCTTCGCCAACCCGCGCCTCGGGGGCGCTCCCAACCTCGACCGCGCCGATTACCGCAGGGTGGAGTTCCCCGCAGGCGGAGCGATCGGGAGCGCGCGGGACATCGCCAGGGCGTACAGCGCGCTGCCGCCCAGGGGGGACGGGATCGGGCTCAGCAAGAGCACGCTCGACGAGCTCACCCGCTACCCGGACTTCCCGCCCGGCGGATGGCACGACGAGGTGCTCAAGGCGGACACCGCCTTCTCCCTGGGCTTCTCCCGCCCGCTCGGGAAGTTCCGCTTCGGCTCGAGCCAGCGGGCGCTGGGCCATCCCGGCGCGGGTGGCTCCTTTGCCTTCTGGGATCCCGACCGAGACGTCGCTTTCGCCTATGTCATGAACCGCTTGGGGTTCCACCTCCGCGACGACCCCCGCGAGAAGGCCCTGCGCGACGCGCTCTACGCATCGGTCACGCGCTAGCCGCGGACCGGCGGCGGGGTCGGCGAAGACACGCGAAGGCTGCGGCCCATGACCTCGCGCCCGCCCGTCGGTGCGCGCGTGGCAGCCGCGTTGGGAGGGTTCACGGCTCGTCGCGCCCCGCTAGCGTCGCCCCGTGCCCTCGCTCCAGCGCCGCACCCTCACCGTGCTGGCCGCCGCCCAGGTCTTTGGCGGTATCGGGTTCTTCCTCGGCGTCACCGTCGCGGCGATCCTCGCGCGGGACATTTCGGGCGATGCCGCGCTCAGCGGCATCCCGCTCGCGTTCACCGTCGCCGTTGGCGCCCTCGGCGCTCCTCCGATCGCCCAGTGGATGGCTCGGTCCGGGCGCCGGCCCGGGCTCGCGGCCGGTCACCTCATCGGCGGCGCCGGGGCGGCCGTCGTCGTGCTCTCGGCCGGGGTCGAGAGCTTCCCGCTGCTGTGCTTCGGCATGGCGGCCTTCGGGCTCGGCAACACCTCGAACCTGCTCGCTCGCTTCGCCGCCACCGACCTCGCGCCACCGCAGAAGCGCGCCCGGGCCATCAGCATCGTGCTGCTCGCCACCGCGGCCGGCGCGGTCTTGGGACCCAACTTTGCCTCCGCCTGCGAGCCAATCGGCGACGAGCTGGGCGTGCTCGGCAGCGCGGGGCCGTTCGCGGTCGCGGTTATCGCCAGCTCGATTGCCGCGACGATCCTGCTCGTCTTCCTCCGTCCCGATCCGCTGCTTGCGGCGCAAGAACAGACCGGCGCGGCTCCGCCTCCCGTCGCCAGGCTCACCGCGGCGCTGAGAGATCTCCCCAACTGGCCGCGCCTCGCCCTCGTCGGCGTCACCGCCATGGCCGCCTCGAACCTGGCCATGGTCGCGGTCATGACGACTACGCCGCTGCACATGGAGGACGCGGGGGAGTCGCTGGCCGCCGTCGGCCTGGTGATCTCCCTCCACGTCGGCGGCATGTTCCTTCCCTCGCCCGTCACCGGGGTCCTCGCCGACCGCTTCGGCCGGCTGCCGGTCATCGCCGGCGGCGGCGCCGCGCTGATCGCGGCCGGCGCCCTAGCCGCGGTCTCGCCCGGCGACGAGAACATCCTCATGGCCCTCGCCCTCGTGGCACTCGGCATCGGCTGGAACTTCGGGCTCGTGGGCGGCAGCGCCCTGCTCACCGACGCGGTCGCCCCGGAGCGGCGCGCGCAGTCCCAGGGCGCCGCTGACCTCGTCATGGGGCTGACGGGCGTATCGGGCAACCTCGTCGCCGGCCCGCTGTTCCACGCGGGCGCTTTCGGCGTGCTCGGGCTGGGGGCGGCCGCCGTCGGCCTCCTGCTTATGTTGCTCGCAGCCAGGGCGCGCCCCGCGGTCGTCCCCGCGGGCTGACGCCGGTTTCGCACGCGAGCCGCCGGGAAGATTGGGGGCATGCTCAAGAGACTTCTCGACCAGGTAATGCGCGGCGGCGGGACCCGCGGCGGCTACGGAAGGCGCGGTGGCTACGGCAACCGAGGCGGCGGCTCCACGGGGGCCCGGATCGGATCGATGGTGGAGCGCTACCTGCGCAGTCGCCGGCGCTAGCGCGCCTTCTCGGGCAAGGAAGCCGCGAAGTCCGCGGCTTCGTCAACCCACCTCGCCAGCTCCTCGTCCCCGCTCAGCGTGGCGGCGTCGACCATCGCCCAGCCCTTCATCGCCCGGCCGGTCAGGTCGAACTCCCGGACGTGCGGCTCGCTGAGAGCCTCCGCAGCCGCCTCCTCACCCAGGCGGACGATCAGGTCGGTCTCGATCACCCCGCAGCTCATGTTGCCGTGCAGCAGGAACGCGATGCCGCCGAACATGCGCTTCTCGGCAAAGCCGTCACGACCGCCGATCAGCTCGCGGACCCTGTCGGCCACCCCCTCGTCGAAGGCCATCTAGCCCGCGGCGTCTCGGGGCTGGAGATCGACCATGGCCTGGGCCGGTGCCACGGCGTGACCCTAACCTGGCGGCCGAAATCGCAGAGGCTGCCGGCGCGCCGCCGACGCGCTTCCGCTGTCACCCTTCGCCGCGCGAAGAGGGCGGCGATCAGGGAGGACGCGATGGAGATCCAAGAGGCGATGAGCACCGAGGTTCTTACGGTGAATCCCGAACGCACGCTCAAGGAAGTGGCCGAGCTCATGGCCGAGCGCAACTGCGGCTCGGCGGTGGTGGTCGATCCCGAGCAGCCCGGCCCGGGCATCTTCACCGAGCGCGACCTGCTTCATGCTGTGGCGTCGGGCATCGGGCTGTCCTCGGAGTCGGTGGCCGACCACGTGACCACGGGCGGGACGTTCGCGGAGCCGGGCTGGTCGCTCGACGAGGCGGCCAAGACCATGGTGCGGGGCGGCTTTCGCCATCTCGTCGTGCTGGAAAGCGGCGAACCCAAAGGTGTGCTGTCGATGCGCGACATCGTGCGCATCTGGACCTCCGAATAGCGTCCGACTGAAGTTCCTCCTCGCTGCAAGCTCCTTCCCAGGAGTTGCGGCGTCGTGCGCTCAGTGCGCAGGGTTGACGGGTGCGCCGCGCTGGGGTCCTCATAGCGCTGATGCTGGCGACGGCCGGGTTGCTCGGGCATCGGCCCATGGTCGTCGACGGGATTTCCGGGCCCTGGACCAGAAGGGCGGTGCGGCGCTTCCAACGAAAGAAGCGCCTGGAGGTCGACGGCATCGCCGGGCCCAAGACATTGCGCAAGCTCGGTCGCCGCGGGCGACCGCGCTATGGACGGCGGGTGATGCGACGAGGCCAGAGGGGCTTCGACGTCGCCGCCCTGCAGTTCGTCCTCTGGAAGCGCGGGTTCCATCCCGGCGGCTTCGACGGTGGCTTCGGCCGCAACACCCGGAGGGCGGTGAGGCGCTTCCAGCGAGCGGTCGGCCTCCATGCCGACGGCGTCGTCGGCCCGCCCACCTGAGCCGCATCTCGGTCCATCGCGGCCAGCGCGTGGTGGGCGGCACCACCATCGGCCGCGTGGGCTCGACGGGCCACGCCACCGGCCCTCACCTCCACTTCGAGGTCCGCCGCTACGGCACGCCGATCGACCCGCGGCCGAGGCTTTTGCGAGCGGCGGCGGCCCGAAAGCGGAAGGACAAGTACGTCTGCGCGCCCAACGCCGACGTGCGCAGCGCGCGCGACGCCGACCCGCCGCTAGCTCGTCTAAACCGCTGCCCGTAGCGAGCCGTGCGCGGCCGCCGCGGCCGAGATCAGCGAGTGCGCCAGCTCGCCCTGCTCGTCGCTCAGCCGGATGTGCGAGTGCTGCGAGACCGAGCGCCGCATCACGGCGATGTCGGCGATGGTGGGACAATGCTCCAGCCGCGGACCCGCCACCAGCATCGAGGTCTCGACCATCACCCGCCAGCGCTCGTGGGGACTGAGTACAGGGTCGGAGACCACCTCCTCGACCGCGTAGATGCGCGCCTCGCCGAAGCGGCGGTGCGATCCGGCGGCGTAGTCGATCAGCACATCGCCGTCGACGACCCGCGGCCAGCGCGGGAACATCGACACCGAGCCGTAATCGCGCACCCAGCCCCGCCGCCGGGCGGCCCAGTCCCCGTCGAGGAAGGGCGTCTTCGAGGTGCCGGTGATCTTCAGCCAGTAGGCCATGGGGTAAGCCCTGAAGATGCCCATGTTCGTGATCCAGAAGCACGCGGCCACCTCGCTGCACTACGACCTCCGGCTCGAGGTCGATGGCGTGCTCGCCTCGTGGGCGGTGCCCAAGGGCCCCTCGGCCGATCCGCGCGACAAGCGGCTGGCCATGCAAGTGGAGGACCACCCCCTCGACTACGGCGACTTCGAGGGCGTGATCGGCCCGGGGTACGGAGCCGGCGCCGTGATCGTTTGGGACACCGGCGAGTACGACAACCTGCGCGACGAGCCGATGACCAAGGGCATCGAGAACGGCCACGTCTCCTTCGCGCTGAGGGGCCGCAAGCTCCAGGGCGGCTGGTCGCTCAGGCTGATCAGGGGTGGCGAGAAGCCTCAGTGGCTCCTGGTCAAGCGCCGCGACGACCACGCCGACGCCCGCCGCAACCCCGTGAGCACGCAGCCGGAGTCCGTGCTCAGCGGCAAGACCATCGAAGAGCTGTGAGCCCGCCGCCCAAGGGCAGCGCGGCCATGAAGGCCGTGCTCACCGACGAGCGCTTCTCCGACCCGGACTGGATCTTCGAGCGAAAGCTCGACGGCATCCGCTGCATCGCGGTACGCGACGGCGGCGAGGTGAAGCTCCTGTCACGCAACGACCTGGCGCTGAACGGCCGCTGGCCGCAGCTGGCGACTGCGCTGGAGAAACAGCCGAACAAGCGCTTCGCGATCGACGGGGAGGTGGTGGCCTTCGATCACGGCCAGACCAGCTTCCAGAAGCTGGGCAAGGCGAAGAAGGTCTTCTTCTACGTCTTCGACGTGCTCTGGCTCGACGGGGAGGACGTACGCGGCAAGTCGCTACGCGAGCGCAAGCGCCTCCTCAAGGACGCGATCGACTTCGAGGACCCGATCCGCTTCACGCGCCATCGCAACGCCGAGGGCGAGGCCATGTACGAGGAGGCCTGTCGCAAGAGCTGGGAGGGCGTGATCGCCAAGCGCGCCGACAGCCCTTACGCCACCACCCGCTCCAAGGACTGGCTGAAGTTCAAGTGCGACATGGGCCAGGAGATGGTGGTGGGCGGCTTCACCGCGCCGAAGGGCTCCCGAACCGACCTGGGTGCGCTGCTGGTCGGCCACTACAAGGACGGGGAGCTCCACTACGCGGGCAAGGTCGGCACCGGCTTCGACCGCGAGACGCTGAAGGACCTCGCCGAGCGCCTAAAGCCGCTGAAGCGCGACACCACCCCCTTCAAAGAGGTGACCAAGTTCAAGAACGTCAGCTGGGTCGAGCCCGAGCTGGTGGCCCAGATCGGCTTCAGCGAGTGGACCCAGTACGGCCGCCTGCGCCACCCGCGCTTCCTGGGGCTGCGTTTCGACAAGCCGGCGAGTCAGGTCGTGCGAGAGGGGTAGAGGAACACCATGCCTACTCAGAAGCAGCGCAAGGCCGCCAAGCAGAACGTCAAGAAGGCACAGGCGACCGCAAAGAAGAAGCAGACGCTCAAGCACCTGAACAAGAAGACCCAGACCGCCCTGGGCAAGGAGTCGGCGGCGGTGCAGCGCGGCGACTCGCCCACCCGGGCCGCGCTGGAGAAAGAGGCGCGCCGTCTCAACATCGAAGGCCGCTCGAAGATGGGCAAGGCCGAGCTCAAGCGCGCGGTGGCCAACGCCAAGTGAGCGAGGCTAGTTCGCCCCGATCGGCGAGCCCGAGAAGAAGAAGAACCAGATCTCGAAGGCCGCGAAGGCGATCACGACCAGCGCCACCATGATCCGCTCGAGCATGGTCAGCTGCACCCGCTCGTCGGGCTGCTGCTCGCGCTCGCCGCGCATGCTGCGAAGCCATGGGGCGTGCTGGCGGGCGGTGGGCGTCGCCCCGGTCATGTCGTCGTAGATCCTCCCGAGGCGGCCGAGCAGGAGGGTCAGGCACACGCTGGTCACGCCCAGCACCAGCACCACCAAGCCGACCGCCTCCATCGACGGCGGCCCCGATCCCTGCACCTGGGAGCCCACCCACAGCGCCAGCAGTGGGCTGCCCGTGTAGATGTTCAAGCCCACCACCGTCATCGCCGCGGCGAGACCGAGGCGCTTCACGGCTAGTCCAGGTCGCGCGGGGTTATGGCGCCGCTCTGGAGGGCTCGCTCCACCAGCTTGACCCGCTTCTGGTTCTGCGGCAGGTCCTCGACCCCGAACTTGGTGAAGAGGGCGCGCAGGTGGGTCTTGACGGCATCGACGCTGAGGAAGACCTCGTCGGCGATCTGCTGGTTAGTCGCGGGGGTGGCGTAGGGGCTGCCGTCGCGGAAGGGGCGGCAGAGGCCGACCAGGACGGTCTTCTGCGTCGGGGTGAGGGTGGCGTCGGGCGCGTCGGCCGCCAGCGCGGTCTCGCCGCCCGAGGTGGGCGCAGCCGGCTCCCGGAACACGGCGGTCGTGGTGCCGAAGCGCATCACATCGCCGTTGTGCAGCCGGCGGCGGCCCGTCACGCGCTCGTTGTTCACGTAGGTGCCGTTGCGCGAGAGGCCGTCGTCGCTCAGCGTCCACGTGCCGCCGATCGCCACTAGCTCCGCGTGCACGCGCGAGACCTCGGTGTCCCACTCCAGGGAGAGGTCGGCCTCCTGCGTGCGGCCCACCGTCAGGCGGTCGCCGGAGAGCACGATGAGGCGCTGGCGGTCCTCGCCGTCGCGCATCACCACGAAGGGCTCGCCGGTACGTTCTGCCTCGATCTGCTCTTTGAGCTCAACGGCCGAAGCTCGGTGCATGGCCTGATGGTATGAACGCTGGCGTGGCCGGGCTAGCCGTTGGCTCCGAAGTTGCGGGCTGCCGCATCGACGCGGTGGCCGGTGAGGGCGGGATGGGCGTGGTCTACGTGGCCACCCAGCTCCGCCTCAACCGTCGCGTGGCGCTCAAGGTGATCTCCCCGGAGCTGGCCCGCGAGGCGAACTTCCGCGAGCGCTTCAAGCGCGAATCGCTGCTGGCCGCGTCGATCGAACACCCCAACGTGATCCCCGTCTACGAGGCAGGCGAGAAGGACGGCCTGCTGTACCTGCTCATGCGCTACGTCGGGGGGACCGAACTGCGCGAGCTGCTCGACCGCGAAGGGGCCCTCGGCTCCGGTCGCGCCGCCCGGCTGATGGCCCAGGTGGCAGCGGCCATGGCCGCTGCGCACCGCCAGGGCCTCGTACACCGCGACATCAAGCCGGCCAACGTGCTCGTGGTGAGCGACCCCCAGGACGGTCGCGAGCACGCGTACCTGACCGACTTCGGCATCGCCCGCGAGACCGCGGCCACCGGTGGCATCACCCGCACCGGCGCGGTGGTGGGGACGATCGACTACCTCGCGCCGGAGCGCTTCGAGGGCGACCGCGGCGACGAGCGCACCGATGTCTACGCCTTCGGCTGCATGCTCTACGAGGTGCTCGCGGGGGAGGTGCCTTTCCAGCGCGACTCCGACGTGGCCAAGATGTTCGCCCACGCCAACGCGCCACTGCCCTCGCTGTCCGAGGCGCGGCCCGAGGTGCCGCCGGCCCTGGTCAAGGTGGTCGAGCGCTGCACCGCGAAGGACCCCGCCGAGCGGTTTGCCGACGCCGGCGAGCTGGCCCGCGCGACCGCGGGAGCGGTCACCGGCGCGCCGCCGGCGCCCCCCGAGGCGGCCGCGGTGGCGGAGGAGACGGTGGTCTCGCAGCCGCGGCGCGAGCGCGAGCACCGACCCGAGGCGGCCCCTCCCGAGCCGCCGGCTCCGGCACCCGAGCCGCCGGTTCCAGCGCCCGAGCCGCCGGTTCCGGCGCCCGCGCCGGCGCCGCCGGCTGCGCTGCCCACGGCCGACCTCGGCGAGAAGCCGCGGAAGCGCCTGCCCAAGGGCGCCCTGGTGGGACTGCTGGCGGCCGTGGTCGCCGCGGTCGCGCTGATCCTCGTGCTTGGAGGAGGCGGCGGCGGCGAGAAGGGCGGCGGCGGCTCGGCGACGGCAGCGACGATCCCGATCCGTGGCGGCCCCGACGGCCTCACCGTCGTGGGCGGCAAGGCCTGGGTGGCCAGCGCGGCGGCGGGCACGCTGACCCCGATCGACGCTCGCTCGAACGAGGCCGGCCGCGCGATGAAGGTCGGGCGCGACCCCGACAGCGTCACCGCTGCGAACGGCTCGGTGTGGGTGACCAACACCGGCGACGGGACGGTCAGCCGCGTCGACGACAGCTCCGGGGCGCCGCAGGGGGACGAGATTGACGTCGGCGAGAAGCCGGAGGGGATCACCGCTGGGAACGGGGCCGTCTGGGTGGCCAACTCGGGCGAGGCAACGCTGACCGCCATCGACGCGTCGAGCGGCAGGCCGCGCGCCACCGCCAGCGTGGGCGGCTCGCCGATCGGCGTGGCCGCCGGGCCGAGCTCGATCTGGGTGACCGATACCGAGCGCGACACGGTGACGCGCGTCGATCCGGGCAGCGCCAGCCCCAGGGGCGCACCCATACAGGTCGGCTCGCAGCCGCGCGGCATCGCGGTCTCGGGGGGCGACGTGTGGGTGGCCAACAGCGGCGACGGCACGGTCAGCCGCATCGACGAGAGCACGGGCCGCTCGAAGGGGGCGCCGATAAGGGTCGGCGGCGGACCCCGCGAGGTGGCGGCCGCGGGCACGGAGGGGGTGTGGGTGACGCTGTCGGACGCGGGTCAGGTGGTGCGTCTCGATCCCAGCGGCCGTATCGCCGACCGCAAGCGGACCGGGGCCTCGCCGGTGGGCGTGGCGGTGGCGGAGTCCGGCGTGTGGGTCGCCTCCTTCGGCGACGACGCCGTCACGCGCATCCGGCCCTAGCCAGCCCCACCAAGGGTGGGCAAGGACGCCACCTCGGGTGGGCGTACGCCAACCCTTGGCCGCCTAGGCCTCGGGGCGCTTCGAACGGAGACTCGTCTCATCGGATCAGTCACCACGACCAAGGAGCGCCAAATGACTCGCAACGCCACCACCAAGCTCGTCGCCACCGCCCTCGCCATCGCCTCGCTCGGCATCGCCGGTACCGCCCAGGCCGATGAGGGCCAGGGCATCGCCATCGGCGAGCCGACCCCCGGCCAGCCGGTCCCCGCCCAGACGCCCGACCAGGGCGCTCCGGCTCAGGGCCCGACCGACGAGAACGCCGAGGAGGCCGCTCCCGAGAAGACCCAGGAGCAGCAGGACCTCGACCGCTTCAACCGCTACTGCAACATGAAGGACGCCGAGCCCTCGCACTCCGACAAGAAGTTCTGCGAGGACTACCGCAACAGCCACGGCGCCGGCACCTCCAGCACGAGCAAGAGCCCCACGCAGGAGGAGAAGGACCGCTACAACCGCTACTGCAACATGAAGGACGCCGAGCCCTCGCACTCCGACAAGGAGTTCTGCGAGTGGTACCGCAAGCAGTACCCGACGACGACCTCGACCGGCGGCTACGACAAGCCCTCCTACGGGGAGAACGCTCCGAAGCCGGCCGAGCAGGCAGACAAGGCCGACAAGGGCAGCCTGCCCTTCACCGGCCTCGAGATCTGGCAGCTCGGCCTCATCGGGATCGTGCTGGCCGGCGGAGGCATCGGCGCTCGCCGCCTGCTGACCTCCTAGGCGCTCAGCTCACATAGCCGCAGCGCGAGAGGGCGCCCCGCGAGGGGCGCCCTTCTCGCGTGCGCGCCTGCTGACCGGGAGGGATCCACCCGGCCAGCTCCTCCGGCGTGCGCCGGCGCCCGGTGAAGCCGCGCGAGATCAGGGCCACGGGCGGACTCTACGGTCTGCAACGCTGTACGGAGAGATGAAGCTCGAAGGCATCCACCACATAACCGCGATCACCGGCGACGCCCCGCGCAACGTGGACTTCTACGCGCGCGTGATGGGCCTGAGGCTGGTCAAGAAGAGCGTCAACCAGGACGACCCGACCGTCTACCACCTCTTCTACGCCGACGAGGAGGGCGAGCCCGGCTCGGACCTCACCTTCTTCGAGTACCCCGGCGTGCCCGAGGGCCAAGCCGGCGAGGGCATGGTCCACCGCGTGGTCTGGCGCGTCGCCTCCCCCGCCGCCCAGGACTTCTGGGCCGAGCGGCTGGCCGACAACGACATCGAGAGCACGCGCGAGGACGACGCGCTGGTCTTCTTCGACCCCGAGGGCCTCGAGCACGAGCTCGTGGTGTTCGACGGGCCGGACCGGCCGCTGATCGCCGAGCATCCCGAGGTGCCCGCCGAGCACGCGCTGCGCGGGTTCGACGGCGTGCGCGCCTACGCCCAGGACGCCGAGCAGAGCCGCGCGTTGCTCGAGGGCGCGCTCGCGTTCGAGCCCGCCGGCGAGGGTTGGGAGATCCGCGGCGAGCGGCGCGGCTCGACCTACGCCTACGACCCGCCGCCCGACTCCGGCGGCATCCAGGGCGCGGGCACCGTGCACCACGTCGCCTGGGCCTCGCCGATGGAGGACCACGAGGCATGGCGCGACGAGGTCCTGCGCGCGGGCGGCCGCCCGACGCCGGTGATCGACCGCTTCTACTTCCGCTCGGTCTACTTCCGGGAGCCGAGCGGCGTGCTGTTCGAGATCGCGACGATCGGCCCCGGCTTCACCACCGACGAGCCGCAGGAGTCGCTCGGCCAGAAGCTCGCCCTGCCGCCCGCGTACGAGCACTTGCGCGAGCAGATCGAGCGCACCGTCACGCCGCTGCCGCCGACGCGCTGAGCGGCGTCCAGACGGTTGCGCCGGCGTCTGCTGCGGTCGGCTCGCCGTCGTGTCCTCCCGGAGCAGCGCGCGCAAGCTTGCGCTCGAGCGCTCCGGGAGGACCCGCCGCGAGCCGCCCACGGACCCTCGGGCAGTCGCCCCGACGTACGCCACCCTCCCTGCGCGGCCCCGGTGGGGGTGCCTGCCAGACAATCGCCTGGGCCATCTGCTCTGTGCGGCGACGCGATCTTCGCTGTCGGTCCCGAGCATCGTTTTCGGTCCGCCGTCGGCGCTCCGGGCGGGCCCGGCTCAACGATCGCTGCTCGCGCCCGGCAGGATCACCGTCCCATTGGACAGACCCGCACTACGCCCACCGACCGCGCTCGAGGCTACGGACCCTGTGATGGTTTCCGAGTCGCGAGTCCTTCGCGTGTCTTGTAAGCGATGGCCACCCGCCGGATGCGCGTGCCACAAAGGTCGCCGCTGTTCCGTGCTCATGGTGCTCTTCAGTGCGCGAGTGATCTACCGGAAGAGCCAACGCAAGCCTGGGACGAAGCCTGGGCCGGGCAACTCACTGAGCGCACCAAGACCTCTGCAGAGGCGACAGGCACGTAGAGACAGCGCCGCTCTCGCTAGTCGCGCGAACCAGCACTCGTTCACCGGCCGCCTCCACTGCTCGCGGCAGGCGAAAGCAGAGTGTCACCCCGCCGGCATGCGCTCTCAGCCACGCCGCGCCGTGCCGTGCCGTGCCGTCAGTCTTTCAGACGCTCTTGGCGAGCGTAAAGCCGGCAGTTCACTCGCTGGAGGGCCCGGCGGTCGACCCGGTCGAGCGCCGCTCGCTCCGCATCAGTAGCGGCGGGTGTGTGCGCCGCCGCGGCGGACCGGACCGAACCCATCGGCGTCTACGAGGTCTTCACGAGGAACACCGAGCATCCCACCTTGTGGGACACGGTGTTCGGGACGCTTCCCATGACGCGCCGGTGGATGCCCACGTTGCCCACCACGAGCAGGTCCGCTTGGTGCTCATCGGCCAGCTTGACGAGGACGTCGGCCGGCTCTCCGGTTGCCATCGCCGTCTGGCACTCGAGCCCACGGGCGGCGGCCGACTCCTCGGCGGCGGCGAGAATCCGCTCGACCTGAAGCGCCTCGTTGGCATCCCAGCCGGGATGCTCGGACGTCGTGCCGGCGAGCCGGACACCGCCCCCTCGGGGCGACGCGCTACATGCGCTGATGACGACCAGCCTCGCCGCGAAGCGCTCGGCCAGGTCGATCGCTGCTTCGAGCGCGGTGGCGGCGGTCTTAGAACCGTCGGTGCCAACGGCGACGGTGCTAATCATCCAGCCACCATAACCGGCGCGAGGGCGCGAGTGGAATTTTCGTCCCTGAACGTCCGACCTGCTGCTGCTCGCGCTACCTGACCCCCACAACTGCTTCGAGGCGCGAGGGATACTGACCGCCGAGTGCCCCAACCGCGCATTGCGACACTCCGACCTGAGCCGACCGAGCGCTCCTGCCAGTCTCGCGGGCAGCAATGGGTGCTGGCGCGAGGTGTTACGGCCACGCGCACAGCGCCGGTGCGCTGTTGGCAGCCTGCGCTCCCGCCTCGAGGGACGGCGGTTGCCCTCCCGCTCTACGCCCTTGACCCCGCGCGCTGCAGCCGAGATCCTCGGGGCACCCAAGAGGAGGTGGTCGCAGTGAGCAGCCTCTCGCGCGCGATGACGGCGCTGGTGATGACTGCAGTCGCGTTCACGCTGGTCCCCGGAGCGGCGGCGGATGACGTCTACCACT
>Ga0126307_10000122_pt1 | contig 46469 bp, 52 predicted proteins | sample Plot28_FD_89955 | JGI IMG/M metagenome (GOLD analysis project Ga0126307, IMG submission 89955) | Serpentine soil microbial communities from UC McLaughlin Reserve, CA, USA - Plot28 | ecosystem: Environmental > Terrestrial > Soil > Grasslands | place: USA: UC McLaughlin Reserve, Lake County... | reverse complement strand
CTGGATCCGCTCCTTCCCCTCGAAGAACTGGACGTCGTCGACGAGGAGGACGTCGTAGGTGCGGTAGCGCTGCTTGAAGCCCTCGATTCGCTTGTCGCGCAGCGAGTTGATGAAGTCGTTCATGAACGTCTCGCTCGTGACGTAGCGCGCCGTCAGCCCGTTGCCGTGCTCGCCGACGTACTGGCCGACCGCCTGGAGCAGGTGCGTCTTGCCGAGCCCGGTGCCGCCGTAGATGAAGAGCGGGTTGTAGGCCTGCGCGGGCGCCTCCGCGACCGCGAGCGCGGCTGCATGCGCGAAGCGGTTCGAGGATCCGATCACGAAGAGGTCGAACGTGTATTTGAGGCTCATCGAGCCGCTGGCAGCGGGCTCCTGCGGGCGCTGCTGCGCCGGCTGCTCGAGCGGGTCGATGTGCTCGGCGCCGGCGAGGTCGTCGTGGACGCTGAGGTGGATCCGGCGCTCGTTGCCGATCGCATCCTTGACGGCGGCGCGGATGAGGCCGAGGAAGTGCCCCTCGATCCATTCGCGGGTGAAGTCGTTCGGGACGGAGAGGGTGAAAGCGTTGTCGGTGAGCGCGGTTCCCTGCGCGCTTCCGAACCAGGTGTTGAACGTCGCCTCGTTGAGCGCGCCCCTGAGCCGACTCGACACCTCCTCCCACAGGGTCTCTGCGGTCAGCTCGATTTGGTGCTCCACGCGGGGGCCTGCTCCTTCACATCGGGGGTCGAGGAAGCGGCGAGCATAGCAGCGTCTCGGGGCGCTCTCAACAGGCCCCGGCCGAAGCAAACTGGGCTATTTTGCAGGGATTTTCCTGCTTCCACATCGCAATCCACAGCTGTGGAGAATCTGTGGGAGACGCGCGCCGGCGGTGGCCGTTTGCGGGTCTTTTCCCGGACCAGCGCAGGCTGTGGATAACCACTTTTTGCACCTCTTCGTCTATACTTTCGCTCCCCGCCGAACGGCGGCGTCGACCTTCCGACTCGGAGACACGTCCTTTGAAGCGCACCTACCAGCCGAACGTCCGCCGCCGCAAGCGCAAGCACGGCTTCCGTGCCCGCATGGCGACCCGGGCCGGCCAGGCGATCGTCAAGCGCCGCCGGGCCAAGGGCCGCAAGCGGCTCTCTGCCTGAGCCGTCGGGTCTATTCTCGACATCGTGCAGCGCCGCCACCGCCTGTCCCGCTCGCGGGACTTCGACGCCGTCTATCGCAGCGGTCGTTCCGCCTCGACGCGCTTTCTCGTCCTCTACTGGTTTCCGCGTTCGGAGCCGGACGACGCGGGCGAGCCGCGACTCGGCCTGGCCGTGCCGAAATCGGTCGGGAACGCGGTCGTACGCAACCGCGTCAAGCGGCAGCTGCGCGAGACCTGGTCCGAGCTTTCGGACCGGATCCGTCCCGGCCATGACTACGTCCTCGTCGCGCGCCCCGGCCTCGCCGAGCCGGCTGACGCGCGCGGGCACGAATGGCTCGCCGAGCGCGTGAGCGAAGTGCTCGAGAAGGTGGCCGCATGAGCGGCGTCGGCTCGACGGAGCCGCCCGAGAGCGGAGGTGACGGCTCTGCCGTCGCCGGGGCGGGCGCGTACCTGGGCATCGGGCTCGTCCACGCCTGGCGCTACACCTTCGGCCTGCTGACGCCGCCGAACACCTGCAAGTATCACCCGAGCTGCTCGCAGTATGCGCTCGATGCGCTGCGCCGATACGGGCTCATCCGTGGCGGCGCGAAGGCGGGCTGGCGGCTGCTCCGCTGTAACCCCTGGAGCCACGGCGGGGTCGACCCGGCGTGATCGTCGCCAGCATCCTGCAGCCGCTCGAGGATCTCCTCGCCTGGGCGCTGATCAACCTCCATGACGTCCTCGGCTCCTGGTCGTGGTCGATCGTCGCTCTCACCGTGATCGTCCGGATGCTGCTCGTGCCGCTGACCGTGCGGCAGATCCACTCGATGCAGAACCTCCAGGCCCACGCGCCGGAGATGAAAGCGATCCAGCAGCGCTACAAGCACGACCGGGCCAAGATGAACCAGGAGATGATGGCCTTCTACAAGGAGAACCAGATCAATCCTGCGTCCTCCTGCCTGCCGATCCTGGCGCAGTTCCCGATCTTCATCTCGCTCTTCTTCGTGCTGCGTGACGCGGAGGAGGAGCTGATCGGCTCCGCGGGCACGGCCGCCGGCCTGGACTGGCTCGGCTTGATCACGATCACGGAGGATACGAAGGACGGCTGGGGGCCGCTGCTGATCGTCCTCTACGGCGCCAGCCAATTGACGTCGACCTACCTGATGTCGCAGAACATGCAGCCGGCGCAGCGCGCGATGATGCTGCTGCTGCCGATCGCGTTCATCCCGTTCGTCCTCAACTTTCCCTCCGGCCTGATGCTCTACTGGCTGACGACGAACCTGTGGACGACGGGCCAGGGTCTGATCACGCGGCGCCTGACGCCGAAGCCACAGCCGGCGCCGAAGAAGAGCTCGCGCACGCCGCCGAAGGGCGAGGTGGCCACCGCGAACGCCGCCGCGGGGGCCAAGCCGGCCGTCGAGAAGACGCCGGCGGCTACACCGCCGCGCGTGCGCAAGGTCAAGCGGAAGAAGGGCGGCTCGCGGCGGTGAGCGACGTGACGGTCGAGATGACGGGCGAGACCGTCGGCGAGGCGAAATGGGCGGCGCTTCGGGAGCTCGAGCGGATGCGGCCGGGTCTCGACCGCGAGGCAGTGCGCTTCCAGGTCGTCAGCGAGGGCGAGCGCGGCCTGCTCGGCGTCGGCTACGAGCCCGCTCGGGTGATCGCGACCGTCGGCGAGGACGCCGCGCCCGCGCGCGAGCCCGCCGTCTCCCAGCCGCGCGAGGGCGACAGCAGGGAGGCGGCACTCCTGCGCGAGGTGGTCGAGCGGATCGCGTACGAGATCGGCGTGCGCTGCACCATCGAGATCGAGGAGACCGAGGCGGAGATTGTCGCGATCTGCGAAGGCGACGATCTCGGCATGCTGATCGGCCGTCACGGCCAGACGATCGATGCGATTCAGTACCTGGCGAACGCGATCGTCTTTCGCGGCCGGTACGACGAGCGTAAGCCGATCGTCGTCGACGCCGCCGGCTACCGCGGCCGCCGCCAGGCGACGCTCGACTCACTCGCGATGCGGATGGCTGAGCAGGCTTCCGCCACCGGCCAGCGGGTCGAGCTCGAGCCGATGACCGCGGTCGAACGGAAGATCGTGCACGAGCGCCTGAAGGACGACCCCGAAGTCGAGACGGCGAGCGAGGGCACCGAGCCGAACCGCTACGTCGTCGTCTACCCGCGCCACGTCGACGTCTGACCTGCTCGAGCGCTGGCTCGCCGAGGTGCTGGCGACGCCGGGTCTGACGGCGCTCACTGTTCCCGCGGAGGCGCGTCGGGTGCTGCTCGACGACGCGCTCGCGGGAGTCGCGCTGGTCGGTCGCTCCGAAGGGCCGATCGTGGACGTGGGCAGCGGCGGGGGCACTCCGGGAATCCCGCTGGCGCACGCGCTCCCCGAGCGCGACGTGACACTGCTGGAGGCGGAGCGCCGGAAGGCGGAGTTCCTCCAGCGTTGGACGGCGGAGCTGCCGAACCTCCGCGTGGTCTGGGGGCGCGCGGAGGGACAACCGACGGAGACGTTCGGCATCGCGGTGGCGAAGGCGCTTGCGCCCCCGCCCGTGGCGGTGGAGTGGTGCCTGCCGCTCGTGCGCGAGGGAGGCACGGTCGTTCTCTGGGTCGGGCCGTCCGCGGACCTTGATGCCGTCGGCGTCGCGTCGGCGCAGGTCGCCGGCGAGCTCGTCGAGTCGCCACCGGGCTTTGCCGTCGTCCGTAAGGTCGGCGCCACTCCTGCGGGATTTCCGCGCCGGCCGGGCATCGCCAGGAAGCGCCCGCTCGTCTAAGGCCGCGGCATTGTGTTGCGCAGCCGCAGACCGCTGAACTCGAGCGTCGAGGCGACCACCGCGTCCCAGGTCGGCCAGAGGTTCGGGAGCGGCCGGAGCTCGACACGGGCCTGTCCGTGGCGCTCGACCAGGTCGCCCAGGGGCACGAGCTCGACGGGCACCACGGTCTCCCGCGAGATCCAGTAGCCACCGACGGGATGGCGCTGGAACGAGTCCTCGGGCAGCCGGTAGGCGAAGACCTCGGTCGTCCGCATCGGGTCGAGCCAGCGCTCCTCGACGATATGGACGCGGCTCGCGCCGGCGAGCAGTCGCTCCGAATCGGCCGGGACAGTCGAGCGGTCTGCCCAGAAGGTGCCGCGCGGGCAGTCCCGTGGGAACCAGTAGAGCGGCAGGTGGCGTGTGTCGACCGCCCAGACGAGCGGCTCGCGCTCTTCCGCAGTGGCACTCACGTGCGGCTCGAAGCGCTCGAGGGCCGGGTTCTCGCTCACGTGCCAGAGGGCGTGAGGACCCTCGTTCCCGTACGGCGGCGCGGGCTCTCTCACCCGCCCAGAGTAGAGTCCGACCCGCTCTCTAGACTCGCTGCGTGCCCGGCACCATCTATGCCGTTGCGAACCAGAAGGGCGGGGTGGGCAAGACCACGACGGCGGTCAACCTCGCCGCTTGCCTCGCGGAGGCGGGCGAGCGCGCGCTGCTCATCGACCTCGACCCGCAGGCGAACGCGACCTCCGGGCTCGGCGAGAAGCCGAACGGCACGTCGAGCTACGACCTCTTGGACGGCGCGCCGGTGGCCGAGATCGCGAAGCCGACCCGTTTCGGCAACCTCGAGCTCGTGCCCGCGAAGCCGGAACTCGCCGGCGCCGCGGTCGAGCTCTCCCACCACGACGACGGCGAGCGCTATCTCCAAGGCTCGCTCGCCGCCGCCAGGAACCGTTACGGCTTCGTCTTCCTCGACTGCCCACCCTCGTTCGGGCCGCTCACCGTCAACGCCCTCGCGGCCGCCGACCGAGTGATCGTGCCGGTGCAGGCGGAGTACTACGCGCTCGAGGGCCTGTCGCAGCTGCTCGGCTCGATCGAGCTCGTGAAGGCGCGGCTGAACCCGCGCCTCGGCCTCGCCGGGATCCTCCTGACCATGGTCGACGGCCGCACGCGTCTCGCCGCCGACGTCGAGGCGGAGGTCCGCCGGCACTTCGGGGACCTCGTCTTCACCCAGACCGTGCCGCGTTCGGTCCGCCTCGCCGAGGCACCGAGCCACGGCCTCCCTGCAATCGCATACGACCGCCGCTCCTCCGGGGCGGAGGCGTACTGGAAGGTGGCGATGGAGCTTGTCGAGCGTTCCTAGGCGAGGCCTCGGCCGCGGCCTCGAGGTCCTGATCGGTGGCGCCGAGAGCGCCGACACTCAGCTGGCCCAACTGCCGGTCGACGCGATCCACGCGAACCCGCGTCAGCCGCGCCGGCGGTTCGAGCCCGAGGCGACGACGGGCCTCGCAAGCTCGATCAAGCAGCAGGGCTTGCTCCAGCCGGTCGTCGTGCGGCCGCGCCAAGCCGGCGGCTACGAGCTGATCGCCGGCGAGCGCCGCTGGCGCGCCGCGCGCGAAGCGGGAATCGACACACTGCCCGCGCTCGTGCGCGACGCCGACGACCGCGACACGCTCCTGCTCGCTCTCGTCGAAAACGTCGCCCGCGAGCAGCTCTCCGCGGTCGAGGAGGCGCGAGCGTACGCCACGCTCGTGGACGAGTTCGAGCTCTCGCTCGGCGACGTTGCGGGGCGGGTCGGCCGCTCGAAGTCGTCGGTATCGAACCGGCTGCGGCTGCTCGAGCTCCCGGAGGAAGTGCTCTGGATGGTCGCTCGCGGTGAGCTGACCGAGGGTCATGCCCGCGCCGTCCTCGCCCTGCGGGATCACGACGCGCGCAAGAAGCTGGCGAAGAAGATCGTCCGCGACGGAATGTCAGTGCGGGCGGCCGAGAAGGCGGCTCAGGAGGGCGGCGCCGCCCGGCGCCCCCGCTCTGCGTCGAGCATCGACCCGGCGCTCGCCGAGCGTGCCCGCGGCGCCGCGGAGCGGCTGACCGGCCTGCCGGCACGCGTCAGCGCCGGCAAGCTCGAGATCCACTTCGGCGAGGAGGTGCGGCTCGAGGAGCTCGTCGAGGTGCTCGAAAGTCTCTAGGAAGGTGGGCGAATAGCGGCTGTGCCGTCGAGCACCATCCCCGACCCTCCTCGCTACAATCCGCGTCCGTGGGCGATTAGCTCAGCTGGTTAGAGCGCCGCTCTGATAAGGCGGAGGTCCCTGGTTCGAATCCAGGATCGCCCATCACTCCTGCGGCGAGGCGGCGGTCAGTGCACGAGCTGGGTGCGGCGGACGTAGTCCTCCACCGCCAGCAGAAAATTGGCGTCGCCCGCGATCTCGGCGATCGTGCCCTTCGTCCAGTCGTCGAGCTCCTCGTCGTGGTGCAGGTCCGCGATGAACGGGGCAAGCGTCCCCGCCTGCGACATCGCGGCCATGCGCAGGCAGAGCCGCTTGGTGTGCTCGTCCTGTGTCACGGCTTCGAGCGACTCGATGTCGTGCAGCCAGAGGTCGACCATGGTCAGTCAACGGCGCGGGCCCTACGCGGGATACGGGTACTCCGTCCGGGGATCCGGCCGGAGAGGCGGTGTCCGCGCTCGACGATCCCCGTGATTCGTCCGAGTAGGTGCTGGCTACACTGGGCTCGAGGCCCTGTCGATGCGAGAGATGGACATCTACGGCGTCAGCTTCGACATGGTCGGCAAGCAGCCGATCGTGCTGCTGAAGACGATCGACGGCAACCGCTTCCTGCCGATCTGGATCGGCCATGCTGAGGCGGCGGCGATCCTCGTCAAGCTCCAGAACGCCGCGCCGGCGCGCCCGATGACCCACGACCTCCTCAACGACGTCGTCGGCCAGCTCGACGCCGAAGTGATCTCGATCGCGGTCACGGAGATGCGCGAGAACACGTACTACGCGCGGATCACGCTGCAGCAGAACGGCTCCGAGATCGAGGTCGACTCGCGCCCGTCCGACGCGATCGCGCTGGCCGTCCGCGCCGGCGCGAAGATCTACGTCGCCGACGACGTGATCGAGGAGTCTGGGGTGGAATTCGAGGGCGACGCGTCCGACGAGGACATTGCGAAGGCTGCGGGGGTCCCGCCGCTGGCCGAGCTCGACCCGGACGAGTTCCGCGCCTTCCTCGACAGCGTCTCGCCGGACGAGTTCGCGTCGGACCCCGACGACAGCGAAGCGGCCTAGCCGTCGCCGCGCGAGACCTCGCGCTTCGTCAGGTCGAGCAGCTCGGTGTAGATCTCGCGCAGACCCTCGGTCGAGAGCGGGCCCCGGTTCGCCCGGCTCAGGTACTGGAGCATCCACTCCTCGCGCGCCGGATCGAGGAACCCGATCCCCCGCTCCTCCTTCACCCGCTTCAGCCGCGCGACGAGCTTCAGCCGCGCGTTGATCGCCTCCACGATCGCGACGTCGTTGTCCGAGAGCTGCTCGCGCAGCTGCCGGATCAGCGGATCGTCGGACTCTGCTCCGGCCATCAGCTCAGAGGTGCACGACCACCGTCGTGCCGAGGCCGTGGGCGCTGACGACGGACTCGGCAATCCACATCGGGATCCTGACGGATCCGTGCGAGGCGGGGAAGGCGGGAACCCGGCACCCGCAACGGTGCAGCGGTTGCCGGAGCCGCGGGGGCGAGACCGGCGAGCAGGACGATCGCGCCGCGCACGAGCTGGACGATAACGCGCCGAGCAGAGGGGCAGCTCAGAAGAGCAGCGGCGCGGTCATCCCGATCGCATTGAACGTGCAGTGGACGATGAACGGCGGATAGATGCTGTCCGTGCGCAGGCGCAGCAGTGCGATCACGATGCCGAACCAGACGAACGCGGCGAGCGAGAGCAGGAGGCCGTGGCCGAGGCCGAAGAGGAGCGCGGTCACGCCGACCGCGGCCGGCACGCCGATGCGCATGTGCAGAAGCGAGAGGCCGAGGCCCCGGTAGAGGAGCTCCTCCGTGATCGGCGCCGCGAAGACGACGGCGACGAAGCTGAGCGCATAGGCGCCGGCTCGGCTCCTGTCCCAGTCGGCGGGGGTGAGGTTCTGCTCGTCGCCCGCGTTCGTGAGGGCGAGCGCGAGCGCCGCGCCGATGTAGATCAGGACGAGCGAGCCGACCGCAAGCCCGATCGCCCGGCGCCACGAGTCGGGCCGTCGCAGCGCAAGCACCTCCCGGCGCGGCAGGCCGACCGTCAGCGCGAGCACGAGGGAGAAGAGGATCGCGTAGCCCGCGAGGCTCCCGATCCCGAAGCTGTACTGGTAGATGACGTCGTCGTCGGGCCGCTCTCCCTCGCTGCGGCTGAGCAGGTTGAGCGCCGCGAACGCGCCGGTGAAAAAGAGCCAGAGGGCCAGCCTCATCGGCGCATTGCAGCATGCGACGGGCTCACCTCCCTGAGGAACCGGCTGTCGGCCGTCGAACTTCGGGCGCATGGAGCTGTGGCAGCGCCTGCTCGTGATCGGGATCGTCCTCGGACTGACGCTGACGGCGGTTCGGTTGATCGACCGCCGCCTGCTCGGCCTGAACCGCTCGCCGGAGGCGCTGACGCGCTATCGGGTGCTGCGCCGGACGGTCGCCGCCTCGATCGTCACCGTCGGCCTCCTCTCGGCGCTGCTCGTGATCCCGCAGGTGCGTGCCGTCGCCGGCGGCCTGCTGGCCTCGTCCGCGGTCCTCGGTCTGATCATCGGCTTCGCCTCACAGCGGACGCTCGGCAACTTCGTCGCCGGCCTGATGATCGCGATGACCCAGCCGCTCCGGCTCGGCGACTGGGTCGAGATCGGCGGCAGCGCCGGTGCGGTCGAGGAGATCGGGCTCATGTACACGTTCATCCGCACGGAGGACAATGCGCGGCTCGTGATCCCGAACGAGAAGTTGGCCTCGGATACCATCGTGAACTCCACGATTCGCAGCGCTGCGAAGTACGCCGAGGTCACCGTGCAGGTATCACCCACCGCCGACCTCCGTCAGCTTGTCGAGAGCCTCCGCGCGGAGGTTCCCGGTGAGCGCGACGAGGTCTTCATCTCCTCGCTCGAAGGGTCACCGACCCTGACGCTGCGCGCGTGGGCCGAGAACGAAGCCGCGGCCGAGCGGCTCGAGCAGGACCTGCGGCTGCGTACCCACTCGCGGCTGCGCGAGCTGGGGATCTTCGCGTGACGCCGCCGCGCGGCAGCCGCGGGCTCGACGACGAGATCTACGCTCGGCGCCGCCGCAAGCGCAAGCGCGAGGCGCGCAAGGGCACCCGGCGCCGCGCGGTCGTACTCGCCCTCGCCGCCGTCCTCGCCCTGCTGTTCGTGGTCGCCGGGGCTGCGGTGACGAGCGTCGCCACGTTCGGCTCCTCGTGCGACCTCAACTCGCTGCAGCAGGTCGAAATCGGCTCGAACACCTTCATCTACGCGGCGGACAACTCGCGGCTCGGCGTGATCCCGGCCGAGCGCAATCGCCAGCCGGTGCCGTTCAAGCGAATGAGCCCCTGGATGCCCAAGTCGACGGTGGCGATCGAGGATCGCCGCTTCTACCAGCACTCCGGCGTCGACGTCGAGGGCATCGCGCGCGCGCTGTGGAAGAACGTCAGCGCAGGCCAGGTGGTCGAGGGCGGTTCGACGATCACTCAGCAGCTCGTGCGCAACCTCTACATCGGCCGCGAGCGGACCGTCGAGCGGAAGTTGAAGGAGGCGTGCCTCGCGATCAAGCTCGACAAGGCCTGGGAGAAGAACCGGATCCTCGCCACCTACATGAACCAGGTCTACTACGGCAACCTCGCCTACGGGATCGAGGCGGCGGCGCAAACCTACTTCTCCAAGCATGCGAGTGAGCTGAACCTGCCCGAGGCCGCGCTCCTGGCCGGGCTGCCGCAGGCGCCGAGTGTCTACAACCCGTTCCAGCGGGAGCAGGTCGCAAAGGCCCGCCGCGACCAGGTCCTGCAGGCGCTCCTGAACGAGGGCGACATCAACCAGAAGCAGTACGACTGGGCGATCCGGCGCGGGCTCGGCCTGAAGGCCGGCAAGCTCTACAAGGAGATCCGTGAGCCGGACTTCTTCGGCTACGTCCGCGACCAGCTGATCGCCGAGTACGGCGCCGGCACCGTCCGCTCCGGCGGGCTCAAGGTCTACACGACGATCGACCCGCGTTTCCAGCGGGCAGCCCAGAAAGCGATCCGCGACACGCTCTACGAGCCCGACGACCCGGCCGCGGGCGTGATCTCGATCAACCCGAAGAACGGCGCCATCCGGGCGATGACGGCGGTGATCCCGGGAAACAAGAAGAACCAGTTCAATCTGCTCTCACAGGCGCGGCGGCAGTCCGGCTCGACCTTCAAGACCTTCGTGCTCGCGGCCGCGGTGGAAAAGGGGATCAATCCCGAGACGACGACGTACCTCTCCGCGCCGTTCTACTACCGGCCCGACCCGAACGGCAACTGTGAGGACGGCACGTGGTGGTGCCCCGAGACCTACGACCACAGCTACACCGGTTGGACGACGCTCGAACGAGCCACGCTTCGTTCGGACAACACGGTCTACGCACAGCTGACGCTCGACGTGACGCCGGAGGCGGTCGCTGAGATGGCGCGCAAGCTCGGCGTGCGCTCGTCCCTCGACGTCGAGGGTGCCTATGTCCCCTCGATCGGGCTCGGTGCGATGGACGTCTCGCCGCTCGACATGGCCTCCGCCTACGCCACGATCGCCGCGGGCGGGATCTACTCGGAGCCGATGGCGATTCGGAAGGTGATTCTCCCGACGGGCGAGGACAAGAGCGCCGGCTGGGGCACGCCGAAGCGCAAGCGCGTGATCTCGGACGGCGTCGCCTACACGGTCACGAAGATCCTCGAGGAGAACATCCAGTACGGCACCGGCGTCGGCGCCAACTACGGCGCGCCCGCGGCCGGCAAGACCGGCACGACCGAGGAGCACTCCGACGCGTGGTTCTGCGGCTACACGCCGCGGCTCGGCACGACGGTCTGGGTCGGCTACCCGCGCGGGAAAATTCCGATGACGAGCGTGCACGGGATCAGCGTCGCGGGCGGCACCTTCCCGGCCCAGATCTGGCGCCTCTTCATGAGCTCGGCGATCGGGCAGCTCGAGCCGGCCGAGTTCCCCGAGCCGAAGGATTGGCCCGAGTGGGTCGACTTCGAGCGCGGCCAGTACGCGCGCTCGTTCGGCTATTACGACGACGGCAGCAGCGACTACACGCCGCCGGCGACCACGGAGGCGGCGGAGACGGGGGCCGCAGAGGCGCCGGGCGACTCTGTGCCGGACGCACCGCCTGCCTCCCGCCCCGCGCCCAAGCCCAAGCCGATCCCGCGTGCGTCGACGCAGCCGCCGGTCACCCCGCCTCCGCCGCCGACGGAGCTGGCGCCGGTGCCCACCGAGCCTCAGCTGCCCTGATCCGGGGCGCACTGCCCGCAGCAGCTGCGGTCGCGGTGCTGGTCGCGGGCTGCGTCGCCTGCGCATGGGCGGAGGGCGCGCCGCTCGTGCCGTCCGACGCGGGCCGTGCGGACGGGGGCTCGCTGGGAGGACTCTTCCTGGCGCTGCTCATCGGCGCCTTCGCCGCCTACGTGGTGGGGCTTCTCGCGCTTCGGCGCGCGCCGCAGGCGCTTCGGCCGGTCGTCGTCGCGGCGTGCGTGATCCAGTTGATCCCACTCGCCGGCCCGCTGCTCGTCTCCACGGACGCGTGGACGTACTGGGAATACGGCCGAATCGCGGCTGTGCACGACGCCGATCCCTATGTCGACACGCCCAACGAGTTTCCCACCGATCCGGCGTACGACAAGGCCGGCGCCGACTGGCGCGAAACGACCTCCGTCTACGGGCCGGCGTTCACGCTCGTCTCCGAGGCAGTCGCGCTCGCGGCCGGTACCTCGGCCGCGGCGGCCGCGTGGATCTTCAAGGTGCTCGCGGCGCTCGGTGTCCTCGTCTGCACGCTGCTTGCCGCCCGGCTCGCGCGCGACAAGCCGTACGCGGCTGCGCTCGTCGGCTGGAACCCGCTCTTCGCGATCCACTTCGCGGGTGGCGGCCACAACGACTCGCTGCTGGCGGGTCTGACGATGGCGGCGCTGGCGCTCGCCGCCGCGGGGCGGCGCCAGTGGGCCGGCGCTGCGTGGGCGCTCGCCATCCTGATCAAGTGGGTGCCTCTCGTCTTCTTCGCCCTGCGCGCGATTGCGGCACGCGCGACAGGACGACGCGTCGGCCACCTCGGCTTCGCCCTGACGGCCGGCGCGATCATCGTGCTCGCCACGTGGCGGTACGGGCCTGACTGGCTTCGCTCGTTCGGACCGCTCGCCCGGAACGCCGAGGAGCAGTCGGGCTATGCGCTCCCGCACCGGCTCGAGCAGCTCGGCGTGCCGCACGGGCTCACGCTCGTGCTCGCGGTCACCGTCCTCGGGGGCGGGCTGCTCTGGCTCGCCCGGGAGGCTCGGCGCGGGAACGTTTGCCTGGGCATGGCCGGCTGCCTGCTGCTCGCGACGACCCCGTGGCTGACGCCGTGGTACGCGATCTGGGCCGTCCCGCTCGCTGCGGCGGAGGACGACCGGCGCGCGCAGCTGATCTCACTCGCCTTTTGCGCATACGTGCTGCCCCAGGCCATCCCCGTCTAGCGCCTGCGCAGGACGACAATGCCGTCCTCGGCGAAGACGAGCTGCCAGCGCGGGTCGCGCCGGAGCTCGGCGAGCGGCTTGCGGGCGCGCTCCGGACGGAGGCTGTCCAGGTACGTCAGCCGCCGCGTGTCGACTGCGACCCACGTCGCCTCGCGCAACACGGGGAAGCTGAAGATGCGCCGCCGCGTGGAGAGGTGCGCGCCGAGCGCGTTGGTCGCGCTCACCGCAGCATCGTTCGGGACGAGCGCGAGCGCCCGCCGCGCCGCCGCGTCCCGGGGGCCGGCCTCGATGTCGATCCGTCCGATCGGCCCCAGCGCGACCGCGCCCAGGAGTGCCGCTCCGACCGCGACGTATGCCAGCCGCTCGCCCAGCCGCTCGACTGCGTAGACGGTGGCGACGAGGAGCGGCGGAGTGATCGTCGCCGCGTAGTGCGTCTTCACCGACGTCTGCGTGAGCGTGCTCGAGAGCAGGTTCAGCGCGAGCTCCGGCACTGCCGCGACGAGCGGCAGCGGCGCGGCGAGTGGGAGGAGCCCGAGCGGCAGGAGCAGGGCCGCGAGGTAGGAGACGTCGCGGCTGTCCAGCCTGGGGTCGTCGTAGCGGCTCTCGAACGCGGAGGTTCCCGCGGTGGCGTAGTGGGGTATCACGACAAGCGCGGCGACCAGTGCAGCCAGCCCCGCGGCCCCCGCGATCGCCGTCCCTGTCCGCAGCCGGTAGCGGATGGCGTACCAGAGCCCCATACCCGCGACGGCGAGCCCGACGTGCTCCTTCGTCGCGATCGCTGCCGCGGCGCATGCGGCGAACGGCAGCAGCCGGCGCTGGTCGAGGAACCACCAGCCGAACAGGAGCAGCGGGCACGCGAGGGCGACCGGGTGGAAGTCGCTCACGGCCAGCCACTGCACGGGTGGGTAGAGCAGGTAGGCAAGGGCCAGTGCGGCCGCCGGCCGGTCCCATACGAGCCGGGCGCGGGCGAGCCAGAAAATCGGCAGCGCGCCGAGCGCGACTGCGACCGCCTGGACGACGAGCAGCAGCTCCGGGCTCGGCCAGAGCAGCCAGAGCGGCGCCAGCGCGGCCAGGATCGGGTCGAAGTGCGAGCCGAGCCGCGAGATCTGCTCGCCGTGGACCTCAGTGACCGAGAGGAGGTCGCCGTGCGCTGTCGACCAGACCGCCTGCGTCATGTTGCCGAGGTCGAAACGCCCGCTCCCGAAGGCGCGGTGACGCAGAACCGCCAGCGTGCCGAACAGGGCCGCGCACGCCGCGGTCGCGAGCCAGACGAAGCGTGCGGGCGTCATCCGCTGACGAGGCGTTCGATCAGGCGACGCCAGCGCGGGCCGAGAACCTCCTCGCTCGCCCGCGCGCGGTACGCCCTGAGACCGCCGCGGCTGAGCTGCGCGGCGAGCCCCGCATCTGCCGCGAGCCGCCGCACGGCCCTTGCGAGCGCGTCGGCATCCCCCGCGGGGACGAGCAGCGCGCTCTCGCGGTTCGTGAGCAGCTCGCGAGCGGCAGGCGTGTCGGCGGTGACGAGCGGCGTCCCGCAGGCGAGCGCTTGGAAGGCCTTGTTCGGGATCACCCGGCCCGCCTTCGCGGAGGTGCCGAACACGCCGAGCGCGCAGCCCGCGCGCTGGTACTCGTCCGGCAGGTGCTCGTACTCGACCCATCGCATCCACTCCACATTGGGCGGTCGGTCCGCCAGGAGGGTGTCGAGCTGCCCGCTGCCGACGACGCGGAAGGGAATCTCCGGCGCGAGACGGGCGGCTGCGAGGATCGTCTCGAGGCCGTGCAGCGGGATCAGCTTGCCGACGAAGAGCACGTGGAACTCCTGCGACGGTTGCCAGCCGGGCCGGAAAAGCCGGTCCTCGGCGCCGACGAAGCAGACCGCGAGGCGCCCGGCGGCGAGTTCGGCGAGCGCGGCGAGATGACGCGCGTTCTCGGCCGTGTCCGCCACGACGAGGTCGGCGCGGCGCAGCGCGAGGCGGTCGACCTGACGCAGCACGCCTGCGGCGGGCGAGCCCGCCGCAAAGCGTTCCCGGTCCTCGACCAGCGTCTCGTGGAGAGAGACGAGCGGGTTGAAGATCACGGGGCGGCCGCGCGCGATCCGCCGCGCAGCGGGTACGTCGAAGTGCCCGGGATAGCCGACGACGAGCGCGTCGAAGCGCTCGCGCCGGCTACCCAAGAGGAGCCGGGTCTCGGCAATCCCGACCCCGAGCGCAGCTCCGAGCCCGAGCGACCACTTGTGCCGCCGATGCTCCCACACGCTCGCGTGCCGCTCGATCACCTCGACGCCTGCTCCGCGCAGGCACGAGATCACCTGCGCGTTCCGGGGATAGTCGCGCTCGTAGGTGCCGAAGTAGAGGACCCGCAGGCTCAGCGCAGGATCTCGTCAACGTGCTGATCCACGGTCCTGCCGCCCGATCGCTCCTCGTGGTGGCTGGCGACCAGCTCGCTGACGAGGCCGAGGGAGACGAGCTGCACGCCGACGACCACGAGGAGCACCCCGAGCGTGAGCAAAGGGCGGTGCCCGATCGCCTCACCGGTCAGCTTCAGGATGGTGAGGTAGGCGAGGACGGCGGTTCCGGCAGCGCCCAGCAGCAGGCCGACGCCGCCGAAGAGGTGCAGCGGCCGGTGCCGGTACCGGCCCATGAACGTGACGGTCAACAGGTCGAGGAAGCCGCGGACGTAGCGCTCTACCCCGTAGCGCGAGCGGCCATGCTCTCGCGGGCGGTGGTTGACCGGCAGCTCGGCCACGCGGAAGCCGCGATAGTGCGCCAGCACGGGGATGAACCGGTGCAGCTCGCCGTAGATGCGGAGCCCGCGAAGGACCTCGGCGCGATAGGCCTTCAGGCCGCAGTTCAGGTCGTGCAGCCGCAAGCCGGAGAGCCGGCCGGTCACGCGGTTGAAGATGCGCGACGGGATGCGCCGGGAGAGCGGGTCGCGACGCTTCGCCTTCCAGCCGGAGACGAGGTCGAAGCCCTCCTCGAGCTTCGCCAGCAGCCGCGGGATCTCGGCGGGATCGTCCTGAAGGTCGCCGTCGATCGTGACGAGGATGTCGCCCTGCGCCTCCTCGAAGCCCGCCTGCAGCGCGGCGGCCTTGCCGAAGTTGCGGCGCAGCCTGACCACGCGCACCTCGTCGTGGCCGGCATGCAGGCGCGTGAGCGCCCCGAACGTCGCGTCGGTCGAGCCGTCGTCGACGAACACCACCTCCCAAGGCCGTCCGAGCGGGTCGAGCGCGGCGGCCAGCTCCTCGAAAAGCAGCGCAACGCTCCGCTCCTCGTCGTGCACGGGGACGATCACCGAGATCACCGCGTTAGCGTATGCGCCCCGATGTCCGATTTGCTGTCGATCGAGGAGGCGCTGCAGCGAGTGCTCGCGCGCGTCCGGCCCCTCGCTGCCGAGCGGGTGCCGACGACCGCAGCCTCGGGGCGCGTGCTGGCCGACGACGTCATTGCACGCGTCGACCTGCCGCCGTTCCCGAGCTCGGCGATGGACGGCTACGCGCTGCGCGCGGAGGATACGCCGGGCCGTCTGCCGGTCGTGTTCCGCATCGCCGCCGGCCTCCCGGCCGAGCGACCGCTCGCGGCGGGCGAGGCGATGGCGATCTCGACCGGCGGCGCCGTGCCCGACGGCGCCGATGCCGTCGTCCAGATCGAGCGTGTTGTCGAAAGCGACAACAGCTTGAAGGTGCCGGAGCAGGTCGAGCGGGGTACGAACGTGCGGCCGGTCGGTGGCGACGTGCGGGCAGGCGACGTCGTCCTCCCCCGTGGGTCCATGCTGGGCGCGGCGCAGATCGGAGCACTCGCCGCCATCGGGGCGCCGGAGGTGTCGGTCGCACGGCGACCGCGCGTGGCCGTCCTCAGCACGGGGACGGAGCTGCGTGCGCCGGGCGAGAGCCTCGGCCCGGGTCAGATCTACGAGTCGAACGGCCCGATGCTGGCCGCCGCGCTCGAAGTGTCGGGGGCGCTCGTCGAGCGGATCGGCCCCGTGCCGGACGACGAAGGGGAACACCGCCGCGCGTTCGAGCGCGCCCTCGACGCCGACGTGCTCGTCAGCTCCGGAGGCGTCTCCGTCGGACCGCACGACCTGATCCGGCGGATCCTCGTCGAGCTCGGCGTCGAGGAGCACTTCTGGGGCGTGGCCGTCCGCCCGGGCAAGCCGCTCGCGTTCGGCTCCCGCGGCGACACGCTCGTCTTCGGGCTGCCCGGCAATCCGGTCTCCTCGCTCGTCTCGCTCGAGCTCTTCGTCCGTCCGGCGCTGCTCGCGCTCCAGGGCATGGCCGATCCGGGGCCGCTTTACGAGGCAGCCGTACTCGCGTCTCCACTCCGACGCAATCCCGCCCGTGCTCACCTGGCCCGCGCCCGCGCGGTCACGAGTTCCAGCGGGACGACGCTCGAGCCGCTGAGCGGTCAGGAGTCGCACATGATCGCCCGCGCCGCGGGTGCGAACGCGCTCGTGCTCGTGCCGGCCGGCGAGGGCGAGCTCGCGGCGGGCGAGGCCGCGCGTTTCCTTCGGCTCTAGCTCTCGCCGCCGAGCGCGTGGAACGACGTCGCTCGGCCGCTGCCGCGCGGGGTGACACGGAGGGGCTTCGCGTACACGAGGTAGCGATGGCTCGCGAAGAAGCGGGGATGGCACGCCTGAAGCACGAGCTGCTCGCGTCCCTTCGACTTCAGCACCGATGTCTGCGACGCGCCCACGATCCGGCTGCCCGTGACGGCGTAGTCGAAGGTCGCGTACGGGAGCTCGAGCGAGATCCCGTCCCCCGTGTGCAGATGATCGATCCGCGAGAACGGCGCGCCGTACGTCGTTCGGTGGCCGGCGATGTAGACGAGCTCCCCCTCGCCGGGCATGGCCGAGCCCTCGTAGCGGCCCGCGCCGCGCTTGAGCGAATCGTCGTCAGTGCCCTCGACGACGATCTTGTTCAGCCGCAGTGCAGGAATGCGGATGCGGGCGACGGCGTCGCCGCGCCCGGCGTCGTGTCGCCACTGTGCCGCCGCCCGTGGAAGCGAGTCGCGCAGCGTGCCTCCGGGCGCCGCGACGAGGCCGGCGCTCCTTTCGTCGACCCGCCGGTCGAAGTCACGGCTGAGCTCGCGCTGCTCGAGCCCGTTCAGCGCTGCCGTGAACGGGTCCTGCCACTGCCAGACCGTGAGCGCCCACGCGAGGAAGCCGACGCCGCCGACGACCATCAGCGTGCCGGCGATCCGCGCGAGCCGTCTCATCAGCTTTCCAACGCGTCTCGCTCGTCCCCGGTTTCGCCCCCGACGAGCCTGAGCGCCTGCCGTGGCCGTCGTTGCAACGGCGAGACGGGCGCGTAGCGGCCGACGGCGAGCGCCGTCAGCTGCGCGGCGACGGCAAGCCACGCACACGCGAGTGCGACGACGATCCACGGCACGTATCCGACCGAGACGAGCGAGAGCAGGTACCACGGCGTCTGCAGGCCGAGGTCGAGCCGCGTCGAGAACGAGAGCAGCAGGATGAGCGGGCCGGCGAAGCCGAGGACGAGGAGGGCGGCGCGCGCGAGCGGCGGCGATGCCTGCGCCTGCGGCAGCCACAGCCAGGCATAGAGGGACGGCAGCAAGTACACCAGCGAGAACGGGTTCGTCGCGACCACGAGCAGAGCAATCAGCCCGAGCGCGAGGAGCGCGACCGTGTGCCCTGCGAGAACCTCGGCCGAGCGGATCGGTCGTCGGGGGATCAGCCGTTCCCGCGAGACGAACCACACGACGAGGAGGACCGTCGCGAGGACGCCGAGGACGATGCCGGACGCCTTGTAGAGCTGGGGGTCTGGCGGCAAGGGCCTCGCTTCACCCTTCGGAAACGCTCCGAGGAAGGCGGCGACGAAGGCGAGCGCCCCGGCGAAGCCCCAGAACACGAGCCGCACGCGCAGGCTCCGGGCGGCCGGAGCGAGCGGGATGCGGCGCCGGCGGCAGTGCGCGAACAGGTCGATCGCCCCGATCAGGAACGGCAGCAGCGCGGTCAACAGCACGAGCTCGAGCGCCCAGCCGCGCACGATGCGCGTCCCGAAGTCGATGTAGCTCGTCGTCCCCTGCGCGAGCTCGAGGCCTGCATCGAGCGAGCCGATCAAATCCTGCGAGGCGCGGCCGAGCTCGGCCAGCCGCTGCACGTCGAAGGCGGCGTCCTCGAGACCTTCCGAGGCCCGGTCGGGCAGGGTCGTCAGCGTCAGCGCCGGAATCCCTCGCGCGACGAACGGGCCCTGCTCTCCGAGGGTGAAGGGAAAACCCAGGTCGAGCAGCTGCCGTAGCGCCGGCTGGCGCAGCGGCTCGGATCCCGTCTGCTCGAGCACGCGCAGCGATGCGGTGCGCACGAGCCCGGCCGAGGGCGAGCGGGCGGTGTCACCGGCGATCAGGAGACGCGGCCGGCCAGGGCCCGCGATCGCATCGAGGCTGATCACCGCGAGCGCGTTCTCCCGGTAGGGGGAGCTCTCCGCGAACTGGGCGGCGCCGAGCGCGCCGAAAGCGCCTCCGTCTGTGGAGACGAAGACGAGCGTGTGGGTGGGCCGCGTTTGCATCGTCGTCGTGCCGCCCACGGAGGCGTAGGCGCGGGCGAGTTCGATCAGCGCCGCGGTGCCGGAGGCGTTGTCGTTCGCGCCGCTCCCTTCGCCCGTGTTGTCGCGGTGCGCCGTGATCACGATCGTGCGGGGCGAGGCGCCCTGGACCACCCGGATCAGGTTCTGCAGCTCGACCGTGCCGCGATCCGGGATGTGGGCTCGGAAGCGCTCCACCCGTGGTCTCGGCCCGTAGAGCGAGAACTGCTCCGAGACCCAGTCGGCGGCGCCGAGACCGCCGGAGGAGCCCGGCGAACGATCCGGATAGCGCTGCGCGAGCTCGCGCGCGAGCTGGTCGGCGATCCCGGCGTCGAACGTGGACGGCAGCGTCGGCGCCGGCAGCGGCTGCGGGCGGGCCACGCTGAACGCGGTCAGGAGCAGGGGAAGCGCGACGAGCAGCCACGTCCCGCGGACCAGCCGGGCGTTGACTGGGCGCTCGATCGAGCCGCGGCGGGGGCGCCCACGAGGCGCGAGCGCTCGTCTGGGCGGCGTCATTGCACCGGCCAGTGTAGGGAAGAGCGCGGCCGCCTTTAGCATTTCCGTATGGCCGCTGCGTCGACCATCCTCCTCGTCGACGACGAGGACGCCGTTCAGAAGCTGCTGAGCTACCCGCTCGAGCGCGACGGCTTCCGGGTCGTGCACGCCCGGGACGGTGAGGAAGCCCTCGCGCGCTTCGCCGAGGAGGACGTCGATCTCGTCGTCCTCGACCTGATGCTGCCCAGGCTCGACGGGTTGGAGGTGTGCAAGCGACTGCGTGCCGAGAGCACCGTGCCGATCATCATGCTCACTGCCCGCGACGACGAGCTCGACAAGGTGCTCGGGCTCGAGCTCGGTGCGGACGACTACATCACCAAGCCCTTCTCCATCCGCGAGTTCCGCAGCCGCGTGCGGGCGCTGCTCCGGCGCGCGGCCGCCCCGCGGCCGGGGGAGCGGCGCGACGACGAGGTGATCGAGGCGGGCGAGTTGACGATTGACGTGCCCCGCCGCACGGTCGAGGTCCGTGGCGCGGAGGTGCAGCTGACCTTCGTCGAGTTCGAGCTCCTCCGCGTGCTCGCGGCCGCGCCCGGCCGGGTCTTCTCGCGTCGGCAGCTACTGGAACGCCTCCGCGGCGGAGCCGACTACCGGGAGCCGCGCACGATCGACGTCCACGTGCGCCACCTCCGCGAGAAGATCGAGGCCGACCCGCACGAGCCGAGGCTGATCCTGACCGTACGCGGCGTCGGCTACCGCTTCCGCGAGCGGTGAGCCGCGTGCGCCGACCACTGTTCAGCGGGATCCGGCTCCGGCTCGCACTGGCGCTGCTCATCGTCGTCGCCGGCTCGCTCGGCGTCGTCTACCTGATCGTCGTCCCTTCGCTCGAATCCGAGCTGATCAGCAACAAGCTCAGCCAGCTGGAGGAGGACGCGCAGACGGTCGGCCGCAATTACGCGAGCCAGATCGGAAGCGAGCAGGAGTTCGCCGAGGGGGCGGCCGCGCTGTTCCAGGCGCGCGTCGTCGTCTACTCGATCCTCCAGAACCAGCCTTTCATCTTCGGCGACTCGAACACGACCACGTCACTCGACGTCGCTCGCGACCCGCTCGCGCTGCGGGCGACGCGGTCGCGGCAGCTGGAGCGCGGCACGGTCGAGCGCGGCAACCGCCGGTTTGCCGAGGTGGCGGTGCCGCTGGAGAACGACGGCGTGGTGATCCTGCTCAGCGACTCGCTCAACGACCCGATCTCGAGCCTGAACCTGATCGAGCGGCGTCTGCTCTTCGCAGGCCTGCTCGCGCTGATCTTTGCAGTGGTCGTGGGCTATGCCGCCGCCTCGCTGCACGCGCGGCGGATCCGGCGGCTGGAACGGGCGGCGGAGCGGATCGCGGGCGGCCGGTTCGACGAGCCCGTGGTGGACAAGGGCAACGACGAGCTCGGTGACCTCGCGAAGGCCTTCGAGCGCATGCGCGTGCGCCTGGAGAAGCTCGACCGGGCCCGGAGCGAGTTCATCGCGAACGCGTCGCACGAGCTGCGGACGCCGCTTTTCTCGCTCGGCGGCTTCCTCGAGCTGATGGCCGACGAGGAGCTCGACGAGGCGACGCGGCAGGAGTTCCTCGAGACCATGCGGGAGCAGATCGACCGCCTAGCCAAGCTCGCAACCGACCTGCTCGATCTCTCCCGCCTCGACGCGGGCCAGATGCGGGTCGAGCACGAGCCGGTCGACTTCGGCGACGTGGCGCGTGTCGTGGCCGAGGAGTTCAGCGCGCTGGCGGAGCGACAGCAGCGCACCCTGGAGACCGTCGTGGAGGGTCGACCGGTCGCCCGCGCCGACGAGCTGCGGGTGCTTCAGGTCGTGCGGGCACTGCTGGACAATGCGCTCACGCACACGCCGGCCGGGACCCACGTGACCCTGCGCGCCTGGGCAGATCGGGAGCACGCGTACCTGGAGGTCGAGGACGACGGCCCCGGCATCGCGCCCGAGCACACGCCGCATGTCTTCGACCGCTTCTATCGCGCCGGGGGCTCGGTCGCCTCCGGCAGCGGGCTCGGGCTCGCGATCACGCGCGAGCTGGTCGAGATGATGGGCGGGGGGGTCCTGCTCGAGTCGCGGCCGGGGCGAACCGCCGTCCGCGTCGTGCTCGGAGCGGCCCCGACGTCGCTCCCGGCTCCCGAGCCGGTCTCCTCCGTTTCCACGTGAAAACGCCGGGACCGCCGCTACAGTGAGCCGGTGCGTGCCGGCGCCCTCGCAGCCGTCTCGATCGTCGCCGCCTGCCTCGGCGCCGCAGCCGTGCTGCTCGTCGGCTCGGCTGCTGGATGGATCGGCGGCGAGACGGGCGTGCGCACGGTCGTCGTCCCGACTGCGCCCGCCGAGTCCGGACGCTCCGCCCCGACCGCGGCGCCCCTGATCGGAAACGGGTTCGACCCCGCGCGGATCTACGCAAGCCGGTCTGAGGGGGTGGTCACGATCTACTCCTATTTCCCGAGCGGGCAACGCGCCCAGGGGTCGGGCTTCGTGGTCTCGGAAACGGGCCACATCCTCACCAACTCGCACGTCGTCAGCACCTCCGGCGGCAGCAGCTCGGCCGTGCAGGGGGCGGAACAGGTCTACGTCGTCTTCCACGACGGCGACCGCGTTCCGGCCTCGATCGTCGGGTGGGACCTCTTCAACGACACCGGGCTCGTCAAGGTGGACCCCGAGGATCACGCCGTCGCCCCGGTACCGCTCGGCGACTCGAGCAGCGTCGTCGTCGGTGAGCCCGTGGCCGCGATCGGGAGCCCGTTCGGCCAGGAGAGCTCGCTGGCGGTTGGCGTCGTCTCTGCGACACGACGGTCGATCGAGTCGCTCACCTCCGCCTACGACGTCTCCGATGCGATCCAGATCGACGCGCCGATCAACCACGGCAACTCGGGTGGCCCGCTGCTCGACGCCCGCGGGCGCGTGATCGGGATCAACGCCCAGATCCGCTCCGACTCCGGGAACGCCGAGGGCGTCGGTTTCGCAATTCCGATCAATTCGGCGCGTCGGTCGATGGAGCAGCTGATCTCGAAGGGCCGCGTCGCCTACGCCTACGTCGGCGTGACGACGCAGGACGTGACGCCGGCGCTCGCCCGTCGCTATGACCTCGGTGCTCCGCGCGGTGCCTTGATCCAGAGCGTCGTGGCGGACGGGCCTGCGGCGCGCGCGGGTCTGCGCGGCTCGACGGACGAGAAGGTCTTCAACGGCATCCCGATCGCGCTCGGCGGCGATCTGATCGTGGGCTTCGCCGGCCGGAAGGTCGAGCGGGCCGCCGACATCGCCCGGATCGTCACCGATAGCCTGCTCCCGGGGCAGACCGTCTCGGTGACCGTCGTCCGCCGCGGCACGGGCGAGAAACGAACCCTCCGCGTGCGCCTGATCGAGCGGCCGGTGAACCCGACGCGTTGACCGCGGTTTAGATCGGCGCGGTAACGGGAACGGCCCCGGTAGAACTTGAGAGGGTCCGAAAGCTTTCGGTAGAAAAGAAGGGGTCGGCGACGAGGATGAGCGACGCGACGATCACCGCAGACCAGCTCGGGCTCGGGCGGGTCGTGCGCCTGACGATCCCCGCCAAGGCCGAGTACATCAGCCTGTCGCGGCTCGCGCTCGCCGGCCTCTCGCGCGTGCGCGCGTTCTCGGACGAGACGCTTGCCGACCTCAAGCTCGCGCTCACGGAAGCATGCTCGAACTCCGTTCGGCACGCGTACGAGAACGGCGAGGGCCACGTCGACATCAGCTTCGAGCTCCTCGAGGACCGCTTGATCGTCGAGGTCGCCGACGACGGCACCGGGTTCGAGCCGGGTGAGATCGCCGGGAACGGCGGCGACGAGGAGCTGAGCGAGGGGGGCCTGGGGATCGCGATCATCCGCTCGATCGCGGACGAGGTCGAGATCGGCGGCGGGCGGGACGGCCGCGGCTCGCGCCTGCGCTTCGTCAAGCTGCTCTAGGCTGCCCTCCCGATGAGCGACCGGCGGAGGCTGATCGTCGTCGCGAACCGCGCCCCGAGCTCGTATGCGCTCGAGGACGGGCGCCGGGTGGCGCGGCGCGGTGCGGGCGGGCTCGTCACGTCGCTCGGGCCGCTCGTCTCCCGTCACGACGTGACGTGGATCGCGAGCGCGATCTCGGCCGAGGACCGGGCCGTGGCCGCCGAGGGTGCGGTGGACGAGACGGCGCGCGACGGCTCCCGCTACCGCCTGCACCTGATCGCCCATCCGCCCGAGACGTACGACCTCTATTACAACGTGATCGCGAACCCCGTGCTCTGGTTCGTGCAGCACGGGCTCTGGGACCGGAAGCACGTCCCCGCCGGGGACCTCACGCGCGCGTGGCAGGAGGGTTACGTGCCGGTCAACGAGGCCTTCGCGGCCGCAGTCGTCGAGGAGCTCGAGCGGGAGCCGGCGGCCGTGTTCTTCCACGACTACCACCTCTACCTTGCGCCGGCGCTCGTCCGCAGCCGCCGCCCCGAGGCCCCGCTCGCCCACTTCACGCACATTCCCTGGGTGGAACCTGACCGCTGGTCGGTGCTGCCCGAGCCCTTCGTCCGTTCGATCCACGAGGGGCTGCTCGCGAACGACGTCACCGGCTTCCATACCGAGCGCTGGCGAGCCGCCTTTCTCGCATCTGCACGCTCGCTCGGGCTTGAGCCGGACGAGGAGCGCGTCACCGCTCATCCGATCTCGATCGATCCTGACGAGTTCGCCGAGATCGCCCGCAGCGAGGACGTGTGCGAGCGCGAGCGCGAGCTCGAGGCCAGGCGGCCCGAGCGGCTGATCCTCCGCGTCGACCGCACCGACCCTTCGAAGAACGTGCCGCGCGGCCTCGAGGCCTTCCGCCTGCTGCTCGAGCGCCGGCCGGACCTCCGCGGCAAGGTCGGGATGCTGGCGCTGCTCGACCCGTCGCGCCAGTCGATCCCGGAGTACGTCGAGGAGCGGCGTCGGATCGAAGCGGCTGCGGCTGAGCTCGAGGCGGGCTTCCCGGGCGCGCTGATGCTGCAGATCGCAGACGACTTCCCCGCTTCCGTCGCAGCCTACAAGCAGTTCGACGTCCTGCTCGTGAACGCGGTCATGGATGGGCTGAACCTCGTCGCGAAGGAGGCATCGGTCGTCAATGAACGGGAAGGTCTTGTTGTCCTGTCTGTCAACGCAGGTGCGTATGAGGAACTGCGGGACTGGGTCGTGCCGGTCGAGCCGCTCGACGTGGAGGCGACAGTGGACGCGCTCGAGGCCGCGCTTGCCCTGGGGAAGGAGGAGCGACGCGAGCGGCAGGAGGCGATCCGCGAGCACGTGCGGGCACACGATCTGAAGCGTTGGATCGCGGCGCAACTGGCCGACCTCGATCGCGCGAGTAGCATTCGCCGACCATGAGCGACCTCTCTCACGTCGACGACGCTGGCGCGATTCGCATGGTCGACGTGGGGAGCAAGCCGCCCTCGCGGCGGCGCGCGGTCGCGCGGGCATCCGTGCGGATGGCGCCCGAGACCGCGAAGCGGCTCGGCCAGCTGCCCAAGGGCGACGCGCTCGCGACGGCGCAGCTGGCGGGGATCATGGCGGCGAAGCGGACGAGCGACCTGATCCCGCTCTGCCACCCGCTCGCCCTGTCGGTCGTCGATGTCTCGCTCGAGGTCGTGCGCGACGGCGTCCAGATCACGGCCGCGGCGGAGACGACGGCGCAAACCGGCGTCGAGATGGAGGCGCTGACGGCCGCCTCCGTGGCCGCGCTGACGGTGTACGACATGGCCAAGGCGATCGACAAGGAGATGACGATCACGGATGTGACGCTCGTCGAGAAGACGAAGGAGGCCGTATGAGGGCCGCCGTCCTGACCGTCTCGGACGGCGTCGTCGCCGGCACACGGGAGGACAGGAGCGGCGATCTTCTGGCCGAGCTCCTCGCCGGCGACGGCTACGAGGTTGATCGACGCCTCGTCTCCGACGAGGTCGGCGAGATCGCGACCGCGATCGCGGAGCTCGCGCAGGGGGTCGCGCTCGTGCTCACGACCGGCGGCACCGGGGTCGCCCCGCGCGACGTCACGCCCGAGGCCACCCGCACCATCCTCGACCGGGAGGCGCCCGGCATCGCCGAGGCGATCCGCGCCGACTCGCGCGCGAGGACGCCGCACGCCCTCCTCTCGCGCGGGCTCGCCGGCATTCGCGCAGGCGCGCTCATCGTCAACCTTCCCGGCTCGCCCGGCGGCTGCCGGGACGGCTACGCGGTGCTCCGGCCGGCGTTGGAGCACGCGCTCGGGCTCCTCGCGGGCGCGGAGACGACGCACCGCCAGACATGACCACGACAGCCGTCTCGCTCCCGCGCCGCTTCGCCTCGCTCGTCAAGCTCGAGCACACGGTCTTTGCACTGCCGTTCGCGTACGTCGGGATGCTCCTGGCTCTCGGGGACGTGCCGTCGGCGGCGGACTGGCTCTGGGTCACGGTTGCCATGGTCGGCGCGCGAACACTCGCGATGGGGCTGAACCGCCTCATCGACGCGGAGGTGGACGCGTACAACCCGCGCACCGCCTTGCGCGAGCTGCCGGCGGGGATGCTCTCGCGGGCGCAGGTCGTCGGCCTGTGCACGGCCGCGCTCGCCGTCTTCCTCCTCGCGGTCTTCCAGCTCGACCCGATCGTCCACTGGCTCTGGCCGGTGCCGGTCGTGCTGTTCGTCGTCTACCCGTATTTGAAGCGGGTCACGTGGCTGTGCCATCTGTGGCTCGGCGCGGCGCTCGGCCTGGCGCCGGTCGGAGCCTGGGCCGCCGTCACCGGCGAGCTGCCGTGGCAGGCCTGGGCGCTCGGCGGCGCGGTCGCGCTCTGGGTCGCGGGGTTCGACCTCTTCTACTCGCTCTTCGATCTGGAGCACGATCGCGAGCACGGACTGCAGTCGTGGGCTGTTCGCCACGGCGAGCGCGGGGTCTTCGCGGGTGCCCGGCTCTTCCACGTCGGCACCGTCGTGCTGCTGGTGCTCGCCGGGCTGGGGCTGGACCTCGGAGTCGCCTACTGGCTCGGTGTTGCCGCCGTCGCAGCCCTACTCGGCTACGAGCACTCGCTCGTGCGCCCCGGCGACCTGCGCCGGCTGGACGCGGCATTCTTCACCGTCAACGGGGTCATCAGCATCGTCTTCCTCTGCTTCGTCTTCGTCGGCGTCGTCCTATGATCCGCGCGCGCGCCCTCGAGAAGCGCTTCGGGCAGCGCCGGGCGCTGCGGCCGCTCGACCTCGCGCTCGAGCGCGGCGGGTTCCTCGTCGTCACAGGCGCGAACGGCTCCGGCAAGACGACGCTGCTGCGCCTCGTCGCCGGATTGGCGGCACCGACCCGCGGCACGCTCTCCGTCGACGCCGATCGTGGTTCGCTCGGCTACCTCGGCCACGAGCCGCTCCTCTACCGCGACCTGACCGCGCTCGAGAACCTCGATCTCTACGGCCGGCTCTACCGCGTGCCGGAGCGGCGCGAGCGGATCGGGATGCTGCTCGAGCGCTACGGCCTCTGGGACGTCCGCGCCGACCGCGTCGCCTCCTACTCGCGCGGAATGACCCAGCGGCTGGCGCTCTGCCGGGCGCTCCTGCACGAGCCGGAGCTGCTCGTGCTCGACGAGCCGTTCACGGCGCTCGACGCCGACGGCGCCGCGCTGCTCGACCGCCAGCTGGCCGAGCTCGCCGGCTCGGCAACCGTGCTCGTGACGACGCACGAGCCTCTCCGAGTCGAGCCGCTGGCGACCGCGAGACTGGCGCTCGCATGACCACCTATCTCGCCGACGTGGCCGCGCTGGCGCGGAAGGATCTGCGCCTCGAACTGCGCGCGCGGGACACGCTGCCGGCGATGCTGCTCTTCGTCCTCTCGACCCTCGTGGTCTTTCACTTCGCGCTTCCGACCGGCGCCGACGAGGTCGCGGCGCACGGACTGCTCTGGGTGGCGCTCGTCTTCACAGCGCTGCTCGGGCTCGCGCGGGCATGGGCGCCCGAGCGCGACGGCGGTGCGCTCGAGGGGCTTGTCCTGGCGCCGTCGGACCGGAGCGCGATCTGGCTCGGGAAGTCGGCTGCGGTCTTCGTCTTCCTGGGGCTGATCGAGCTCGTTGCCCTGCCGGCGTTCGCGCTCTTCTTCTCGCCGCTGCAGAGGGAGGCGCTTCTGGGCGTCTTCCTCGCGAACGTCGGCATCTGCGCGGTGGGGACGCTGCTGGCGGCGATGGCCGCCGTGAGCAGGACGCGGGAGCTGATCCTGCCCCTCCTCTTCCTGCCGCTCGCGATCCCGCTCGTGGTCGGCGGGGTCGGCTCCAGCGTCTCGACCGACCCCGGCCGCTACCTTCTCTTCCTCGGGCTGTACGACGCCGTCTTCGCGATACTGTGCTGGGCGTCCTTTGAGTACGTCGTCTCCGAATAGCAGGATCTCTCTCGTCTCGGTGCCGGCGCTCGCGGCGCTCTCCGCGGCGCTCGTCGGGCTCGCGATCGTGCTTGCGTTCTGGGTCGCTCCCGAGGACGCCGACCAAGGAATCTCGCAAAGGATCTTCTACTTCCACGTCCCGATCGCGCTGACGGCGTACGCGTGCTTCGGCTGGGGCGCCTGGAAGGCGCTGCGCTACCTCTGGACGCGCGAGGAGCGGCACGATCTCGAGAGCTACGTCGCCATCCACCAGGGCACGATCTTCGGCGCGCTCACACTCGCGACCGGGTCGATCTGGGCGAAGGCGTCGTGGGGGCACTGGTGGGTCTGGGACTCGAACCAGCTCGTCCTCTTCCTCGTCCTCTTCCTCTTCTACTCGGCGTACTTCATGCTTCGCTTCTCGATCGAGGACGGGCCGCGGCGCGCGAACATGTCGGCGGTCTACGCGCTCTTCGGGGTGGCGCTGATCCCCGTGAGCTTTCTCGCGATTCGGCTCGCCGAGGACTTCATCCACCCGACGACCTTCACGCGCGATGGGCCGCAGATGACGGGGTCGATGTTCCTCGCCTTCTGCGTCAGCTGGCTCGCGATCACTCTGGTCGCCTACACGCTCTACAGGGTCGAGCTGCTCGGCAAGCGGCTGGACGGCAACCTCCGCGAGCTCCGCGAGGCGCTCTCCTCATGAGCCAGAGCGACTACGTCGTGGCGGCCTACGGAGTCGTGTTCGTGACCCTCCTCCTCTACGTCGCGATCATCGCGGCGAAGCTGTCGCGGCTCGAGCGGGAGACGGCCGAGCTCGCCGAGCTGGCGCAGCGGCGCCGGTCGGATGGCTGAGTTCCTCGTCGTCCCGGCGCTGCTCGCCTATGGAGAGGCCGCTGTCGCCTACGCGGGCGAGCTGCGGGGACCTGGGCTCGCCGGTCGGCTGGCGACGTGGGGCGTGCGGGTCGGCTGGCTCGCCCAGACGGCGCTGCTCATAGGCCAGATGGTCTCCGCGGATGGGTTTCCGTGGGGCACGTGGGCCGGCGCGCTCAATCTCTTCGTCTGGCTCGTCGTCGGCGCGTACCTGATCTGGGGCTGCACGCCCAAGTATCGGCTGCTGGGACTGACCGTGATGCCCTTTGCCGCCGTGCTGCTTGCGCTCGCGTGGGCCGGCGGCGGCACGACACTCGACGAGGGCGACCGTTCCGGCGTCGTGCTCGCCGTCCACGCCGTGCTGATGCTGGCCGGCTTCGCCGGATTGACGCTCGCCGCTGGAATGGCTGCGCTCTACCTCTGGCAGGAGCGGCGGCTGAAGCGGCACGAGCGCCGCGTGCTCCGCGTCCGGATGCCGCCGCTCGACGCACTCGACCGGCTCGCGGCCCGGACGGTGCTCGGCTCCCTCGTCCTGCTCGGGATCGGTATCGGCGTCGGCGCCTCCAGCTTCGAGCGCGGCGACTTCGACGCCGCGATGGCGGTGACGCTGCTGATCCTCGCGCTCTACGCCGGGCTGCTCGTGCTCCGACACGAAGGAGTCCGCGGGCGCCGCGCAGCGCTGCTCAACCTCGCCGGCTTGGCGCTCGTCGCAGTCGTCCTCCCCCTGACCCACTTCGCCGGATGAAGCTGACGCTGACAGGTGTATCGCACCACCGCGCGCCGATCGAGCTGCGCGAGCGCGTCGCGCTCGACCTCGATGCCTGCGCTGCCCTTGCGGAGCGGCTCGACGGTGAGGCGGTCGTGCTCTCGACCTGCAACCGCACCGAGCTCTACCTCGTCCGGGAGGATCATGCGGAGGAGCTCAGCGTCAGCACGCTGACGGAGCTCGCGGGCGACCGCGGGCAGGAGCTCGGTGCCGCGCTCTACCGGCTCCGCGACGAGGCGGCGGCGCTCCACCTGTTCCGCGTCGCGGCCGGCCTCGACTCGCTCGTGCCCGGAGAGGGCGAGATCCTCGGCCAGGTTCGTTCGGCGTTCGAGGCCGGGTCGACGGGGCCGTTCCTCGACCGGCTCTTCCGGCAGGCGCTTCATGCCGGTCGCCGCGTGCGAATGGAGACCGCCATCAACGAGAGCCCGGCGTCCGTCCCGTCGGCGGCCGCCGCGCTCGCGCAGCAGGTGTTCGACGACCTCTCCGGCCGTCGCGTGCTCGTGCTCGGAGCCGGGAAGATGAGCGAGGCCACCGCTCGTAACCTCGTCTCACGCGGCGCGGACGTCGCGGTCGTGGCGAACCGCACGCCGGCCCACGGGGAGGAGCTGGCGCGACGCCTTGCTGCGCAAGCTGTCGCTCTCGACGCCGTCGGGGCGGAGCTCGAGCGCGTCGACGTCGTCGTCTCCGCGACGAGCGCGACCGGACACGTGCTCTCCCGCGAGGCGGTTGCCGCTGCGTTGCGCGCACGCAAAGGACGGCCGCTGCTGCTGGTCGACCTCGCCGTGCCGCGCGACCTGGACCCCGCGATCAACGAGCTCGACGGCTGCTTCCTCTACGACGTCGACGACCTCGAGGCGGTCGTCGCCGAGACGATCTCCGGGCGGCGGAGCGAGGCTGCGAGAGCCGAGCGGCTGGTTGCCGAGGAAGCCGATCGCTTCCGCGAATGGCAGGCCGCGCTCGACGTCGTGCCCACGATCGCGTCGCTGCGCGCGCTCGCGGAGGAGATCCGCGACAGCGAGCTCGCCCGCGCGGGCGGCCGGCTCTCGGAGCGGGAGCGGAAGCACGTCGAGTCGGTGACCTCGCAGATCCTCGCGAAGCTCCTGCACCTGCCGACGATCCGCATGAAGGAAGCGGCCGCGGCAGCCGATGGGGTGGTCTATGCTGACGTCGTGAGGCACCTGTTCGGGCTCGGGGAAGAGGAGCGGCGGCGCTGATCACGCGGTTCAAGACCGGGCGCCCGCTGCCGTTGCAGGTGCCGACCGCCTTCGTGCGGATCCGGCCGACCAGCGCGACCGGTGCACGCGGCTGCGGCGAGTCGAAGACGTTTTCGTCGGTGTTTGGGTCGCGGCGAAGCTGTGCTCATCCGCGTCGGCTCCCGCGGCAGTAGGCTCGCGCTCACCCAGGCGGAGCAGGCGGTCGGCCGTCTGCGCGGCCCTGGGATCGAGATCGCGCTGGTGCCGATCACGACCGCGGGCGACCGAGACCGGACCAAGCCGTTCGGCGAGATCGGTGCGCGCGGCGTCTTCGTCAAGGAGCTCGAGGAGGCGCTGCTGGCCGGCCGCATCGACGTCGCCGTCCACTCGGCGAAGGACATGACCTCGACGGACACCCGGGGGCTCGCGGTAGGTGCGTACCCGCCGCGCGAGGACCCCCGCGACGCGCTCTGCGGCGCCGGCGAGTTGCAGCCGGGCATGCGGATCGGGACCGCGTCAGTGCGGCGGCGCGCCCAACTGCTCGCGCTCGAGCCCACGCTCTCGATCGAGCCGCTGCGCGGGAACATCGATACGCGGCTGCGCAAGCGGCGCGAGCGCCGGCTCGACGCCGTCGTCCTCGCCGCCTGCGGGCTCGACCGCCTCGGCCTCGCAGCCGAGATCGGGCACCGGTTCGAGCCGGACGAGCTGCTCCCGGAGGCGGGGCAGGGGGCGCTCGCGCTCCAGGTGCGCACCGGCGAGGAAGGCGTGGTCGCCGCCGCGGACGACGCGGAGACACGACGTCGTGTCGAAGCGGAGCGCCGGTGCGTCGCGTTGATCGGCGGCGGCTGCCTGGCGCCGGTCGCCTCCTACCACGACGGCTCGACACTGACGGCGCTCGTCGCCGACGAGCAGGGCGCCTGGATCGAGCGGCGCAGCGGCGATGACCCCGAGGCGGTCGCGCGCGAGCTGCTCGCGCTGGTCTCGTGAGGGTGATAGTCACCCGGCCCCAGGGCCAGGAGGCGGAGCTCGTGCGCGGTCTCGTCGCCCTGCGGCACGAGGTCGTCCACTGCCCGCTGCTCGAGATCGAGCCCCTCGGGGACGAGCCGATCGACGTCTCCGGCTTCGATTGGGTGCTCGTGACGAGCGTGAACGGGGCGCGCGAGCTGCGGCGGCGCCTCCTGGGGAAGCCAAAGCGGGTAGCGGCGATCGGCCAGGCGACCGCCGACGCCTTCGGCGGCGCTGACCTCGTGCCCGCCGTCGCCACGCAGGAGGGCCTGCTCGAGGAGCTGCCGCGGCCGGCCGGTCGCGTTCTCTTCGCCGGTGGCGAGGGGGCGAGGCGGCTCCTCGTCGACGAGCTCCATGCCGAGTTCGTCCCGCTCTACCGTACGCGGGAGCTGAGGCCGGCAGCACCGCCCGAGGGCGATCTGGTCGTGCTCGCGTCCGCCTCGGCCGCGCATGCGTTCGGCCGCCTCGGGGCCGACATTCCGGCCATCAGCATCGGCCCTCAGACGACGGAAGCGGCCCGGTCGGCCGGAGTCGAGGTCGTTCGGGAGGCCCAGACGCACGACGTCGCCGGCCTGCTCGCGGCGGTTGGATGGCTCACCGGCAACGCCCGCACTCCCGAATGACGCCCCAGACCCGGCTTGGCCTGGAACGTCCCCGGACGCACGCGCGCTACCGGTCAAACCATCTAGGCTCCGCCGCGTGTTCGTCACCTTCCTGAGCGACTTCGGCCTTCAGGACGACTTCGTCGGTACCTGCCACGGCGTGATCAAGCGGATCCTGCCGTCCGCGCAGATCATCGACATCACGCACGGGATCCCGCCGCAGCAGATCCTCCAGGGGGCGCTCGTCCTCTCGAACACGATCGCGTACATGCCGGTCGGGTCGCACCTCGCGGTGGTGGACCCCGGGGTCGGCGGGAGGCGGCGGCCGCTCGCGCTCCGCGACAAGGACGGCCGCTCCTTCGTCGGGCCGGACAACGGCCTGCTGATCCCGGCGGCGGAGAAGGCAGGCATCGAGGCGGCCCACGAGCTCGCCAACCCGGAGTACGCGCTCGACTCGATCTCCCGCACCTTCCACGGCCGCGACCTTTTCGCGCCGGCGGCCGCGCATCTCGCCGCGGGTGTGGACATCGGTGAGCTCGGCCCACCGGTCGACCCGGACGCGCTCGTGCGACTCGATCTGCCCCAGCCAGAGCTGCGGCCCGACCGAATCGTCGGGACGATCCTCTACGTCGACGCCTTCGGGAACATCGCGCTGAACGTGACCAGGGAGCACGTGAACGAGGTGGGAATCGTCCCGGGCACGCAAATCGAGCTCGACCTGGGCGGCGAGCGCGTGTACGCAGTCGCGGCGCGCACCTTCGCCGACGCCCGGCCGGGCGACATCATGCTCTACGAGGACAGCTACCGGAACATGTCGGTCGCGATCAGCGGCGGCAACGCGGGCGAGATGCTGCACGCCCGCGCGGGCCAGCCGCTTCGGATCAACGTCGGCCGGCTCTAGGTTGCGGCGGCCAGCGCCGTCTGTCAGGCTCCGACCTACAAGGACGTTCGTGGAGCGGTCAATCCGTCCCGGACGTCCTTCTTCTGCACGTCAGACATGCGGCGGGCGGCGGTCGTGCCAGGGCCGGGCGGTCTCGAGTTGCGCTGAGATCCGGAAGAGGAGCGCGTCGCCGAGCGGTGGGCCGACGAGCTGCACCCCGATCGGAAGGCCGTTGTCCGTCCAGTGGAGCGGCAGCGAAACCGCCGGCTGGCCGGTGACGTTGAAGACGGCGGTGAACGGCGTGAACCGGGCCGCGCGGTCGAACTGCTCGCGGGGGTCCTCCGGCTCCGTGTCCCAGCCGACAGGAACAGGCTGCAGCGCCAGCGTCGGGGTCAGGAGGAGGTCGTAGTCGGCCCAGAACGCCACGACCCGGCGTGCGCGCAGCTGGAGCCGGCCGATCGCGCCGGCGTAGGCGGGGCTGGAGGTCGCGACAGCGCTCTCGAGGTACCACTGGTTCAACGGCGACAGCGCCGACGGATCCGCGATCGGATAGAGAGCCGGGATCGCCTGCCAGACCGGGAGGAAGTCCTCCATCAACTCCTCGCCGCCCCAATCGGGAGCGGCCTCCGTCACGTCGTGGCCGAGGGAGGTGAGCAGGTCGGCCGCGGCGCGCGCAGCGGCGAGGCATTCTGAATCGACTTCCGTCCCGATGGGGGAACTGGTCGCCAACGCGATCCGCAGGCGACCCGGGTCGGTGGCCACCTCTTCCGCGAAGGCCCGCTCGGGTGCCGGCGCCGGAAACGGGTCGCCCCACTCGTAGCCGACCACGACGTCCAGATAGGCGGCCGCGTCGGCGACGGTGCGCGCGAGCGGTCCCGTCGTGCCGAGGCCGATACCGGGCACGAACGGCGCATTCGAGACGCGCCCGCGTGAGGCCTTGAAGCCGAAGAGCCCGCAGCACGAGGCGGGGATTCGGATCGAGCCGCCGCCGTCGGAGCCCTGGGCGATCCCGACCAGCCCGGCCGCGACGGCTGCGCCCGCGCCGCCGCTCGAGCCGCCGGCGTTGCGGCCGAGATCCCACGGCGTGCGGCAGGGCCCGTTCAGCGGCGAGTCCGTGAAGGCGGTCGTGCCGAACTCCGGCGTGTTCGTCTTCCCGAGCACGACGAACCCGGCCGCGCGAGTCTTCGCGACGTGGGCGAGGTCGAAGTCGGGCACGTGCTCCGCGAACGCCCTGCAGGAGAAGGTCGTGCGGATTCCGCTCGTCGTATCGAGGTCCTTGAGCGCGATCGGCACGCCGTGAAACGGCGCCTCGGCCGGAGCATCCGCCTTCGCCCGGGCGTCAGCCAGGGCCGCCTCGGCGCAGACGGTCACGAAGGCGCCGAGCGCGGGATCGATCCGCTCGATCCGCTCGAGGTAGAGCGTCACGAGCTCGACGGCCGAAACTTCGCGCTCCCGGACGAGGCGCGCCTGCTCCGTGGCCGGGAGAAACGCGAGCTCGTCCACGACGCCCAGCCTACGTGGCGGGAGCCTCCTCCTCGTCCTCCTCCGCGTCGTGGCCGGCCGGCAGGCGCGCGCCGACGGCGATCCCGCCGAAGAGCGCCCTCCCGTCGATGGTGAGTGTGGGCGCGTCCAGACTCTCGCTGCCCGGCCGTACGTCGGCCCCGCCCGCGAACGACTGCAGATTCGATTCGAGCCGCCAGTTTGACGGAACGCGGATCGCCACGCCGCCGAAGAGCGTGTGGACGGTGAGGTGGGCCCCGGGCGCGAGGGTCGCCTCGCGCAGGTCGAGCGAGACGCCCCCGTACCACGCCAGCACCGAGCCGCCACGGAACGACGTCGCGCTGCTCTCCAGCTCGATCCCGTCGAAGACCGCGACCAGCCCGAGCTCGTCGCTCAGCTCGTCGCCGCGGCTGGGGAACGCGCGCTTGACGAAGGACGCCGCCGCCATGAAGCCCGCGACGGCGCCGACGGTTGCCAGCGCGAGTGCTCGGATCGGGCGCACCACCGTCAGGGTAATGCGCCCGAGTCCAGCCTGCTCAGATCCAGTCGAACGTGTCCTGCAGGAACGGGACGAGGAAGTAGAGCAGGAACATCGCCGACGCGACCCACATGAACGGATGGACGTCCTTCGCGCGACCTTGCGCCGTGCGAGCGAGCGTGAAGGCGAGGAAGCCCATCCCGATCCCGTCGGTGATCGAGAACGTGAAGGGCATGAACATGATCGTCAGCGCCGCGCCGATCCCGATCGCCAGATCGGTGAAGTCAATCCCGGCCAGCTTGCGCCCGTCGTGGCTCCCCTCGGCGTCCTCCTCCGCCTCGGTCAGCGCGGTCATCATCAGGAAGCCGACGAGGATCAGCGCCGGCGCGGTCGCCTGTGGCGGCACCATCCCGATGATCGGCGCGATGAACATGAACGGGAAGAAGAGCGCCCCGGCGACCACGGCCACCCACCCGGTCCTGCCGCCGACGCCGACGCCGGAGGCCGACTCGATGTACGTGGTCGCCGACGAGGTCGACGCCGCACCGCCCGCGACCGCCGCTAGCGAGTCGACGAGCAGCGGCTTGCGGATCTCGCCCATGCGACCGTGCTCGTCCAGGTAGCCCGCCTGCTTGCCGACGCCGACGAGCGTGCCCATGGTGTCGAAGAAGTCGGCGAGGAAGAGCGAGAAGGCCCAGACGACGGCGGAGATGAACGCCAGCTCGGTGAAGGCGTCGAAGTTGAAGTTCCCGAGCAGCGCGAGGTCGGGCGTCTCGTAGACGTCATTCGGCCACGCGGCCGTCCCCGGTGCAAACCCGACGCCGTTCTCGCTCGCCTCGTTGATGATCGTCGCCAGGATCGTCGTGAGGACGATCCCGATCAGCAGATCGCCGCGAACGCCGCGAGCGCGCAGCGCGATCATGACGAAGAGGCCGAAGAACGTGACCGCGATCGGCCACGTGGTCAGGCGCGCCAGGTCGACCGGCGTGCCTTCGCCGCGGACGACCACGCCGGCGTTGGTCAGGCCGATGAACGCGATGAAGAGGCCGATCCCGATCGCGATCGCTTTCTTCAGGTCGAGCGGGATCGCGTCCATGATCCGCTCGCGCATCCCGGACAGGACGAGGATCGTGACCGCGATGCCCTCGATCACGATCAGCCCCATGGCGGCCGGGAACGACAGCCCCTCGCCGGCGACGAGGCCGAACGCCACGACCGCGTTGATCCCGAGCCCGGGCGCGATCGCGTAGGCCCTGTTCGTATAGAGGCCCATCAGGATCGTCATCACCCCGGCGACGAGGCAGGTGGCGGCGAGCACCTGGTCGAACGGGAGGCCGATGTCGGAGAGGCCCTCGATCCCGGCGAAGCTCAGGATCTGCGGGTTCACGAAGATGATGTACGACATGACGATGAACGTGGTCACGCCGGCCAGCGTGTCGCGCCCGAGCGTGGTGCCGTTCTGCGAGAAGCGGAAGCGCCGCTCCAGGAAGCTGTTGCCGCCCCCGTCGTAACGAGCCGCAGTGTCTGACATGACGTCTCCTTGTCGCGATTGACGCTGCGACCGTGACTCTGAGCGGTGCGGCGGACGGAACTGGCCGATCAGGTCGAGCGGGAGGAGCGGAGTCAGACCCTGCGGGCAGCCTCGAGCAGCTCGTCCCACGTCGCCAGCTTGATCCGCGGCCGCCCGTGCGGCTCGCCGGCGCCCCGTTCGGCGGCGTCGATCGCCTCCCAGCCCCTGTAGAGGACGGCGTCCACGCCTCGCTCTGCGAGCAGCTCGTCCAACGTGCCCTCTACCCGCGGCGGCAGCTTCCCGGCCCGGGCGTCCGCGAGCAGCACCTCCACCGTCTCGGTCGCGTCCTTCTTGTTCGTACCGATGACGCCGCTCGGGCCGCGTTTGATCCAGCCTGCCACGTAGAGGCCGGGCTCCACCCGTCCGCCCTCGTTCGGGATCGTGCCGCTGCCCTCGTCGAACGGGACCCCCGTCAGCGCGACGCCGCGGTAGCCGACGCTGCGGAAGACGATGCCGCACGGGATCGTCTCGCGCTCGTCGGTGGCGACGGCGCGGCCGTCGACGAGCTCGTTGCGGACGAGCTCGATCGCCTCGACCTTCTCGTCGCCGAGGATCGCGACCGGCGAGGCGAGGAAGCGGAGCCGGATGCGGCGCGGCTTCCCAGTCGGCGCCCGCGTCGCGTAGTCGCGCAGGTGCCCCACGTTGCGCTTCACCGTCGGCGGCGCTGCCTCGAGCTCCGCGGCGCTCGACTCGTCGAGACGGAGCTGTGCCGGGTCGACGACGATGTCCGCTCCTGCGAGCTCGCCCAGCTCTCCCACCTCGACCGGCGTCCACGCCGCCTGGACGGGGCCGCGCCGGCCGACGACGAGGATCTCCTCGACCCCCGCGCCGTTGATCGCCTCGATCGCTGCGTCGGTGGTGTCCGTGGGCGCCAGCTCCTCGGGCGCCAGCGCCAGCATCCGCGCGACGTCGAGGGCGACGTTCCCGTTCCCGATCACGACCGCGCGCCCGTGCGAGAGGTCGAACTCGAGGTGCTGGAAGTCCGGGTGGCCGTTGTACCAGGCGACGAATTCCGTCGCCGCCCACGAACCCGGCAGGTCTTCGCCCGGGATACCCAGCTGGCGGTCCGTCTGCGCACCGACCGAGTAGACGACGGCGTCGTAGAGCGCGCGCAGCTCCTCGTGGGTGACGTCGCGCCCGACCTCGACGTTGCCGAAGAAGCGGAACCCGGGCTGCGCCGCCGTCCGCTCGAAGGCGCGCGATACCGCCTTGATGTTCGGATGGTCCGGCGCGACGCCGAGACGGACGAGCCCCCAGGGCGTGGGCAGCCGCTCGATCAGGTCGACCTCGACCTTCGGCTCCTTGCTGGCGAGCAGGGCCGAGGCGGAGTAGAACCCGGCCGGGCCGGAGCCCACGACGGCGACGCGAAGATTGGCAGAGGCCGTCACTCGCGCGATGCTACGGAACATGCGAGTGCTGCTCGCCGCGATGGTGCTCCTCGTCTGCGGGGCCTGCGCCGTCGGCGACGACGAGGTCGAGAGCTTCGCGCTCTACCACCTCGAGACGGCGATCGGGCCGCCTGGCACGAAGGGTGAGCTGCGTTGCGGCCCACCGCGAGCGGTCTGCCCGGGCGTGATCACGCAGCCGCCGCCCGCCGAAGTGCACTACGAGCTGCTCGCCGGACCCGACTTGGAGGACGACGGAATCGATCGGGCCGGCATGCGAGCGGCCGGCAGTACCGTCTCGATCCCGTTCACGCCCACCGGCAGCGAGGCCTTCGCGCGGCTCACACTCGAGGTCGCGCACTACGGCGCCCGCGACCAGGGCTGGCACCACGTCGCTGTGGTCGTCGGCGACGAGATCGTCGCCTTCCCTGAGGTCGATTTCGACAAGTACCCGAACGGGCTCCGGCACGTGCCGCGGATACAGATCGACGCGGGAACAGCGAAGGAGGCGCGCGAGCTTGTCGAGCGGCTGGGCGGGAGCTAGCGGGCTAGTGTGAGCAGCCGGAGCCGCAGCCGCCGGCGTCGGCCCCGGCCGACTCGGCCGCGCCCTCCTCGACGGTGAACGAGTGGCCGCAGCCGCAGGAGGCCTGGGCGTTGGGGTTGTCGATCTTGAACCCGGATTCCTCGAGGCCCGAGAGGAAGTCGATCGTCGCGCCCTTCAGATACGGCGCGCTGTAGGGGTCGATCACGATCGTGACGCCGTGCTGCTCGATCGTCGCGTCGTCGTCCACCGCGCCGGAGTCGAAGCCGAGCCCGTACTGGAAGCCGGAGCAGCCGCCGCCCTGGATCGCGACGCGCAACACCGATGTCTCGCCGTCTGAGTCCTCGGCCATCAGCTCGCGGATCTTCTCGGCCGCCGTCGGCGTCAGCGAGACAAGCGTGGTGTCGGGGCGTTCGACGATCTCCATGGCCCTGATCGTAGCAGGGGGATCGTCCGTCACCGTCCCCCGGCGGAGGGGTGGTCGGACGGCGACTTTGTGACACGTCAGCGAGGCTTGGCTCCGACGGTTTCACCTCTCTTCGTGCCGCCTCCCCAGGCTTGCTAGCGTAGGCTCGACTCGGATGCTAGGGGACTATTTTCCGCTGTTGGTCTACGCGTTCCTCGCCGCCGCGATTCCGGCCACGATGATCGCGTTCTCGTTCATCTTCGCGACCCGGCCGAAGAGCCGGTTCAACGCGCGCTACCTGCCCTTCGAATCGGGCGTCTCGGTGGGGCCGCCGAAGCAGCAGCGTTTCACGGTCAGCTTCTACATGACGGCGATGCTCTTCATCCTCTTCGACATCGAGATCGTCTTTCTCTATCCGCTCGCCATCGTGCTCGAGCGGCTGGGCTGGTTCGGGCTGACCGAGTTCCTCGTCTTCGTCGCGATCCTCGGCGTTGCGTACGTCTACATCTGGCGCAAGGGGGCGCTCGAGTGGCGCTAGATCCCAGCGTCGACCGCGCGCGCGCCTCGAAGCGCCCGCTCGCGAAGGCCGGTCTCCAGTCGGAGAGGCTGCTCTGGCCGACGAAGAAGGGCGTCTTCGAGGACGAGGTCGAGAACATGGAGGAGGCGCTCGGGCTGACGACGCTCGAGAAGGCGCTCGCCTGGTCGCAAACGAAGTCGATGTGGCCGGCCACGTTCGGCCTCGCCTGCTGCGCGATCGAGATGATGTCGATCGTCTCCTCGCGCTACGACATCGCGCGCTTCGGAATGGAGCGGTTCAGCTCCTCGCCGCGCCAGGCCGACCTGATGATCGTCTCCGGCCGAGTCGCGCACAAGATGGCGGGGCCGCTGCGCCAGATCTACGACCAGATGCTCGAGCCGAAGTGGGTGATCGCGATGGGCGCCTGCGCGAGCTCGGGCGGGATGTTCAACAACTACACGATCCTCCAGGGCGTCGACAAGATCGTCCCCGTGGACATCCACGTTCCCGGCTGCCCGCCGCGGCCGGAGGCGTTGATGGAGGGGATCGTCCGCCTGCACGAGAAGGTGACGGCGGGCGTCCCACCCGCGTACCAGATCCGCGGAGCGGCGAGCGGATGAGCTACGAGGGCGTGCCGGGGCTCGTCGAGACGCGGGAAGCGTTCGGCGAGACGACGCTCGTCGTCGACCCGGCGCGGGTCGCCGACGCGTGCCTGCACCTCCGGGACGAGCTCGGCTTCAACGTGCTCGTCGACATCACGGCGACCGACTACCTCGGCTGGGGTGACGCCGGCGTCTCCGGCTACTACGCCACCTCCGGCGGGCGCGACATCAACGACCCGATGACCCAGGGCTACGCGCGCCTGCCCGACGCGAGGCCGAAGCGGTTCAGCCTCAACTACCACCTGCTGCGCCTCGCGGACGACCACGCCCGCGTCCGCGTCCAGCTCTGGCTCGACGACGGCGAGGCGGTCGAGTCCGTCGTCCCCGTCTGGGCGACCGCCGATTGGCACGAGCGCGAGGCCTGGGACATGATGGGCATTCCCTTCGCCGGTCATCCGAATCTGCGCCGGCTGCTGATGGACGACGACTGGGAGGGGCATCCGCTCCGTAAGGACTATCCGGTTGGCGGCGAGCCGGTCCGCTTCTCGGAGGCTGAGTAGTGGCCACCGTCGAGCGCGGTTCCGCGATCTACGAAGGGTCGCGGATCCCGTCGCCGACGCCCACCGTGCTCGTGCCGGACCCGGCGCTCGAGGACGTCCTCACCGTCAACTTCGGGCCGAACCACCCGTCCATGCACGGCGTCCTGCGCCTCGTCGTCGACCTGCACGGCGAGCAGGTCGTCGGCCTCAACGCCGTGATCGGCTACCTGCACACCGGCTTCGAGAAGACGATGGAGCAGAAGACGTACTGGAAGTGCATCACCTACCCGGAGCGGATCGACTACGTCTCGTTCCAGTACAACGAGCTCGTCTTCGTGCTGGCGGTCGAGAAGCTGCTCGGCCTGCAGATCCCGCGCAAAGCGACCTGGACGCGGATGCTCTTCTCGGAGCTCGCGCGCATCCACTCGCATCTCGTCTACCTCGGCACGTCGGCCCTCGAAATCGGCGCGATCTCGATCTTCTGGTACTGCTTCCGCGAGCGCGACCTCCTCCTCGACCTCTTCGAGATGGTCGCCGGCACGCGGATGCACACGCGCTACTTCCAGGTGGGCGGCATCGCGGAGGACATCCCGCTCGGCTTCTACGAGCAGGCGCGCGCGTTCTGCCGCCGGATGCCGGAGGCGGTCGACGAGTACGAGGACCTGCTGAACCGGAACGCGATCTGGCAGCAGCGGACGAGGGGGATCGGCGCGCTCTCGGCCGCGGACGCGCTCGCGCTCGGGCAGACGGGGCCGAACCTGCGCGCCTCGGGCGTCGACTGGGACATCCGCAAGCGCGAGCCGTACCTCGCGTACGACCAGGTCGACTTCGACGTCCCCGTCTACGGCGGCGGCGACGTCTACGACCGCTACAAGGTGCGGGTCGACGAGATGCGGGAGTCGACGCGGATCGTCGCGCAGTGCATCGACCGGCTCGAGGAGATGCACGGGGAGCCCTGGATCGCGGACGACCGCAAGGTCGTGCTCCCGCCGCGCGAGGAGCTGCACACGTCGATGGAGTCGCTGATCCACCACTTCAAGATCGTCACCGAGGGGTTCCCTGTCCCCGAGGGCGAGGTCTACGTCGGCGTCGAGTCGGCCCGCGGCGAGTCGGGCTGCTACCTCGTCTCCGACGGCGGCCCCAAGCCCTGGCGGGTCAAGTTTCGCGCGCCCTCGTTCGCCGCGCTCGAGGCGACCGCCGCCTGCTCCCGCGACGCCTACGTCGCGGACCTGATCGCGATCGTCGGCTCGCTCGACGCGGTGATGGGGGACGTCGACAGGTGAGCGCGCCCGAGCAGACGCTCTACGACGAGATCCAGGCGATCCGTTCCCGTTACCCCGTCTCCCGCTCGGCGACCCTGCCGGCGCTGCGGCTCGCGCAGGAGCGCTACGGCTGGCTTTCGCCCGCGGCCTTCCGTGAGGTCGCGGAGGCGCTTGAGGAGACGCCCGCCTACTGCATGGCGGTCGCGTCCTTCTACGACATGTACCACCTGGAGCCCGTGGGCCGGCATCTCGTCGAGGTCTGCACCAACGTCTCCTGCGCGCTCGTCGGCGCGCAGCAGGTGCTCGAGGCGTTCCAGGACGACCTCGGGGTCCATCCCGGCCAGACGACGGAGGACGGTGAGGTGACGCTGCGGACGATCGAGTGCGCCGGCGGGTGCGGCTGGGGCACGGTCGTGGCGGTCGACCACCGCTATCGCGAGCGGCTGACGGCGGCCGACGTGCCCGCGATCGTCGCGGAACTGCGAGGGGAGGCCGACGGTGGCGTCTGAGCAGTTCGTCGTCCTGCAGGGCGGCGAGGAGCAGCCGCTGCTGACGCTCGCTGCGTACCGCGAGGCGGGCGGCTTCGCCGCGCTCGAGCGGGCGCGGCAGCTGGAGCCCGCGGCCGTGGTCCAGGAGATCCTCGACTCCGGCCTGCGCGGCCGCGGCGGCGCGTTCTTCCCCACCGGGCGCAAAGCGAGCTTCCTCGCGAAGGGCACCGGCAGGCCGACCTATCTCGTCGTCAACGCCGACGAGTCCGAGCCCGGCACCTTCAAGGACCGCGAGATCATGTTCACGGTGCCGCACCGGCTGATCGAGGGCTGCCTGATCACCGCGCACGCGATCGAGTCGGACCGTGTCTTCATCTACATCCGCGGCGAGTACCTACGCGAGTTCGAGATCCTCCGGGACGCGCTGGCGGAGGTGCACCGCGCGAAGCTCCTCGGCGGCGTCACGATCGTGCTCCACCGGGGCGCCGGCGCGTACATCTGCGGCGAGGAGACGGCACTGCTCGAGTCGCTCGAAGGCAAGCGCGGCCAGCCGCGGACGAAGCCGCCATTCCCGGCGGTCGCCGGTCTCTACGCCTCGCCGAGCCTGATCAACAACGTCGAGACGATCGCGACCGTCCCGAAGATCCTCGAGCTCGGCGGCAAGGAGTACTCGAAGCTCGGCATCCCGCCCGACTCGTCGGGCACGCGCGTCTTCTCCCTCTCAGGCAACGTCGTCAACGGGGGCAACTTCGAGCTGCCGATGGGGGTGACGCTGCGCGAGCTGATCTTCGACGAGAACCTCGGCGGCGGCATCCCGAACGGTCGGCAGCTGAAGGCCGTGATCCCGGGCGGATCGTCAGTGCCCGTTCTCACCGCCGACCAGCTCGACACGCCGCTCGAAGCCAACGCCATGGCCGAGGCCGGCTCAATGCTTGGCTCGGGTGCGATCATCGTCATCGACGACCGCTGCTGCATCGTGCAGCTCGGGCTCCGCGTCGCGCAGTTCTACATGCACGAGAGCTGCGGCAAGTGCACGCCGTGCCGCGAGGGCACGCGGTGGATGGTGCAGATCCTGGACGCGATCGAGGCCGGGACGGCGTCGCAGGGGGATCTCGACCTGCTCCTCGACGTCTGCGACCGGATCCTCGGCAAGTGCCTCTGTCCGCTCGGCGACGCTGCCGCGATGCCGGTCGCGAGCTACATCGACAAGTTCCGGGCCGAGTTTCAGGAGCATCTCGAGACCGGCTGCCCAATGCACGGCTCGTCCTCGCTCGAGGGCGTTCTCGCACCCGTCGACCAGCACACGCACGACCCCCTCGCGGAGGTGCCGGCGTGAGTGCGGTCGAGACCGTGAAGGTCACGGTCGACGGCCGCGAGGTCGAGGTCGCGAAGGGAACGGGCATCGTCGAGGCGGCCGCCGAGGCCGGCATCGAGATCCCCGTCTTCTGCTACGAGCCGCGGCTCGGCCCGCCGGTCGGTGCGTGCCGGATGTGCCTCGTCGAGGTCGAGGGCGTGCCGAAGCTTCAGGCCGGGTGCACGCTGACGGCGCAGGACGCGATGGTCGTGCGCACGGCCGCCGCGTCACACAAGGCCGCCGAGGGCCAGAACGCCACGCTCGAGTTCATCCTGGTCAACCACCCGCTCGACTGCCCGGTCTGCGACAAGGGCGGCGAGTGCCCGCTCCAGGACCTCACCTTCCGCTACGGCCCCGGCCAGACCCGGATGACGTTCCCGAAGCGGACGTTCGACAAGCCGATCCCGATCTCGCCGACGATTGCGCTCGACCGCGAGCGCTGCATTCTCTGCTACCGCTGCACCCGCTTCTCCTCCGACGTTGCCGAGGACGGGCAGCTCGTGGCCAAGAACCGCGGTGCGCAGTCGCTGATCGCCACCTTCGAAGACGAGGCCTACCGGGCGCCGTTCAGCGGCAACGTGATCGAGCTCTGCCCGGTCGGCGCGCTCACCTCGACGCAGTACCGCTTCGAGGGCCGGCCATGGGAGATCCAGAACGTCCCCACCGTCTGCGGCATGTGCCCCGTGGGCTGCAACGTCTCCGCGACGACGCGCGAGGGCAAGGTCAAGCGGGTGATCTCCCGCAACCATCCTGAGGTCGACGAAGGGTGGCTGTGCGACAAGGGTCGCTTCACCTACTCGCACCTCTACGCGAACGACCGGATCGTCGACCCGCTCGAACGTCAGGCCCGCCGCGGCTTCACCGAACTCTCCTGGGACGACGCGCTCGACCGCGCCGAGGCGCTGCTGCGCGGCGCCGAAGGGCGGACCGTGACCGCGCTCTCCGGCACGGAGACGGTCGAGCAGGCGTATGCGCTGGGCAGGCTGCTGCGCCAGGGGCTCGCCGCGCACTCTGCCGTGCTGCCGGAGGCGACGTCCTCCGCGCTGGACGCCTTCCGGGCACCGCTCTCCTCGATCGGCGCGGCGGAGATCATCGTCGTGATCGGCGACGAGCAGGTTGCGGACCGCGCCCCGATCGTCGACCTCTGGATCCGCCAGGCGCGCCGAAACGGGGCGCGTGTGGAGCGAGTTGCTCAGAGCAACAAGCTTGGTCGCGGGCTGGAGGCTTCGATCCGCGAGTCGGAGCGAGCAGTCCTGATCTGGTCAGGGCCTGGCGGCGGCGGGGGGGCCCGGCTCGCGGAGCTCGGTCACCGGCTGGGGCTCGACAGCAAGCCCGGCTGCGCGGCGTTCCACCTGCCGACGACCCCGAACGGCCGCGGCGTCGCCGACGCCTGGGCGGCGTGCTCGGACGCCGACGAGCAGAACCCGGAGCCGATCGGCCTCCTGATCGTCTCGGGCGACGAGGCTGCCGCTGACCCGGCGGTGCGCGCGCTCGCCGAGCAGGCCGAGCGCGTGCTCGCGATCACGATGTTCCAGGGCCTCGCCGTCGGCTGGGCCGACCTCGTCCTCCCGGGCACGAGCTACCTCGAGCGCGACGGCTCGTACGTCAACCTCGAGGGCCGCGTCCAGCGCCTCCGGCGCGCGGTGATCCCACCCGTGCCGGACGAGCTCGCGTGGATCGCGAAGCTCGCGGAGCGCTTCGGCGTCGAGATCTCGCCCTTCGCTTCGGTCGTCTTCGAGGAGGTCTCCGCGCGCTGCTACGGCGGGATCCCCTTCGGCGCGGTCGGCGAGAGGGCACCGCTGCCGCTGCGCGGCCCCTACGTCCCGCCCGAGCCGGCCTCCTCGGCGCCGATCCCGCCCGTCGGGCCGGAACCGGACGAGCACTTCCTCGGCACCCTCCGGCTGCAGCGCTACCGGCCGCTCTTCTCGGGGCCGGCCGTCGAGCGCGTGCCCGAGCTTGGGTTTCAGCGTCCGCCGGCCGAGATCGAGCTCGCCCGGGACGACGCCGAGCGCCGCCAGATCGCGGACGGCGACGAGGTCGCCGTCCGCTCGAACGGCACCTCGCGCGCACTCCGCGCCCGGGTCAGCCGCTCGCTCGCCGCCGGCACCGCCCGCATCGCCGAAGAGCACGCGGGCGACCTCCACCGTGACGTGGAGGTGATCAAGTCATGACCGAGCCCTGGTGGGTGGCGGTGATCAAGAGCGTCATCATCATCAACCTGGTCATGGCCGCGTTCGCGTACCTGACCCTCGCCGAGCGGAAGGTGATGGGGCGGATGCAGCTTCGCTACGGCCCCAATCGGGCCGGCCCCTACGGGCTGCTGCAGCCGATCGCCGACCTGGTGAAGCTGATCCGGAAGGAGAGCTTCTTCCCGGGCTCGGCCGTCGACGTGCTCTACATCTTCTCGCCGTTCGTGGCGGCCTTCACCGCCCTGACGACGTTCGCCGTGATTCCGTGGGGTCCCGGCTGGGAGATCGCCGGCTACCAGGTCGACGGCCAGATCGCGGACGTCCCGATCGCCCTGATCCTGATCTTCGCCGTCGGCTCCGTCGGCATCTACGGGTTCATCGTCGGCGGCTGGGCATCCGACTCGAAGTACGCGCTGCTCGG
>Ga0126307_10000121_pt1 | contig 46482 bp, 46 predicted proteins | sample Plot28_FD_89955 | JGI IMG/M metagenome (GOLD analysis project Ga0126307, IMG submission 89955) | Serpentine soil microbial communities from UC McLaughlin Reserve, CA, USA - Plot28 | ecosystem: Environmental > Terrestrial > Soil > Grasslands | place: USA: UC McLaughlin Reserve, Lake County... | reverse complement strand
TCGCGGAGGGGGTGCTCACCGCCCGCGCCCTCGGCGGAGCGCCGGTTCTCGCCGTCCGCTATTCGGAAGGCGATCCGCGCGAGCGCCATCGCGGTCTCTCCCACCACACGCAGGCCGTGCTCGCGCTCGCCGGCGACGTCGAGATCGGCTGGCCGGAAGGGCTGGAGGCGCCGGACGGCCTCGAGCGCGTCACCCTTATCGATGTGTCCGGCTGGCGGGACGCGTGCGCAGGCTTGCCGCTCTCCCACATGGGCCGCGGCGCGGACGACGATCCATGGTTCTTCGCGGCCGCCTATGCCGCGGGAAGGGTTGCGTTCGGCCACTTAGCGTGAGATAGCCTTCGCAGCCCATGAGGATCGGCGTCGCCAAGGAGATCAAGCCGGACGAGCACCGCGTCGCTCTGACCCCAGCGGGCGCGCGCGAACTGGCGCAAAATGGCCACGAAGTCGTCGTCGAACAGGGTGCGGGCGAGGGCAGCGCGCTTTCCGATGCGGCCTACGAGGCCGTCGGCGCGCGCATCGCGTCGGTCGACGACGTCTGGGGAACCTCCGACCTCGTCCTCAAGGTGAAGGAGCCGCTCGCGACCGAGTTCGACCACTTGCGCGAGGGCCTCATCCTCTTCACGTACCTCCATCTCGCCGCCGACGAGGCGCTCACGCGAGCGCTTCTGGACAGCGGCGCGGTCTGCATCGCCTACGAGACCGTCGAGACCGACGACCGGCAACTTCCGCTCCTCGCGCCGATGAGCGAGGTCGCCGGCCGGCTCGCGACGCAGATGGGTGCATGGGCGCTCGAGAAGGCGCAGGGCGGCCGCGGGATCCTCCTCGGAGGCCTGCCGGGGGTGCCGCCGGCCAAAGTCGTCGTGCTCGGCGGCGGGATTGTCGGCTACAACGCCGCACTCATCGCGGTGGGCATGCAGGCGGACGTCTGGGTCCTGGACAAGTCGGTCCAGCGGATGCGCGATCTCGAGATGATGCTTGACGGGCGCATCACCCTCGCAATGTCGAACCAGCTTGCGATCGACGAAGCCGTGGAGAACGCGGATCTCGTCATCGGCGCCGTGCTCATCCCCGGCGCGCGGGCGCCCAAGCTCGTCACGCGCGAGATGCTGCCGTCCTTGAAGCCGGGCGCTGCGCTCGTCGACGTCGCCATCGACCAGGGCGGCTGCTTCGAGACCTCGCATCCAACCACGCATTCGGATCCCGTCTACATCGTCGACGGAATCGTCCACTACTGCGTCTCGAACATGCCCGGCGCGGTGCCGATCACGTCCACCGCGGGGCTCACCAACGTGACGCTGCCGTACGTCGAGCAGATCGCCGACTTCGGCGTGCGCGAGGGCATCGCGCGCAGCCGCCCACTCGGGCGTGGGGTCAATGTCTTCGAGGGGAAGCTCACCTACGAGGCGGTAGCAGAGGCCCACGGCCTCGAGTACTCGCCGCTCGACGAGGTCCTTCCGCTCGAGGCCGTCTAGTACCCCCGCGAAGACCAGCTACGCCTCGGTCGTCTCCGGCTTCTTGTCTTCGCGCTCGGGCGTGAGCCTCACGACCGCGTACGTCATTCCCGCGGCGAGCGCGATGACGGCGACGATCCAAAGCGCCATGCCGAATAGCCCGAGGACGGTTTCCATGTCCGAAGTAGAATAGCCCGATGCCGCGCGCCTGCGTGATCGTGCTGGACGCGGTTGGTGCGGGCGAGCTGCCGGACGCGGCGGACTACGGCGACGAGGGGTCGAACACCCTCGCCAACGTGGCAGAAGCGGTCGGGGGCCTCGACCTCCCCAACCTGGAGCAACTCGGCCTCGGGAACATCGAGGAGCTGGCGGGCTGCCCGCCGCAGGCGCACGCGCCGGCCGTTGCGGGCAGGCTCTTCGAGCGCTCCAAGGGTAAGGACACGACCACGGGCCACTGGGAGCTCATGGGGATCGTGACGCCCGAGGCGATGCCGACGTTTCCGCACGGATTCCCGTTCGAGGTGATCGAGGAGTTCGCCCACCAGACGGGGCGCGGCGTGGTCGGCAACAAGGCGGCATCGGGGACGGAGATCATCGAGGAGCTCGGAGAGGAGCACCAGCGGACCGGCAAGTGGATCGTCTACACGTCCGCCGACTCCGTCTTCCAGATCGCCGCGCACGAGGAGGCGATCCCGCTCGACGAGCTGTACGCCGCATGCGGGATCGCCCGGGAGATCCTCACCGGGAAAAACGCGGTCGGCCGCGTGATCGCCCGTCCGTTCGTCGGGGAGGCCGGCAACTACACGCGCACACCGAACCGCCACGACTGGTCGCTCAAGCCGCGCCAGCCGAACTACCTCACGCTCGTCCGCGAGGCGGGCAAGGAAGTCTACGGTGTGGGCAAGATCCACGACATCTTTGCGGGCGTTGACATCGACCACTCGGAGACGACGAAGTCGAACATCGACGGAACCACGAAGACCGAGGCCCTCCTCCGCGAGGTGGACGATGGGCTCATCTTCGTGAACCTCGTCGAGACGGACATGCTCTGGGGGCACCGCAACGACCCGGTCAACTTCCACCGCTGCCTGCAGGACTTCGACCGGCGGATCCCGGATCTCCTCGATGCCATGCGCCCACAGGACCTTTTCATTCTCACCTCCGACCACGGCTGCGACCCCACGACTCCCTCCACGGATCACTCCCGCGAGCACGCGCTTCTGCTCGCCTACGTCGAGGGGAAAAACGCCGATGGTGCGATCCACGAGGGCGAGTTCGCGGACGTCGGCGCAACGGTGAACGCCTGGCTGGGGGGGAAGGCGCCGTTGCGCGGGATCCCGGGCACGCCGATCGTCGAGCAGTGAACGCGCCGCCCCACGCAGCGGTCGCTCTTCGGCCTGCAGAGCTCATCCAGAAGAAGCGCGACGGCGGGGAGCTGACGGACGCCGACATCTTCGGGCTCATACTTGCCTACGCGCGCGACGAGGTCCCCGATTACCAGATGGCCGCGTTCTGCATGGCCGTCTACTTCAAGGGGCTCAGCCACGCCGAAACGCATGCGCTCACGGACGCCATGGTGCAGAGCGGCGAGACCGTCGACCTCTCGCCGCTCGGGCGCAAGGTCGTGGACAAGCATTCGACCGGCGGGGTGGGGGACAAGACGTCGATCGCCCTCGGCCCGGTAGTCGCGGCGTGCGGTGTGCCCTTCGCGAAGATGAGCGGCCGTGGCCTCGGGCACACCGGGGGCACCCTGGACAAGCTCGAGGCGATCCCCGGCTTCAACGTCGAGCTCGACATCGGGACGTTCCTCGCCCAGGTGCGGGAGACCGGGATGGCGATCATCGGCCAGACGGGCGAGCTCGTCCCGGCGGACAAGCGGCTCTACGCCCTCCGTGACGTGACCGCGACCGTGGACATCATCCCGCTGATCGCGTCGAGCATCATGTCGAAGAAGATCGCAGGCGGAGCCGACGCGATCGTGCTCGACGTCAAGGTCGGCGACGGCGCCTTCATGAAGGACATCGACTCGGCCCGCGAGCTGGCGGAGGCCATGCGGGAGCTCGGCGTCCGGGCCGGCCGAGAGGTCGTCTGCGAGCTGACCGACATGGACCAGCCGCTCGGACAGGCGGTCGGAAACGCCCTCGAGATCCGCGAGGCGGTCGGGCTGCTCCAGGGAGAAGCGCCCGCCGATCTCAGCGCGCTCGTCCGAGGCGCGGCAGAGCACCTGCTCGTCCTCTCCGACCTCCGGGTCGACGCCGAGGAGGCCCGTGGCCTCGTCGTCCAGGCGATCGCGGGCGGAGCGGCGCTTGACGTCTACGACCGTTGGATTCGCGCGCAGGGCGGGAACCCGTCCCTCGACGCGCTGCCTCAGGCCCCCGTCCTCAAACAGGTCACCTCTGCCTCGGCGGGCTACGTCCAGCGCATCGCGACGACCGCGATCGGGGAGGCAGCGCTCGGCCTCGGTGCGGGCAGGCTCCGCAAGGAGGACGACATCGACCACGCCGTGGGGATTCTCTGTCTCGCGAAGCGCGGACAGGCGCTCGCGGCCGGCGATGTGATCGCGGAGGTGCACGCTCGCACGGAGGAATCCGCCGAGGCCGGCGCCACCGAGGTCGCAGACGCGTACGGCATCGGCCCCGAGCCGCCGCGAGAGATTCCGATCGTCATCGACGTCATCGCCTGACGGGACAACGAGATGCCGGAACTACCCGAGGTGGAGACGATCCGGTCGCGGCTGGCTCCGCGCCTCCAGGGACGGACGCTCGAACGTGTCGAGATCGTCGATCCGCGCCTGACCCGGCCTGAGCCCCCGCAGGCCATCGCCCAGGCCCTCGAAGGCGAACGCATCTCTGCCGTTGGCCGGCGAGGCAAGTATTTGGTTTTCGAGTTCGAGAGCGGGCGGCACCTCCTTGTCCATCTCCGTATGACAGGGAACGTCGAGCACCCAGCGCGGGGCGACCTCGCCGCCGACCCGTACCGCCGAGCAGTTGTCAGGTTAGACGACGGCTCGGACGTCGCCTATCGAGACGTACGCAGATTCGGCACCTGGGCACTGCTTGAGCCGGGCAAACTCGAGGACTACTTCGCGGCGCGGCGCCTCGGCGGCGAGCCGCTCGAGCGCGGCTTTACCACGCGCGTTCTCACGAAATCGCTTGCAGGTCGCCGAGCGCCGATCAAGGCCGCCCTTCTCGACCAGCGTGCGGCGGCGGGCATCGGGAACATCTACGCGGACGAGGCGCTTTGGCGCGCGACGATCCACCCTCTGCGTCCCGCGGGCTCCCTCGACGGAGACGAGATTGCCCGGCTGCGCAAGGCGATCCGGGCAGCGCTCGAGATGGGAATCGCGCGCCAGGGGGCGACGCTGCGGGACTATCGCGATCCCCAAGGGCGCAGCGGCCGGATGCAGAATGAGTTCAAGGTCTACGGACGCGCCGGCGAACCGTGCCCGCGCTGCGGGACTCTGATCGAGAAGACGCGCGTGGGCGGGCGAGGCACGTGGTACTGCCCGCGGTGCCAGAAGCTTGACCCCGGTTAGGATCGCGGCCGTGAAGCCCTGGTCGTTCGAGCCGCGCGGCCGCTTCGAGGAAGCGGAGATCGAGAGCAAGGCCCTCGAGGGGAATCCGCTCGGCGACCCGAGCGTGCGGCCGCTCCGCGTCTACCTCCCGCCCGGCTACGACGACGATGCCGAGCGCCGATACCCGTCGATCTATGTCATCCAGGGGCTTACGGGCCAGCTCGACATGTGGCGAAACCGTGCCCCCTTCCGCAAGAACTTTCCTGAGCTCGCGGACGACCTCTTCGCGGCTGGAGACGTGCCCGCCGCGATCCTCGTCTACGTCGACTGCTGGACGTCGCTCGGCGGGAGCCAGTTCCTCGACTCGCCGGGAACCGGCCGCTACCACACCTATCTCTGCGACGAGGTCGTCCCGCGGGTGGACGAGCGCTACCGCACCCTGCCGGCTGCCGAGCACCGCGGCATCGCCGGCAAGTCCTCCGGCGGCTACGGGGCAATGGTCACGCCGATGCTCCGTCCGGACCTCTTCGGCGGCCTCGCCACGCACGCCGGCGACGCGCTCTTCGAGGCGTGCTATCTGCCCGAGATGGCGCAAACGGCCAGAGCTTTGCGCGATGAGTACGAGGGCTCCTACGAGCGTTTCTGGGACGATTTCCGCTCGCGACCGGCCTTCTCGAAGGACTCCGACCACGTGCTCCTCAACCAGTGGTGCATGGCGGCCTGCTACTCGACCGACGAGGACGGGACCGTCCGGCTGCCGTTCGACCCAGCGACGTCGGAGCTCATCCCCGAGATCTGGGAGCGCTGGCTCGCCTGGGATCCGGTGCGGATGGTCCCGAAGCACGCGGACGCGCTTCGGTCGCTCAAGGCGATCTACATCGACGCGGGCAAGAAGGACGAATGGTTCCTTGACCTAGGGGCCGAGGCGTTCCGGCGGGCTCTCGAGGAGATCGGCGTCACCGACGTCTACTTCGAGCTCTTCGACGCCACGCACATGGCTATCGAGTACCGCTATCCGCTCGGGATCGGGTACCTGGCGAAGCGGCTGAGCCCCTAGGCCGCGAGCTCGTCCAGGCCGCCTTCCCGCTCGAGGCTCCAGAGCTCCGTATAGCCGCCGATCGGTACCTCGTCGATGAATATCTGCGGAACGGTCCAGCGCCCCGTCATCTCGAGGAGCTTCTGCCGGAACGCGGGGTCGTCGTCCATGGTGATCTCCTCGTACTCGAGGCCGCGGCGCTCGAGCAGCGCCTTGGCGCGGATGCAGTAGCCGCACCAGGTCGTCGAGTACATCCGGATTCGGGGCATCCTCCCTTTCAACGTACCCGGAAAGCCCCGGATTCCACCGGGACGGCGGCTAGACTCGCCCCCGTGCCCGGAACCTTCAAGACGGAGGCCGTCGTCCTGCGCTCGATCCGTTTCTCCGAGGCGGATTGCGTCCTCCACCTCTACACCCTCGAGCGCGGCCGCGTGGGTGCGATCGCGAAGGGGGTCCGCAAAACGAAGTCGCGCTTCGGGGCCCGGCTCGAGCCCTTCAGCCACGTCGAGCTCATGCTGCACGAGGGGAGGGGAGAGCTCTGCACCGTGCGCGGCGCCGACCTTTTGCGCTCGCACGAGCGCGGGCGCGTCGATGGCTACCGAATGGCGGTCGGCCACATCGGCCTCGAGGCAATGCTCCGCCTCTTCGTCGAGCAAGACGCCAACGCGCCCGCCTTCAATGCGCTGACGCGCTTCCTCGACCTTCTCGACGACGTCGAGGCCGCGCTTCCCGCGCAACCGGCTCTCGACCCGCTCGTCCTCTCGTTCCAGCTGAAGCTGCTCTGGCTCTCGGGCTATCTCCCGCATCTCGCCGGGTGCGCCGCGTGTGGAGAGGAGAAGCCGCTCATCGGTTTCTCGGCACAGGCCGGAGGAGGCGTGTGTGCAGAATGCGGCTCGGGCTCGCTCGCCGTGTCGGCTGAGGGCTTCGAAGCGGTCCGCGGCTTCCTCGAGCGGCCGCTGGCGGAGGCCGCCGCTCCCGCCATGACGGCGCGTGGACTGCGCGAGTGCCTGGGCATGATCGAGTCCTCGTACGAGTACCACGGCGGCTTCCGTCTGAGGACGCTCGCGCAGAGGGCGTGAGACCGTGAGCCCCCCGAACTACCAGGAGATGATCGCCTCCCTCGAGCGCTACTGGGCCGACTACGGGTGCGTCGTCATGCAGCCGTACCATACGGAATTAGCGGCCGGGACGATGAATCCGGCCACGTTTCTGCGCTCGCTGGGGCCTGACGAGTGGAAGACCGCCTACGTCGAGCCGGTGATCCGGCCGACGGACGGGCGCTACGGCGAGAACCCGTTCCGCTTCCAGCACTACTTCCAGTACCAGGTGCTCCTGAAGCCGGCGCCCGAGGATGTGCTCGACCTCTACTTCGCCTCGCTCGAGGCGCTGGGCATCGACACGAAGCAGCACGACGTGCGCCTGGTCGAGGACGACTGGGAGCAGCCGACCCTCGGCGCCTGGGGCCTCGGCTGGGAGGTCTGGTGCGACGGCATGGAGGTGACCCAGTTCACGTACTTCCAGCAGGTGGGCGGGCTGGAGATCGAGCTCGTGCCCGCGGAGATCACCTACGGCCTCGAGCGGCTGGCGATGTTCCTGCAGGGGAAGCGATCGGCGCTGGAGCTGGAATGGGCCCCAGGGGTCCAGTGGGGCGACGTCTATCGCGAGAGCGAGCGCGAGTGGTCGGTCTACAACTTCGAGGTCGCACCCGTCGACATCCTCACGAGCCGCTTCGACGAGCATGAGACCGAGTGCCGCATGCTGCTCGACCGCGAGTTGCCGCTGCCGGCCTACGACCAGGTGCTCAAGTGCTCCCACACCTTCAACCTGCTGGACGCGCGCGGCGCCATCTCGGTGACGGAGCGAGCCGCGTACATCGGTCGCGTTCGCACGCTCGCGCGCAAGGTCGCCCAGCTCTACGTGGAGAAGATTGCCGAGCCTGCTGTTTGAGATCGGGTGCGAGGAGCTGCCCGCCTCGGCCTGCGCGGAGGCGGAGGCGCAGCTGCGCTCCGAGCTGGCGAACCTGGGGGAGGGCAGCGTGTTCGTCGGCCCGCGCCGGCTCGCGCTCATCGTGGACGACCTACCCGAACGGGAGCCCGACGAGTGGGTCAAGGGCCCGCCCGAGAACTTGCGCGAGAAGGCGGCAGAAGGCTTTGCGAAGAAGCAGGGTGTCGGCGTGGACGACCTCGAGGTCCGCGAGGGCTTCCTGGGAGTGCTCGTGCCCGGCAGGCCGCTCCTCGACGTGCTGCCCGAGCGGCTGAACGGGATCGTCCGCGGGCTCGCGTTCTCGAAGTCGATGCGCTGGGACGACTCCGGCCTGCGCTTCGCGCGCCCTGTGCGCTGGCTCTGCGCGAAACTCGACGACCGGACGGTGGAGGGCTTCGACGGTTCCTCCTACGGCCACCGCTTCACGCACGGCGACGTGCCGGTCCCGAGCGTGCGGGAGTACCTCTCGGCGCTGCGTGCGGCCAATGTGGAGCCTGACCAAGGCACCCGGGAGTCCTCCATTCGCGCCGGCCTCGCGAAGCTCGGCCTCTCCGAGCCGACCTCTAGAGTCCTCGCCGAGGTCGTGCACCTCGCCGAGTGGCCGACGGTTGCCGAAGGGGCGTTCGACGAGCGCTTCCTTTCGCTTCCGCGACGCGTGATTGAGACGGCGATGGAGTCGCACCAGCGCTATTTCCCGCTCGAGGGCAACCGCTTCGCATTCGTGGCCAACGGCGGCGACCCGGAAACCGTTGTCGCCGGGAACCAGCGCGTCCTCGAGGGACGCCTCGAAGATGCCTCCTTCACGTTCGAGCGGGACGTGGCCAAGGGCATCGAGCGCCTGGCCGAAGAGGCCGCGCGGATCATGTTTTTCGCCGGGGCCGGCACCTACGGGGACAAGGTTGGGCGGCTGGAAGTTCTCGTCGACGCGCTCGGCGGCGGGGATGCCTCCCGGGAGGCCGCGCGGCTCGCCAAGGCCGACCAAGCCGCCGAGCTCGTCCGCGAGTTCCCGGATCTCGAAGGCCACATCGGCGCCGAGTATGCGCGCCTCGCCGGCTTCCCGGAGGCGGTCTGCGCCGCGATCGACGAGCACTACCTGCCGGATTCGGCCAGTGGCCCGCTGCCCGAGACGGAGACCGGCCGTGTGCTCGCCGCCGCCGACAAGATCGACAGCCTCACCGTCGCCTTCGCGCTCGGCCAGCGGCCGACCGGGTCGCGCGACCCTTACGGTCTGCGGCGCGCGGCGATCGGGCTCTGCCGGCTCGCGCTGGAAGGCACTCTCGAGCTCGACGTGGCCGCGCTCTCCGCCCGTGCACACCAGCTGCTCGTCGACCAGGCGGCAGAGTTGAAAGAGGACGCGAGTGAGGTCGCCGGGTTCGTGGAGGAGCGGCTTGAGGCAATGCTCGACGCGCCCGTCGAATTCGTCCGCGCCGCGCGGGCGAGCGGAGTCACCCAGCTCGGGGCGATCGCCCGTCTCGCCGAAGCCCTCGCGGCTGCCTCCGACACCGATGAGTTCGAGCAGGCGTACGTCGCCTACGACCGCGCGAACCGGCTGGCGGGGAAATCCGACGGCGCAGCGGCGGAGCTCGACCCCAAGCTGGCCACGGACGAGGCCGAGCTCGCGCTCATCGACGCAGTCGCGGGAGCGTCTCCGAAGATCGCAGCTGCGCTCGAAGCGCGCGAGTTCGACGACGCGCTCGCCGCCGCGGCCGAGCTTCGCGCTCCGGTCGACCGTTTCTTCGACGAGGTGCTCGTGATGGCCGACGACGCGCAGGTGCGCGCCAACCGGCTTCGCCTCCTGCTCGACGTGCGCGACGCCGTTGGCGCGCTCGGCGACCTCGCGCAGATCCCGCGGTGAGCGAGCCTCTCGAGATCCACGTCGTCTCGGACTCGACGGGGGAGACGGCGGCACGGTTCGCCGAGGCGGTCGAGCGCCAGTTCCCGGACGAGGAGTTCGAGATCGTCCGCCACCCGAGGATCACGAGCGTGGACGACGTCCAGCTCGCCGCCGCACGGGCGCGGGGACGGCGCGCTGTCCTCATGTACACGCTCGTCGAGAACGAGTTTCGGGACGCGATGCGCACGCTTTGCCGCCGCTACCGGCTCCACTATTGCGACCTCCTCGGCCATCCGATCGACGCGGTAGCGCGGGTCTCGGGCCAGCCGGCGACGATGACGCCCGGAGCCCAGCCGGTCCTCGACTCGAGCTACTTCAAGCGCATCGAGGCGATCGAGTTCGCCGTGCGCTTCGACGACGGCGTCGGCCCGGGCGGCCTCAAGGACGCCGACATCGTTCTCGTGGGCGTGTCGCGGAGCTCCAAGACGCCGCTCTCCATCTACCTCGGCTACCTCGGGTACAAGACCGCCAACGTGCCGATCGTCCCCGGAGTCGAACCGCCGCGCGAGCTCGAGGAGATCGACCCGCGCACGATCGTCGGACTGACGATCGACGCGGAGAGCCTCGCGCAGATTCGAGGCGAGCGCGCCCGGGGGCTCCGCGGGGCCAAACGGCGCTATGCCGACCTCTCGGAGATCTATGAGGAGCTCGAGCGCGCCGAGCAGATCCACCGGCGGCTCGGCTGTCCGGTCATCGAGGTCTCCAACCTCGCGATCGAGGAGACCGCGCGGCGCATCATCAGGCTCGTGGAGCAGCGGCGCCTCGGGGGGAAAGCGACGACACGGGCATGAGCCAGAAGCCGAAGATCCCCTTTCTCTACTGGCCGTTCTGGATGTTTCTGCTCGCGCTCGGCCTCTTCGTCTTCTACGTGCTTCTGACGCCGGTCTGGATGGTAATCCGGCTCATCTCGTGGCTGGCGGAGCGGCGAAACCTGGAGAGGGCTGCCTAGGCCTTAAATAACAGAGGCGGCCGTGGTGCCGAGCCGCCTCTTCTCGGGCCGAGACGTAGACTGCGGCGCCCCACGTCTAATCGAACCCGTACGCGAACCATGGTGCACAACGGGGGTAGACGCCATGACCGAATGGGGTAATCGGCTGGCGGTTCGCTCGTTCGAGATCGGCTAGAAGCCCGCGACGTGACCGTCGAAGAACCCGCCCCCGGCCACGGAAAGCATGACCAGAAGGACGAGCAGGGTAAGCATGAGGAGCATGCGGCGCATGACGTCAGTTTCCCTGCCCGCTTTGGGCCCGTCAAGACGGCGAGAGGAGCCGTGATAATCCCGCACGGAATGGACGACCGCTACGTCTACGACTTCTCTGAAGGAACGGACTTCGGCCGTGAGCGGCTCGGCGGCAAGGGAATCGGCCTCGCCGAGATGACGGCGATCGGAATCCCGGTCCCGGCCGGCTTCACGGTCACGACCGCGGCTTGCGTCGCCTACATGCGGGCGGGAAGGCAGGTTCCCGATGGCCTGGAGGAGGAGGTCGCGGAGCACATGACCAGGCTCGAAGAGACGACGGGCAAGCGGTTCGGCGATCCGAGCGACCCGCTCCTCGTGTCCGTGCGCTCCGGAGCTGCGGTCTCCATGCCGGGGATGATGGACACGATCCTCAATCTCGGGCTGAACGACGAGGCGGTCGACGGCCTGGCGCGCGTGACCGAGAACCCACGCTTCGCCTACGACGCGTACCGGCGGTTGATCCAGATGTACGGCGACGTCGTCGCCGGGGTCGACGCGCACCGCTTCGAAGAGGCGCTCGCCGAGGTGCGGGACCGCGCCGGCGCGGCGCACGACGGCGAGCTCGAGGCCGAGCAGCTCGACGAGCTGGCCGGACGCTTCAAGCAGATCTACCGCCAGGACACCGGCGAGGACTTCCCGCAGGATGCGCGCGAGCAGCTCGCCGCCGCCATCCGCGCGGTCTTCGACTCCTGGGAGCTTCCGAGGGCGCGGGCGTACCGGAGAGCGAACGCGATCTCCGACGACCTCGGTACCGCGGTCAACGTCGTCCAGATGGTGTTCGGGAACAAGGGCGAGGAATCGGGCACGGGCGTCGCGTTCACGCGAGATCCGGCGACGGGCGAGCAGGGGCTCTACGGGGAGTTTCTTGCCAATGCGCAGGGCGAAGACGTCGTCGCCGGCGTCCGCACGCCGCAGCCGCTCGAAGAGCTCGGCGACAGCTTCCCAGAGGTCTTCGAGGAGCTTCTCGACACCATGCGCCGGCTCGAGCAGCACTACCGCGACGCCCAGGACATCGAGTTCACGATCGAGGACGGCAAGCTCTTCCTCCTGCAGACGCGGCCTGCGAAGCGCCACGCCACGTCGATGGTGAAGGTCGCCGTCGACCTCGTCGACGAAGGACTGATCAGCAGGGAGGAGGCGCTCGGGCGGCTCGATCCCGCGCAGCTCGATCAGCTCCTCCATCCCATGATCGACCCGAAGGCTGACTACGAGGTCGTCGCCCGCGGCCTCAACGCGTCACCCGGTGCCGCGACAGGGTCGATCGTCTTCGACGCGGACACGGCCGAGGAGCGGGGCCGGGCCGGAGAGTCCGTCATCCTCGTGCGGCAAGAGACCAGTCCCGACGACTTCCACGGCATGGTCGAGGCAAAGGGGATCCTGACGGCGGTGGGGGGCCTGACCTCGCACGCTGCAGTCGTCGCGCGCGGGATGGGGAAGCCGTGCGTGACCGCCTGCGAAGGGCTTTCGATCAACCATGCCGAGCGGAAGGCGCGGCTGGGCGACCATGACCTCGCAGAGGGAGACGTGATAACGATCGACGGCGGCACGGGGGAGGTCATCCTCGGGCCGGTCGACCTGGTCCCGCCGCAGATCAACCAGAACTTCGAGCTCTTGCTCGACTGGGCCGATGACATTCGCCGGCTCAAGGTGCGCGCAAACGCCGACACACCTTCGGACGCCGCCAAGGCACGCGAGTTCGGCGCCGAGGGGATCGGACTCTGCCGCACCGAGCACATGTTCATGGTCGAGGACCGGCTGCCCCTCGTCCGGGCGATGATCATGGCCTCGGGAGAGGACGAGCGGCGCGAGGCGCTGGCCAATCTCCTGCCCCTCCAGCAGGAGGACTTCGAGGGCATCTTCGAGGCCATGGCCGGGCTCCCGGTGACGATCAGGCTCCTGGACCCGCCGCTGCACGAGTTTCTGCCGTCACTCGAGGAGGCGGAGTCGCCCGAGATGGCGCGGCGCATCCGCGCTCTCCGCGAGGCGAACCCGATGCTCGGGACGCGAGGATGCCGCCTCGGGCTCCTCTTCCCTGAGATCTACGAGATGCAGGTGCGGGCGATCATCCGCGCGGCGGCCGCCGTGGAAGGGCGAACCGGGGACGCGCCGTTCGTCGAGATCATGCATCCGCTCGTCGGCTTCGCCGAGGAGCTGCGTCGCCTGCGCGAGCTGACGGTGCGAACCGCGGAGGAGGAGGGCGACGGCGTCTACCTCTGCGGAACCATGATCGAGCTTCCGCGTGCGTGCGTCCGCGCCGACGAGATCGCCGAGCACGCTGACTTCTTCAGCTTCGGGACGAACGACCTCACGCAGACGACGCTGGGCTTCTCCCGCGACGATGCCGAGGGGAAGTTCCTCACGCACTACCTCGACGACGGCATTCTGCGCCAGAACCCGTTCGAGACCCTGGACCAGAGCGGGGTCGGGGAGCTGATGGAGCTCGCCGTCGAGCGCGCTCGCTCCGCGAAGCCCGACCTGAAGATGGGCATCTGTGGCGAGCACGGCGGCGACCCGGCCTCGGTCGCGTTCTGCCACCGGCTCGGGCTCGACTACGTCTCGTGCTCGCCGTACCGCGTCCCGCTCGCCCGCCTCGCGGCGGCCCAGGCGGCGCTCGCCGAGTCAGGCGTCAGCCGCGTCGAGGTTGGCGGCTAGCGGGCCGGAGCGCTCAAGGCGCGGAACAGGTACCGAGGTAAAGCGGTCCCGTGGCTGTGCAGATCCAGTCGTACGCCAACCACTGCTCGCGGTTCGTCGGGGACCGGCCTGTCGCTCGGGCTACTTCCCCAGCGGGATGATGTAGCGCTTGTAGGCCGCGCGGGACTTCGGCTTGTTGCTGAGGTCGAACGTCGAACCGGTCTGGCTGCGGTAGTAGACAATCGTCTCGACCCGCGAGTGGCTGGAGACGAAGTTGGCCATCTTCTGAACGAAGTCCGGATGGTCGATGCCCGGCCCGAGACCCCACTCGCCGATCGCGTACGGCTTGTCAGGGTGCGCGCGGTAGAGGTCGAGGTTCGCCTCCCACTCCACGCCGCGCCCGTAGTCGTAGAGGTCGTTGGCGACGATGTCCACGTAGTTGTCGCCCGGGTAATAGGCGGCCGCGCTGTTGGCTTTGATGTCGGGGCTGCCGAATCCCTGCGGGTTCCAGATTACCTTCACGTCGTTCTCCGGAAGGTCGTTCGTGCGGTCGAGCTTGGGCATGCCGGCGTCGACGAGCTTCGCGTTGATGTCGGCGAGAGAGCCGCCATGAACGATCAGATAGGTGCGGCGGAAGGCCTTGCGGAGGTTCTTGGTCGAGTGCGCGCGCCCGCGGTACGTCCCGTTCGAGTTGTACGCGGAGTACGGATTCCAGTAGCCGTTCATCTCCGCGTAGGGCCGGATGTACGCGAAGCTGCCAAAGCGGTCGAGCGCCTGGGCAAGGTCGATCAGGACCCGGTCGCCCTTGCCGTTCGCAAGCCCGGCCGGCGTGATCGCCTCGTTCCCGTACTTGTTCACCGTGCCGAACGAGATGGCGGGGATCGGCTTGGCGGCCTCCAGCGTATTGTCCAGGTAGGTCTGCTTGTGGACTCCCCACGAGATGAAGTCGAGATTCACGTCCGTGGCCTGGTTCGTCTGGTCACGGAAGCGTGACTTGGAGCCCTCGACGCCCAGGAGGACGGAGGCGCTTGCTTCGACTGGAACTAGGAGCGCTACGAGGGCCGCAACAACGAGAAGCTTTCGCATACCTCTCGTTTATCGACCCCAGGAAAAGATTTCTTTTCCCTCGTTTGAGCCACGTGTAAGGGTTGTTTTAGGGAATTGGGGCGGCCGGGTAGAGCGCGTGGATCTCGTTCACGAACGCCGCGAGCTGATCGGCCAGCGCGGAATCCTCGACCTCGAGGACGTTCTCGGCGTTCTGCTCGCCTGAATGGGAGAGGTTGTAGCTCCCCGTGAAGAGGTGGTCGTCGGCGACCACGATCTTCGCGTGCATGAAGTCGTGGACATCCCCCTGGCCGTAGGGCATCGAGTTCTTTCCGGTGAAGCGCCCGTTCGCGAAGATGCGCCTGATCGCGGGCATCTTCCATTCCGAGTTCCCGTTCAGCTGCCACTGGTGGAAGACGCCCTTCATCTGGGTGGCATCGATGGCCCCGGCCACGTTGCATTTGCCGTCCGAGACGGCCTCCGCAAGCGCGCCGAGGACCGGGCCGGAGGTCATCACGGGCGAGCAGATCCGGATCCGTGTGCGCGACCTGGCGATGCGGTGCGCGATCCGGGTCGCAAGGGCTTCCCCATGGCCGGGAGAGAACCAGGCGCGCACCTTCGCATCGCCGACGCGGATGGGATTCGGCTCCACGAAGCCCGACTGCTCGACGCTCTCTGTCTCCCAGAGCTGCTCGAAGTCCTCGGTGTAGCGCGCGGCGAGCTCGTTCGAGTGGACGACGGCGATGACGTTCTCCTCGCGGCTCCAGGAGTCGTCGCTCCAGTTCGTCGACCCTGTCCAGACGTCGGTGCCGTCGCGGACGACGTACTTGTGGTGCATGAGGTCGGGGACGCCGAGGATCCGCTTCGTCGGAACCGCGAGGTCGTCGAGCAGGCTCGGGTCCGCGTGGGGCGGCGCCGGCTCGGGGATCGGCTTGTCGTGGTCGACGTTGAAGGCCAGCCGGACCTTGACGCCACGGCTCTGCGCCTCGAGGAGAGCCTTCGCGACGAGCTGTGCCGTTTCCTGCTCGAGGTCGAAGTCGTAGAGGGCGAGGTCGAGAGACTTCTCGGCCTTGGCCAGGAAGCCGGCCGCGTACTCAGCGATCTCGAGCGCGGTCTGACCCCCGTCCCGGAGAGTGCGGAGCTCGATGTCAGGCGTAGCCGCGGACCTGGAAGTAGGCGATGAGGACGCTACCGGCGGCGATGGCGACCAGGCCGGCCGCGGCGGCGAGATTGAAGCGGCTGTAGAGCGCGTGGCCGCGCCCGTAACCGGAGAGCACGAGGATGCAGAGCGCGCCACCGACGAGCCCGCCCACGTGGCCGCCGATCGAGACGCTGTTCAGGGTGAAGCTGAGCGCCAGGTTCAGGATGACCACGATCAGGGCCTGCCCACCGAAGACGTTGATGTTGTTCCGCTCGAGGATCAGACCTGCGCCCAGGATCCCGAACACGGCTCCCGAGGCGCCCACGGTGAGCTTGTCGGGTGTGACGAGGAGCGCGCCTGCCGATCCCGCCAGGATCGAGACGAAATAGATGGCGAGGAAGCGCGCGCGGCCGAGCAGGTTCTCGAGCGCCCGGCCGAACCACCAGAGCATGAGCATGTTGAAGAAGATGTGCAGCACGCTCCCGTGCAGGAAGGCGCAAGTGACGAGCCGGTACCACTCTCCCTGCGCGACCGGTGGAGCGGCGAGCGCCCCGCGAAAGAAGATCTCGCTGAAGGGCTGCGTGAAGCTCCCGGACTGCACGACCTGCGCGAGGAAAACGAGCACGTTGATTCCGATGAGGGTCTTCGTGACGAGGAAGTCCGTGCTCATGACGGTGAACGACTGCGCGCGCACCGCGGCCTTCTTCGCTCCGGTCGGTCTCCCCGCGCACTCCGGGCACTTGATCCCGACTGGCGCGAAGACCATGCAGTCCGTGCAGATGGGCCGCCCGCAGTTCGAGCACGTGATGGCGGTCTCGTTCGACGGGTGCCGGTAGCAGACTATCGTCTGCGTCTGCTCGGGGGCGGTCATCGGCGTCATCGTAGCCGCGCAGCTACCCGGTAACGTCCCGCCCGATGCGCGTCCACGTCGCCTTTACACCGGGGGAGGCGGCCCGGGTTCCCACAGGGATCGTGGTCGATGTCCTGCGCGCGACCTCCACGATCGTCCAGGCCCTCGAGTCCGGCTATCGCACGGTCTACTGCTGCGCCGAGGTCGAGAAGGCCCGTGGGCTCAGGGACGAGCTCGGTGATGCCGTCCTCGGCGGAGAGCGCGGCGGCGATCCGCTGCCCGGCTTCGACCTCGGGAACTCTCCCCTCGAGTACCTCTCCCCGCGGGCCGAGGAGGTCGTCGTCACGACGACCAACGGCACTCGCGCGGTGGTGAGTGCGGCGGCGAACTGCGACCTCGTCCTCGTTGGGAGCATGCTCAACCTCGACGCTGTCGCGGCCGCCGCCCGGGAGCACGGCGACGACGTGGAGGTCGTCTGCGCCGGTCTCCACGGCGGTCCCAGCGAGGACGACGCCTACTGCGCCGGCCGGATCGCCGCACTCGTCGGGGGCGAGCCGACGGAGGCGGCGGAGCGGGCTCTCGAGCTGGCAGCGTCCTACGCGACCGCCGAGGAGGCCCTTCGTGCCATCCGGAGAGTCGGGGAGACCGTCGCCGAGGATGATCTGGTCTGGTGCGCACGCGAGAGCGTCACCGCGGTCGTCCCTCGCTTCGACGGCATGCGCGGCACCGCCGCACGCCTCGTCGCTTAGGCGGTCCGGAAGAGGAGCACGTTCCCCGCGGGATCCCGAAGGAGGTTGCCCTCGGTCGTCTCCTCGACGTCCACGCCTGCGGCCCGCGCACGCTCGCGGAGCGCGTCGAGCTCGTTCTCATCGCGAAGCACGACCGTGTAGTGGCGCAGCCCGATAGTTCCCTCCGGGGCGGGTGGCACGCCGGGGCCCCGCCACGTGTTGAAGCCGACGTGGTGGTGATAGCCGCCCGCGGCCACGAAGACCGCGCTCGGAAGGTGGGTCATGACGTCGAAGCCGACGACGTCCACGTAGAAGCGCGACGCCGCCTCGAGGTCGCCCACGTGCAGGTGGACGTGCCCGATGACGGCATCGGGAGCGACCGAATCATGCGGGTCCTCGTCGGCGACCGATGCAACGAGCGCGTTCAGGTCGAGGGGATCAGGCCCTCCGCTCATCACGGAGAGGTCCGGCCACTCTTCCTTCGGCCGGTCGGCGGCGAGCTCGATGCCGTTCCCGTCGGGATCCGGGAGATAGATCGCCTCCGAGATGCCGTGGTCCGAAGCCCCCTGGATGGAGGTGCGCATGCGGGCCAGGCGGGCGGCGGCGCGGGCGAGCTCATCCCGCGAGGGGTGTAGGAGCGCGAAGTGGTAGAGGCCCGCGTGTCGTCCCGCCGGACGGGCGTCTGGGTCCTCGAAGAGGATGAGCAGGTCTTCGCCGCCGGCTCCGAGCGCAGCACGGCCGTCCTCACGCCGGTGCGTGCGCAGCCCGATGGACTTCTCATAGAACGGCACGGAGCGGTCGACGTCGGTAACCGTCAGCTCGACCGCGCCGAGACGGGTCTCCGGGGCGAGCCGTGCAGTCTCGGTCTCGACCTGGGTCATCCGGAGACCTCGGCCGGCTTGCGCGGGTTCGAGATCGGCGTGAGGCGCGGCTCGATCTGCTCGCGCAGGTGCTCGAACGCAGGCGGCAGCGACAGCCGCTCGCCGAGCGTCTCTTTCGGCTCGTCGGAGTCGAAGCCCGGGCCGATCGTGGCGATCTCGAAGAGGACGCCGCTCGGCTCGCGGAAATAGATGGAGCGAAAATAGAAGCGGTCGATCACGGGCGTGGGGTGGGCGCCCGCCTCCGCGACGCGCTGCTGCCAACCCTCGTGGTCGTCCATGAGGGATGCGAACGCGACGTGGTGGACGGTGCCCGCACCGGGGGTGCCGAGGTTGTCGGCGAAGTCGTAGGCGTACTGCCCGCCACGCGTCTCGCCGCGGACCTCCCAGCCGTTGTCGTCCCGCGCCTCGAAGCCGAGCACACCCTCGAGGAAGCCCTTGCTCCGCTCGGGGTCGCGCGTGAGAGCGCGCACCTCGTCGAAGCCCTGGATGGCGACCTCGGCGGGGATGTCCGGGCTGATCGCGACGAGCGGCTTGTCCGGCGTGTCGACCGCGCGGAGCTCGAGCCCCAGCCCTTCAGGGTCTTCGAACAGGAGCGAGTTGGCCTCACGTCGGGCCTCGGTCCCTTCTGCGGCGAGACGGTCGGCCCAGAAGTCGAGCGCTGCGCCGTCAGCGACGCGGAAGACCACCCGGTGCACCATCCCGGCCCCGGCGCCGCCGCGGCGGGCGCCCGGGTACTCGAAGAACGTGATGTCCGCGCCGGGCGAGCCTTCCTCGTCGGCATAGAAGAGGTGGTACACGGTGGGGTCGTCCTGGTTGACGGTCTTCTTCACGAGCCTCAGCCCGAGGACGCGCGCGCAAAAGTCGACGTTTCCGGGGGCGTCAGCGGTGATCGCCGTCACGTGGTGGATGCCTTCGAGCTTCATGTCGTTCCTTTCTTTCCTCGGTTCACGCCGCGGCTCGAACGAGCTCTTGCCGCTCGGCCACGGCGGAGACGAGCGCGTCGACGACCTCGCCGAGCTGCTCGCTGAGATCCTCGTCCACCAGCGTACCGTCCTCGTCGAATCGCGTCGGCGCGTGTCCGACAGCGAGCTCGGCCTCGACGACACGGGCGCCGATGGCGGCCAGCACCTTGCGGAGCTCGGCCTGGGCCCACACTGCGCCGAAGGCGCCCGTCGAGGCACCGACGACGACCGCGGGCTTGTTCCTGAGCGGGTTCGACGCGAGCGGCCGCGAGACCCAGTCGAGCGCGTTCTTCAGATGGCCCGGAATGGAGCTGTTGTACTCGGGGGTGGCGATGAAGACGGCGTCGGCGCCTTCGAAGGCCGCGCGCAGAGCACGCACGGGCTCCGGGGCGCCGTCGCGGTCGTCGTCCTCGTCATAGGGCGGGACGTCCCTCAGCCCGTGCAGGATCTCGACCTCCACGTCGTCGCCGAAGAGAGCGACGGCGTTTCGGAGCAGCTTGGCGTTGAACGAGTCACTCCGGAGGCTGCCCGAGATTGCGAGGACCTTCATCATCGTCGTCAGGCCGCCTTCACCAGCTGGAGCTCGGCCAGGATGGTCACGGTGTTCGCGAGCGCCTGGTCGCCGGTCGGAAGCGGCATGTTCCAGTTGAGCCCGAACTCCGTCCGGTCGACGGTCGCGGAGAGCTGGAGGCCGATGCGCTCGTTGCCCCAGGCGTCCGTGATCGGCGCGGAGATCGTTCCGGCAACCTCGACGGGCTTCGCGACGCCCTTGATCGTGATCTCGCCCGCGGCCTCGATGGTCTTGCTCTCGAGATCGACGTCCTCTGCAACGAAGCGAAGCTCCGGGTAGCGCTCGGCGTCGAAGAAGTCCGGAGACTGGAGGTGCGCGGCGAGGTTCTCGTCCTTGACGTCCACGCTCGCGACGTTCGCTGTGCCCTCGATGCGGGTCCGGCCGTCCGAGACGTCGAGCTCGGCCTGCATGTCGCGGAACGTGCCGCGGAAGGTGCCGGCAAGGTACGTGACCTCGAAGCTTGCGGTGGAGTGGACCGGGTCGAGGTTCCATGTGCCAGCCGGAATCGTGGTCTGAGTCGCGCTCATCTCGTTTTCTCTCCTTTGATTGAGTGGTGTATTATTGAAGACACAAGCAATGGTAGCGAGAACAAGTTGATAGCGCAAGTATCTTCTGAACAGCAGGTTTCAAGTGATATTCCATCCGCGGTCCGCGCCTGGACGAGGCTCTTGCGCGCCCACGCCGCGGCGACGCGACTGCTGAACGCGGAGCTTCAGGCCGAGCATGGCTTGTCGATCAACGGCTACGAGGCGCTGTACGTGCTTTCGCGGACAGAGGGGCGCAGGCTCAAGCGCATCGACCTCTCGCGGCGCCTCGCGCTGACCCCTTCGGGAATCACGCGGCTCCTCGAGGGCCTCGAGGAAGCCGGACTCGTGAAGAGGGCTGTGTGCTCCGAGGATCTCCGCGTCGTCTACGCAGAGCTCACGGAGGCCGGTGCTGCGAAGCTCGAGGCCGCCTCGTGCGGCCACGTAGGCTCGATCCGCGCGCTCTTTGAGGCGCAATTCGCAGACGGCGAGATCGACGAGCTCACCGAGCTCCTTGGTCGGTTCCCGGGAGTCGCCGGCACCGACGACTCCTGTGGGGCTGTCTAGCGAGTTCTGCCTGCCGGCGAAACCCTGCCCGACCGGGATGCGAACACCCTGTTCCACCTCCTCCTCGATCCCAGCTGGGGTCGAAACCGAATTTTTCGGGTTGACAGGGGAACGTGTGTTCGTGTAGAACATACGTTCCTATGATCGCCTGTCTGAACATCCAAGCGTTTTCCCTCCGCGCTGCACTCCGCTCCCGGCCGGAGCTCATGCGCGGCCCCATTGCGCTCGCCCCGCCTCCTGGAAGCCGACCGCTCTTGGGGGCATGCTCGGCTCTCGCCGAGGAGGCGGGCGTGCGCCCGGGGATGCGCCTCTCCGAGGCGCTTGCCAACTGTCCCGAGCTCGTCCTCGCCGAGCAGGATCCCGCTGCGGCCGAAGAGGAGTGGGAGCGGATTCTGCGGCGGCTCGAAGAAGCCGGGCTCGCCGTCGAGCCGATCGAGCCGGGCTGTGCGTATTTCGAGACCGAAGGTGTCGAGCGGATGGCTGGTGGCATCGGCGCCGTCCTGCGCAGGGCCCTCGATGCGATCGGCCCGTACTGGCAGCCGCGCATAGGCGTCGCCGGCCGGCGCTTCGCCGCGCTCGCGGCGGCCAGCGTGGCTCCGGCGGGCCGCGCGATCATAGTCGACGACGCGGAGGCGGAGCTCTTTCTCGAGCCGCTCCCGCTGCATCTCCTTCCACTCGGCCCGGAAAGGCGAGAGGAGCTCGCCGAGCTCGGCATCAAGCAGCTGGGCCAGCTCTCCCGGCTGCCCAGCGCAGCCGTTCGTGACCGGATTGGGCGGGAGGCGGCGGAGGCCCGGCGGCTCGTGGGAGGCGAGGACGACAATCGCGTGACAGCGAGGCGTCCGGCCGCCGAGATCGCCGAAGCGCTCGAGTTTCCCGAGCCGGTCGCCAACGAGGTCACGCTCGAGCTTGCCTTCTCGGCTCTTCTCGACAGGCTGCTCGCCCGCGAGGAGCGAGGCGGGCGATTGCCGCGGCGCCTCGCTGTCTCCGCCCGCCTGGTCGGCGGCGGCTCGTGGCGGCGGACGGCGACGTTGCGAGAGCCGACAGCTGAACCCGAGCGCCTGCGCCAGTCGCTGGCGCCGAAGCTCAAAGAACTGCCTGCGCCGGCGGTCGAGCTACGGCTCGAGCTGGGGGAGCTGACCGAGTCCATCGGGACTCAGGCCGAGCTCGTCCGCCCGCGCGGCAGTCGACTTCGAGGCCGTCTCCGCGAGGGGCTCCGCCAGGTGCGGGCCGCGATGGGGATGGAGGCGGTCTGTACCGTCGTGGAGGTAGCGCCGTGGTCGCGCATTCCCGAGGCCAGGGCGATTCTCGTGCCGCGCGACGACTGAACGAGCCTCGACCCGTGCGCGTCACGGTCGAGGAAGGGTTGCCGGCTGCGGTCGGGCAGGTGGGCGTCTTGCAAGTGCGCGAGGAGTGGCGGGTGTTCGACCGCTGGTGGACCGACGCGCCCGTGCGGCGGCGCTACTTCGACCTCGTTCTCGCGACGGGCGAGAACGTTGCGGTTTTCGAGGACGAGGAGGGGGGAGGCTGGTTCCGCCAGAAAGCCTGAATCCCGGGGCCGCCGCGGGCCTCCCTCCACTTCGATCCTATTGCCGGAAAGCGCGCGGGTGTGACGTGGAAAAGGTCGAAAGGCGCGCGTGAGCGGCACGGAATACATCGAGCTGCACGCGCACTCCGCCTACAGCTTCCTCGACGGCGCGTCGCTGCCCGAGGAGCTCGCGGTCCGCGCCGCCGAGCTCGGCTATCCGGCGCTTGCACTGACGGACCACGACGGCGTCTACGGTTCGCTCGAGTTCGCCTACGCGGCGCGCGCGGTCGGCGTCCGCGCCATCACCGGCGCCGAGGCCACCCTCGCCGACGGCTCGCACCTGACTCTCCTGGTCGAGACCCCACGCGGTTACGCGAACCTGTGCCGCCTGCTGACCGCCGCGCACGCCCGCGAGCGCCTCAACCCCGGCCTCGATCCGGACCTGCTCGCCGAGCTGAACGAGGGGCTCGTCTGCCTTTCGGGCTGCGCGCGCCAGGGACTCGGCGTCAAGAGCCCGAACGCCGCTGCGCACCTGGCCCAGGCCTTTGGGCGCGATCGTTTCTACGTCGAGCTCCAGCGCCCCTATGCACGCGGCGACGCTCACAGGAACGCCGCGCTTCGCAACCTGGCCGAGGCGCTCCAGGTGCGCACGATCGCCACGGGAGACGTACATGCGCACCATCCGCGCCGCGCGCGCCTGCAGGACGTGCTCGTCGCCGTGAAGCACAACGTCGCGCTCGAAGGCTGCGAGGCCGAGCGGCGCGGAAACGAGCAGTTCGTCCTTGCCTCGCCTGCGGAGGCTGCGGCCTGCTGGCCCGAGGATAAAGACGCCGTTCGGGCGACCGTCGAGCTCGCCGAGCGGCTCGAGTTCGACCTGACGCACGAGCTCGGGTATCGCTATCCCGATTTCTCCGGCGGCGCCGATCCTGCGGACGTGCAGCTAGCCAAGGTCTGCGGGCGCGCGTTCGAGGAGCGCTACCGCAACGCGCCCGCCGGCCTGCGCAGTCGTGCCGATGCCCGCCTCCGCAAAGAGCTCGCGCTCATCGCCGAGCTCGGGCTCTCAGGCTTCTTCCTTCTCCATTGGGAGGTGCTCGAGCTCGCGCGCGAGGTCGCCTACGAGGTGCGCGGACCCGGCTCGCCGCGCCATCTCCTGCCGCCGGGCCGCGGCCGGGGAAGCTCGGTCGGCTCGATCGTCTGCTACCTGACCGGGCTCTCGCACGTGGACCCGGTCTCGTCCGGTCTCGCGCTCGGCCGCTTCCTGAACCGCGAGCTCGTCTCCGTGCCGGACATCGACCTCGACTTCCCGCGCGACATCCGCGAGAAGCTGATCGTCGCCGTGATCGAGCGCTACGGTCATGAGCGCTCGGCGCTTGTGGCGAGCTTTGCGACCTACCGCTCGCGAGGTGCGATCCGTGACGTCGGCAAGGCGCTCGGGCTGCCCCAGTCGGAGCTCGAGCGGCTCGCACGCATCACCGAAGGGAGCCCGCGCCGCGTCGCCGAGGAGATGAAGAAGCTGCCCGGGGCGGAGAGCAAGCTCGCCTCGCCGCGCTGGCGCGCGTTCGGGGAGCTCTGCGCGGAGATTGGCGGGCTTCCAAGGCACCTTTCCCAGCACCCGGGCGGCATGGTCATCTCGAGCCGCCCGCTCGTGGAGCTCGTCCCGGTCGAGCACGCGGCGATGGAGGGCCGCAGGCTCTGCCAGTGGGACAAGGACTCCTGCGCCGACGCGGGCTTCCTGAAGATCGACCTGCTCGGGCTCGGGATGCTCTCTGCGGTCGAGGAGTGCGTCGACCAGATCGTGCGCCTGCGCGGGGAGCGAATCGACCTCTCCCGCATCCCGCTCGACGACTCCGTGGTGTACCGGGAGATCCAGGACGCCGACACCGTCGGTCTCTTCCAGATCGAGAGCCGCGCGCAGATGCAGAGCCTCCTGCGCACGAGGCCGGAGAACCTCGACGACCTGACCGTGCAGGTGGCGCTCGTCCGGCCGGGGCCGATCCAGGGGAAAGCCGTGCACCCCTACGTCGAGCGCAGGCAGCGCCGGCGCGAGGATCCGTCCTACGTCATCCCGCACGACCATCCGCTCCTCGCGGAGTGTCTCGAGGAGACGCTCGGCGCGATCATCTTCCAGGAGCAGGTCCTCGAGGTCGCGATGGCGCTCGCGGGGTTCAGCGTGGGGGAGGCTGAGGGGCTGCGCCGGGCGATGAGCCGCAAGCGGAGCCAGGACGCAATCGAGGCCCATCGCGAGCGCTTCTTCGCGGGAGCGGCGAGAAACGGCGTGCCCGAGAAGACCACGGAGCTCGTCTTCTCGAAGATCAACGGCTTCGCGGCGTTCGGCTTCCCCAAGTCGCACGCGGCCGCCTTCGCGCTCCTCGCCTACCAGTCCGCTTGGCTTCGCCATTACTACCCCGGCGAGTTCCTCTGTGCGCTCCTGAACGCCCAGCCGATGGGCTTCTATCCGCCGGCGAGCCTCGTGCGCGACGCTCAGCGCCGCGGGGTCGAGGTTCTGCCGCCCGACGTGAACCTGAGCGCCGCCTCGTGCCGGATCGAAAGGGACTCCGTGCGCATCGGGCTCGGCTACATCAAGGGCCTCGGAGAGCAGCCCGCGAAGATGTTCGTGGCCGAGCGGGAGGAGAACGGCCACTTCAGCAGCGTCGTCCGGCTCGCGCAGCGTGCCCCGCTCGACCGGCCCGGGCTCGAGGCGCTCGTGGCCTCGGGAGCCTGCGATTCGTTCGGCTGGCCGCGGCGCCAGCTCCTCTGGCGGCTCGGTCTCGCTCCACGCTCGGTCTCGGTCGGCGCGGACGGCGACGAGCGCCAGCTAGCGCTTCCGCTCGGGCCGACGTCGGAGATTCCCGAGCTCCCCGAGCAGACGTCGTGGGAGCGCATGCTGGCCGACTACCGGACGACGAGCATGTCGATCGGCGTCCACCCGCTGGAGCTCCTCCGCCCGCACCTGCCCGCAGAGGTGGCGACGAGCGCCGACTTGGAGCACCTCGAGCACAGGAGCCGCGTTGCGATCGCGGGCCTCGTCGTCGCCCGCCAGCGCCCGGCGACCGCGAACGGCGTCGTCTTCATGCTCCTCGAGGACGAGCACGGTCAGATGAACCTGATCGTCCCGCTGGAGGTGTACGAGCGTTTCCGGCCGCTCGTCCACGGCGAGCCGCTCCTCCTTGCACGCGGCCGCTTCGAGCGCTTCGAGCGCAACAGGAACCTGATCGTGGACGAGCTCGTCACGCTGGCGCCGCTCGCCCGCCAGGCCGCCGGCGAAGCCGAGGTGCGCTCCGCGCTTCCGGAGGCTCACCACTTCGGCCATCGGTAGGGTTGAGGCGCATGGCCGGCCCGCGCTCATTCTGGCTCCAGGAGGCCCTGCGCGCCGAGGACGGCGTCGAGTCGCATGAGCTCCTCGAGGACACCAAGGCCGACGTCTGCATCATCGGCGGCGGCTACACAGGGCTCTGGACGGCGCTTCGAATCAAGGAGCTCGAGCCGGGCGCGCACGTCGTGGTGATCGACCAGGACATCTGCGGCGGCGGCCCGTCGGGCCGAAACGGCGGCTTTACGCTCACGTGGTGGTCGAAGTTCCAGACGTTGATCAAACGCGCGGGGGAAGAGGAAGCCGTTCGCCTCGCCACGGCCTCCGAGGATGCCGTCCGGGAGATCGGCGCCTTCTGCGAGCGCGAGGGTGTGGACGCACACTTTCACCAGGGCGGCTGGCTCTGGACAGCGACTTCGCCGGCGCAGGTCGGCGCGTGGGAGTCGAGCGTGGAGACAGCCGAGGCACATGGCGCTCGCCCGTACGAGATCCTGAGCGCGGAGGAGGTTCAGGAACGAACCGGCTCGCCCATCCATCTCGGGGCGGCCTACGAGAAGACCGCGGCGATCGTGCAGCCGGCCCTCCTGGCGCGCGGACTGCGAAGGGTCGCGCTCGAAAAGGGTGTCCGCATCTACGAGCGCACGCCGATGGTGGAGCTCGACCGCGAGGATGGAGTTGTGCGCACGCCCTCGGGCCGAATCCGGGCCGGCAGCATCGTGCTCGCCCTGAATGCCTGGGCAACGAAGATCCCCGAGCTTGCGCGGGCGATCGTGGCGGTCTCGAGCGACATGGTCGCGACGGCGCCGATGGCGGAGAGACTGGACCAGAGCGGCTGGCGCGGGGGCGAGGCGATCTCGGACTGCCGCATGCTCGTCCACTACTACCGCCCGACGAAGGACGGACGCGTTGCGTTCGGCCGTGGCGGCGGGCGCCTTGCCTTCGGCGGCCGGGTGAACTCGAACTTCGACTACAACCGGCGCCAGACCCGCGAGCTCGAGGAGGAGCTCGTGAAGCTCGTGCCCGCGGCGCAAGGCGTGCCGGTCACGCATGCGTGGGGTGGGCCGATCGACCGGACGACGGACGGGTTCCCGATCGTCGGCGCACTGCCCGCACGCGCCCACATCGTCTACGGAACGGGCTACTCCGGAAACGGGGTCGCACCGTCGCTCACGATCGCGAAGATGCTCGCCTCGAGCGCGCTTCGACGCGACGACGAGTGGGCCGGCTCACCCGTCAACTGCGGCGTCTGCGGGAAGTTTCCGCCCGAGCCTGTCCGCTTCGTCGGCGGGCTCGTCGTCCGCCAGGCCGTCCGGCACAAGGAAAGCCGCGAAGACCGGGGCAAGAGCGTCGATCCCGTGACGAAGAGGGTGGCCGGCCTCGCCCCGCAAGGCTTCTTCCGCGCCCGGCGCTGAGGCGTGTCGAAGGTCGAGCAGACGGTCCTCTTCTTCGCCACCCCGGCCGAGCTCGAGGCCTGGATGGGCGAGCACGGCGAAGAATCCGACGGCATCTGGCTCAAGTTCGCGAAGCAAGCCTCGGGGATCCAGTCCGTCGTGTACGCCGAGGCGGTCGAGATCGCCCTCTGCCATGGCTGGATAGACGGCCAGGCGAAACCCCTGGACGACCATCACTATCTCCAGCGCTTCACGCCGCGCCGCGCGCGAAGCAAATGGTCGAAGCGGAACCGCGAAAAGGCCGAGAGGCTGAGCGCGGAGGGCCGTATGCGCCCATCCGGTCTCCGCGAGATCGACCGGGCCAAGGAGGACGGACGCTGGGACAACGCCTACGACTCGCCGGCGACTGCGACGGTGCCGGATGACTTCCAGGCAGCGCTCGACGCCGAGCCGGCCGCGCGCGAGTTCTTCGAGAGCCTCAGCTCGACGAAGCGCTACTCGTTTCTCTACCGCATCACGGACGCGAAGCGGCCCGAGACGCGGGCGAAGCGCATCGCCGAGTACGTGGAGCTCCTTCGCGAGGGGAAGACGCTCACGTAGCGGCCGCGCTTGCGGCTCAAGTCGCGCGCACGTCTACTCCGACTGAGCGGTGACCGGTTCTGCCATTGCGTGCGCGGGCGCCGAGACGGCGCGGAGCAGCGTGGCCGCGAGGATGCCTGCGGTTGCCGCGAAGAGCGCACCGACGACAAACGCCGCGTCGTAACCGCCGCTGCTCGCCTCGAGCTGAGAGTCGCCCGAGGCGAGCAGGTTCTCCGTGCGAGACGTCGCGATTGACGCGAGCACGGCCAGGCCGAGCGCGCCGCCCATCATGAACGCGGTGTTCACGACTCCCGAGGCCAGACCGGAGTCCTGGGGCTCGACGTCGCCCATGGCCGCCAGGAGGAGCGGATTGAACGTGATGCCGCCGCCGAGGCCGAAGAAGAGCATCGGCAGCAGGACATCCATGGTGAAGGTCCCGTCCACCGGCGCGCGGGCGAAGAGGAGCAGGCCCAGGATGAAGAAACCGAGGCCGCCGACGAGCGGCGTCTTGATGCCGAACCTCATCACGAGGCGATCGGAGAGGAATAGCGACGCAAAACCCCAGACGAGCGTTGAGGGCAGGAACGCGAGGCCGACCTCGAGCGGGCTGTAGCCGAGCACGAGCTGCAGGTAGAGCGCCGAGAAGAAGAACATCGCGAACATCGCGGCCGCCATCAGAACGCCGATGACGTTCGCAACGGAGAGGTTCCGGTGCCGAAAGAGGCTGAGCGGCATGAGAGGCGCAGGATGGCGTGCCTCGATCACGACGAAGACGACGAAAAGGACGAGGGACGCGCAGAGGAACCCGAGGGTTCGCGCGGAGGTCCAGCCGACCTCGTTGCCCTTGACGATGGCGTAGACGGCGAGCATGAGCGCCGCGGTCACGGTGATCGCGCCGCCGACATCGAGCTTCCGCTCCCCGGTCGGCGTCTGCACGCTCGGGCAGAGATAGACGGAGAGCACGAAGACTGCGATTCCGACCGGGATGTTGACGAGGAAGATCCAGTGCCAGCTGAGAAGATCGGTGAGGATGCCGCCGAGCAGCACACCGGCAGTCCCGCCTCCCGAAAGGACGAACCCGACGACGCCCATGGCTTTCGCCCTATCGGCCGGCTCGGTGAACATGATCATGATCAGCGAGAGGACGACGACGGAGACGATTGCGCCCCCGAAACCCTGGACTGCGCGAGCCGTTATGAGGAACGCCTGGGAGGTGGCGAGCCCGCACGCGAGCGAAGCCATCGTGAAGACCGAGATTCCGACGAGGAAGAGGCGCCGGTGTCCATAGAGATCGCCGAGACGGCCGCCCAGGAGCAAGAAACCGCCGAACGTGAGCAGGTACGCGTTCACGACCCATGCCAGCGAGGTCTGAGAAAAGCCGAGATCGTCCCGAATGGACGGCAACGCGACGTTCACGATCGTGCTGTCGAGGACGATCATGATGTCGCCGAGGCAAAGTACGTAAAGCGCGAGCCAGCGGCTGCTACCTCTCGCGGGCACGCTTGCACCCTACCGGCCTCGCGGCTGCGCGCCAGTCCGTTTTCCGAAACTTCACATTCCTTGGGAACGCGGAACGGGAAGCGCAATGCGCTAGTCCAGCTCAAGGCCGAAACGGGGAAGCCGCTTGCGGACGGTCCTGTTGAAGACCTCGTGGTACTCCTCGTACGACTCCTCGTCGAGGGTGGCCGCGAAGTTGTGCGCAGCTCGACGAGCTCGTCGGTGCCGGTCTCGACGAGGTCGAGGTAGTCGCCGTAGCGCTCCTCCGCCTCGTCCCGGGGCGCGCGGTTGTAGGAGGCCAGAGCAGCCTCGGTGTCGCTGATGAGACCCTGGTTCTCGGCTTCGAAGAGGGCGATCTGCCGCTCGACGAGATCCACGAATCGTCCGCGCACGGGTTCCCTATGCTGCGTCGGCCGTGGGACTCGTCATTCGCACCTGGAACCTCTATCACGGGCGCACGCATCCCAAGTCGAGCCGGACCTACTTGGAGCGCATGGTGCGCCTTGTCAGCCTCGACGCGCCCGACATTGTTGCGCTGCAGGAGGTTCCGCTCTGGGCCCTGGGGCGGCTGGAGCGCTGGAGCGGGATGCGCGCCATCTGGTCGGTCACGGTGCCCGGCTTTCTGGGACCGGTCGCCCGCTTCATCACGGACATCGACCCAGTCCGGGTGAGGTTCACGGCAGCCGGGCAGGCGAACGCGACGCTCCTGAGCCACCGCTTCGACATTCTTGGCGACCGGACCCTCGTCCTGAACCCGGAGATCGGGCGGCTCGAGTGGCTGAGGGGAGGGCGCCAGCGGCGGGTTTGCCAGGCGGTGGACGTTGCGCTCGAGGGAAGGACGCTGACCGTCGCGAACCTGCACGCGACGAACAACTCCGACATTGCGTGCATCGAGGTCGGGCTCGCAGCGGATTTCGTCGCGGGTGCCAAACGGTGCATCCTGTGCGGCGACTTCAACGTGGCCGCCTACGCGATCCAGGATTACTCGTCGCCGATCGAGGGGATCGACCAGGTCCTCGTACGCGGCGTCGCGCTCGAGCGCACGCCGAGCACGTGGGCTCCAAAGCGGAGGCGCGTGAACGGCGCGCTCCTCTCCGACCACGCGCCGGTCGAAGCGGAGGTGGCGTGGACCTAGACGCTGTTCGCGCCGGGCTGCCTGTCCTCGACCGGCTCGCATATCTCAATGCGGGGACCAACGGACCGCTCCCGCGCCGAACCGTGGAGTCGATGCGGGTCACGCTCGACCGTGATCTGGAGCAAGGCCGCTCCAGCCAGGAGTACTTCGAGGCGATGCTCACTCGGCGGGACGACGTCCGCGCCGCTCTCGCCCGCTTCCTCGGGGCGTCGGCGGAGACCATCGCGCTCACGAACTCGACCACAGAGGGGTGCAACGTCGTCCTCAACGGCCTCAACATCGGCCCCGGCGACGAGGTCGTGACCACGGACTCCGAGCACCCGGGCCTCTTCGGTGGCCTCGTGGCCTCGAAAGCGGACCTGCAGGTTGTGCCCGTGCGTGACCTGCCTGTCGCGGAGCTCCCCGGCGCTCTCGAAGCCGCGATCACGGAGCGGACGAAGCTCGCGGCGCTTTCGCACGTCTCTTGGCTCACCGGCGCGGTGCTGCCGGTCGAAAGGCTGGCAGAGCGGGGAGTCCCGCTGCTCGTGGACGGGGCCCAGGCGGCCGGGGCGATTCCCGTCGGCGTTGCCGACCTCGGCTGCGACTTCTACACCGTGTCGGCGCAGAAATGGCTCCTCGGCCCGGATGTGACGGGCGCTCTCTTCGTCCGTCCCGAGCGTGTCGAGGAGCTGCGCATGGCGATGCCGAGCTACGGATCATGGGAGTTCGGTGACGACTACACGTACGACCCCACGGCCGGAGCGGCGCGCTTCGACCCGGGCTGGATCGCCGCCGCCTCGGGGGTCGGCCTGCTGGAATCGCTCGCCTTCGCGGAGGAGGCGGGGGAGGAGAGGTACGCCCACGCCGCCGACATGGCCGCGCACCTCATGCATATGATCGAAGGATCGGGCTGCGAGGTCGTCACCGAGCCCGGTCAGGCCACGCTCGTCACGTGGAAGGCCGTTGGAGACTCGAAAGAGATCGTTGCGCGTCTCGCAGACGCGGGAGTCGTGATCCGGGACCTGCCCGGGCTCGGCTGGCTGCGCGCGTCGTGCGGCTTCTGGACGAATCACGACGACCTCGAGCGGCTCACCGGCGCGCTCTAGGACTTCTCGAGCACTCCGTACCAGTCGGGAGGCTCCGCGTTCCGGCGCCACGCGAGTCGCCAGCCGGTCGGGGCGGCGAGCTCCTCCAGCTCCTCGGGCGACACGCAGAGGAGATCGTACCAGGGCGTGACGAGGCCGCCGTAGCTGATCCGGATCGTCACCTGGCCTGGCATGCGCCCGCGTTCGCGGTTCCGCTCGAGGTAGGCGAGATCCGCTTCGTCGTTCTCGACGTGGGGATCCACGGAGTCGAACACGATCCGCGCCCCGGGAGCCGTGAGCCCGCCGAGCTCCTCCAGCAGGGCAACGGTGTCGTCCGCACCGCCTCCGAGGCCGAGGTTGCCGCAGAGGAGGAGGACGGTGTCAAAGACCCCAAGGCTCTCGTCGATCTCGCCGATGGAGAGGAGCCGCGCATTGCGCACGCCTCGCCGGCGGCACACCTCGACGGCGCCGGGCGAGATGTCGATCGCGACTGCCTCGAGCCCTCGCCGCTGCGCCTCGAGACTGTGGCGGCCCGCACCCGTCCCGATGTCCAGCACCCGTCCTCGGACGAGCTCGAACGCAGCCCGTTCCTCCTCCAACCAGTCGTCGTGCTCGGCGAAGAACCACTCGGCGCCCATGGCCGGCCCGATGTGGCCGTCGTCGCGCTCGAGAACGGGCTCTCCGGCCCGCCCTTCGAGGTGGTCGAGGAGCAGGAGCCCGAAGGCGTCCTCGTCGCTCCCGAGGATGCCGGCTATGCCGCCTCGGACGTGCGCAGGCCGAGCTCGGCCGCGATCGGGCGCATCGCAGCGACCACGTTGCGGATGTGGTCGTCGAGCTCGAGGCCCAGCTCCTCGGCGCCGCTGTACACCTCGTCGCGGTGGACGCCGGCCGCGAAGGAGGGCTGCTTCAGCTTCTTCCGCACCGACTTCGGCTCGAGGGTCTCGATCCCGTCGGGCCTGACCAGCCCGCAGGCGTGGACGAAGCCGGCGAGCTCGTCACAGGCGAAGAGCGTCTTCTTCAGCTGCGTGTCGCGCTCCATGCTCAGGTGCTCCGCGTGCGAGAGGACCGCCTCGATGAGCTCCTCCGGATAACCCTCCTCGCGGAGGATCGGAGCGCCGTCCTGCGGGTGCTTGTCGAGGGTGGGGTGGATCTCGTAGTCGAAGTCGTGGAGGAGGGCGGTCGCGCGCCAGAATTCCTCGTCTTCGCCAAGGTCACGGGCGTACCAGCCGACGGCCGCCTCGACGGCGAGCGCGTGCCGGCGAAGGGCCTCGGACTTTGTGTGCTGCGTGAGGGTTTCCCACGCTCGTTCGCGGGTGACCTCCATGGAAGCGGGGTTAGGATACCGTCCGCCGTTCGCCTCGCCGTCCGAGGACAGGACTACCGTCAAATGCAGCACACAGTCGTAACCGATGCCCTGATGGAGGCCTTTGTCATCGAGGGCGCGCGGCCGCTTTCGGGGTCGATCCGCGCAGCCGGAAACAAGAACGCGGCTTTGCCCATCGTGGCCGCCTGCATGCTCACCGACGAGCCCGTCACGCTCACGAACGTCCCGGCGATCACGGACGTCGAGACGATGCTCGACCTGGCCGCCGATCTCGGCGCCGACGTCCAGCATGTCGGAGGTGGCGAGGTTCGCATCACCGGCGCGGGCATCTCGAAGTTCGAGCTCGACGAGGAGCTGTGCAGCCGCATCCGCGCGTCCATCCTTTTCGCGGGCCCGCTGCTCGCCCGCCACGGGCAGGCCATCGTCCCGCCTCCGGGCGGCGACGTCATCGGGCGCCGCCGGCTCGATACGCACATCCACGCGCTCACGGTGCTCGGTGCAGACATCAGCGCCGAGAAGGTGTACCGCATGCGTACCGAGGGCCTGAAGGGAGCTCAGGTCTTCCTCGACGAGGCCTCCGTGACTGGAACGGAGAACGTCGTCATGGCAGCGGTGCTTGCGCCGGGGGAGACGGTGATCGGCAACGCGGCCAGCGAGCCGCACGTCCAGGACCTTTGCAGGTTCCTGGTCACCCTCGGCGCCGAGATCGAGGGGATCGGCTCGAACGTCCTCCGCATCCGCGGTGTCGAGTCGCTGCACGGCGGCGAATGGCGCATCTGCCCCGACCACATCGAGGTCGCGAGCTTCATCGGCCTCGCGGCGGTGACCGAGGGGGAGGTCGTGATCCAGGATGTCGTCGCCGAGGATCTCGTCGCCATCTGGCCGGCGTTCGAGCGCCTCGGCGTCAGGTGGGAGGTCGAGGGCTCGTCGGTGCGCGTCCCCGGCAACCAGCACCTCGAGATCCATGACGACATCGGCTCTCAGATCCCGAAAATCGAGGACGGGCCGTGGCCGGCTTTCCCGGCCGACCTCACGTCGATCGCGCTCGCGGTTGCGACGCAGGCCGCGGGCACCGTGCTCATCTTCGAGAAGATGTTCGAGAACCGCCTGTTCTTCGTCGACAAGCTCGTGAACATGGGGGCGCGGATCATCCTCTGCGATCCGCACCGCGCCGTGGTCAACGGGCCGGCTCGACTCTACGGAGAGCGCATGGAGAGCCCGGACATCCGCGCGGGGATGGCGATGCTGATCGCAAGCCTCTGCGCCGAGGGCACCTCGACGATCGGGAACATCGGGCAGATCGACCGCGGGTACGAGAGAATCGACGAGCGGCTGCGTGCCGTAGGGGCTCACATCGAGCGAACGGAGATCTCGTGACGAAGCGCGTGATTCGCACCGACGAGGCCCCGGCTCCCTTCCAGGGCGCCCCCTACTCGCAGGGAATCGCCAGCGGAGCCTTTGTGTTCGTCTCGGGCCAGCTCGGGGTCGATCCAGGCGGCAACATGGTCGAGGGCGGGATCTCCGAGCAGACCGAACAGGTGATGAAGAACCTATCTGCGATCCTCGAGGCGGCCGGGACGAGCCTCGAGAACGTCGTCAAGGCGACGATCTTCCTGGTCGACCTCGGCGACTTCCAGGCGATGAACGAGGTCTACGGCCGGCACATGGGCGAGGAACCGCCGGCGCGCGCGACGTTCCAGGTCGCAGCGCTGCCCTCCGGCGCACTCGTCGAGATCGAAGTTATCGCCGCCGCGGGCTAGAGCTACGGGCGATACACGCGCCGGTAGATCGTGACCGACGCGTAGCCGGACTTCGTGATCCGGAACGAGACCTTCTGGAGTTGCGTCGGCTTGAGGCGGAGCTTGGCGACGCCGCTCGAATTGGTCGTCTTCTGGGTGTACGAGACGCCGGCGCCGTAGGCGCGGACGAGGGCGCCCTGGACGGCGTTCAACGTCGCCGAGTCGCGCACCTTGACCGTTATGTCACGTGCGCGGTTCTTGACCAGGCGGCCGCTGAACGTCACCTTGAAGGTCTTCGCGCCGCCGCTGCTTCCGCCGCCCGACATCGCGGGGAGGGTGAAGTGCTCCGGGTTCGTCGCGAACGCGCCGACGTTGCCGTCGCCGTCGATCGCAGCGACCCGCCACCAGAAGTCGCCACCCGAGGTGTAGTTCGAGTTCGTGAGGCTCGGCGCCCAGTCGGGGTTGCCCGTCGTCTTCGTCTCGAAGGAGGGGTTGAAGTCCTCGCGCTTCGAGATCTGCACCTTGTAGGCCTTCGTGCCGGTCTTCGCGTCCCAGCTGAGGACGAGCCGGTTCGCACCCGGGCTCGAGACGGGATTCATCGGCTCCTTGATCGTATGCGTGTAGTCGGCATCGTCCGACCAGGGGCCCGGGGTCGTGCCCCCCGTGAGCTTCGGGAAGTCCGCCCGGATCTCCCAGGTGAAGAGCCCCGTCCCGGTGATCTTCTCGAAGGAGGCTGCGGTGGACGGGAAGCCCGTATACGTGTTCGGCGTCGAGTCGTTCGGTTCGTGGATCCGCAGGCTGTACGAAACCGCCCCTGGAACCGGGAACCAACGCAGCACGGGCAAGCTCGCATCGCCGAGCGTAGGCGTCTCCGGGTCGAGCGTCGGCTGCTCGAGGTCGACCTCGAACGTCCTCGTCTCCGACCAGGTAAGGCCGTTGTCGTTCTCGTCCTGGGCCTGCACCCGCCAGTACAGGGTCCTGGACGCGACGTAGGTCTTCTGCGACGTGTACTCCGTCAACGCGGTTGTGATGTCGTCCAGCTTCGTGCTCGTTGCGAACGTGGGCTCGGTCGCGACCTGGAGGTGGTACTTCCGCGCGCCCTCCACCGAGCTCCAGCTGAATGTGGGAGGCAGGGAGAACGTCGCGTCGTTGTCAGGACCGAGAAGCGATGGGGCCACGGTCTGCTTCTTGAAGTCGGCGTAGGCGCCATTCGCCGGGATGTTGGCGGCAGGTTTTCCGTCGATGTCCGTCGACGGCAGGACGACCCAGTAGAACGACGTCGTCTCGTCCGGATAGGTCCGCGGCTGGCTACCGGTCCGCACCGCGTAGGCCGGGAAGCGCGTGAACGCATAGTCGATGATGTTCGTGAAGGAGGCATCCTTCGAGACGATCACCCAGTAGGACTGCTGGCCGGCGATCGGATTCCAGACGAACAGCGGATTCGACGTCACTGCGACCGGGTCGTCCGCGAACCGCTCGGGCAGCAGGTAGTCGTCGTGCCCGAGGTAGTTCGTGTTGCAGGTCGGGCTGCAGGCGCCGCCGGTCGGATAGCCGGCGAACGTGAAGGCAGATCCGGTGCCGTCGTCGAGCTGGGTGAAATCGCCCCAGACCGGACTGTTGAGGTTGACGCGGCCGCTCCGCGCTCGCACCTGGACACAGTACGGCTGCCCCGGTGTGAGCCCGGGCTGGTCCGACGAGGCGCTCGGTCCTGAGGGGAACGGCTTATCGCTCGGCAGCTGGCCCAGCGGAGTCCAGTACGTGCTCGCGGTCGACGAGAGCCATCGCGAGGTCGATGCGTTGCCGAAGTCGCAGTGGTCGATGCCGGCGTCGTAATGGCCGACGTTGACCTGGTAGCTGGACGCACCCGGGACCGGATCCCAGGCGATGATCGGGAGCTGCGTCTGATAACCAGGTGTATCGGGGTCGAAGTCAGTCCCCGGGTCGCTCGTGTCGCGCATGTGCAGGTTCTTGATCCCGAGCTCGCTCAGGTCCGGATAGTTGGCGAACGTCTTCACGAAGGAGGGCCCCTCGTTCCAATCACCTGCCTCGCCGTGCGCGTTGATCGCGCGAACGCGCCAGTAGTACGTGTTGTTCGGAAGGGTTTCCTTCGGCGTGAACGTCGTCGTGATCGGCCAGTCCGACGAGTCGCAGCAGACCTTGGACGCTCCGGCGGGGAAGTCGGAGACCGAGTTGATCTCGACCTCGTACTTCGCCGCGCCCGGGATCGGATCCCAGGTGAACTCCGGCACGTAAAGCTCGGTTTCGGGTGCGGTGTCCTGAACGTCGGTCGTCGTCGTCGACGGCCACTCCCAGGTGAAGGAACGGGTCTCCGAGGGCTCGCCCTCGTTCCCCTGCGCGTCGACCGGGGTAACGGCCCAGTAGTACGTGTTCGAAGAGAGGAGGATTGCCGGGGCCGCGTTCGTGGCCTGCGTTTCGAGCGGGTCGCCGTTGCTCGTCACGAGCGCGGCGAGGTCTGGGTCAGAGGCAATGGAGATGTGGTACTTCGCGGCGCCCGGAACGGGCTCCCAGCGGAGGACGAGCGGCTCGTCCGGGAACGAGATCGTCGCGGCGTCGTCCGGCGCGGTGAGGACGGGTGAGTCCGCCCAAAGCTTCTCCATCTGACGGGTCTCGGACCAGCCGGAGGTGTTGCCGTCGGCATCGACCGCCTGGACGCGCCAGTAGTACGTCCCGTTCGGGACAGTCTTGTCGGGGGTCGCCCGGGTGTTCTTCGTCCCGTTGACCTGGTAGACGGGCGAGTTGAACGCGAGATCGGCGGAAAGGACGAAGTTGTACTTGTCGGCTCCCGCGACGGGATCCCAGGAGAAAACCGGAAGGAAGGCGACGGTGTCGCCGTCGTTCGGCCCGACGAGCTGGGGCACATCCGGCGCGCTCGCGGCAGGCGCGACCGTGACGAGGGCCACGGCAAGCGCGGCGAGGACGATGCGCAGTTTGGAGTACGTCGTTCGGCCCAAAATTCGTTCGACCCCCGGCCGCCACGGGACTCGTTCCTTGGGTTCATCGTCGTCTCACTTGCCTGGCGTCACGTCCCCCAAGAGGGGGGTTGGCGCAAGTCAGGTCTAACCTTCTTGCGATGCAGGTCATCGTCACCCACGCAAACACCGACTTCGACGCGTTCGCGGCCATGCTGGCCGCACGCCGCCTCTACCCAGATGCCGTCGTCGCGCTCTCCGGGTCGCTCAACCGAAACGTGCGCGACTTCTATCGCCTGCACGCGGAGGAGCTGGATGTGGCCGAGCCGGGGCGGATCGACCCTGCCGAGGTCGAGCGCCTGATCGTCGTCGAGACCTCGCACCCGGAGCGCCTCGGCGAATTCGAGGCCGCTGCGAGGAGCCCCGAGGTCGAGGTCGTCCTCTTCGACCACCATGCGGGCGAGGAGCTCGATTGGGTACGGCCCGAGAACGCCGTTCGCTCCGAGGATGGGGCGCTCACGACGACGATGGTCGCGATCCTCGCCGAGCGCGAGGTCGAGGTCAGCGCGATCGAGGCGACCGCCTTTGCCCTCGGGATCCATGAGGACACGGGCTCCCTCGGCTATGCCGGGACGACGATCCGCGACGCGGAGGCGCTGGCCTGGTGCATGCGTCACGGCGCGAGCCAGGAGATGGTGGCGCAGTACCTGCACACGCCACTGGCCGAGCGCGAGCGCGCGCTCCTCGACGCCCTCGTTGCGAGCCTCGAGCCGCACGAGGCGGGCGGCTACGAGGTGCTCGTGAGTGCTCTCAGGTGGCCGGAGTACGTGGAGGGCGTCTCCAACCTCGCGCACAAGATCGTCGACCTGACCGACTGCCGCGCGCTCGTCTGCCTCGTCGAGATGGACGAAAGGGTCTTCTGCGTAGTGCGGACGCGCGTGGCCGAGCTCGACGCCGCCGCGATCGCGGCCGCCCTGGGAGGCGGCGGCCATGCGCAAGCCGCATCGGCCACTCACCGGGGGTCACTCGAGGATGCGCGTGCCGGCGTGCTCGAGGCGCTGCCGAATGCGGTGCGCCGCGGTCTGACCGCGGGCGAGATCATGTCGCGACCTGCGCGCTTCGTCTCTCAGGACGACACCGTCGCGCAGGCGATGGTCCTGTGCCAACGCCATCGCCAGAGTGGGATGCTCATCGGCGAGCCCGGCCGGCTGATCGGAGTAGTCACGCGCGAGGACCTCGACAAGGCGATCGGCCACGGACTCTCGCACGCGCCGGTGAAGAGCGTGATGGGCTCCGACGTCGTCTCGTGCGCGGAGGACACGCCGTTCGCGGAGGTCATGCGGCTCGTCTCCGGAGCGACGAGCGGGCGCGTGCCCGTGCTCCGCGACGGCGAGGCCGTCGGAGTCGTGACGCGCTCCGACGTCCTCCGCGCGCTCGAGGAGCCGCACGGGGAGGAGGCCGCCGGCGAGGCCCCCAGCATCGCGGAGAAGCTGGACGCCCTCGAGGATCTGCGGCCCGTCTTCGAGGCGGTGCAGGCGGTGAGCGAGCACTTCGAAGGCGTCTACCTCGTCGGCGGCGCCGTGCGCGACGTGCTCATGGGCGAACCGAACTTCGACGTGGACATCGCAGTGGAAGGCGACGGCATCGCATTCGGCGAGGCTCTCGCCGAAGCCTTGGGCGGCCGCGTCGTCCCGCACGACCGTTTCGGCACCGCCATCGTCGTCCACGACGGGGGCCGCGTCGACGTCGCCACCGCGCGCACGGAGTTCTACGACAGCCCGGGTGCGCTGCCGACCGTCGAGCAGGCGTCGATCCGGCAGGACCTCTACCGCCGCGACTTCACGATCAATGCGATGGCGGCGTCCCTCCGGGGCGAGGACTTCGGCCGGCTCGTCGACCACTTCGGAGGCCTTCAGGACCTCGAGAACGGAGTCGTCCGGGTGCTGCACAACCTGTCCTTCATCGACGACCCGACGCGGATCTTCCGAGCGATCCGGTACGAGAATCGCTACGGCGTGGCCATGGATGTCCACACCCTGTCTCTCGCGAGGGCGTGCGTGGAGATGAACCTCGTCGGCGAGCTCTCCTCGGCGCGCCTGCGGGACGAGCTGCAGGCCCTTCTCTCCGAGGCCCGCGTGGGGGACTCGGTGCGCCGGCTCGCCGAGCTCGGGATCCACCGCGCGATCCATCCTCACCTCGCCGCGGACGAGGAGTCGGTGCGGCTCATCGAGGACGTCGACCGCGCGCGGGAAAAGCTCGCTCCGGCCACACCCCCGTGGAGGTTTCGGCTCGCGGTGCTCGCGCGCCGGCTCCCCCCGGACGAGCTCTACGAGTGGTTCGAGCGCCTGAAGCTCCGGCGCCGGGACGCAGACAGCATTGCGGACGCGGTTGCCGTCGGCCCGCGGCTCCCCGAGCTCCTGGCTCAGACGGAGGAGCCTGCCGCGGTGCGCGCGATCGTCGAGCCGCACGATCCCGACGGCGCGCTGTTCGCCTACGCACTGGCCGGCGATTCCGCACGCCCGCGACTCGAGCGCTACTTCGCCGACTTCCGCCAGATAGACCTCGAGATCTCCGGCGACGACCTCGCCGCGCTCGGCCTGCAGGAATCGCCGCGTGTCGGCGCGATTCTCGACGAGCTTCTGCGCCGCAAGCTCAACGGGGAGCTCGACGGGCGCGAGTCCGAGATCGAGGCGGCGAAGGAGCTCATCGCAGCTCCGGCGGGGCCTGCGTGAAGCTCCTCGAGCCCGACCTCGGCGACGCGTACTTCGCCGCCTTCTCCACGCGCCAGGGAGGCGTGAGCGAGGGCGACTTCGAATCGTTGAACCTCGGCATTCTCACCGACGACGAGCCGGACAGAGTCGTCGAGAATCGCCGCATTCTGGGCAAAGCCGTCGGCGCCGACCCGGAGACCGCGACGATGGCCTGGCAGGTACACGGGGCGCGCGTCTTCGAGGCGGACGGGCGCGGTGTCGTCACGCCCGGCACCGACTTCGAGCAGGGAGACGGGCTCTGGACCGAGAAGCCGGGGCGCGCCCTCGGCCTCCTCACCGCGGACTGTTTCCCCGTTGCCCTCGCCCGCCGGAACGGGACACCACGCCTCGTCGTCCTCCACGTGGGCTGGCGCGGCCTGGTGGACGGCATCCTCGAGAATGGCGTCGCTGCGGTTGCGGGCCCGGCGGCAGCCGCGATCGGGCCGGGAATCGGCCCCTGCTGCTACGAGGTGGGCGAGGAGGTCGCCGAGCAGTTCCGCGCGCGCTTCGGCGACGACTTCATGGACAGGCGCAACCTCGACCTCGCCCAGGCCATCGAGCGCGGCCTCTCGGCGGCCGGAGTCGAGACCGTCGCGCGCACCGGCCACTGCACGAGCTGCGAGCCCGAGCTCTTCTTCTCCCATCGCCGCGACCAGGGCCGCACGGGGCGGCAAGGCGTCATTGCCTATATCCGCTGACGAGGTCCGCGCCAACTACGCGCGGATCCAGGAGGAGTTGGACGACGGCGTGACCGTCGTCGTTGCCACGAAGTACGTCTCGTCGGACGAGATGCAGGCGCTCGCGGAGGCCGGAGTTGCCGTGGTGGGAGAGAACCGCCTCCAGGACCTCGAGGCGAAGCACGCGCGCTTCGGCGAGAGCTTCCGCTGGCATTTCATCGGCCACCTGCAGTCCCGGAAGGCGCGCGACGTCTCCGCGCTCTGTGAACTCGTCCACTCCCTGGACTCGCTTTCTGCCGCCAAGCGGCTGACAGCCCCTGCGCTCGTCGAGGTCAACCTCTCCGGCGAGGACGCGAAATCCGGCGTGCCGCGGGAGAAGCTGGGCGCGTTCCTGGACGAAGCGCGCGGCCTGGGAGTCGACGTTCGCGGGCTCATGACGATGCCGCCGCTCGCTGAAGACCCGGAGGCGTCTCGCCCGTACTTCCGCGAGCTGCGCGAGCTGGCCCAGGAGCACTCCCTTCCGGAGCTCTCCATGGGCACCTCGCAGGACTACCGTGTTGCCGCCGAGGAGGGCGCGACGCTCGTTCGGGTGGGTTCCGTGGTGTTCGGACGCTAAGATTTGCCCCCGTTATGGGTGTAGGACAGGTCTGGAGCCGTGCCCTCGTTTACTTCGGCATCGTCGAAGAGGACGAGTATTGGGACGAGGAGGCATACGCCGCCGAGGAGGAGCTCGAGCGGACGTACGACCGCAGCGACAGCGCGAATGTGCGCCGGCTCTCGCCGCGCAGGCAGCGCCGTGAGGAGTTCGAGGATTGGTCCGAGCCGGACGCGTCCGTGTCGAACACGGCGGTCATCCGGCAGGGGTCGGGACGCCGGCCGCTCGAGGCCGTCGCATCCGCATCGGTCCGGGTCCATCTCGTCGTGCCGAGAAGCTTCAACGACGCCCAGTCGATCGCCGACAAGTTCAAGGAGTCCGTGCCGGTGATCGTCAATCTGCAGGGCACCGACGCCGAGCTCTCGAAGCGGCTGATCGACTTCTCGAGTGGGCTGACCTATGCGCTCAACGGCTCAATGCAGCGTGTCGCCGACAAGGTCTTCCTGCTCACGCCACGAAACGTCGAGGTCTCCGCAGAAGAGCGCGCGCGCCTCATCGACCGCGGCTTCTACAACCAGTCTTAATCGGTCGAAATCACCGCCTGCGGCGCGATTTCGACCGAATGGAGCGCTAGGTTTCCACCCATGCTGTTGGGAGACGTGGTGAGCACTGCACAGAACTTCGTCACGGTTCTGTACTACGTCTACCTGCTCTGCATCATCGCCTACATCCTGACGTCCTGGGTCCCGCTGCCCTACAACGTCTGGCTGAACCGGGTGCAGCGCTTCCTGTACGACGTCGTCGACCCGTATCTCCGCCTGTTCAGGCGCGTGCTCCCGCAGCTCTCCGTCGCGGGGCTCGGGCTCGATCTCTCGCCGATCGTGGCGATCCTGATGTTGACCGTCGTCTACCGGGTCGTCCTCATCGCCATCGGCGCCGCGAACTAGGGAGGGAAACACCGGTCTGCGGCGAATTGCGGACACCGGTATGTCCTTGACCCCTGTCGAGATCCGGCACGTGAACCTGGGCCGGCGGCCCCTGGGTTACGACCGCACTGCAACGGACGAACTTCTCGCCGACGTGGCCGCAAGCTTCGAGCACGTGTGGCGCGAGCGCGCCGACCTGCGCGACGAGCTCGAGGAGCTCGAAAGCGAGCTCGCGCGCCAGAAGGAGCTCGAGCAGGCGCTTCGCAACACGCTGCTCTCGGCCGAGCGGATGGCCGACGACATGCGTACGCAGGCCCGCCGCGAGGCCGATGTGATCGTGGCGGAGGCCCGCTCGGCCGCACGCGACATCGTCAGCGGCGCCGAGACCGAGAGGGAGCGGATCCGCACCGAGATCCGCCGCCTGCAGGAGGCCGAGACTGGCGTCCGGGCCGACTATCGTGCCTTCCTGCTTGCCGCGCTCGACCGCCTCGAGAGCGACACCGAAGAACGCCGGGCCGCCCACCAGGCTGCCTGAGTTCGGCCGCAGACCGCCTCGTTATACTCAGCCGAGTGGCGCGGGGAATGGCTCACGCATGAATACGGACCGCTATCGGGACCTCCTACTGCACGAGCGCGAGCTCGTTTCGGCCTCGATTCAGCATCTCCACGTGGAAGGATCGCTGGAGGAAGAGACCGAGGAGGAGACCTACGACGACAACCATCTCGCCGACTCGGCGACGGCCACCCTCAATCGCGAGATCGACTACACGCTCGAAGAGAACTCCGGGCACGTGTTGACGGCCATCGACGAGGCGCTGGGGCGGATCGACAGCGGGACCTTTGGGACATGCGGGCGCTGCGGCAAACCGATCGCCGAGGACCGGCTAGACGCGATCCCGTACGCGAATAGGTGTATCGACTGCAAGCGCCTCGACGAGAGGGGTTAGTCAACCCGTCACCGCGGCTGATCGACGTTCGCGTCGGTTCGGCCACAGACGGGCGCGTTCCGATCTCGATGGTCGAGCGCTCGCTCACGGCTGGTCCGTTCCACTGGCTGGCTCTGCTCGCGGTCGCTCTCTCGGCGCTCGCAGCCGACCAGCTGACGAAGCAGATCGTCGTCACACAGCTGGGCCTCGGCGAGTCCGTCCACGTCGTCGGGCCCTTCGGGATCCGGCACGTGAACAACCCGGGGATCGCATTCGGCCTCTTTTCCAGCTGGGCCTCCGCCGTCACCTTCCTGACCGCCGGCGCCGTCCTCTGGATGCTCTTCTACTTCGCAAAGTCGGGCGCGCGCCATCCGATCCTCCCGGTCGCGCTCGGGCTTCTCATCGGCGGGAGCATGGGCAACCTCGTCGACCGGCTCCGCATCGGTCACGTGACGGACTTCCTCGACCTCCGGTTCTGGCCGGCCTTCAACCTGGCCGACACGTTCATCGTCGTAGGCGTCGCAGCGCTCCTCCTCGCGCTCGTCGCAGCCGAGCGGCAGCCGCGTATCAGGCGCACTCCTTCGGGGCGACCCGCTCCGAAGACGCTTGGCTGAGCTGGAGCTGGAAGTCCCGCCCGAGGCCGCGGGCGAGCGCCTGGATCGCTTTCTCTCCGGCCTCGAGGAGGTCGGCTCGCGAGCGGCGGCCGAGCGCCTGCTCTCCCAGGGCCGGGTAGAGGTCAACGGCTCTCCCGAGTCGAAGAGCCACCGCGTGTCGCCCGGCGACGTGGTGGCGGTGAGCATCCCGGAGAGCAGGCCGTCGACACTCGAGCCCGAGCAACTCGACCTACGCGTCGCCTACGAGGACGAGCACCTCTTGGTCGTCGACAAGCCCGCCGGAATCGTCGTCCACCCGTCTGCGGGCCACCCGAGCGGCACCCTCGTGCACGGGCTCCTCGGACATGCGGTCGCGGGCGGGGAGGAGGCCGAGCGGCCGGGAATCGTCCACCGGCTCGACCGCGACACGTCGGGGCTCCTGGTCGTGGCCCGCTCCGACGAAGCGCACCGGCGCTTACAGCAGCTCCTGCGGCAGCGGAAGCTCGCGCGGGAGTACCTCGCCCTCGTGCGCGGCCGGCCGCGCTCGAAGCGCGGGCGGATCGAGGCGCCGATCGGCCGTGACCGCCACGAGCCGACGCGGATCTCCCTTGACACGGGCACTCCGCGCGACGCCGTCACGAACTTCGAAGTCGTGGAGTCGATGCGCCGGCACGCCCTTCTGCAGGTTGCGCTGGAGACGGGGAGGACGCACCAGATCCGGGTGCATCTCGCCGCAATCGACCTGCCCGTGTCAGGAGACCCGCTCTACGGCATCGAGGGCGATCTCGGCCTCGAGCGGCAGTTTCTCCACGCCGCCCGGCTCGCGTTCCCGCATCCGCTCACCGGCGAGCCGGTCGAGGCCGAGTCGCCCCTTTCAGCCGACCTTCAGGCGGCTCTGGAGGAAGCCCGCTTGTCCTCGTAGAGACGCCGGTCGGCGACTTCGACAAGTCCTTCGGGCTCGGTTCCGTCCGTGGGGAGGAACGCCGCGCCCGCGCTCGCGGCGATTTCATCTGGAAGGCGTTCGTGCAGGCGGGTGAGGAACGAGCCCGCGGTCTCCGGGCCCGCCTCGATCAGGAGCGCGGCGAACTCGTCGCCGCCCAGGCGGCCCACGGAGTCTGTCTCGCGCGCCGTTCCGGCGAGTGCCGAGGCGAAGGCACGGAGCAGGCGGTCGCCTTCCTGGTGCCCTTCGCGGTCGTTCGTCTCCTTGAAGCGGTCGAGGTCGAATAGGAGCAGCGCGATGCGGCTCCGGTAGCGCCGCGCCCGCGCTGCCTCGGCAAGCAGTCTCGCGTGGAAGGCCCGGTGGTTCAGGACTCCGGTCAACGGATCTCGCCGCGCGCGCTCGGCCAGCTCGCCGGTCACGCGCTCGACATAGGCAACCACGCAGCGGTCGAGGGCACGACGCGCCTCGCTCTCGCCATGGCGGTCGAGGACGCGGCCGAGGACGAGGAGCTCCGCCCCCACCTCCGCGGGCGCCAGGCCGAGGCTCTCGCGCTCACGCGCGTGTGCTTCCGCCAGCTCGCCTGGATCCTCCTCCCCGTCCAGGCTTGCGACAAAAGACGGAAGCGTCCCCAGCTGCCCGAGCCGGCCAAGCCGCTCGAGCGACGGGACGACGCCGTCGGCGAGAGCCTCCTCGACGCTCTCGACCGCGAGGTCCCATGCGGATGTCCTCACGACCCCGGTCACGGCGCTCAGGTTAAAGGTCGCTTCGGCTAGAATGCAGCGGTTTTTTCACCCGACCCGGCGGAGGTCTCGGGTGGCGGTGCCGGGTCAGACCCGGTTCCACCCGATTCCGCCGGCAGTAGCGAAATTCAACCGAGGAGGATCAGTTTGTCCGTCGTCACCATGCGCGAGCTCCTGGAGGCCGGAGTGCATTTCGGCCACCAGACGCGGCGCTGGAACCCCAAGATGCGCCGCTACATCTTCACGGAGCGGGGCGGCATCTACATCATCGATCTTCAGCAGACGCTCGACCTCGTCGAGCAGGCGCACTCATTCGTGCGCAACGTCGCCGAGCGCGGAGGCTCCGTCCTCTTCGTCGGCACGAAGAAGCAGTCCCAGGACTCCATCGAGGAGGAGGCGGAGCGCGTCGGCATGCCGTACGTGAACCACCGATGGCTCGGCGGCCTTCTGACGAACTGGAGGACGATCTCCGAGCGGCTGGATCGCATGCAGGAGCTTCGCCGCCTGCGCGACGAGGGCCAGCTGGAGCTTCTGCCGGCCAAGGAGCGCATGACTATGGCGGCCGAGCTCGAAAAGCTCGAGACGAACCTCGGAGGCGTGGACGACATGAAGCGCCTTCCCGACGCCATCTTCGTCGTCGACCTGAAGAAGGAGCAGCTGGCGATTCGCGAGGCGCGGCGGCTCAATCTTCCCGTCGTGGCGCTCGTGGACACGAACTGCGACCCCGACGACGCCGACTACGTCATCCCCGGAAACGACGACGCCATCCGCTCGTGCAGCCTCATCATCCGCGCGATCGCGAACGGAATCGAGGCGGGCAAG
>Ga0126307_10000120_pt1 | contig 46636 bp, 44 predicted proteins | sample Plot28_FD_89955 | JGI IMG/M metagenome (GOLD analysis project Ga0126307, IMG submission 89955) | Serpentine soil microbial communities from UC McLaughlin Reserve, CA, USA - Plot28 | ecosystem: Environmental > Terrestrial > Soil > Grasslands | place: USA: UC McLaughlin Reserve, Lake County... | reverse complement strand
TCGGTGGAGGCGGCCGAGGCGGTCTACGACCCCGACCTGCTGGCGCGGGCCGTCGGCGACATGCTGCGCACGCCGCCCTCACTCGACCTCGGCCACGTGGCGCGGCCGCCGGTCTCCCTGGACGCCCGCCTGGCGCACCTGCGCGAGCTGCTCTCGGGCCGCGGGCGTTTCTCGTTCGACGAGGCCGTCCAGGGCGCCGACCGCACGACCCAGGCCGTGACGCTATTCGCGCTGCTGGAGCTCTACAAGGCCGGCGAGGCCACGTGGGAGCAGAGCGAGCCCTTCGCCTCGATCACGGTGAGCGCCGGATGAACGAGCTCGCGCGGGTGATCGAGGCGCTGCTGTTCCTCTCGCCCGAGCCGGTGAGCGCGGAGGCCCTGGCCGACGCCGCGGAAGTCTCGTCCGGCGAGGTGGTCGAGGCGCTGGCGCGCCTGCGCGAGCACTACGCAGAGGGGTACCGCGGCGTGGTCTTGCGCGAGGTGGCCGGCGGCTTCACCCTGGCCACCGATCCCGTGGCCGAGACCGCGGCGCGCCGCCTGCTGGCCAAGCCGCGCACGCCGCCGCTGTCGCAGGCCCAGGCCGAGTGCCTGGCAGCGGTGGCCTACCTGCAGCCCGTCTCGCGCCCGGAGATCGCCCGCATCCGCGGCGTGGCCTCCGAGTCCGCGGTGGGCACGCTGCTGGAGCGCGGCCTGATCGAGGAGTCCGGCCGCTCGCGCTTCGGGGCGATCCTGTACCGCACCACGGACCTGTTCGAGCGCCTCTTCGGCCTCAGCGGCCTGGACGCCCTACCCGACCCCGCGAGCTTCGACCCCACGCCCGAGCAGGAGGGCGAGATCCGCGAGCGTCTCGTCCGCGCGGGTGAGCAGCGCGCGTCCCAGGGCCCGTAGGGCCGAGCGGCTCTAACGAGCAGCGGCGCACCCCCTCGAAAACACCCTCAGGGGGCTGAGCGTCCTCTCGGAGAGTGTGTGACCTTCCCGGTACGCCACCAGGCGGAACGGCGAGCCTGAGGGTGCCCGGCTTCCAGGAGCAGCGCGCCATCCTCGACGGCTGGCGCGGCCAGGGTTGCCGTGAGCGGGTCGCCGGCAATCGTGCGGCGCTCACCTTCGACGATGGCCCCGATCCGGATGCCACGCCGCTCGTGCTCGAAGTGCTGGCCGACCTCGGCTTGAAGGCGACCTTCTTCATGTGCGGTGAGCAGGCCGAGCGCCACCCCGAACTGGCCGCGCGGGTAGCGGCGAAGGGCCACGAGGTGGCTCTGCACGGACACGAGCACGTGCGCGAGCCGCCGGCCGGGGACTTCGAGCGCGGGCTGCGGGCGGTCGAGGCGGCGAGCGGCCGCAAGCCCGCCCGCTTCCGCCCTCCCTACGGCCGCGTGGTCGAGGCCCCGCTTGAGGTCGTGCTCTGGTCAGCCTGGGGCCTGGACTGGGAGCCGATTGGCCCCGAGCGCATCGCCGAGCTGGTTCTGCGCGACCTCGAGCCGGGCGCGATCGTCCTCCTCCACGACTCCGCGCGCTATGCCCCGCGAAGCAGCGCCGAGCCCACCGCGCTGGCGCTGTGGGCGATCGCCGAGGGCGCCGCCGGACGGGGGATCGAGCTGGGGACGCTCTAGGCCGCGGCCAGCTGTGACTCGGCCAGAAAGTCGCCGGCCGTGTCGCAGAGGATCTGGCGCATCGCCTCGGTGGCGGGGGAGACGAAGCCCTCGCCCAGGTGGGCGGCCCAGATCCGGCGCACCGGCGCCTCGCGGCCCAGCGGCCGCGACACCAGGGCGGGGTTGAGCGGGTTCAGCGCCAGCCTGGGCAGGAGGGTTATGCCTACGCCCGTGGCCACCAGGGCCTGGGCGGCCATCGTCTCGTCGGCCTCGAAGGCAAAGCGCGGCTCGAAGCCGGCGTCGGCGCAGGCGCGCTCGTAGATCGGCCGGCAGCCCGCCTGGCTGCCCGAGACGATCCAGGGCTCGTCGGAGAAGTCGGCCAGGCGCAGCCGCCGCCGCGAGGCCAGCGGGTGGTTCTCGGGCAGCACCACCTCATAGGGGTCGTCGAGCAGGTGCGTGAGGTCGAGGTCGTCGTCGAGCAGCCCGGGGATGCGCTCGGAGTCGTAGACCAGCGCCAGGTCGACGTCGCCGGCGCGCATGCGCTCGCTGGCCTCGGACGGCTCGGCCACGACCATCCCGAGCTCCACGTCCGGGTGGCGGCCGTTGAACTCGGCCACGGCGCGCGGGAGGAGCGTCGCGCCCGCGCTCTGGAAGGAGGCGAGCCGCAGCCTGCCGCCGCGCAGGCCGGCGATCGCCGCCAGCTCGTCCTCGGCGTCCTCGATGCGGGCGAGGATCGCGTCGGCGTGAGTCACCAGCGCTGCGCCTGCCTCGGTGAGGCGCACGCCGCGGGCGTTTCGCTCGAGCAGGGTGGACCCGCTCTCGCGCTCCAGGGCGGCGACCTGCTGGCTCACCGCCGGCTGCGTGAACGACAGCGCCTGCGCTGCCGCAGAGAAGGAGCCCCGCCGGGCGACCTCGCGGAGCACCTTCAGCCGGCGTACGTCGAGCATTAGCCGAGCTTATCGCGGCTTCAAAGAAGCGTCATTTGAACTGATGCTCCGAGGCTGCGAACGTCGAGAGCGTGAGCAGTCGCCACTGGACCCTCCTCCTCCTCCTGGCCTCGCTGTGGGGCGCCTCGTACCTGTTCATCAAGATCGGGCTCGAGGACCTGCCGCCCGCCGCCGTGGTCTTCCTGCGGACGCTGCTGGCCGCGGCCGTGCTGCTGCCGTTCGCGGCGCGCACCGGCGGCTTGGAGGGCCTGAGCGAGAGCTTGAGGCCGATCGCCGCCCTGGCGGCGATCCAGGTGGCCGCCCCTTTTCTGCTGATCTCCGCCGGCGAGCAGGAGATCTCCTCCTCGCTGGCCGGCATCCTCGTCGCCTCCGCGCCGATCTTCACCGCGCTGCTGGCCATCAAGCTCGACGACGCCGAGCGCGTGCACGGCTGGAACCTCGTAGGCGTGGCCATCGGCATCGTGGGCGTGGCGCTGCTGCTGGGCCTGGACACCGGCGGCGGCTCGGGGGCGATCGTCGGCGGCATCTTCGTAGTGGTCGCGTCGCTGGGCTACGCCCTGGGCGGCTTCCTGCTCAAGAAGCGCCTGTCCCAGCGCGCGCCGGTGGGCATCAGCGGCTTGGCCATGGCCTTCTCGGCCGCTATGACCCTGCCCTTCGTGTTGGTGAACCCGCCCGACGCAGCGCCGGGCGCCGGCTCGCTGGCCGCCGTCGCCGCGCTGGGCATCCTCGGCACCGGCGTGGCCTTCGGGATCTTCTACACGATGATCGCGCAGGTCGGCCCGACCAAGGCTTCGCTCGTGGCGTACATCGCCCCGGGCTTCGCCGTCGTCTACGGCGTCCTGCTGCGCGACGAGAGGTTCACCGCGGCCACTGCCGCCGGCCTGCTGCTGATCGTCGGCGGCTCGTACCTGGCGGCGCAGGGCGCCTTCTGGCGGCGCGCGAGCGTCGCGGCCCCTCACGTACCCACGACCCAGCCCCCCGCGGCGGAGAGGAGAGCGGCATGATCGATGCAGTCAACGTGCGCCTGATGCGCCCCGAGGACCGTGCCGCGCTCGTGCGCCTCGCCGCGCTCGACTCGGGCCCCATTCCCTTCGGCGCCTGGCTCGTGGCCGAGGTCGAGGGAGAGCTGTGGGCGGCGTTGCCGCTGACCGGCGGCCGCGCCCTGGCCGACCCGTTCCGCCACACCGCCGACCTGGTCTCGCTGCTGGAGATGCGGGCCGTCCAGATGCGGGCCGGCCCCCACTCTGGACCATCGGTTCGGGCCGCGATACGGTGGCTGGCGAGGAGAGGAGGCCGAGATGGCCGAGAAGGCGAGCGTGCTGGTGGTGGCGAACCGCACCGCGGAATCGCCTGAACTGCTCAGCGCGCTTCGAGCGCGCCATCAGGAGGGGCCCGTGGAGTACACGCTGCTGGTGCCCGCGACGCCGCAGGGCGTCTCGTGGGCGGCCGACATGCACTCCGGCGGGGCCGAGGCCGACGAGCACCTGAACCACCTCGCGGACAACCTGCGCCGGGAGGGGGTCGAGGTGACGGGGGCCATGGTCGGCGACGCAGATGCCCTGGCAGCGGTGTCCGACGCCTGCCACGCGAACACCTACGACGAGGTGATCGTGTCCACCCTGCCACTGCGGCTGTCGAAGTGGCTCAAGGTCGACCTGCCGCACAAGGTCGCGCACGCGACCGGGTTGCCGGTCCGCCACGTCGTCGGCTCGGACGCGAAAGCCGCCGTCTAGGCCGCGGCCTTCACCGCCAGCTGCCCGCAGGCCGCGTCGATGTCGCGGCCTCGGGTCAGCCGCACGGTCGCGCGCAGACCGCGGCTCTCGAGCGTCGAGCGGAAGGCATCGATGGCCGCGCGCGTGGACCCCTCGAACCCCGCTTCGGTGGGGTTGTAGGGGATGAGGTTGACCTTGAAGGCGTTCCGCGGCTCGCGCAGCAGGTCGGCCAGGGCGTGGGCCTGCTCCACGCGGTCGTTGACGCCGTCGAGCATGAGGTACTCGATGAACACCTCGCGCTTGCGCGCCGCGTGCCAGTCACGGCAGGCGGCGAGCACCTCGTGCAGGGGGTAGCGCTCGTTGACGGGCATAAGCTCGGAGCGCAGCGCCTCCTCGGGGGCGTGCAGCGACAGCGCCAGCCGCACCGGCCGCCCCTCGCGCGCCAGTCGCTCGATCCCGGGGACCCAGCCTACGGTCGAGATGGCCGTGTTTGAGGTGGCGATGCCCAGGTCGGGCAGGCGCTCGCAGGCCGCGAGTACGTTGTCGAGGTTCAGCAGAGGCTCGCCCATGCCCATGAACACGGCGTGATTGACCCGGGCTTGCCGGCGGAAGTGCAACGCCTGGTCGAGGATCTCCGAGGCGGTGAGGTTGCGGCCGAACTTCATGCGCCCGGTGGCGCAGAAGGTGCAGGTCAGCGGGCAGCCCGACTGGCTGGAGAGGCACAGCGAGCGGCGCCCGTCCCGGTAGCGCATCAGCACGGCCTCCAGCGGCCGCCCGTCGTGGGTGCGCAGCAGCGCCTTCTGCGTGCCGTCGGAGGCCAGCGCTTCGTCCTCGAAGCTCAGCGAGGACAACGGCACCTCGGCTGTGAGCGCCGAGCGCAGCTCCGTGGGCAGGTTGCTCATCTCGGCGTAGGAGGACGCGCCGCGGGCCACCCACTCCCACACCTGGCGCGCGCGGAAGCGCGGCTCGCCGCGGGCGGCGAGGATGCTGTCGAGGAGCTCGAGGTCCACGCCTGCGAGCCTACGCTTGCTCGCCATGCGGCTTGCGAAGTACCTCGCCCACGCCGGCGTGGCGTCGCGACGCGCGGCCGAGGGGCTGATCGCGGAGGGCAGGGTGAGCGTTGGCGGCGAGCCCGTGACCGACCCCGCCCGGGACGTCGACGAGGACAGCGGCGTCGAGGTCGACGGGCGCCCCGCGGCCCCCGAGCCGCGCGAGGTGTATCTGCTGAACAAGCCGGCGGGCGTCGTGTCCACTGCGCAGGACACCCACGGCCGCCCGACGGTGGTGAGGCTGGTGGACAGCGAGCGCCGGCTGTACCCCGTCGGCCGCCTGGACGCCGAGACCACCGGGCTGATCCTCCTGACCAACGACGGTGAGCTGGCCGAGCGGCTCATGCACCCGCGCTACGGGGTGCCGCGCACCTACCGGGCACGCGTTCGCGGCGAGCCGTCCACGGAGGCGCTGCGCGAGCTGGCCGCCGGGGTCGAGCTCGACGACGGCGTGACCGCCCCGGCCGAGGTACGCCGCCTGGAGGACGGTCGGGTGGAGCTGACGCTGCGCGAGGGCCGCAACCGCCAGGTGCGTCGCATGCTCGAGGCGGTGGGCCACCGGGTCACCGCGCTGGAGCGCGTCGGGCTGGCCGGCCTGGAGCTCGGCGGGCTGCGACCCGGTGAGAGCCGGCGCCTGCGGGCGGACGAGATCGAGCGGCTGACAGAATCGCCGGGGTGAGGCTGCAGGCCCTTCGCGGGGCGATCACCGTCGAGAGCAACGAGTCCGGGGCCATCCTGTCGGCCACCGAGGAGCTCGTGCTCGCTGTGCTGGACCGCAACCGGCTCCGCGCCGAGGACCTCGTCAGCTGCATCTTCACCGCCACCGACGACCTGGACGCCGAGTTCCCCGCCGTGGCCGCGCGGCGCATAGGGCTGGACGGAGTCCCGCTCCTGTGCACGCGCGAGATTCCGGTCCCGGGCTCGCTACCGCGAGTGATCAGGCTGCTGGTGCACTGCTACCCGCCCGACGGCAGCGAGCCGCGCCACGTCTACCTGCGCGACGCCACCCGCCTGCGCCGCGACCTGGGGGCGGCTCAGTGATCGAGTTCAACCGCCGCGTCGAGGACATTCCCGCCTACCCGGCGGCGGAGACCTACGCCTACGACGGCGAGCTGGTCAAGCTGGCGTCCAACGAGGCGCCCTGGGGCCCGCTCGAGGAGGTCCGGGTGGCCGCGGCCAACGCACTGGGAGCTCTCAACCGCTACCCCGACCCCGAGAAGTCGCTGATGCGCCGACGCATCGCCGAGCGCTGCGACATGGCCCCGGGCCGTGTGGCGGTGGGCAACGGCTCTTGCGAGATCCTGCTCGCGGCCGCCGAGGCGATGCTCGAGCCGGGGGCGGAGATCGTCTACGCCTGGCCCTCGTTCTCCATGTACCCGCACCTGGCGGCGATGAGCGGCGCGCGCGGCGTGCGGGTGCCCCTCGACGCCTTCGGGCGCCACGACCTGGAGGCGATGGCCCGCGAGGTCAACCACGCCACGCGGATCGTGCTCATCTGCAACCCCAACAACCCCACCGCCACCGCGCTTTCCCCCGAAGAGATCGAGGCCTTCCTCGAGGACGTGCCCAAGCACGTCGCGGTGCTGCTCGACGAGGCCTACGTCGAGTTCTCGCTGGCCCAGGACCCCGATGAGTCACTGGACCTGCTGCGCCGCCACTCGAACCTGGTCGTGCTGCGCACGTTCTCCAAGATCTACGGGCTGTGCGGCCTGCGGGCCGGCTATGCGCTGGGCTCCGAGCAGTTCCGCGGAGCGGTCGACCGCGTGCGCCAGCCCTTCTCGGTCAACGCTCCGGCGCAGGCGGCCGCGGCCGAGGCGATCCTCCACCAGGACGAGGTGGCCCGCCGCGTCGAGCTGAACGCGATCGAGCGCCTCTACGTGGAGTCCGAGCTCGACGAGCGCGGGCTGGAGACCACCGAGAGCCAGGCGAACTTCTCCTGGGTGGACCTCGGTGAGGACCGCGACGAGGCCGACGTCGTGCGCGGGCTGGCCGAGCGGGGAGTGATCGTGCGTGCCGGAAGCGCTCTCGGGGAAGAAGGGCGAATGCGGGTGACCTATGGCACCCGGGCGGAGAATGACCGCTTCCTGTCCGCGCTGGACGAACTGCTCTGAGGAGACACATGACCAAGACATGGACCGCGCCCGAGCCCGCCGACCCACCGCACGCCGCGGTCCGCCAGGTCGAGACCTTCGACGGGCTGGACGACGTGGCGGACAGGGTCTCCAAGTTCGTCCGCGACCTGCTCAACGACCGCCGGCCGCTCAAGGACATCCTCAGCGGCACGTGGCTGGGCCACACCCTGCACCCGCTTTTGACCGACATCCCGGTGGGGACCTGGACCAGCTCGCTGCTGCTGGACCTGGTCGGCGGCGAGGACTCCGAGGGCGCGTCCGACCTGCTGGTGGCCGTCGGCCTGGCCAGCGCCGCGCCGACCGCGGTCTCCGGCTGGTCGGATTGGGCGGACTCCGCCGCCGGCAACAAGCCGGTGAGCCGCGTCGGGCTTGTGCACGCCCTCTCGAACGCGAGCGCGATCGGCCTCTACACGGCCTCGCTGCTCGCCCGGCGCCGCGGCGCCCGCGGCACGGGCAAGCTGCTCGGCCTGGCGGGGGCAGGGGCGCTGAGCGTGGGCGGCTACCTCGGCGGTCACCTCTCCTATGTCCAGGGGATCGGTGTCGATCAGACTGTTTTCGAGGCCCGGCCCGACGACTGGGTCGACGCCGCCGGAGCCGACGAGGTGCGCGACGGGCAGGCCCACGTGGCGACGGTCGAGGGCGCCGACGTGCTGCTGGTGCGCCAGGGCGAGCGCGTCTACGCGCTCGCGGCAACCTGCACCCACCGTGGAGGGCCGCTCGGCGACGGCGAGCTGATAGACGGCTGCGTGAAGTGCCCGTTGCACCAGAGCATGTTCCGCCTCGACGACGGCGGCGTGGAGCAGGGGCCGGCTACGACGCCCCAGCCCGCCTACGACGTGAGCGAGCAGGACGGCCGGATCCGAGTCCGCGCCAAGCGCTAGAGGCGGACGACAGGCGGTGCTCGGCCGGCCGACGCCCGGCCTCGCTCCGCCGGAGTGGGGATCGACCGGCGGTGCTCGGCCGGCCGACGCCCGGCCTGCGCTCCGCCGGTAGGCCTGCGGTACAGTGGCGCGTGATGCGCGCGCCTTGCATTCAGCCCCTCGCGGCCTCCCGCGCGTATTCCTTCTGGCGATTTCTCTAGGCGTTCAGCCTCCTCCGCCTGCCCGGCTGGGCGCCGCACGACCCCTGGAGATCGCTAGAGAGACGAGGTACCGATGGACACGAGAGAGGTGGAAGCAGGAGGGCAGAGCATCGGCGGTGGGCGCTTCGCCGTGATCGCCGGGCCGTGCACGGTGGAGTCGCGCGAGTCGCTGCTGGAGACCGCCGACTGCGTCAGCGAGGCCGGGGCGACGTTCCTGCGCGGCGGCGCCTTCAAGCCGCGCAGCTCGCCGCGCTCGTTCCAGGGGCTGGGACACGCCGCGCTGCCGCTGCTGGCGGAGGCCCGCGAGCGTACGGGCCTGCCGGTGGTGACCGAGGCCCTGGACGTCCGCGACGTCGAGGCCGTCGCCGAGGTGGCCGACGTCGTGCAGGTGGGCGCGCGCAACATGCAGAACTACTCGCTGCTCACCGAGCTCGGCCGGGCCGGGCGGCCCGTGCTGCTCAAGCGCGGGCTGTCGGCCTCGCTCGACGAGCTGCTCATGGCCGCCGAATACGTCACCCAGGAGGGCAACCCCGACGTGGTCCTGTGCGAGCGCGGAATCCGCACCTTCGAGACCGCGTACCGCTTCACGCTGGACCTCCTGGCGGTGCCGGTCCTCAAGGAGCGCAGCGAGCTGCCGGTGGTCGTGGACCCCAGCCACGCGGCGGGACGCCGCGAGCTGGTGGAGCCGATGTCCCTGGCCGCGGCTGCCGCCGGCGCCGACGGGGTGATGGTGGAGGTCCACCCCGACCCCGACAACGCCGTCTGCGACGGCCCTCAGACGCTGGCCTGCGAGGAGTTCGCGGGCTACGTCGGCCGCCTGCAGGGGATGATGGCCACGGCGTGAGGCCCGTCCACCTCGATCACGTCCGCGACCAGCGGATCGAGCGGGTGGTCCCGCTCGTGGCGCCCGAGCCCATCCTCGAAGAGCTGCCGCTCACCGACGAGCTGGCCGACGAGGTCGTGCGCGGGCGCGAGGAGGTCAAGGCCGTGCTCGACGGCGACGACGACCGCCTGCTGGTGGTGGTCGGCCCCTGCAGCGTGCACGATCCAGAGGCCGCGCTGGAGTACGCCCACCGGCTGGCCACCAAGGCGCGCGACCTGCAGGACGACCTGTGCGCGGTCATGCGCGTCTACTTCGAGAAGCCGCGCACCACCACGGGCTGGAAGGGCCTCATCAACGACCCCGACCTCGACGGCTCGGGCGACGTCAACCGGGGCTTGAGGATCGCGCGCCGGCTGCTGCTCGAGGTGATCTCCCAGGGTCTGCCCGTGGGGGTCGAGTGGCTCGATCCGATCACGCCGCAGTACATCTCGGACACGGTTGCCTGGGGTGCGATCGGGGCTCGCACGACCGAGAGCCAGATTCATCGTCAGCTGGGCTCGGGGCTGTCGATGCCGGTGGGGTTCAAGAACGGCACGGACGGCAACGTGAGGGTGGCCGTGGACGCCGTGCGCGCGGCCGCGGCCCGCCACGCCTTCGCCGGCGTGGACGCCGACGGCACGCCGGCGATCCTCTACACGGCGGGCAACCCCGACTGCCACATCATCCTGCGCGGCGGTCGTGGGGCGCCGAACTACCCGGCCGCGGCCGTGGACGACGCCCTGGACGAACTTGGCGCCGCCGGCCTGCCCGAGCGCGTGGTCATCGACGCCTCGCACGACAACAGCGGCAAGGACCCCGAGCGCCAGCCGCTGGTGGTCGCCGACGTCGCCGGGCAGCTGGCCGCCGGCTCGCCCGCGGTCAAGGGCGTGATGCTCGAGTCCTTCCTTGTGGGCGGGGCCCAGAAGCTCCTGCCCGGCGAGCCGCTCGTGTACGGGCAGTCGGTCACCGACGCCTGCATGGACTGGGACACCACGGAGGGAGTGCTGGACGAGCTGGCCGGGGCGGTACGGGCTCGCCGCGGCGCGGCCTGACGCTGTGAGGGTCGCCGTCGTCGGAGTGGGCCTGATCGGGGGGTCGATTGGCATGGCGGCTCGCGAGCAGGGCTGCGAGGTGGTCGGCTTCGGACGTAGCCCCCAGCGCCTGGAGACCGCGCGCGAGCGCGGCGCCATCGACCTGGCCGCACGCTCGCTGGAGGATGCGCTGGAGGGCGCCGAGGCGTGCTTTTGCTGCGGCCCGGTGGGAATGCTGCCCGGGCAGGTCCAGGCCGCCCTCGACGCCGCGGGAGAGGATTGCGTGGTCAGCGACGTCGGCTCGACCAAGGCCCATGTGGTCGGGGTCATCGAAGACGGGCGCTTCGTGGGCGGCCACCCCGTGGCCGGCGCCGAGACCAGCGGTGTCGAGCACGCCCGCGCCGACCTCTTCGACGGGGCGGCCTGGTACCTGACTCCCTCCGAGCGCTCCTCGGGCCTCCTGCTGGAGCGCCTGCACCGCCTGGTGCGCTCCTTCGGCGCGCGGGCCATCGCCCTCGACGCCGCGACCCACGACCGCCTTCTCGCCACCGTCAGCCACCTGCCCCACGTGCTCGCGAACGTGCTGGTGGCCCAGGGGGCGCGCACGCTGGCGCTCGAGGACGAGCCTCTGCCGCGGGTTGGCCCCAGCTTTCGCGACGCGACCCGTGTCGCCGGCGCCAACACCGACATCTGGACCGATATCTACCTGGCCAACCGCGAGGCGCTCGCGCAGGAGATCGACGAGACGGTCGAGCGGCTGCGCGCGGTCGGCGCGGCGCTGCGGACCGCCGACGCCGAGGACCTGGCCTCCTGGAACGACGCCGCCCGCGACGACCGTCGCCGGTTGCTGGAGGCCGACCTGGCCGGCGAGGACGTGCACCAGCTGCAGCTGACGGTGCCCAACCGCCCCGGTATCGTCGCGCAGGTGGCGCTGGCGCTGGGCAGGGCGGACCTGAACATCGTCGACCTGGCGCTCGCGCCGGCCTCCGACAACCGCTCGGGGGCCATGACGCTGTGGATCGCCGGAGAGGGGCGCGCCGGGCGAGCCGCCGAGCTGATCGAGGAGCTGGGCTTTCCGGTCCAGCGGGCGTAGTGGGGCAGCGCTTCGAGCCCTCGGGCCCGCTGCGGGGCCGCTACGCGCCCCCTCCGGACAAGTCGATCTCCCACCGCGCGGCGCTGTTCGGCGCCATGGCCGACGAGCCGGTCACGATCCGCAACTACCTGCGCTCGGCCGACACCCGCGCGACGCTCGACGCCCTGCTGACCGTGGGAGCCGGCGTGGACGAGGACGGCGACGACGTCGTCGTTCGCGGGGTCGGCCTGCACGCCGCGCTCGAGGCCACCGGCGGGCGGCTGGACGTGGGCAACTCCGGGACCTTGCTGCGGCTGCTGCCCGGGTGGCTGGCCGGGCAGCCCGGCGGCGTGTGGACGCTGGACGGGGACGAGTCGATCCGCCGCCGCCCGGTCGACCGGGTGGTGGAGCCCCTGCGCGCGATGGGCGCGACCGTCAGCGCCGTCGACGACCGCCTGCCGCCGCTCACCGTGGCCGGCACCGAGTTGCACCCCATCACCTACGACCTGCCGGTCGCCAGCGCGCAGGTGAAGTCATGTGTGCTGATCGCGGCGATGCTGGCCGACGGCACCTCGGTGCTGACCGAGGCGAGCATCAGCCGCGACCACACCGAGCGCATCATGCGCCTGGCCCGCGTGCCCTTCGAGCGCGACGGCCTCACCGTGAGCGTCTCGCAGGTCGACGAGCTGGAGCTGGAGGAGCTGCGCGTGCCCGGCGACCCCTCCTCCGCTGCCTTCCTGGCCGCCGCGGCGCTGCTGGTGGACCGCTCGCGCGTGGTCATCCGCGACGTCGGCCTGAACTGGACGCGCACGGGCTTCTTCCGCATCGCCGAGCGCATGGGTGCGATCCTGCTCGGCGACCTGGAGGAGCCGGGCGCCGAGAGCGACGAGGAGCCGATCGGCGAGCTCGACGTGGCCGCCGCCCCGCTGGTCGCCACCGAGGTCGGCGGCGACGAGGTACCCCTGGCCATCGACGAGCTGACCCTCGTCGGCCTCCTGGGCGCCTTCGCCGAGGGCGAGACCGTGGTCCGCGATGCCGCCGAGCTGCGGGTGAAGGAGTCCGACCGCGTGGCGGTGCTGGTCGAGTCGCTGAACGCCATGGGCGCCGACGCCGAGGAGCTGCCGGACGGGTTCGTGGTGCGGGGCGGGGGCGGTCCCCTGCGCGGCGGCACCATCGATGCCCACGGCGACCACCGCATGGCGATGCTGGGCGCCGTGGCGGGCCTGGCCTCGACGGACGGGGTGGAGGTGGTCGGCATGGAGGCCGCGGGGATCTCCTATCCGGGCTTCGAGGAGGACCTCGGCGCGCTGCTGGGCACCTAGGCTCCGAGCATGATCGTCGCCATCGACGGGCCCGCGGGAGCGGGCAAGAGCACGGTTGCCCGCGCCACCGCCGAGGCGCTCGACTTCACCTACCTCGACTCGGGCGCCATGTACCGAGCGGTCGGCCTCGCGGTCCTGCGCGAGGGCGGCGTGCCGTCGGAGCGGGCCCGCGAGCTGGACCTCGATTTCGGCGACTCGCCCGAGCTGCGCAGCCCCGAGGTGAGCGAGGCCGCCTCGCGCATCGCCACCGACGCCGGGGTGCGCTCGGCTCTCGTGGACAAGCAGCGCGAGCTGATGAGCCACGGCGACTGGGTGGCCGAGGGGCGCGACATCGGCACTGTCGTCGCTCCCGACGCGGAGCTGAAGGTGTTCCTCAACGCCAGCCCCGAGGAGCGCGCCCGGCGCCGCGCCGAGGAGCTGGGCGCAGACCTGGAGACCGTGCGGCGCGACCAGGCCCTGCGCGACGCCCAGGACGAGAGCCGCGAGCACTCGCCGCTGAAGGCCGCCCGCGACGCCGTCGAGGTCGACACCACCGGGCTGTCGGTCGACGAGGTCGTCGAGCGGATCGTCGCACTCGTGGGTCGGTGAGCCCGCTGCCCAAGGTGGCGGTCGTCGGCTACCCCAACGTGGGCAAGTCGACGCTGGTCAACCGCCTCGCGGGCGGGCGCGAAGCCGTCGTGCACGAGCAGGCCGGGGTGACACGCGACCGCAAGGAGGTCGAGGCCGAGTGGAACGGGCGGCGCTTCCTGCTCGTCGACACCGGCGGCGTGGACCTCGCCGACGAGGACGACATGGCCCGCGCGGTGCAGGCCCAGGCCCGCGCGGCCCTCGGGGAGGCCGACGCCGCCGTGCTGGTGGTCGACGCCCGGGCGGGGCTGCGCCCCGGCGACGCGGAGGTGGCCGGGGAGCTGCGCGGGGGCGGCGTGCCCGTCACGGTCGCCGCCAACATGGTCGACGCCCCCGGCCAGGCCGCCCTGGCCGCGGACTTCTGGCCGCTCGGCTTGGGCGAGCCGGTGGCGGTCTCCGCCGCCCAGGGCCTGGGGACGGGCGACCTGCTCGACCGCCTGACCGAGGGGCTGAAGGCCGAGACGGGGGAGGAGGAGGCCGAGACGCGCCTGGCCTTCGTCGGGCGGCCCAACGTGGGCAAGTCCTCGCTCGTCAACCGGCTGCTGGGCGAAGAGCGGGTGATCGTGACCCCGCAGGCGGGCACGACGCGCGACGCGATCGACACGCGCGTGGAGATCGAGGGCCGCCCGGTTGTCCTGGTCGACACCGCCGGCCTGCGGCGGCGGACGAAGGTGGCGGGCACCGTGGCCTACTACGCGCAGCTGCGCTCCGAGCGGGCGGCCGAGCGCGCCGACGTGGCGATCCTCGTCTGCGACGCGAGCGAGGGCATCACGACCGAGGACCTGCGCGTCGCCGACATGGCGATGCGCAACCGCTGCGCCACCGTCGTGGCCCTGAACAAGTGGGATGCCACCCGCACCGACCTCGAGGAGGCCGGCGCGAAGGTGCGCCACCGGCTGCGCCAGCGGCCGCGGATCCTGGCCGTGTCCGCCGCGACGGGGCGGGGCCTGCGGCGCCTGACCGCGGAGGCGCTCGACCTGGCCGAGCGCTCGGGCTCGCGCATCCCGACGGCCGAGCTGAACCGCTTCCTGGCCGACGTCGCCGCCGCCCGTGAGCCCCCCGCCCGCCACGGCAAGCGACTGCGGCTGCTCTACATGACCCAGTTCGAGTCCAAGCCGCCGCGGTTCGCGGTGCAGGTCAACGACCGGCGGCTAATCAGCCGAAACTACGCCTACTTCATCGAGAATTCCCTCCGCGAGCGCTACGGCCTGCAGGGGATTCCGCTGGTGATCGACTACAAAGGACGCGATCGGCGCTACTCCGATCGCTAGGCTCACGCGCTTGATGACGACACCAGCGCTTTCCGACAACGAGTTCCTGTTCACATCCGAGTCGGTCACCGGGGGCCACCCCGACAAGATGGCCGACCAGATCTCCGACGGAGTCCTCGACGCCGTGCTGGCGCAGGACCCGGAGAGCCGCGTCGCATGCGAGACGCTCCTGAACACCGGCCTCGTCGTCGTCTCGGGTGAGGTCAGCACCAATGCGCAGATCGACGTCACCCAGATCGTGCGCGACACGATCGCCAGGATCGGCTACAACGACCCGGCCTACGGCTTCGACTGCGAGGGCTGCTCGGTCATCGTCGCCCTCGACAAGCAGTCGGCCGACATCGCCCAGGGCGTGGACGCCGCCAAGGAGGCGCGCGCCGACGACAGCTCGGACGAGCTGGACGTGGCCGGCGCCGGCGACCAGGGCATGATGTTCGGCTACGCTACCAAGGAGACCCCGGAGCTCATGCCGCTTCCGATCTCCCTGGCCCATCGCCTCGCCGAGCGCCTGGCGCAGGTGCGCGAGGACGGCACGCTGCCCTACCTGCGCCCCGACGGCAAGACGCAGGTCACCGCCCGCTACGCCGACGGCGTCCCCGTCACGATCGAGAAGGTGCTGATCTCCACCCAGCACTCCGCCGACGTCGACTCCGCCACCCAGATCCGCCCGGACCTGTGGGAGCACGTCGTCAAGCCGGTCCTCCCGGCCGAGCTCTACGAGGAGAACGAGCTCTACACCAACGAGAACTTTCTCGTCAACCCGACCGGGAAGTTCGTCATCGGCGGCCCGGTCGGCGACGCCGGCCTGACCGGGCGCAAGATCATCGTCGACACCTACGGCGGCATGGCCCGCCACGGCGGCGGCGCCTTCTCGGGCAAGGATCCGTCGAAGGTCGACCGCTCGGCCGCGTACGCCGCCCGCTGGGTCGCCAAGAACATCGTGGCGGCCGACCTGGCCGACCGCGCCGAGGTGCAGGTGGCCTACGCCATCGGCGTCGCCCACCCCGTCTCGGTCATGGTCGAGACGTTCGGCACCGAGAAGGTCTCGCGGGCGGAGATCGCCCGCCTGGTCGGCGAGCACTTCGACCTGCGCCCCGGCTCGTTCCGCAAGGAGCTCGACCTGCACCGGCCGATCTACCAGAAGACCGCCGCCTACGGCCACTTCGGCCGCGAGGACGAGGACTTCACCTGGGAGCGGACCGACAAGGCCGATGCCTTGCGTGAGGCCGCGGGCCTCGCCGCCGGCGCCCCCGCCTAGCCGGCCGCCCTCGACACCCGCGCGCGGCGAGTGCCGCGCACCTCCGAGAAAGCCCTCAGCCGCCTGAGGGCTTTTTCAAAACGCGCGCGACCCGCGCCCGGGCGCGGGTCGCGGCCGGGCTCAATCGCTGTCGCCGTCTCCGTCGTCCCCAGGCGAGCGGATGCGGTGGAGCGGGACCTCCTCGGAGACCCCCTCGATCTTGCGTTTGTGCGCGAAGGACCAGTTGTAGTCCTCCTCGGCGCGCTCCTTGACGTCCTCGGAGGTCAGGACGCTGCTCGGGCGCGCCTTGCCGGTGATCCGGCTGGCCAGGTTCACCGGGCGCCCGTACCAGTCGCCGGCCCGGCGGAGCGCGGGGCCGGCGGCCATGCCCGCGCGTAGCTGGGGGAAGTCCTCGCCCTCCTTCTCGGCCGCGTCCACGAGGGCCAGCGTGGCCTTGATGACCGGGTCTGCCTTGTAGGAGACGAGCATCGCTGCGTCCCCGATCGTCTTGACGAAGCGCACCGGAGCCTGCGCCACCTCGGATGCGAGCTCGCCCAGGCGCGAGGCCACGGCCCCCAACTGCTCGGGCGGGATGCGCTCCCCGAGCCTGGTGAAGCCCACCAGGTCGGCGAAGGCGACGGTGATGTCCTCGCTGCCTGCCAGCTCTCCCCTGGAGACGGCCTCGAGGTCGACCATCGCCCGCCGCAGCTCCTCCCGCTGTTGGATGGCGAAGACGTGGGAGAGAATCGGGGGAACGTGGGGGGCGACCTCCTTCGCCACCTGCGTGTAGCGCCGGGCAAGGTCCAGCTCGTTGTCCCCCTCGTGCATGAACGCGTCGCCGAACACCCGGCCGACCGTGGCGGCGAGGCTCGCCATGCTTTGACTCATCGCGCGCGCGAGCTCGAGGATGCCCTCCTCGGGGACGCCGGTCTCCAGCATCTCGCGCACGCTCTTCGCGGCGTCGACGTCGGCCTGGGTGTAGGCGTCCTCGTCCTCCTCGGCGACGGGCATGCCCAGCGCGTTCCACAATCCGGCCAGGAAGTCGCGGTCGAGGCCGGCCTTCTTGGCCACCTGCTCGGCGGTGTGCTTGGGCTCGCCGCCGAGGACGGTCTCCACCGGTAGCAGTGCCAGGCGGTCCTGATCGACCGCCTCGCGCAGGTAGTCGAGCTCGAAGCCGTCGTCGACGAGCTCCTCCAGCAGCTTGCGCCGCGACTCGCGCTCGTCGCCCTCGAGGCCCTCGAGCAGCCCCTCCTTCTCGAAGTCGATCTGCTCCATGGGGCGGCCATCCTACGGTTGTCCGAGCTGCCACCTACCTTCGGGCGGTGCCCGAGATCGCCAAGGTCGAGCCGCTCACCACCGCCCGTGCGTTGCGAGGGCCCTTCGACTACCGGCTGGGGGAGGCCCATGCCGGGGTAGACGTGGGCAGCGTGCTCGTGATCCCGTTCGGCCGCCGTCGGGTGCTGGGAGTGGTCACCTCCACCGCCTCCGAGAGCGACATCGAGCCCGAGCGCCTGGCCGAGCCGCTCTCGGCGCTCGAGGCCGACGTCCCGGCGGCCCTGGTCAGCTTGGGCCTGTGGGTGGCCGAGGAGTACTGCTCTACGCCCGCGCGGGGCCTCGCGCTGGTGCTCCCGCCCGGGACGGGCACCGGCTCCGGGCGCCCGCTGCGGGCCAAGCGCTCCCTGCTGGTCTCGCTCACGCTCGCGGGCTACCAGTCGACCGAGCGCCCGGGGCGCCTGGGCGCGCGGCAGATCGCCGCGCTGCGGGCTCTGGCCGGGGGCCCGCTGCGGGCGGCCGAGCTGGCGCGCGCCTCGGGCTGCGACCACGCCGGGCTCCGGCGCCTCGAGGAGCTGGGCCTCGTGCGCCTGGAGAACAAGGCCGAGCCGGCCCGGCGGCCCGAGCTGGCCGACGTAGGGGCCCGGCCGGGGCCCGGCGAGCTGACCGAGGCCCAGGAGGCGGCCCTGGCCGAGGTGACCGCGGCGCTCGAGGCGCCCGCCGAGCGCCGCGAACCGCTGCTGCTGCACGGGGTCACCGGCAGCGGCAAGACCGAGGTCTACCTGCGCGCAGCCGAGGAGGCCCTGGCCCGCGGGCGCTCGGCGATCGTGCTCGTGCCCGAGATTGCCCTGACCCCCCAGACCGCCGGGCGGTTCGTGCAGCGCTTCGGCGACCGCGTGGCGGTCCTGCACTCGGCACTGACCGCCCGCGAGCGCTTCGACGAGTGGGCCCGCCTGCGCAGCGGCGACGCCCGCGTCTGCGTGGGGCCCCGCTCGGCGGTGTTCGCCCCGGTCGAGGACCTGGGGCTGATCGTCGTCGACGAGGAGCACGACCCCTCCTACAAGCAGGAGGGCGACCCGCGCTACGACGCCCGCCGGGTGGCCGAGCGCCGCGCCGGACAGGAGGGGGCGATGCTGCTGGCCGGCAGCGCCACACCGCGGCCGGAGGCCTGGCAGGCCTTGAGACGGCTGAGCCTGCCCACGCGCGTGGACGGCCGCGGCCTGCCCCCCGTGGAGGCGGTGTCCTCGCTGGAGGCCGGCGGGGCCCTGCACCCGCGAACGCGCGACGCCCTGGAGGAGGTCCGTCGCCGCGAGGAGAAGGCGATCGTGCTGCTCAACCGCCGCGGCTGGTCGAACTTCCTCAGCTGCCGGACCTGCGGGCGCGCATGGGGCTGCCCCGCGTGCGACGTGACGCTCGTGTTGCACCGCTCCGCCGGCCGGGTGTCCTGCCACCACTGTGGCCACAGCGAGCAGGTGCCCGGCGCCTGCCCCGACTGCGGCTCGGTGTCCATCGCCCGCCACGGCGCGGGCACCGAGCAGCTCGGCCACGAGCTCGAGGACCTGGTGCACCCCCTTCCGGTGGTGCGTTTGGACACCGACAGCGCGGCCGCGACGGGCATCGGGCCGCTGCTGGAGCGCTTCGAGCGCGAGTGCGCCGCCGTGCTGGTGGGCACGCAGATGGTGGCCAAGGGGCACGACTTCCCCGATGTGACGCTGGGCGTGGTGCTCGACGCCGACGCAACCCTGCGCTTCCCCGACTTTCGTGCCGAGGAGCGCACCTTCTCGCTGGTCTGCCAGCTTGCCGGTCGCAGCGGACGCGGGCGGCGCGGGGGAAAGGTGATCGTGCAGGCGCTCGAGCCGCAGGCCAGGCCCCTGCGCCACGCCGCCGAGCACGACGCCGAGGGCTTCACCCAGGGCGAGCTGCAGCGGCGCCGGGCGTTGCGCTATCCGCCGTTCGGGAACCTGATCCGAGTGATCTGCTCCGCGGCCGAGCCGGGGTCGGAGCAGGCGGCGGCCGACGCCGTGGCCGAGCGGCTGGAGCCGCCGGAGGCCACCGTCCTCGGCCCCGCTCCGCTGTTCCGCCGCCAGGGCCGGGAGCGCTCTCAGCTGGTCCTCAAGTCGGCCGATCGCTCCGCGGCGATCACGGCGGTCCGCCGGGCGGTCGAGGAGGTTTCGTCGGACCGCGCCCACGCGGAGGCGAGCTTCGCGGTCGACGTGGACCCGCAGTAGCGCCTAGGCCACGGAGTAGAGCCGCCACTCGCCGGGGACGCCCTTGAGCGCCGCCATGCCGCGCTCGGCGAACTCCAGGCCCGAGCCAACGACGAGGTCCTTGACCGTCCCGGAAACCAGCACCTCGCCTCCCTCGGCCTTGGCGGCCACCCGGGCGCCGATGTGCACCGCCATGCCCCCGATGTCGTCGCCGCGCAGCTCGCACTCGCCGGTGTGCACCCCGGCGCGGACCTCGACACCGAGGTCGCCCACGCCGGCAGCGACCGCCCGAGCGCAGTCGATCGCCCGCGCGGGCCCGTCGAAGGTGGCCAGGAAGCCGTCGCCCGTGCTCTTCACCGCGCGCCCCCGGTGGGTTCTCACCTCGGCCCGGGTGATCGCGTCGTGGCGGTCCAGCAGCTCGCGCCAGCGCCGGTCGCCCAGCTCGGCAGCGCGCTCGGTGGAGCCCACGATGTCGGTGAACAGGACTGTCGAGAGCACCCGCTCCGGACGCCGCTCCGAGCGTGTGCCGGTCACGAACTCCTCGATCTCGTCCACCAGCTCGTCGACCTCCCCGGCCATCAGGACGTGGTCGACTCCCGGCAGCTCGACCAGCCGGGCGCGGGGAATGTGCTCGGCCAAGTAGCGGCTCACCCGCACCGGCAGGGCGAAGTCGCGCGAGCGGTGCAAGACGAGCGTGGGCCGGTCGATCAGCGGCAACGCCTCGCGCACGTCTACCTGCCGGTAGAGGTCCATTAGCGCGCGTGCTCCGGCCGGGCTGGTGCCCGAGCGCAAGAAGTGGCCCCAGGAGCGTTCGGCCTCGGCATCGCCCACCAGGCTGGGGGCGAACAGCGACAGCCCGGCCGGCCCGCCCCACTCGTCGCGCAGGCGCTGCGTCAGCACATCCAGGGCCTGCTCGGGCACGCCCTCCGGGTAGTCGGCGGCCTTCGTGAGCCTGGCGTACGAGCCGTAGAGGATCAGGTGCGAGCAGCGCTCGGGGAAGGTGGCGGCGAGCAGGATGGCCATCGGTCCTCCCTCGGAGATGCCCATCAGCGCCGCCTGCTCGGAACCCGCCGCATCCAGCACCGCGCGTAGATCTTCCATCGACTGCTCGAGGGTGGGTGGACGCCCGAGCCGGTCCGAGCTTCCCTGTTCGCGCTTGTCGAACAGGATCAGCCGGGCGAACCCGGCGAAGCGCTCGAAGACCCGCTGGAAGCCGGGCATCTGCCAGGCCACCTCGAAGTTGCTCACGAAGCCGGGGACGACCACGAGGTCCACGGGCCCGTTCCCGACGACCGCGTAAGCGATGCTGACGTCGCCGTTGTGGGCGAATCGGGTGTCGAGCGGGCCGGTCACATGACGGATTAAACTCGCCCGGGATGGCCGATGACACCGACCGCGAGCCGTTCGACCCCGAGGCGGTCGACGAGGAGGAGCCCCGCCTCGACCCGGAGGTCGAGGCCCGGCGCGTGGCCGCCATGTCGCTGGTGCGTCGGCTAGGCGACCCCGTGCTCAAGAGCCGGGCCACCGACGTCGACCGCTTCGACGAGGGCCTGCGCGGCCAGGTCGCGCGGATGGCGGGGATCATGAACGACGCTCTGGGTGTCGGGCTCGCGGCGCCGCAGCTGGGCATCTCCCAGCGCGTGCTGGTCTACCGCGTCGGCCCGGACGCCCCCCTGGTCACCTTGGTGAACCCCGAGCTGGAGTGGCGCGGCGAGGAGGAGGAGACGCTCGAGGAGGGCTGCCTGTCCATCCCCGGGGTGGGGGTGGACGTGGACCGAGCGGTGCACGTGCGCGTCCGCGCGCGGGACGAGGAGGGTCAGGAGCGGCTGGTCGAGGCCTCCGGCCTCGAGGCCCGGGTCATACAGCACGAGATGGACCACCTCGACGGCAAGCTCATCCTCGACCGCACTTCGCGCGACCAGCGCCGGGAGGCCATGAAGGCCCTGCGCGAGGCACAGCGCGAGAGCGAAGCGGCGTAACGGTCGGGCGGCGGTGCCCGGCCTGCGCTCCGGGCGCCAGGGGCTACTCGGGCAGCTTCTCGAGGGCCGGCAGCGTCAGGAACTCCTCGAAGCGGTCGCTGAGCGCGACGCGCTCGAACAGCTCGCGTGAGAGATCCGGACGGCCCTCACGCTGGAACCATTCCTCGTCGGCGATCTCCTTGCGGATCGTCTCGAGCTCCTCCGCCTCCAGCTCGCGCACCAGCTCCGGCGTGACGGTGCGCCCGTCCTCCAGCTGCACCCCGTGCCGGATCCACTGCCAGACCTGCCCGCGCGAGATCTCGGCCGTGGCGGCGTCCTCCATCAGCCCGTAGATGCCGGCGGCGCCGTTGCCGCGCAGCCACGAGGAGATGTACTGGATGCCGACGTTGACGTTGGAGCGCAGGCCCGGCTCGGTCACCGAGCCGGGGGTGGAGGGGACGTCCAGCAGCTCGCTGGCGCCGACCGAGACCTCGTCGCGCCGTCTGTCGAGCTGATTGGGCCGCGCCCCGAGGACGTTCGTGAACTGCTCCATCGCGACGTCCACCGAGTCGGGGTGGGCGACCCAGGTGCCGTCGAAGCCGTCGCCGGCCTCGCGGGCCTTGTCCTCGGCCACCTTGGCTAGCGCCCTCTCGGCGGCCTCGGGGTCCTTGCGGCTCGGTATCTGCGCGGCCATGCCGCCCATCGCGTGGGCGCCGCGGCGGTGGCACGTCTTGACCAGCAGCTCGGTGTAGGCGCGCATGAAGGGGACGGTCATCGAAACCTCGGCGCGGTCGGGAAGGACGAACTCCGGGCGTGCCCGGAAGCGCTTGATGGCGCTGAAGATGTAGTCCCAGCGGCCGGCATTCAACGCCGCGGAGCGCCCGCGCAGCTCGTGGAGGATCTCGTTCATCTCGAAGACCGCGGGCAGCGTCTCGATCAGCAAGGTGACCTTCACCGTGCCGCGGTCCATTCCCAGCTCCTCCTCGATGATCCCCAGGGCGTCGTTCCACAGCCGCGCCTCGAGATGGGACTCCAGCTTGGGCACGTAGAGGTAGGGGCCGCTTCCCTTCCCAGCCAGCGCCACGTGGTTTGCCGTCACGTAGAGCGCGACGTCGAAAAGCCCGCCCGCCACCGGCCGGCCGTCCACTTCCACGTGGCGCTCGGGCAGGTGCCAGCCGCGCGGGCGCACCAGCAGCGTGGCCACCTCCTCGCCGAGCCGGTACTGCTTCTCCCCGTCGTCGTGCTCGATGGTGCCGCGCACGGCGTCGGCGAGGTTGACCTGGCCGTCGGCCATGTTCGCCCAGGTCGGAGAGTTGGAGTCCTCAAAGTCGGGCCATGAAACCGGCGGCGCCGGAGTTCAGGGCATTTATGACCATCTTGCGGTCGGTGGGACCGGTGATCTCCACGCGCCGGTCCTGCATGTCGGCCGGCGCCTCGGAGACCGTCCAGTCGCCCTCGCGCACCCCCCGGGTCTCGGAGGGGAAGTCCAGCGTGCCGCCGGCGTCGAGCTCGGCCTGGCGCTCCTGACGGCGGTCCAGCAGCTGCCGACGGGTCTCGTCGAGCTCGCGGTGCAGGCGAGCGAGGATCTTCAGCGCGCGGTCGGTGACGACCTCCTCGCGCCGGCCGTCCACCGGCGCCTTGACCTCGGCTCCCTCAACCATCGATCGAGCTCCAGAGCAGCTCCATGGGGTGGACGACCTCGAGGTCGTGGCCCAGCCGGCGCGCGTGGGCGGCGATCTGGAGCGCGCAGCCGGGGTTCGCAGCCGCGATGACCTCCGCGCCGGTAGCGATCAGGTTGCGTGCCTTGCGCTCGCCCAGCTCGGCCGCGGGCTCGGGCTTGACCAGGTTGTAGATGCCGGCCGAGCCGCAGCAGATCTCCCACTCGGCGGGCTCGATCAGCTCGAGGCCGGGAATGGAGCGCAGCAGCTCTCGCGGCGGCTGGCGCACGCCCTGGGCGTGGGCCAGGTGGCACGCGTCGTGGTAGGCCACCTTGAGCTTCAGCGGACTGCGCTCGGCGCGCGGGGCGGCCTCGGCGAGCACCTCGGTCACGTCGCGCACCTTGGCCGAGAAGCGCTCGGCGCGCTCGGCCCAGCCGGGCTCGTCGCGCAGCAGGTGCTCGTAGTCGCGCATGCCCGAGCCGCAGCCGGCGGAGTTGGTGACCACGGTGTCGTAGCGCTCGAGTGCGGCGATGGTGGCCTTGGCCTTGTCGCGCGCCGAGGGCTCGCCGGTGTGCAGCTCCAGCGAGCCGCAGCAGTCGGGCTTGGCCGGCGCGTGCACCTCGAAGCCCTCGGCGGCCAGCACCCGCGCCGTGGCCTCGTTGACGTCGCCGAAGAAGGCCCGCTGCACGCAGCCCTGCAGCAGCGCCACCGAGCCACGCTTCTCGCCTCGGGCTGCGAAGCGGGCGGAGAGCCTGTGGAACGCCCTGCGCACCGGTATCCGCGGAGTGAGGGCCCCCAGCAGCCCAGGCAGCCGCTGCCCGACCGGCAGGCCGAGGGCGAGCAGGCGCAGCAGCCGGTGATCGGGGAACACCGTGAACACGGCCCGCTTGAGCAGCCGCTCGCGCAGCGTGCGCGGATAGCGCCGCTCCACCTGCGCGCGCGTGTCGACGAGCAGCTTGTCGTACTTCACGCCCGACGGGCAGGCGGTCACACAGGCCATGCAGCCAAGGCAGCGGTCCCAGTGCTCCACCATCGGCGCCGACAGCTCGGTCTCCTCCTCCAGGCCCGTCTTCATCAGCACGATGCGGCCCCGTGGGGAGTCCATCTCCTCGTCCCAGAGGGAGTAGGTCGGGCAGGTGGGAAGGCAGAAGCCGCAGTGCACGCACTCGTCCACGAGGTCGATGGAGGGCGGGTTGTGGGTGTCGAAGGCGCTCATGCCAGCGAGGGCCGGCACACGCCGGCCGGATCGAAGCGCTGCTTGACGCGCCGCATGAGGGCCAGGGGACCGTCTGCCGGCCGCGGCCAGGGGTCCACGAGCGCGCGCACCTCGTCGGGGGCATCGAGAACCGCGCAAGGCGCCGGGTCCATGGTGCGCCGCAGGTCGCGGATCGCCTCTGCGGCCTCCTGCGGCGCGCGGGCCTCGTAGGTCACCCACGCCAGCCCGAGGCCCGCGCGGGCCACGAGGCGCGCCCCGGCGTCCTGGCAGTGCGTCATCAGGTCGCGGAAGCGGGAGGGAAGGGTGGACACGCGGACGGCCAGCCCGCCCGGCGAGCGCTGGCCGTCGCGCTGGCGGGCCCAGATCTCGTCGTCCTCCTCCACGAAGCTCACCTCGAGCCGCGACCTCTCCATGAGCTTCGCGGCCGCGTCGGCCCCGGCGCGCGGCGTGGCGCCGCCGAAGCGCGCGAGCAGGGCGCCGTCCCCGCCGCCGAAGCGCAGGTCCAGGCAGCGGGCCTCCAGCGGCGCCTTGGTCAGCTCGAGCGCGGCGGTGGCCAGCACGTCGGGGTCCGTCGTTCCGCCCGCCGCGGTGGCGGTCGAGGGCGGCTTGGGGTGCAGCCGCAATGACAGCTCCAGGATCAGCCCCAGCGAGCCCAGCGAGCCGGTGTAGAGCTTGGAGAGGTCGTAGCCGGCCACGTTCTTGATCACCTTGCCGCCCGCCCGGGCGGTCTGGCCGTCCGACAGCGCCACCTGCACTCCCAGCACGAGGTCGCGGGGGCCGCCGTAGCGCGTGCGCAGGGGCCCCGAGTCGCCCGAGGCGATCACACCGCCCAGCGTGGCCCTGCCGCTCGGGTCGGGCGGGTCCAGCAGCAGCTCCTGGTCGTGCTCGCCGAACGCCTCCTGGGCCCGGGACAGCGGCAGGCCGGCCTCGACGATCGCCGTCAGGTCGCCCTCGTTGTGCTCGAGCAGGCGGTCGCGGCCCGCCGTCGAGATGCGCTGGACGCCGTCGTCTCCGGGAACGCCCCAGTGCAGCTTGCTGCCCGAGCCCACGAAGCGGACCGGCGTGCCCGACTCACCCGCGGAGGCCAGCGCCTCGACCTCCTTCACATCCGCTCCGCCAGGCCGGCCTCCTCCAGCGGGTGCCGGCGATAGGGACCGGGCACCTCGCCGCACAGGCGCGGGGTAGGCATGACCTTGCCCGGGTTCGCGCGTCCGTCGGGGTCGAAGGCGCAGCGCAGCCGCTGAAAGGCGGCCAGATCGGGCTCCTCGAACTGCGAGGGCATGTAGCGCTTCTTGTCCACTCCTACGCCGTGCTCGCCGGTGATCGAGCCGCCGGCCTCCACGCAGGCCTTGACGATCAGGCCGGCCAGCTCCTCGGCGCGCTCGGGCTCCCCCTCCTTGTGGCCGTCGTAGAGGACCAGCGGGTGAAGGTTGCCGTCGCCGGCGTGGAAGACGTTGGCCACCCGCAGCTCGTGCTCGTCGGCCAGCTCGTCGATGCGGCCCAGCACCTCGGCCAGCCGGGTACGGGGGATCACACTGTCCTGGACGAAGTAGTTGGGCGAGATGCGGCCCATGGCCGCGAAGGCCGCCTTGCGCGTCTTCCAGATCAGCGCGCGCTCGGCCTCGTCCCGGGCCACGCGGATCGAGTCGGCCTCGGCCTCCCTGCATAGCGACACGATCGCGTCGAAGCGCTCCTCGCACTCGTCCTCGCGCCCGTCGAGCTCCACCACCAGCGCCGCGCCGGCATCGGTGGGATAGCCGGCGTTGGTGGCACCCTCGGCGGCCTGGATAGAGAGGTTGTCCATCATCTCGATCGCCGCCGGGACGATGCCGGCGGAGACGATTCCCGAGACGACCTCACCCGCGTGCGGGGGCGAGCCGAAGAAGGCGACCAGAGTGCGCACCGCCTCGGGGGCCGGGACCACGCGCAGGATCGCCTTGGTGGCTACGCCCAGGGTGCCCTCCGAGCCCACGAATGTGCCGGTCAGGTCCAGGCCCGCGGGGTCGAGCTCGGGCCCGCCGAGCCACATCATCTCGCCGTCGGGCAGCACGACCTCCAGGCCGGTCACGTAGTTGGTGGTGAAGCCGTATTTGAAGCAGTGCGCGCCGCCGGCGTTCTCGGCCACGTTGCCGCCGATGGAGCAGACGATCTGGCTCGACGGGTCGGGCGGGTAGGTGTAGGTGGGCCCCACCGCGTTGGAGACCTCGATGTTGGTGACGCCGGGCTCCACCGTCACGCGCGCGTCGTCCAGGTTTACGTCGAGGATCCGGCGCATGCGCGTCAGGGCGATCAGCACGCCCTCCTCGACGGGCAGCGCCCCGCCGCTGAGGCCCGAGCCCGCGCCGCGCGCGACCCAGGGGATCTCAGCCTCGTGGCAGGCGGCCACCACCTGCTGGACCTCCTGCGCGCTGCCGGGCAGCACCACCGCCCGCGGGCTGGCTCGGTACTGAAGCAGCCCGTCGGACTCGTAGGTGCGCAGCTGGTGCTCCTGGGTGATGACGTGCCCGTCGCCCGCTATTGAGCGCAGCCGGGCGACGAGGTGGTTGGACGAGGTGTCGGAGCTGGTGACCGCCACTCTGACCAGCCTATGACCGCGGACAAGGAGGCGAACTCGACCCCGATCGCGAACATGGCGATGAGTCTGGGGAAACCAACCGAGGCGGCCGTGCGCATCTACCTGTTCGTCACATGCTTGAAAGCCACGCCCTGCCCGACGCCCGCGCGCCAGGTGTCGGTGCGCGTCTTCGTGGCCGCCTGACATGCGCACCGTCTACCTCGGGACCTCGGAGTTCGCTGTCGTTGTGCTGAGGCGGCTCGCCCAGACCGAGCACCGGCCGCAGCTGGTCGTGACGCGGCCGGACCGCCCGCGCGGACGTGGGCGCAGGCTCGCCCCGCCGCCGGTGGCCGAGGCCGCAGCCGAGCTGGGCCTGGACCTCGACCAGCCCGAGAGCGTGAACTCCGACGGGGCCCAGGCACGGATCGCCGCCGTAGAGCCCGAGGCGGTCGCGGTGTGCGCCTTCGGGGCGCTGCTCAAGGAGCCGCTGCTCTCCGAGTACGACATGCTCAACGTGCACCCGTCGCTGCTTCCGCGCTGGCGCGGGGCGGCGCCGGTCGAGCGGGCGATCGAAGCCGGCGACGCCACGACCGGGGTGAGCATCATGCGGCCCACCGCCGAGCTCGACGCCGGCCCCGTGCACATGATGGCCGAGGAGCCCATCGCCTCCGGCGACACCTACGGCTCGCTCGCTCCGCGCCTGGCCGCGCTGGGCGCTGAGCTGCTGGTGCGGGCGCTGGACGCTGGGGTCGAGCCGAGCCCGCAGCCCGAAGAGGGCGCCACTTACGCCCAGAAGGTCGAGGCCGCCGACCGCCGGCTCGACCTCTCGCGGCCGGCGGTCGAGCTCGAGCGGCGCGTGCGGGCGCTGCACCCGCACATCGGCGCGTACCTGGAGCTCGAGAACGGCGAGCGCCTGCGCGTGCTCAGGGCCCGTGCGGGCGACGGGCCCGCCGGCCCGCTCACGGCGCGCGAAGGGCGGCTGTTCGCCGGGGACCTCGAGCTGCTGGAGGTGCAGCCCGCCGGCGGAAGGCCCATGGACGCCCCATCCTGGCTGAGAGGTCATGCGGCGCAGTTAGGCTCGTGAACGGGATGAGCGCGCCCACCGCCGAGAAGTTCCCGGACTGCCCCGCCTGCGGCGAGCCCTGGCTGCGCGGGACGAACCTCGCGGGGCGCTACCGCTGCGTCTTCTGCCTGCACCGCTTCGAGCTGCGCTCGGAGTGCCCGGAGTGCGGTGCTCACTCCACGATCGCCCGCATGTCGGACACGGCCAACGTCGCCTGCCCGAGCTGCAACGCGTCGATGCTTCGGCCTATCTGAGCAGCTCGCTCGGCGGGTCAGCCCTTGCGCAGCTCGATCCACAGCGCCCGCGCGCACGCGATCGGCTCGCCGTCTCCCGTGAGCAGCGCCGAGGCGGCCTCGCGCTTGCGCCCGTCGCGCCTCAGCGGCCACGAGAGGGCGACCAGCTCCTCACCCTCGCCGGGCAGCCGCCGCACGCCCGCGTGCAGGCGCGCGAGCACGATCGGCTCGCCCGCGCCGAAGTCGGCGACCGGGGCGCAACTCGGGCAGTCCAGCGCGGCCCAGACCTGCTCCGCCGACGGCTGCCCGCGCCAGCGGGCCGCGAACACAGAGCCCTCGAGGGCACCCGGGTACACGCCCATTCCGTCGGGGCGGTCGGGCCCGCACACCACGCAGGTGGGGAAGGGATGGTGCGCAGCCCAGCGCTCCATGCCCGCGCGGGAGGCCGCCTCTGCTTCCTCGAGCGACACGGCGCGGGGCGGCTCGACCTCGGGCGGCGGCGCGGGGCGGCCCTCGGCCACCACCGTCGAGCCGTGCAGCAGGCGCAGCGCATCGCCCTCGCGCTCGACGCCGAGGTCGGTTTCCAGCGGCGGCGGGGCGCGCAGCGAGACCTCGGCGGACGCCGCCCCCAGCAGCCCGGCCACCGCGCCGCACGTGTAGCCGCCGTTCGCCGACGCCGGCGGTCCGTTCCAGTGGCCGGCGATGAGCATCAGCCGCGCCGGAAGAGGACGAAGAGCGCCGAGCCGAGCACAGCCGCCGCGCCGGTGTAGGCCACCTCCACCTGAAGCACCCGGTCGTCGAACTCGACGGTGAGCAGGAAGGCGACGAAGGCGACCGCCGAGGCCGCCCAGCAGGCCGAGGCCGTCAGCGTGTGACCGCGGGCGAGAGCCGCCTGGTTCAGAGTCGCCGCCGCGAGGTACAGCCCCATGCCCACGGCGATGATGACCAGGCCGCCGCGCTCGTAGGAGCCGTCGCCGCCGAAGACCAGGTCCATCAGCGCGGGCCCGACCACCGCCATCACAAGCGCCACCGAGGCCGCGAAGCCGGCGATGGCGACCAGCGTCAGGTGCACGCTGCGGCGGAAGGGGTCGTCCTCGCCGCCGGCGCGCAGCCGGGTGAGGTGGGGAAGGATCGAGGTCTGGATCGCCTGGAAGAGTTGCAGCGGGGCGCGGGCGATGAGCAGCACGTTGAAGGTGAATCCCGCCAGCGCGGCGCCCGACGCGCCGGCTTCGGTGGCCTTGACCAACAGCGGGCCGGCGTTGAGGAAGGTCTGCTCGGCGAGCATGATCAGGAGCACCGCCACGGCGAAGCCGGCGCCCTTGGAGAGCGTGAACTCGCCCTCGTCGTCTGAGGGCACGGTGTCGCGCACCGCCTCCGGGGTCCTGGCGCGGCGGCCCAGCGCCAGCGGCACGACCACCAGCGACACCAGCGGCGCCGCGGCGATGCCCAGCGCCACCGCGGCCTGGCCGGAGGCGATGCCGACCGTGACCGCCAGGGCGAACATCAGGCGCGAGGTGGCCTCCATGAATACCAGGCCCCCGTAGAGCTCGAAGCGGTGGTGACCGGCCAGGAAGCCGCGCGCGAAGTAGCTGGCGGCATAGGCCAGGACGGCCACCACCAGCACCCAGTAGAGGGTGGTCGAGCCGCCGAGCAGCTCGCGCTCGATCGTCTCCCGCAGAGCCAGGGCGACGACCGCGAACAGCACACCGAGGGCCAGCTGGATCGTCGCTGCGATGCGTAGGTGGGAGGTGCCCTGGATCCCGCGCGCGTCGTGATCGGCGATGGTGCGCGACAGCAGCTGCTCGACCGGCCGGTAGAGCACCGAGACGGTGACGAACACCGCCGACCACAGCAGTGTGATGTCGCCGTACTCGTCGGGGTCCAGCGCGTGGGACGCCAGCGAGAAGTAGGCGAAGGTGATGAGGCCGGTGGCGCCTATTCCCGCGGAGAGGATGGCCGCGCCACGGCCGTACCCGGACCTAGCGGAGGAGCGCAGCCCGAGCACCGGTCGGGCGAGCACCGCTCGCCCTTGGTTTATCCGAGGCGGACAAGCACCATGGTCCAGGGGAAGGGTGAGCGGGCCTCCTCGATCGTCCCGTGACGGCGGAGCATGGAGGTGAACGAGCGCTTGGACCAGTGGTTCAAGTGCCCCGGCGTGTTGCCCAGCTGCTTGAGGTAGGCCCCGCGGGCCATGTTCAGGCACCGCCACAGCGGCTCGCGTGGCACCGAGACGAGCAGGTGCGAGCGTGCGACCCGCGCCATCTCGGCCACGGTCTTCTCGGGCTCGGGCACGTGCTCGAGCACCTCGATGGCGGTGGCCATGTCGAACTCCCCGTCGGCGAAGGACAGCGAGGTCGCCTCCTCCGCGCGCAGCTCCATGTTGGGCCGGCTGCGCTTCTCCCACTCGGCTCTGAGCTTCGGGTCGTCGAGGTCGATGCCCACGATCGGCTTGTCGCCGAGCCGTTCGGCCCACTCGTGGGTGAGCACACCCTCGCCGCAGCCCACGTCGAGGATCGACTCGGGCGCGGCCTTGCGCCACAGCTCGTCGAGCGACGACTCGAAGCCCTGCATGAGGCGGCGGACGACCGGGTTGGTCGAGCCGTACTTGTCGAACGTGTTTCCGGTCGGGACCTGCTCGGCGGCAGGTGCCTGCGTGCTCACAGCTTCACCGCTTCGCGCCCGCCGGTCTTGCCCGTGGCCGGCCCCGATCCCGCTCCGGTGGTGGCGTCCTGGCCGGTGTCCTCGGACCCCGGCTCGTAGTGCGAGGGCTCGACCCCGAGCTGCAGCTCCACGCGCCGCACGCGCTCCAGGATGCGCTGCTGCACCACGCGCGAGCCGGCGAGGATGTCGCCGATCACGCCCAGCGCGCCGAGCTGCACCGCCACGATGAACAGCGTCGAGCCGAGGATGAGCGACTGGATGTGGCCTTCGCCCTCGCCGTTGAAGAAGTAGAAGAGGAAGCGTGCCCAGATGACCGCCGACACCAGTCCCACCAGCACCGCCGCGACGGTGAACACACGCAGCGGCTCGTAGAGCGAGTAGATGCGGAAGATCGTGGCCGCGTTGCGTCGCACGTAGGCCCACATCGAGGGGAACAGCCGCGACTCGCGGGTCTTGGGGTTGGTCCGGATCTCGACGTGGTCGACCGCGACGAGCATCTTCCCCGCCTGGATGATGGTCTCCAGCGTGTAGGTGAACTTCGAGACCACCTGCATCTGCAGGGCGGCCTCGCGGTTGTAGGCCCGGAAGCCGGAGGTGGTGTCGGGCACGGTGGTGCCGGAGGCGCGCCGGACGACGGCGCTGCCGAGGCGCTGGAGCTGCTTCTTGAGCGGCGAGAAGTGCTCGATCTGGCTCGTCTGGCGGTCGCCGATGACCATGTCGGCGCGGCCGGCGAGGATCGGCTCCACCAGCCTCTCGATGTCGCCGCCGTAGTACTGGTTGTCGGCGTCGGTGTTGACGATCACGTCGGCGCCGAGCTTCAGGCAGGCGTCGAGCCCGGCCTGGAAGCCCGCGGCCAGGCCCTTGTTGTTGGTGAGCCGAACGACGTGGTGGACGCCGTTGGCGCGCGCGACCTCGACGGTGTCGTCCGAGGAGCCGTCGTCGATGATCAGCCACTCGACGGAGTCGACGCCGGGAAGCTCGCGCGGGAGGTCGGAGAGCGTGTCGGGCAGCTGCTCGGCCTCGTTGAAGCAGGGGATCTGGACGATAAGCTTCATGACTGTCGGCGCCCCCGCGGCCGCCTCCTCTCCCTCGCCGGCCAATTGCGGTGACGAACGGGCGAGTCTAGTCAATGAATCGGTTGCTCTCGCGTCCCATGGCGGTGCCCATCGCCATCTGCCTCGCGCTCGGCGCGGTATCCCTGCTGCTTCCCTCGGAGCCCAGCTACGACCCTTGGGCGTGGATGGTGTGGGGCCGTGAGCTAACTCTGCTGCAGCTCGACACCAACGGCGGCCCCTCCTTCAAGCCGCTGCCCGTGCTGGTCACCGCCGTCGTATCTCCGCTGTCGAAGGTCGACGACGGGATCCCGCCCGCGCTGTGGCTGGTGATCGCCCGGGCCGGTGGCCTGCTGGCGCTGTACATGGCCTTCCGCCTAGCCGGGCGCTTCGCGGGTGGGCCGCGCGCGGTGCGCTGGGGCGCCGGCGTGCTGGCCGCCGTGGCCCTGCTGCTGACGCCGCTGTGGTTGCGCTACATGGCCCACGGCAACGAGGCGCCGATGGCGATCTTCTTCCTGCTCTGGGGCATCGAGCGCCACCTGGACGGCAAGCGCAACCACGCGCTGATCCTCGGCTTCCTGGCCTGCCTGCTGCGGCCGGAGGTCGCCCCGTTCATCGGGGCCTACGGCGCGTACCTGTTCTGGAAGGTGCCCGAGCTGCGCAAGCTCGCCGTGGGACTGGCGATCGCGCTGCCGGTGCTATGGCTCGTGCCCGAGTGGATCGGCTCGGGCAACCCCCTCGGCGCCGGGCAGAAGGCGACCGGCGAGCCGCCCTGGAGCCTCTCGCTGCGCGACAAGCCGTGGCTCGCCGCGCTGGAGCGCGCGCACTCGCTGCTGGGGCTGGCACTGGAGATCGGGGTGGTCGCGGCGGTGGCGCTGGCCATCCGCGCCCGCGAGAAGCCGATCCTGTGGCTGGCGGGCGCCGCGGCGGCGTGGGTCGTCCTGATCGTGCTCATGACCCAGCTGGGCTTCTCGGGCAACTCGCGCTACTTCCTGGTGCCGCTGGCCATCGCCTGCGTGGTGGGCGCGGCCGGGGCCGGCAAGCTGGTGATGCTGGCGCCGGGCGCGCCGGCCCAGGCCGCCGTGGCCGTCCTGATCCTGGTGGGTGCCGGGCTCTATGTCTCGCCGCGGCTCGACCGCCTCGAGCGCCAGGCCACGTCCATCGACCGCCTCGCCCAGCTCCAGTCCGACCTCGAGACCTCGGTGGAGCGCGCCGGCGGGGCCGAGGCCCTGGAGAAGCCCTACCCGACGGTGAATCGCGGCTTCGTCACGCGCATGGCCTGGGAGACGAAGGTGCCGATCGGCGATGTCGAGGGCGCCAGCGGCGAGGGGGTCGTGTTCGCCGCCCGCAGCCGCCAGGCCGGCTCGGCGCCCAAGCAGGCCCGCGACCCCGAGCAACAGCTGCGCTTCAAGCAGGGCCGCTGGCGGGTGTACGCGCCGCGCGGCGCCAGCTTCGCCGCCACCCCCGCGCCCTAGGCGGCCGAGGGCCGGCACCCTTCCGCCGGCGCCGGCGCCGGCCCCGGCTACGCCCCGTGACGCACGGCGGCGACCAGGGGAGTAACCCGAGACGGTAGGTCTCCGTCCCGCTCGAAGCGCGGCGCCCTCTCGAGAAAATGCTCACGCGGCTGAGCGTTTTTTCCAGCCCTGTGCCCGCTACGTCTCGCGGCGGCGCGTGGGGGCCCGCGGCGGCGCGTGGGGCGCGGGACCCTTTCGAAAAAGCCCTCAGGGGACTGAGCGTTTTTTCTGGCCCGTGTGCGCGACCCGCGGCGTCAGACCGCGTCAGCGACGCAGGTCTCGAGTTCCTCGAGCAGCCTGTCGTCGCCCTGGCGCACGTACATCAGCGCGTTCTCGATCTGCTCCGCTCCCTGGGCCTCGCCCTTGAACTGGGTGGTCTCCGCGGCGCCGGTGGAGAGATAGAACTGAATCCGCGGGCCGGTGCGGCGGTCGCCCACCTGGATCACGTCCTTGCCCTCGGGCCGGGCGTCGATGCGCTTCTCCTTCATGCAGCTCAGGGCCACGGCCCGCTTGTCGTTGGGATCGACGGTGGGTCCAGAGGAGCCGCTGCTCGGGCCACAGCCCGCCAGGGCGCATACAGAAAGGAGGATCAGCGCCCGGCGCACGGAAGGCAGGGTAGAGAAGGACCCGCAACTCCCGTGCAAAAGAGGTGTTCCAACCCGCCGATGAAGCGAGCCCTTGCAACCCTTCCTGCCGTACTCGGGCTGGCTCTCGCGCCCGCCGCCTCGGCTCGCGTGATCGAGCTGGGCGAAGGGGGAACCCCCGCGGGCAAGCCCAGCTGCCCGGCGCAGGGCGCCACCGACTGCCAGGCCGTGGGGCGGGTTACCGGCTACATGGGCCGCTCGGGCGACAAGAACAACCCCTTCATCATCCCGCGCGCGGGCAGGATCGTGGCCTTCACCATCGCCCTGGGAAGACCCAACTCGCGTGAGCGCTCCTTCTTCAACGACCTCTACGGCGGCCCGCCGCAGGTGCGCATCTCCGTCCTGCGGCCCGGGCGCACCCGTCGGACCCGCCTGACCCACCGCCTGCTGCGCCAGTCGGGCCGAGTGCGCGTCGACCGCTACTTCGGCTCGTCGCCCACGTTCGTCTTCGGGCGGCCGCTGAGGGTCTCGCGCGGCAACCGGATCGCGCTCACCGTGCCGACCTGGACGCCGTCGCTGGCGCTGGGTCTGGGCCGCAGCAACTGGTGGCGCTCCTCGAGGCGCCGGGGCTCGTGCTCGAACGTCAGCCAGCGCGCGCAGCAGCAGTCCATCGGTGGCTTGCGCAACTACGGCTGCACCTACTTCACCGCTCGGCTGACCTACTCGGTCACCTACGTGCCGGATCCGCGCCGCACCGACGGCCGCTAGCCCTCTGCCAAAGTCCGGGCCGTGAGGCCCGACCGCACCACGGCGTTCAAGGTCGTGCTAGTCATGCTCGCCGTGATGTGGGTCTCGGAGGTGGTTGACGTGGCCACCGGCCACAAGCTCGACGAGCTGGGCATCGAGCCGCGCGACCCGGAGGGTCTCGTCGGTGTGGGAACCGCGCCGTTCCTGCACGCCGGCTTCGGGCACCTGCTCTCCAACACGCTGCCGTTCGTGATCCTGGGCTTGGCCGTCGCCTTCGAGGGCCTCAAGCGCCTCGCCGTGGTAACAGCGATCGTGATGGTGGTCGGGGGCCTGGGCACGTGGTTGTTCGCCTCCGCCGGCACGGTCCACATCGGCGCCAGCGGGCTCGTGTTCGGCTACGCCGCCTACCTGATCGTGCGCGGGGTGTTCAACCGCAGCCTCGGCGAGCTCGCCCTCGCGCTGGTCGTCGTGCTCTTCCTGGGCGGAGCACTGCTGGGCGGCTTCGTCCCACGGGCCGGCGTGTCGTGGCAGGGCCACCTGTTCGGCGCGCTCGGCGGGGTGCTCGCCGCGCGTCTGCTCGCGCGCAGACCCGACGAGCCGGAGGGTCGCCTGGCTCCTAGCGGAAGGGCGGCGTAGCGCGGAAGTTGCGCTGGATGAGCGGCCAGACCGGCTTGAGCGCGCCGTTCTCCTCGATCGGGCTCTTGTTGTTCCAGGGCGGGTTGGGCTTGGGGTTGCCCCCCTCCCACGTGGGGTGCACGCGGAAGTCCTGTAGCGCCCACAGGATGGAGCCGTTGACGAACGGCCGCGAGGCGTGGATGCCCAGATGGTCCAGCGTCCACTTGTTCTGGAACTGGAAGGTGCCCAGCTCGCTGGCGCTGCCGTTGCGGTTGGACTCGGCGCCGAACTCGGTGATGAAGATCGGCTTGCCCGGATAGAGCGAGTGCGTGCGGTCGAGGAACGGGCCGAGGTCGATGGTCCGCGACGGGCGGCCGGCCCTGGAGGCGCGATACCAGCCGAAGTACTCGTTGGCGCCGATTACGTCCAGCCGCTGGATGGCTGGGGAGGGGTCGGGCTGACCGAGGACCGACTGGCGGTCGATGCCGACCCAGCGGCTGGGATCGAGGCGGCGGATCGCCGTGCGGGCCTGGTCGATGAAGACCTGGTAGTTCCCCTCGGTGGCCTCGTTGAAGAAGGCGCCGCTGGGGTTCTCGCCGGAGATCTCGTTGGCCACCGACCAGGTGAAGATCGAGGCGTGGTTGACGCCGGCGTTGACCGTGTCGCGGTTGGCCTGGACGGCGCGTCGGCGGACGCTCCCGACCATCTTCTCCGGGCGCACCTGGTAGACCGGCGCCTGGGCCCAGAACAGGATCCCCGCGCGGTCCAGCGCCTCCATGAAGGCGGGATGCAGCGGATAGTGGGCGCGGGTGACCGTGGCGCCGAGCGACTTCAGGTAGTTGAGGTGAGCGCGTCGCGTGCCGGCGTCCCAGGCCGCCCCCTTGTTCAGATCGTCCTCGTGGATGCTGGCGCCGCGTAGGTTCAGCACGCGGCCGTTGAGCAGCGCCAGCCCGCCCGCCGTGCGCTGGAGGAACTTGACGCCGAAGGTGGTGCCGTAGCGGCTGCGTCCGCCCTCGTTGGAGGCGGTCGCGGTGAGCTTGTAGAGGCTGGGGTGGCCCGGCTGCCAGAGCTTGGGCCGGCGGATGGTGAAGGCCGCGCGGATGTCCCGTCGGCGCCGGCCGGCGATCCTCGGCGAAACGGTGGCGACCGTGCGCCGGCCGAGCTTCAGGGCCACCTTGACCGTCTGGCGGCGGCGGGCGAGGTTACGTACGCGCAGGCGGGTGACCACGCGCGCCGAGCCGCGCAATCTCTTCATGCGCGGGACCACGGCCATGTGCTCGATGTCCACGCCCCGCACGGGCCGCAGGTAGACCTCGCGCAGCAGCCCGCCGAAGTTCCACCAGCCGCCGGTGCCGTAGCCGTTGTAGCGCGCGACGCGCCAGTGCGTGAGGTCGTTGGGCCCGCGAAGCGTCGACACCCGGACCACGAGGCGGTTGCGGCCGCGCTTGGGCTTGGCGTCGACCTCCCAGGGGAGGTAGCCGCCGCTGTGGCGGCCTATCTCGCGGCCGTTGAGGTACACGATCGCCGTGTGGTTGGCCGACTCGAAGCGCAGCTTCCAGGAAGTGCCCTTCTGAACCTGACGGCGCGAGAGCTTGAACTCCTTGCGGTACCAGCCGACCGAGGACTTGTTGAGCGTCGTGTCCTTGGCGTTCCAGTTGTGCGGGACCGAGACGCGGCTCCAGCCCCGAAGCGAGCGCTGGCGCTGGAAGCGGCCCGTGCGCGCGTCGTCCTGACGGAAGTACCAGGCGCCCCCCATCAGCAGCCGGCCCGCCTGGCCCTCGCGGATGAGTGTGCGCCGCTGGGGGGCGTCGACGACCAGGCGCGGCGTCGGCGCGGGGGCCGGGGTGGGCGCGGGGACCGGTGCCGGGGTCTGTGCCCCGGAGCTCGCCGCCATGACGCACGCCGAGGCGGCGAGCGCGAGCAGGGCAAGGATGAGTTTGAGCGGGAGGCGCATGCGAGGCGAGGACCGGCGCGGCCAGCGTAGCCGCAAAAACGGTCGGTGGCGACGGTTCGGGCGAGCTAACACACGAGAGGCGCGTCTGGCTCGGTGCCTCCAGGGCTCCTGCTACCGTCCGGCGCTGCGGTCCGTCAACCGGAGACGGCCATCGTCGAGCGTCGTCCCTTCGCGCTAACGGGTAACGGAGGAGCCGGCGTTCACTCCGTAGAACCTGAAGTCGAATGAACCGTCGTCTTGCGCTCATCCAAGCGGCCCTCTCGCTGGTCGCGCTGGCCGCCGTCATCTGGTGGGCCCTCCATCAGGACGCGCCGAAGTTCCCCGACAGCGCGGGGGCCTTCGCCCTGCTCGGCCTCGCCCTGGTGATCTACGGCGCCGCGACTGCCGTGCGCGCCGAGCGCTGGCACCACATCCTGCGGCTCGCCGAGGTCAAGGCCCCGCGCAAGGACTGCTACGGGCTGACCACCGTCGGCTACATGGGCAACAACGTGCTCCCCGCGCGGGCGGGCGAGGCCCTGCGCGTAGTCCTGCTCTCACAGCGCACCGGCGCGGGCAAGCGCACCGTGACCGGTTCGATCGTCGCCGAGCGCGCGCTGGACGTCATCGCCCTCGGCGTGATCCTCGCCGGGGTCGTCACCATCACCATTCGCGACCGCGACGTCCTGCCCACCGACCACCCGCTGCTGATCGGCAGCATCATCGTGGCGGTCCTGATCGTGGCCATTGCCGGCATGGAGTTCCTGCGCCGCCGCGGCGCCATGATCCGGCTCCGGGAGTTCATCAGCCCGCTGATCCACGCGCCGCGCGCGCTGATCCGCAAGGAGGGCCTCTGGCTGCTCGGGGTGACCTTCATCCTCTGGGCGCTCGAGGGCGCGGTCTACCTCGCCGTGGCCGAGTCGGTGAACCTCAACATCAGCATCAGCGGCTCGCTCTACCTGGTCGCGCTGACGAACTTCGTCGCCGCTCTGCCCGCCGCCCCGGGCTCGGTCGGCACCTTCGACGCCGCCGTGGCCTTCGGCGCCCGCGCGCTGGGCGGCACCGGCTCCGTGGTCGTCTCCTACCTGCTCCTGCTGCGCTTCATCCTCTACGTGCCGATCACGCTCGTCGGCCTGGTCGTGCTCGTCACGCGCTACGGCGGCTGGGCGCGGCTGCGCAACGCCGCCCGCCTGGCCCCAAGCCGGGCGTAGCGACATGCGTACGCCGGGCGCATCCGCCCGTCTCCTCCGCCTGAAGGGAGGTAGGGGTCCCGAGAGCCGCTCGGTCCTGCTCGCGGGGGAGAGCGCGGCGGCCGAGCCGCCCGCCCGCCCGCCCGGCTCGCTGTGGGTGGTCTTCGCCGCCTGTCTCGCACTGGGCGCGCTGAGCCTCCTCCTGTACGCCACGCCCACCTATGACCCGTGGGCGTGGATCCTCTGGGGCCGCGAGATCGTCCACCTCGATCTCGTGACGGAAGGGGGCCCGTCCTGGAAGCCCCTGCCGGTGTTGTTCACGACGGTCTTCTCGCTGTTCGGCGAGGACACGGCCCCGGTGCTGTGGCTGGCCGTGGCCCGCGCGGGGGGACTGCTGGCCTGCGTCATGGCCTTTCGCGTGGCCTACCGGCTTGCGGGCGGCGGCCTCGCCGGCGCGCTGGGGGGCGCGGCGTGCACGCTGCTGTTGCTGACCAGCCTCAACTTCGTACGCGACGCCCTGATGGGCAACTCCGAGGCGCTGATGGTGGCCCTGGTCCTGCTTGCCTTCGAGCGGCACCTCGACGGGCGCCGCGACCACGCCCTGTACTTCGGCCTGGCCGCAGCGCTGTTGCGGCCCGAGGTCTGGCCCTTCCTCGGCCTCTACGGGCTCTTCCTGCTCCTCCGCGAGCCTGCCCTGCGGCTGCGCACGCTGCTCCTCGGCCTGCTGGTGCCCCTGCTCTGGTTCGGCCCGGAGCTGTGGGGCTCGGGCCAGGCGCTGCGGGCCGCCACCCGCGCCACCAACCCCAATCGCGGCAGCGCCGCATTCGCCGACAGCCCCTCGCTGGAGCTGCTCGAGCGCTTCGCCGACACGCTCGTCATGCCGGTGAAGGTCGGCGCCGCGCTGGCGGTGGCCTGGGCGCTCTACAGCTACCTGCGGCATCGTCGCCACGGCCCCGTCCTGGCGCTGTTTGGCGGTGGCTGCGCCTGGTTCGCGCTGGTGGCGGTGATGACCGAGGCCGGCTACGCGGGCAACCAGCGCTACCTGATCGTCTCGTCGGCGGCCTTCACGATCCTCGCCGGGGTGGGCGTTGCCTTCACCCTGCAGGGAGCGGGCACGCTGGCCGAGCGCCTGACCGGTCGCGACTGGGGCAGGCCCGTCGCGGTCGCGCTGGCCTTCGCCGTCATCCTCGCGGCCGGCGTGCGGTTGGAGGCGGACACGGGGACTAGCTTCGTCCGCAAGCTGCAGCGCTCGATGCGCTACGAGAGCTCGCTGTGGCCCAACCTCGAGCGGGTGATCGCTGCCGCGGGCGGCAAGGAGCGCCTGAAGGCTTGCGGCGGGCTCTACAGCGGCCCGTATCAGACCCAGATGGTCGCCTACGAGCTGGGCGTGCACGGCTCCGACGTGCGTTCGCTCGAGGGCACGCCACCGCCAGGCGCCGCCTTCCGCACCCGCACCCTTCCCAGGGGCCCGCTGGTCATCATGCTCACAGACCCCCGGCGCCGCTATCGCCAGATCGCCCGCGTGGAGAACTGGCGGGTCCTGACCGTGCCCCCGATCGGCAGCCGCGACTGCCCCGCCGCCGGCGCTGACGCGCCTCGTGCACCCGCCGGTGGCCGGGTGTCGGCTGGCTAAGGTTTCCGGGTGGCCTCCGTCGCGTCCCGCCGGCCGCGAGGCCTGCCTCGCATCCAAGCCTCCCTTCCCCAGGGCAACTGGTGGGTCTGGCTGCTCGTGCTCGGGCTCGTCGCGGTCTCGCTCGTCCTGCGCACGCTCAGCCTCGGGGAGTCGCTGTGGATGGATGAGGGGCTCTCGATCGGCATCTCGTCCCAGCCCTTCTTCGACATCCCGGGAACGCTTCAGCTGGACGGCTCACCGCCGCTGTACTACATGCTGCTGCACCTCTGGACGAGCGCCATCGGCAGCGGGCCGGGGGAGACCCAGGGCCTCTCGGTCCTCATCTCGCTCCTGCTCGTCCCGGCGATGTTGTGGGCGGGCTGGACGATCTTCGGGCGCCGCGCCGGCCTGATCGGCGCTGCGCTGGCCGCGCTCAACCCGTTCGTCACGACGTATGCGCAGGAGACGCGCATGTACTCGCTGATGGTGCTGCTGAGCCTGCTGGTCACCGCGGCATTCGTGAACGTATTCGTCTTCCGCCGCCGCCAGTACCTGCCCGCGCTCGCCCTCTCGATGGCCGCGCTGCTCTACACGCACAACTGGGGCATGTTCGTGGGCGCCGGCCTGGTGGTCGCGCTGGCGTTCCTGTGGCGCACCAGTGACGACCGGCGCGCCCTGCTGCGCGACGCCGCCATCGGCTTCGGCGCGGCCGGCCTGCTCTACCTGCCGTGGATCCCGACGCTCGTACACCAGGTCCGGCACACCGGCGCCCCCTGGCTCGACCCGCCCAAGTTCGGCGCGCCAGTGCAGATCGCCAAGTCTCTGCTGGGAGGCGGCTCGGCCACCGTGGCGCTGGTACTGGCCGCCGGCTCGGGTTTGGCACTCGTCACGCGCGAGAAGCTCAGCAGGGAGCGCCAGGCGGTGGTGACCATCGCCATCGGGTTCGTGGCCACGCTGGCGGTCGCATGGCTGGTCTCCCAGGTCTCGCCGGCGTGGACCACGCGCTACCTGGGGGCAACGCTGGGCTTCCTTCTGCTGCTGGCCTCGGTGGGCCTGGCCCGCGCCGGCAACCTGGGGCTGGTCGCACTGGTGATCATCCTCGGGATCTGGGCGATCCCCAAGAGCTACGAGCTCAAGAACAAGTCCAACGCGGCGGACCTGGGCAAGACCGCCACGCCCGAGCTGCGCTCGGGCGACCTCGTGGTGGTCATGCAGCCGGAGCAGACGCCGCTGATCGACTACCACCTGCCAGTCAACGGGCTGAAGTACGCCACTCCGCTCGGGCCGGTCAAGAACCCCGCCATCATGGACTGGACCGACGCCCAGGACCGCCTCGTGGCGGCGAAGCCCGGACGGAACCTCGATCCGCTGCTTGCTAGGCTCCCGCGCGGCGCGAAGGTGTTCTTCGTGCACCCGGTCACGACGCAGCAGAACGACTGGGACGCACCGTGGACGCAGCTCGTACGGCGGCGTTCGGCCCAGTGGGGCTTGGACATGGGTTCCGACTCGCGCTTCCGTCAACTGCAACCGGCCCCCGAGTTCTACCGGCGGGCCACCCGCATAGGTGTACGCGGAGTGCTCTACGAGAAGACAAGCTGAGGACGAAATGGCAGACGGCAACAACCATTCCCCCGCGGAGCACGTGGCTCCGCCCGCGGAGCTGGCGCATCCTGAGATCAGCGACAAGCCCACCCTCATCATCGGCGGCGGCCCCGCCGGCCTCACGGCCGGCTACCTGCTGGCCAAGCAGGGGCTCCCGGTGATCATCTTCGAGGCCGAGGATCAGGTCGGCGGTATCGCCAAGACCGAGGTCCGCGACGGCCCGGGCGGCAAGTACCGCTTCGACCTCGGCGGCCACCGCTTCTTCACCAAGGTCCAAGAGGTGGACGACCTCTGGCACGAGATCATGCGCGAGGAGTTCCTCGAGCGCCCGCGCATGTCGCGCATCTACTGGCGCCAGCGCTTCCTCGATTACCCGCTGCGGGGGCCCGACGTGATCAAGAAGCTCGGCCCGATCGAGCTCACGCGCTGCATGCTCTCCTACGCCTGGGCGAAGATCCGCCCGAAGGGCCGCGAGGACACCTTCGAGCAGTGGGTCGTCAACCGCTTCGGCAAGCGGCTGTTCGACAACTTCTTCCGCTCCTACACCGAGAAGGTCTGGGGCGTGCCGGTGTCTGAGATCCGCGCCGACTGGGCGGCCCAGCGCATCAAGGGCCTCTCCTTCTTCAGCGCCGCAAAGGCCGCCTTCTTCGGCAACAAGGGCGACGAGATCAAGACGCTCATCGGCAAGTTCCACTACCCGCGCTACGGCCCGGGCCAGATGTGGGAGACGATGACCGACGACATCCAGAACCTCGGCGGCAAGATCCTCATGAACACGCCGGTCACCAAGCTGGAGATCGAGGGCGCGCGCGTCGTGCGCGTGCACACCAAGGATGAGGTCTACGAGGCCGCGCACGTGATCTCCTCGCTGCCGCTGCGCAACACGGTCGGGATGGCCGAGCCACGCCCCAAGAACGAGGTAATCGCCGCAGCCAAGGGCCTGCGCTACCGCGACTTCCTCACCGTGTCGCTGGTGCTCGACGGGGAGGACCTGTTCCCGGACAACTGGATCTACATCCACGAGCCCGACGTCGAGGTGGGCCGCATCCAGAACTTCCGCTCCTGGAGCCCCTGGATGGTGCCCGACGACACCAAGGCCTGCGTGGGCCTGGAGTACTTCTGCTTCGCGGGCGACCACCTGTGGGAGATGGAGGATCAGAAGCTTGTCGAGCTCGGCATGAAGGAGCTCGAGAAGCTCGGCCTCTCCTCCCGCGACAAGCTGCAGTTCGGCTTCGCCACGCGGGTACCCAAGGCCTATCCCATGTACGACATGGACTACTCCGAGCGCATCGCGACCATCCGGTCCTTCGTGGACGGGCTGGACAACTTCCAGCAGGTCGGGCGCAACGGGCTGCACCGCTACAACAACTCCGACCACTCGATGCTCACCTCCATGCGCGCGGTGGACAACCTGGTCAAGGGCACCGAGCACGACCTCTGGGCCGTGAACGCCGAGTCGGCGTACCACGAGGAAGAGACCCAGGACGAGAAGCAGCCCTACATCGAGGCCCCGGAGACAAAGGCCCAGAAAGAGCCGCTCTCCAGCTGACGGCTGCGGTGTCGCGCGGCGGCGTCCTCGGTCGCTCGCCCGCCAGGCAGGCCACCGCTCCCTGCGTCCTTGCCACGCCAGGCCGCTGGGCAGGGATCGAACGCTTCACGGCCACGACGCGTGGGGACAACCGCGCCGCCCACGCGCTGATGGCGAAGCTCTCGTCGCGGCTGGCCGCGACACGGCGTACCCCTGCGGCGAATTCGTCAGTCGCCTGAGGGATTTTTCAGAAGGGAGGCGTGATCCGCGCGCGCCTAGAGGCGCCGGTCGAGTCGGGCCGCTCTCCAGCTGACGGCTGCGGGGCGCCGGGTGGCGGCGTCCTCGGTCGCTCGCCGCTAGCGCGAGACGCCCTCCAGCTAATAGCCCAAGCGTCCAGGCCAAGGGCGGACGGCTCAGAGTCCGCGCGGCCGGGCCCGATGGGGGACAAGCAGACCAGTCCCCGACCCCCTCCTGCCCATGCGCTTTCCCGTTCTAGTCACCCTGCTGATCGCCTTGGTCGTGAGCCCCTCAGCCACGGCGCAGGCCGAGCTGCCGCAGCTTCCCTCCACGCCCGCTGCGCCCCCACAGGCGGCGGCCAATCCCCAAGGTGTCTCGCCGAGCGACCCCAACCCGCTGCTCGGCCTGAACTTCTACGTCGACCGCGTCGAGCAGCCCGCCGCCAGGTGGCACAACCGCTTCGTGCACTCGGCCGAGACCGGCCGGGCGGCGCTGATGAACAAGATCGCCAGCCAGCCGATCTTCCGCTGGATCGGCAAGAGCGACGGCAACCCGGAGCGCAATACCCGCGTCTTCCTGCAGCGCGCCGCCGAGCGCGCCCCGGGCACGGTCCCCGGTATCACCGTGCTCGCCCACCACGGCGAGAAGTGCAGCAAGGGCTACACCGCGGGCGGCCGGCGGCTGGACGCTCGCTATCGGCGCTGGATGAGCCGCTTCGTGCAGGGCTTGGGCAACCACCGCGTGATCGTCGCCCTCGAGCCCGACGGGCTGGGCACGCTGAAGTGCCTGCACCGGTCGCGGCGGGCGTCGCGGCTGCGCAACATCAACTACGCGACCCAGCTGCTGGCCCGCAAGCCCAACGTCACCACGTACATCGAGGGCGGCGCCTCGGACTGGCGCCCGGCCCGTGAGGTGGCGCGCTACCTGCGCTCCGCCGGTGTCCACCGGGTGAGGGGCTTCTCGCTGAACATCACGCACTTCGACACCAACGCGAACAACGTGCGCTACGGGCGCCAGGTCTCACGCATGGTCGGCGGCAAGCACTTCGTGGTCAACACCGACGAGAACGGGGCCGGCTCTGGTACCGGCGCTGGATCAGCCGCTCCAAGAACCTCTGGAAGACGGTCAACGTGTGGTGCAACCCCAAGCGCTCGGCGCTGGGCACTCCGCCGCAGGCCGTCGACGACCCGCAGCTTGATGGCTACCTGTGGATGAGCCGCCCCGGGGCCTCGGCCGGCCGCTGCAGCAACTGGAACCCCCGCTACTCGATGCGCGGCGGCCCCAGCGCCGGCACTTTCTGGGTCGAGCGGGCCCTCAGCTTGGCTCGCCAGGCGCGCTGGTAAAGCGCCTCACGCGTCTTCGGGAGGCGCACCAGGGGGCACATTGGGGGTCCTCGGCACCCGCACTGCCGAGGGCCCCGCGCCCTGGCGACAGTTGCGCAGGCGATAGAGCTTGATCTCCGGCCCCGGCCGCTCGAAGGCCCCGGGGTAGTAGTTGTAGGAGAGGTCGAAGTCGAAGGGTGGCGGCTTGGCGCCCTTGCGGTAGGGACTCCAGGTCTTCACCAGGTCGGCCTCGCGCTCCAGGCCCCGGTAGTAGCCGCGCAGCTTGCGCGAGCCGGTCAGCTCCAGCCGGTCGCGGACGAGGCTGATGGTCAGCACGGTGCAGTAGCCGTAAAAGCGCATGTCGTCGACCGCTCCCGGGGCAACCGCGAAGTGGTAGTTCGAGGACTTGAGCTTGTTCGCCGGCCGGGCGAACTGCCCGGGCTCCTGCGCTTCGCATACCCGCCTCCCGCCGGGGCTGCGGTACTCATAGCCGGTCCCTCGGCAGCGGCGCAGCCACGGCGGCAGGCGGCCGTCGGGGGCCGCGTGGAAGAAGCGGTCGGGGATCGCCGGCTCGATCGAGATGCGCAGCTGTGGCGGGTAGTGGGCCACCAGATAGCGGCGGGCCTCCAGGCGGGTGTCCTCCCGGCCCAGGACGACGGTGGAGCGCACGTCGGCGACGAGACCCTGCAGCAGCACGACGAGGGTCACGGCCGCGACGGCCAGCGGGGCCAGCCGGGGTCGGGAGCGGGTGAGCCAGGCGCCGGCCTGCACCACGGCCACGCTTGCGAGCAGGGCGAGCGCGGGATAGGCGGGGAGCAGCCAGCGGCCGAAGTAGCGCGACTGAAGGCTCAGGTAGGTGAACAGCGCGACCGGGAAGGCGGCGAGCAGGATGGCGCGGCGCCAGTCGCGGCGCACGAGCACGACCACGCCCGCCAGCGCAGCCAGCGCGACCGCCCATCCCAGGCCCCACGTGAGGCTGTCCAGGTAGTAGACGGGCGCGCTTCCCTCCTGGCCGGCCTTGGCCAGGTTGCCGGCCACCTGGGCCTGCCCCTGCACCCTCTCGCGAAAGTCGCCAAAGCGGATGATCAGGTATGGGTTGAGCACCGCGAAGGTCACCGCTGCGCAGGTCAGCGCCAGCAGGCCCGAGAGCACCGTGCGCAGCGGCTCTGCCTTTAGGCGCAGGAGCGCCGCCAGGCCCACAGGCAGCAGCACGAGCCCCGCGGTGTACTTGAACGAAAGCGCCAGCCCTGCCGCTGCGCCTCCCAGAGCAAACCAGCGCCGTCCGCCGTCCTCGAGGGCCCTGACCGCGAACAGCAGAGCGAGAGCCACCCCGGTCAGGGAGCCGACGTCGGTGACCGCCTGCTTCGAGTAGGTGACGGCCAGGAAGGCGAAGGCCAGCACCGCGGCGGCGACGAGGCCCTCGCGGCGACCGAACAGCTTGCGGCCGACGAAGTAGAGGACCACCACTCCGGCCATGCACAGCAGTGCGGTGAACGTCCGCGCGACGATCCAGACGTTGGTCGGATCGGTGGCGAACTGGCTGGTCACGTTGCCGCGCGGCAGCTCGAATATCGACCCCCCGAACAGCGAGCTCAGGAGTCCGAAGTGCACGCGCAGCGCGGCGAAGAGCAGGTAGGTGTAGGTGGTGGGGTTCTCGTAGTAGCCGGGGTCGAGATCCTCCCGGAACATGCTGACCGCGCGGTGGGTGAAGTGCTCGGCCTCGTCGTGTGTGAAGACGTACGGGAGCCCGTAGCGGTTGTTGATCACCCGCACCGCCAGGCCGGTCACGACGATCCCGAGCAGGATCAGCGGGGCGGGGCGGAGGAATGCTCGGAGTCTGCTCATCACCTCAGCGCGGCGCGACGATGCTGCCGAAGAAGCCATCGGGCGGCGTCCCCCGCACGTCCAGCACGCGCCAGGGGCCCACCTGGGCCAGGGTCTTCAGCTTCG
>Ga0126307_10000119_pt1 | contig 46665 bp, 45 predicted proteins | sample Plot28_FD_89955 | JGI IMG/M metagenome (GOLD analysis project Ga0126307, IMG submission 89955) | Serpentine soil microbial communities from UC McLaughlin Reserve, CA, USA - Plot28 | ecosystem: Environmental > Terrestrial > Soil > Grasslands | place: USA: UC McLaughlin Reserve, Lake County... | reverse complement strand
GTCGTCGGCGACGGGCCTGGTTTCGTGGCCAACCGCATCCAGAACGCCTTGTTTCTGGAGGCGGTACGGTGCGTCGAAGAAGGACTCGCTTCCCCGCAGGAGGTGGACGAGGTGGTGCGCAGTTGCTTCGGGTTCCGCCTGCCCTTTTTCGGGCCGTTCCAGATAGCCGATATGGCCGGGCTTGACGTTTACGAGAGTGTGCTCGACGTCCTGAAGGAAGGCCTCGGCGAGCGTTTCAGAGCGCCGGAATCGCTGCGGAAGCTTGTCGAGGAGGGGCGCACGGGCACCAAGAGCGGAGCGGGTTTTCGCAGGTACACGGACGAGGAACGGGAGCGGTTGCTCCTCGAGCGCGACCGGCGCTACGCGGCGCTGGGCGAGTTGCTAGAGGATCTGCCACCCGTCGATGCGGGATCCGGGGACACCCCATGATAGACGCCAGTGTCCTCGTAGTCGGGGCTGGCGCCATCGGCGGCGTGACGGCGGCGAAGATGGAGGGCGGGGTGCGGCGCGTAAGCGTCCTCGACGCCAACGAAGAGCACGCCGAGAGGATGCGGGACCCAGGCCTCCTGCTCGACGAACTTGGTGAGGAGCGCCTCGTTCGGCTCGACGCCTACTCCGATCCTGCCGACCTCGAAGGCCCCTTCGATCTTGCCCTCGTAACCTTGAAGGCGCCCCACCTCGAAGCCGCCCTGGGTCCTCTCGTCGAGCGCGACCTGGCAGAGACGTTCGTCTCTTTGGGAAACGGGCTCGTGCAGGACCGCATAGCCGGGATCGTCGGTGGCGAGAACCTCGTCGTCGGGACGGTAGAGTGGGGGGCCACGAACCTTGGAGTGGGCCATCTCGCGCAGTCCACGTCGGGGCCGTTCGTGATCGGGGAGCCCGAAGGCCCGACGAAGGAAAGGACGCGCCTACTCGCCGAAGCGCTCGGAACGGCGGCCGAGGTGCGTATCACGGAGAATATCAGCGGCCAGGTCTGGTCGAAGCTGCTCGTCAATAGTGCCTTCTCAGGCCTCGGCGCCGTCTCGGGCCTGCTCTACCGCGAGGTCGTCGCCGACCCCGCAGGCAAAGAGGCCGCGCTCGCCGTCTGGCGCGAGGGCTACGACCTCGGGGTGGCACAGGAGATCACACACGACGAGGTCCTCGGCGTCCCCGCGGATTCGCTCGTAGTACGCGGCCCCGAAGACCGCCAGAGGGCCGACGAAGCCCTCGAAGTGGCGATGGGCTACGCAGGGGCGACCAAGGCTTCGATGCTCCAGGACCTCGAGAAGGGCGCGAAGACCGAGGTCGACGTCATCAACGGCGGCGTTGTCGAGCGGGGCAGGGAATACGGCGTCGAAACACCCCTCAACGAGCGGGTCGTCGAACTGATGCACTCGATGGAACGGGGCGAGCGACGGCCGGGGCGTGACGTATTCGAGGAGTTACGAGCCCTCGCGGGTTAAGACACTTCAGCATTTCAGCTTCTCAGCAATTCAGCAGATCAGCCTTCGCTGCGCCTTGGCTGACTGGCTGAGAGCCGCCTGGCGAAGCCTGACGGCGTGCTGAGATGCTGAGACGCGGAGCCCGAAGGGCGTAGCGTGCTGAAGTGCTGACTAGCTCTAACTGGCGATGATGGCGTCGGCGACCTCGCCGAGGTCGGCGCCGACCACATCGGGCCGTTCGACGAGTGGGTCGAAGGGCTGTCTGGCGACGAAGGCGGCGGCGCAACCCGCACGCAAAGCGCCGGCCACGTCCCAGGCGTGCGCCGCAACGAGGCGCATCTCGCGCTCGGGGATCTCCAGCGCCCGGGCTGCCATCCTGTAGGGGGCCGGTGCTGGCTTGAGGCGTTTTGCGGTATCGGCGGAGAGGACCTGCTCGAACCTATCGGCGAGCCCGGCGTTCTCGATCTGGGCCTCGGCGACCTCCCGTGTGGAGTTGGTCAGGGTGGCTATCCTGAAACCGGCCTCGCGCAGCCTGTCCAGGCTGTCAGGCACCTCGGGATGCGGTGGCAGATCGCGCAGCCCGGCCAGGATCTCCCGCCTATCCTCGCCCGAGATCTCCACCCCCTGCCGCTCTTTTGTCATCTCAAGGGCTGCGCCGGCTGCCTCGCCGAACGTCACATAGGCATCCGTTATGGTGGCCACAAAGGCCGACTGTAGCATCTGGTTGAACCACAGTCTCCGCACCGCAGCATCACCGAAGACCCGCTCGAAGAGCGGGTCGAGTGCCGCGAGATCCAGCAGAGTCTCGTTCACATCAAAGACACAAACTCTCGTCACAGTGTCCCCTTCTTTAGAGCGATCAGCGAAAACAAGAAGCTGACAAGCTGAAGTGCTGACCAGCTGACATGCTTAATCGCTGCCAAGCGGTTCTAAAACGCTACTTCGGCACGTCCCTTGAGGCCGAACGCTTCGCGCGCTTCGTCGGGGGTGGCAGGCTCACGGTCGAACAGCTCGCCGAGGGCCACGGCCTTCTCGACCAGCTCGGCGTTGGAGTCCGCGCGCTTCTCGCTGCTGAGGCGCAGGTTGTCTTCGAGGCCGACCCTCACGTGGCCGCCGAGCATCAGGCACATCGCGGCGAGGTGGTACTCGGCGGGGTAGCCGACGCCGGCCGCCGACCACGTGTAGTCCTCCCCGAAGAGCTCCGTCGCCGTGCGGCGCATGTGCATCATCTGCTCGATGGTAGCGGCGTTCGCGCCCATCACGCCGAGGACGAACTGGATGTGGATCGGCGTGTCGAGCAGGTCCCTGCCTAGCAGGTACTTTATGTTGTATAGATGGCCGACGTCGTAGGCTTCGAGCTCGGGCTTGGCGCCGGCCTCGCGGAACATGGTGCAGACCTTCTCCATATCGGCGAAGGTGTTGCGGAAGATGTAGTCGCGGGTGCCCTCCAGGTAGTCTATCTCCCACTCCTCGAAGTCCCCGCCACGCTCGGCGATGGGAAAGAGGCCGAAGTTGAAGCTACCCGTGTTGAACGTGGCCATCTCGGGCTCGAGCTCGGGAAGGACGGCGGCCCTCTCCTCGAGCGTCATCCCCTTCCCGCCGCCCGTGGTCGGCTGTACGATCACATCGCACCGGTCTTTGATCCCGGAGACCACCTCGCGGAAGAGCCCGATATCCGAGCTAGGTTTCCCAGTCTCCGGCTCGCGGACGTGGAGGTGGACGATGGTCGCCCCGGCCTCGTGCGCCCCGACGGCGGAGTCCACGATCTCATCCGGCGTAATGGGAATAGCCTCGCTCTGTCCCGGCACGGTCATGCCGCCCGTGATCGCCGCGCTGATAACAAATTTCTCCACGCCCGCTCCCTTCGACATAGTCCCGGCTAAATACTAGATACCCAATAAGCCCGTCGCAAACCATGCCAGGTACGCATTGGAGAAAAGGGCGAAGCGACCGTGGGGCCTTCAGCCCAACCCGCTAGCGCCCGCGCTCTTCGGTCGGCGGGCTTTCTTCAGGTTCTGCAGACGGACGCCGCCTCAGGTCCCGCCAGATGCCGCGGCCGACCACGAAGAAGGCTATGCCCGCCGCCGAGGCCACGAGTATCTTGATGATCCTCGCGACCCCATCGGGCTGCCCGAGCGCCGAGACCGCGAACGAGAGGATGAGGGCCGTGCTCAAAGCGGCGAGGACCGCCGCAACCGACACCACACCAACCCTCACCACCAGGCTCAAGCACCCGGAACGCACCCTGCTCCTCTCCGAATCTGACTCCCGATGGTCTCGTCCATGGCCTAACACTATACCCCCGAACGCACACAAAGAACCGGGGAATGTCCCGAGGACCGCGTCCCGCCCTTGACAAACGCCGAAGAATGTGTAGACTACAAGTTTGGCAAGATCCCAAAAACTGCCTGTATTCCCGCATCCATACAACTTCGCGTAACGAAGGGCGGTGCCCGAGCGGTACTTTTCTCTGGGCCCGTGGCGTCTGGAGGTGGGGGCGCAGTGCGGGATTTGAGGGCGAGGTGATTTGGTAAAGCGCAAGGAGGCGTTTGATGGAAACCATTGCTATAGCAAACGGGCGGCGGAGCGAGCGGCCTACGGAGACCCCTGATCTGATCCCCGGGTACTTCGCGCGCATCGACAAGGGGAACCTCCTTACGCACAAGGAGGAGATTGACCTCAGCAAGCGGGCCAAGGTCGGCGACGACAGGGCGCGCAAGAAGCTGGTCGAGAAGAACTTGAGGCTCGTGGTCAGCGTCGCCAAGAGGTATCGTGGGATGGGGCTTCCATTCGAGGACCTTATCCAGGAGGGCAACGTCGGCCTGATGCGGGCCGTCGAGAAGTTCGACCCCGATAGGGGCTGGAGGTTCTCCACCTACGCCACCTGGTGGATAAGGCAGGCTGTGCAGCGCGCCGTCGCCGACAAGGGCCGTACCATAAGGGTGCCCGTGCACATGGGGGACAAGATCCGCAAGATGGCCCGTGCCTACAACGAGCTCTCCACCGAGCTCAGCCGCGAGCCCACCGATGAGGAGGTCGCAGGACGCCTCGAATGGACGGTTGGCGAGGTGCTCGATGTCAAGAGCGCGATGCCTGACGCCACGAGCCTGAACCAGACCCTCTCCTCCGACGGCGACGGCTCCGAGCTCGGCGAGCTCATCGAGGACGAGCGCGCCTCCGAGGTGGCCGGTACGGTCATCGGCGAGATGGAAGTAGGCTCGCTGAAAGAGGCCGTCGGTCGGCTGCCCGAGCGTCATAAGCACGTCTTGATCCGCCGCTATGGCCTCGGCGACCGCGACACCGCGACCCTCGCCCAGCTCAGCGACGAGCTGGGGATCTCCCGCGAGCGCGTCCGCCAGCTCCAGCGCGAAGCCGAGCGCATGCTCGGAAGCGGTGAGCTCGGCATGGTCCTCCGCGGCGCCGCGTAGAGCGATTTGCAGGATTAATCCTGCAAATCGGGCACTTCAGCCGGTCAGTATTTCAGCATTTCAGCTTGTTGTTCTTGCTGAGAGCTGATCGTAGGTGAATGCGGGATTCGCTTCGACCGAGCAAATTTACTACACGAGGAGCCCCGCGAACGGGGCTCCTTTTCGTTCTCCTCGGAACATCACCCACCCATCCAGCTCTGTTCCAAAGAATTCCTGACTAGCTGAAATGCTGACCGGCTGAAGTGCTAAATTCCGCAAGTATCGGATAATGATCGCTCGGATAGAGGCCGTCGTTCTCGTCGTGGATGATTCTGTGCGACTTTAGCCGTAGGCGCCCCTTGGGGTCTTTCAGCAAGATCCAATCTATGCGCCGCGGACCGCGGTCGGGGTGCGCATCGCTGAAGCTTGCGCCCCTGAACGCGTGGAAGGTGTTCGCGCCTTCCTCGTTGCCGGCGGCGAGGTAGGTGTCGACGAAGCCAGATGCGGTGAAGGTTCTGTGTACAGGGTTGCCCGGACGGCTGTTGAAATCTCCCGTAACGACAACCGGTGGATCGATGCCGGTGCGCTCGGAGATCTCTACGACTCTCCTCACGATCAGCTTGCTGGCCTCCCTGCGTGCCAGGGCGCTTACGTGGTCGAGGTGTGTGTTCAGGTGGAGGAATGAGAGCCCTGTTTCCAGCACCCTGAACAACGCCCACGTGGCGGATCGTACGACCCTCGTATCCCAGCTCTTCGAGTACTTCTCCGGTGTCTCTGAGAGCCAGAAACCCCCGGAGTCCAGCGGCTCCAGCCGCTCGGGGTCGAACAAGATCGTGTTGAAGTCATAGGGGATCGTGTTGCCGTATCTTGTGCCATGGATGTGGGCGTAGCGTGGCAGGTGTTTGTGGTATGTGCTGAGGTTGCCGCGCTGGGCCTCCTGCAGCCCGATCACATCCGGCGCGTGACGCTCTATGGTGGCGACGTTGAGAGCAGCCCGGTTGCGCCAGGCGTTCTTCTTGCGCGCGTCGCGAGACGATCCCCTGACGTTGAAGCTCATAACCCTGATCTGAGACCCCTCCAGACCCTTAGCCATATGCTCTCCAGAGCATGCCCCGATTCTATCCGCACAGATTATCGGGGTGATCGCGTGTAGCAACTACGGTTGCGAACGAATTTAGCGCATGATACATTCCCGCTGCGCCTACGGCAGATCTCGCTAAAGATGAGGGTCGGCGACCGCGCCGGGTCGCTCCTGCCGCATTGCGAGCGGTCCTCGTATCCCTTCGACGCGTCGATTGACGCCGGCAACGGGTTCGGCCTAGAAGTCGACGGGTTCGTCGACACCGGAATCTTAGGAGTCTATAGAGCATGACGTTACCGAAGAATCTTGAGGTAGCCAGGCGAGCGAAGCTCGAGTCGCTCAGCGAGATCGGTGCTGAGATAGGCATTGGGGAGCACCTCCTTGAGCCCTACGGAGAAGGCGTCGCCAAGATAAAGCTCGAGGCCATCGAGGAGCTCGCAGGCAGGCCGAAGGCCAAATACGTGGTGGTCTCCGGCATGACGCCCACCCCTTTGGGAGAGGGGAAGACGACGACCACCGTCGGCCTGGGGCAGGCTCTCAAGCACATCGGCAAGACGGCGACGGTGACGGTGCGCCAGGCCTCGATGGGCCCCGTTTTCGGCATCAAGGGCGGCGCCGCCGGCGGCGGCTACAGCCAGATCGTGCCGATGGAGGCACTCAATCTGCACCTCACCGGCGACACCCACGCGGTCACAGAGGCCAACAACCAGCTCGCCGCCATGATCGACAACCACCTCTACCAGGGCAACGCCTTAGGCATCGAGCCGCACAGCATCACCTGGCGGCGGGTGATCGACGTAAACGATCGGGCCCTGAGGCATATCGTAGTGGGGCTAGGCGCCAGGACCGATGGCGTCCCGCGCCAGAGCGGCTTCGACATCACTGCAGCCTCAGAGGCGATGGCGATACTCGCGCTCTCCACCTCACTTCATGACATGCGCAGCCGTCTCGGGCGGATCGTGATCGGCGCCGACGCCTACGGTAATCCCGTAACGGCCGAGGACCTCAAGGCCGCAGGCGTCATGACGGTCATCATGAAGGAGGCCTTGAAGCCGAACCTCATGCAGACTCTGGAGAACACGCCTGCCCTGGTCCACGCAGGGCCCTTCGGTAATATCGCCACGGGCAACTCGTCCATAGTGGCGGACCTTATCGGCATCCGCGGTGGTGACTTCCTGATCACCGAGGCCGGCTTCGGCGCGGACATGGGCGCCGAACGCTTCTTCAATATCAAGTGTCGCTACTCGGGGCTCGAGCCTGACGCCGCGGTGCTCGTCGCCACGGTGCGGGCGCTCAAGGCCCACTCGGGCCGCCACGAGGTAAGGGCAGGCAAACCCCTCCCCGAGGAGATGCAAGAAGAGAACCCCGACGACGTGTATGCCGGGGCCGCCAATCTGATGAAGCAGATCGACAACATTCGCCTGCACGGCGTCTCGCCCGTTGTTGCGATCAACGCCTTCCCCTCAGACCACGAGTCTGAATACGAGGTCATCCGGGAGGTCGCAAAGGAGAGGGGCGCGCGGGTGGCCGTATGCAACCACTTCTCGGAGGGAGGGGCTGGCGCCGTGGAACTCGCCGAGGCGGTCGCCGAGGCCGCCGAGGAGCCTTCCTCGTTCCGGTTCCTCTACCCGGAGAGAGCATCCTTGCGCGAAAAGATAGAAGCCATCGCCACAAAGGTGTACGGGGCGAAGGACGTCGAGTACGACCCGCAGGCGGCGAGGATGCTCGACTCCTACGAGCAGAGCGGCTTCGGCGGGTTGCCCCTGTGCATCGCAAAGACGCACCTCTCTATCTCCTCAGATCCATCGCTCAAGGGGGCGCCTTCGGGCTGGACGCTCCCTGTCAGGGAGGTCAGGGCTTCGGTGGGGGCCGGTTTCGTCTACCCTATCTGCGGCGATGTGCGCACGATGCCGGGTCTCAGCGCCTCCCCCGCCGCCGAGGGAATAGATATAGATGAGAACGGCGAGATAGTGGGATTGTTCTAAGCGTGGAGCCGCGAACGGTAACGATCGACGCGTCCTCTACAGGCCAGGTGAACCGCCTCGCCCAAGGAGGCGGGGATCTCTGGTTGGCGACACGTCCTCTGTGGATGTAAAGTTGTCTAGAGCATGCCGGACAAACCCGAACCTTATGTAAGCCAACTCCACGCCGCCCTCGACGGTGAACTCGAAGGGCACCTGCGTACGGATAGTGCTTCGCGGGCTATGTGGTCCACGGATGCCTCTATCTACCTCCGCAAGCCTGTGGGTGTCGTCGTCGCCCGTTCGGAGGAGGACGTGCGGCGCGCCCTCTCTGCGGCCCGTGGGCTAGGACTCTCCATTACGCCCCGTGGCACGGGCACGAGCCTCGCCGGGCAGGCGACGGCCCCCGGGCTTGCCCTCGACGTCTCCGAGATGCGCCGGGCGCTGGAGATAGATCTCGAAGGGCGGCGCTGCATGGTCGAGCCCGGCCTGGTGCAGGGCGAGCTCAACGCGATGGTCGAGCCGCATGGGCTCGTGTTCGGGGCGGATACTTCCACCTCCGAGGTGGCTACGCTCGGGGGTATGGTCGGGAACAACTCCGCGGGGATGCGCTCGCTCGTCTACGGGATGACCTCGGATCAGGTCATGGGTTTGCGCTGCGTGCTCTCCTCAGGGGAGACGGTGGAGCTGAGCCCCCTCGGTAAAGATGAAGCCAGACGGCGAGCCCGTCACGCCGACTCGCTCGCGAGGCTGTTGCGCGGGACGATGGAGATCGGGGATCGCTATGGTGACGAGATAAGGCGTCGGTTCCCGAAGATGATCCGTCGCGTCTCGGGCTACGGGCTGGATGCACTGGTAGATCCCGAGACCCTTGACCTCACGCGCCTGGTGTGCGGGTCAGAAGGCACGCTCGGCGTGGTTACTCGCGCGGAGTTCCGGCTCCATCCGCTCCCCGAGGCCCGCGCCCTGGCCTCCTTCGAATTCGATTCCCTCCCCGCGGCGGCCCGCGCCACGGGCCGGTTCCTCGAGACGGGCCCGTCGGCGATAGAGCTGCTCGACGACGTTGCCATAGGCCGTGCGAGGGCCAATCCCGCCTACAAGGATTCGACCCGCTTTGTACAGGGCAACCCGAAAGCCGTCCTGGTCGTTGAGTGGAGCGGAACGGATAGAGAGCTGGACGAGATCTTCGGTAAGCTGGACGATCTGGCCGGTGAGACAGGAGCGCTCGCTGCGACGCCGCTACGCACGAAGGAGGAGATGAGCCAGACGGTCAGGCTCCGCAAGTCCACCTTGCCGCTCCTGCTCGGTACGACCGACAAAGAGAAACCGGTTGCCTTCGTGGAGGACGCGGCCGTGCCCCCGGATCGGCTTGAGGAGTTCGTCGTCCGCTTCGAGGAGATAGTCGAGAAGAACGGTACGTGGGCCTGCTTCTACGGCCACGCCAGCGTGGGGTGCCTGCACGTCAGGCCGGCACTCGACACCTCTGACCCCGATGGCGTATCGCGGATGCGGCGGATCGCCGAGGAGGTCGCAGGCCTCGTCGTCGACTGCGGTGGGTCCATCTCCGGGGAGCACGGCGACGGCCTCTCGCGCTCGGAGTTTATGGAGCGGATGTACGGAAGCGAGATCCTGCGCGCCTTCGCGGACGTAAAGCGACTCTTCGACCCAGAAGCGATCATGAACCCGGGTGTGATCCTGGCCCCGCCCCGGATGGACCGCCAGCTCCGCATCGGTCCCGGACGCAAGCGTCTCCCCATAAAGACGAACCTCTCCTTCGAGGATCAAGGAGGCTTCGCCAAAGCCATCGAGCTTTGCAACGGGAGCGGCTTCTGCCGCAAGAGGACGGGTGGCACGATGTGCCCCTCATACATGGTGACCCTCGACGAGCAGGACACTACGAGGGCGAGGGCCAACATGCTCAGATCCGTGATCGAAGGCACCCTCCCGCCGGAGGAGCTCGCGGGGCACCGTATGAAGGAGGTCATGGACCTCTGCGTCGGCTGCAAGGCGTGCAAGACCGAATGCCCCTCCCGTGTGGACGTCGCAAGCATGAAGACCGAAGTCCTCTACCAGACGGGCAAAGAACACGGCTTCAGTATTCGCCAGAAGGCGGCAGGGCATATACGCCGACAGCTCGCTCTCGCGGCCCTGATCCCCTCACTCTATAACGCCAGCGCAGGGACGCGCCTCGCGCGCCAGGCCGCCGCATTTACCGGCATAGACCCCCGCCGCTCCTTGCCGCGCGTGACGAAGAAGACTTTCACCAGGCGCTTCCCGGAACTACCGAAGGGCGCCGGACCGGCTGAGGTCGCCCTCTTCAACGATACCTGGAACGAGTACCAGCGGCCCGAGGTCGGGGAGGGGGCCGTGAGGCTCCTCGCGGCGGCGGGGGCGAGAATACATCTGCCCGAGGTCGTCTGTTGCGGTAGGCCCATGCTCTCCGAGGGGCTCGTGGACGAGGCGAGGAAGAACGCCAGGCGCAACCTTGATCTGCTGATGCCCCTCGTAGAGCGAGGGATCCCGCTCGTCGGCCTCGAGCCGAGCTGTATTCTGACCATACGCGACGACTACAGGAAGCTCATCCCCGACGACGAGCGCGTCGAAAAACTGGCCGAAGCCACCCGTCTCTTCGAGGAGGCGGTGCTGGATCTTGGCGGGGAGCTTCCGCTCAGAGAGGGCACCCCTGTCCTCCTGCACGGACACTGCCACCAGAAGGCGCTCGTCGGGACTGGTGCGACGGAGCGGTTCCTCGGGCTCGCCGCCGAGGTCGAGGTGGTCGACTCGGGATGCTGCGGGATGGCCGGGCTCTTCGGCTACGAGAAGGGGCATTACGAGGTCTCCATGAAGATGGGGGAGCGAAGGCTCTTCCCGGCGGTGCGCGGGGCGCAGGAGCGGATCGTCGTCGCCCCGGGGACCAGCTGCAGGGAGCAGATCCTCGACGGAACAGGGCGACGGGCCCTGCATCCGGCCGAGTATCTGGCCTCACTCCTCGACGGGTCGTCCTAGAGACAGTAGGCGGGTGGTCCGGACGAGCTTAGACTGGATTCCTGTTGAGAGATCAAAGACCTGAGCATGCTTGCTGGGCCGTCGAGGAGGTATCTTGTCTTCTCCGCCATCCGGGAAACCCTCGCCGTGCGTATAGACTCACCAAAGAACGGATCGACAGACGCTGCGTGGAGGTCCCGACGGTACCAGGGAGAGGAACACTTTGAGGCCCGACGGCTCTCCGATGGCTTCGGCACGCCGTAACTTCACCGTCGGAGAGATCTTCTAGGAGGGTTCGGGGGCTTTCGATCGGACGGATGCGACGACACCACAGGGGAAAATGGGGCATCGGCCGGGAGGTAAGGGACGCAGGAGACGAGGACTTGATGGGCCTGGTGGCCGGTGGGGATGAGCAGGCGCTCTCCGAGCTCTACGACCGATACTCGCGGCCGGTGTACGCCACGGGAATGAGGCTGTTGGGTGACGCGCAACTGGCCGAGGAACTGGTCCAGGATGCCTTCACGAGCATCTGGCGCAGCGCGGCGTCCTTCGACCCCTCTCGCGCGAGCTTCGCGACGTGGCTATACCGCATCGCCCGCAACCGGGCGACGGACCTTGATCGGAGGCGGCGGGCCAGGCCCAGTTCCGCCGGCGAGTATGGACTCTACGCCCTCCCTGGAGGGCCGCGGCCCGAGGAGGCCGTGGACGCCTGGGACGTGTCCATAGCCCTCTCCAGCATCCCGAGCGAGCACCGGGAGGTGCTGGAGTTGGCCTACTTCGAGGGCCTGTCCCAGCGCGAGATCTCCCGTCGAACCGGCCTCCCTCTGGGGACGATCAAGAGCCGCACGACGGCGGCCCTCAAAAGGTTTCGACATGCCATCGCAAATCCTGCGCCGAGGGAGGCCCGTGGTGAGTGAGGATCGCTTCGAAAAATTCCTCGGTCCTTATGTGCTTGGGGAGTTGACCGACGCAGAAGAGCGAGAATTGGAACATCACCTGGAAGACTGCCCCGCTTGCCGGGACGACCTCGACGACCTACGCCATGCCCACGGCATCCTGCGAGCGGCGGCGGGAGGTCCGCCGCCGGAGCTCAAAGATTGGGTGCTGGCGCGGGCGAGGAGCGAGCCACGCCACCGCACGGCAGGCAGGTGGAAGGTCTGGCTTCCTGCGGCCGCCGCGCTGCTGGTGGTCGCGGTCCTGGGCTTCGGGATTCTCCGAACGGTTCCCGACTCTTCCGATGGCCTGGCCCTGACCGCCACCAGCGCTGCCCCGCAGGCCGGGGGCGAGCTTCGGGGAGAGCGGATCGGGGACAACCTCAAGGTCGAGCTGGAGGCATGGGGGCTGCCCGAACCCAGGGGAGGGGAATACTACGAGATGTGGTACGCCAAGAAAGGCGGTGGGCGCATCAGCTGCGGCACCTTCACCGTGCAGCCGGAGGGCAGCACGACCGTGAGCATGTCAGCCCCGGCCAGCGCCGTAGCTTACCCGGAGATCGAGATCACGCTCGAGCCCGATGACGGCGACCCCGGTTCCAGCGGTGAGGTGGTGTTGAAGGGCTCACTCCGCGACCTTGCATCCGGACCACCCACAAACGTCGCACGCTCCCCGGTGCGATTTACGCGGCGGTCGATCCCGGATCCCGGTGCATAGAGGTGGTGCGTCGCAGCGGATAGCGCACTACGGGCGCGCTACGTTCTCGCAGAAGCGGATCGTCTTCGGGCGGTTCGCGAACCGCCCGCGCCGAACGGTCGGGTCCACCCCTCCTGTATGATACGGGAGCGATAAGGCCCCGAAGAGATCGCGGTGAAAAGAACCATGACCAGGAAGGCGTTTCTATGGCTCGCCGGCGTTGCGGGGACGGCCGTGCTGGGCTTGGCCTACGTTCTCTGGAGCCGGCAGGATCGGGTCACCGGTGCCATTACCGGGGTGGCGCCCCACGTCTCCCCCGGACCGCGCAGGATCGGCGCGTTTACCGTCGTGCTGGAGACCGGTCGGGACCCTTCCGACTTCGTTCTCAGCGTCGCGCACAGCTCCAGGCCGGACAGGATCCTGTGGCAGAGCATTCCTGGGAAGAGCTTCGTCTCCGCTGCAGAGGGAAAGGAGACATTCCGCGAGTCGAGGGCGCACCTGACCCTCGAGGACGAGATAAGAAATCTGCATCCCGACCAGACCATAGACCGCGTCGAGGAAGATGGAACCGCCCTGGTAATCACAGGACGGCTCACCAACAGGGACGACCCGAGAGGAGTTGGCTACACGCTCTCGTTCTCGCCCGTTACCGGTGGAAGGTTGCGCTTCGAGGCCGAAGTCGAGGAGCCCTATAACCGGCTCTACCTGACCTATGCCTCCTCTCGGGGGGAGCGCTTCTTCGGCTTCGGGACCCAGTACACGTATTTCGACATGAAGGGACACGTGGTGCCCATCCTCATAAGGGAGCAGGGCATAGGCAGGGGCGAGCAGCCCGTAACCTGGGCCGTCGACTTGAAGGCCGGCGCGGGCGGGGATCCTTACACCAGCTACGCCAGCGTGCCGCACTACATAACGAGCGAGGCGCGTTCCCTCTTTCTGGAGAACTACGAGTACTCGACCTTCGACCTTAGGGAGGAAGACAGGGCCCAGATCGGGGTTTTCTCCTCGAAGATGAGGGGGCAGATCCTGGCCGGAGACACGCCTGCAGAGCTGATCGAACAGTACACCGAATACTCGGGTAGGATGCGCCCGCTGCCGGAGTGGATCTTGAGCGGCGCGGTCGTGGGACTGCAGGGCGGCACGGACAGAGTGCTCAGGATCCTAGACGAGCTCAAGGCGTTCGATACGCCCGTCGCCGCCATCTGGCTTCAGGACTGGGTGGGGCAACGGAAGACCAGCTTCGGCACCCAGCTTTGGTGGAACTGGGAGTTGGACCGGGATCACTACCCCGATTGGGGTTCGCTCAGGGAGAGTCTGGAAGAGAGAAATATCAGGCTTATGACCTACATTAACCCCTTCATCTGTGACGACGTCGCGCAGAAGAAGAACCACCGCCGCAACCTCTTCGAGGAGGCCGCAAGAAACGGCTATCTGGTAAAGAACCAGAGAGGCAAACCCTACAAAATCACGATCTCCAGCTTCTCCGCGGTACTCGTGGATCTCACGAACCCTGAGGCCCGGACCTGGATCAAGGACATTATCAAAGAGGAGCTCATCGGCAACGGTAGCTCGGGATGGATGGCCGATTTCGGCGAGGGGCTTCCCTACGATGCCGTGCTGTTCTCGGGCGCCGACCCCAGAAGCTACCACGACCGCTACGCCGAGGAGTGGGCCAGGGTCAACCGCGAGGCCATAGACGAGGCCGGCAGGGGCGACGACATCGTCTTCTTCAACCGGTCTGGCTACACAGAGAGCCCCCGCTACAGCACCCTGTTCTGGGTCGGGGACCAGCTCGTTGACTGGGACGAGCACGACGGCATCAAGAGCGCCGTAACGGGGTTGCTCTCCAGCGGTCTCTCGGGATATAGCCTCGAACACTCGGACATCGGCGGCTACACCGCCCTGGACAATCCATTGCTCGAGTACCATCGCTCCAGAGAGCTACTCTTGCGTTGGATCGAACTCGGCGCCTTTACGACCGTCTTCCGCACCCACGAGGGCAACATCCCCGAGGTCAACTACCAGATCTACTCGGACAAGGAGACCCTCCTGCACTTCGCCCGCTTCGCGAAGATCTACGCCGCCTGGAAGGCCTACAGAGTAGAACTGGTGCAGGATGCTTTTGAGACAGGTCTCCCCGTCGTCAGGCACCCGTTCATACACTACCCCGATGATCCCGAAGTGCTTGCTCTTGAGTACCAGTTCATGGTCGGCACTGATCTCATGGTCGTGCCGGTGCTGGACCCTGACACAGACACCGTAGATATCTACCTCCCTGCAGGCAGATGGGTCCACCTCTGGACCGGAGAGGGATACGGCTCGTCGCAGCGCGGCGCCTATGAGACGGTCCCGGCACCCATCGGAGAGCCCGCCGTCTTCTACAAGGAAGGTTCCGAGAGAGGAACTCGTTTCAAAGACGAACTCGAGCGTCGGGGACTGCTGTGACCGTGGAGGAGTAGAATAGAGTCGTTCTTTTCGTTCAGGGGACTGTTATGAAGCGGGAGAACGTAACCAGCGGTACGGTATGGGAGAGCAGGGTCGGCTATTCACGGGCCATCAGGCGCGGGCCCTTCGTGTACGTCTCGGGCACGACAGCGACGGACGGTAGTGGCGGCTACGTCGGGATCGGGGATCCCTACGCGCAGACCGTCCAGGCCATAAACAACATCAAGGTTGCGCTCCAGGCCGTCGGAGCGAGGCTCTCCGACGTGGTCAGGACCAGGATCTACGTGGTCGACATCGAGGACTGGGAGAAGATCGGGGCCGCCCACGGCGAGTTCTTCGGCAAGATCAGGCCCGTCACGAGCATGGTCGAGGTCAGCCGCCTCATAGCACCCGAGATCCTGGTCGAGATCGAAGCCGACGCACTGATCGACCAACCGTAGGGGCGGGTTTGAAACCCGCCCCTACTATCCGATCTCTTAGGCGCGGCCCGCGGCGTCCTCAAGGGTCGAAAACTAACACCCTTCTCTCACGCCGCCCGCATGAACCCCGTGAACTGTACACCGTTGCGAGGGCGGACTACGCGTTCTGGGATCGTACGTCGGCGTGCACAGGGGAAGACCATTCGGCCATATAATCTCAGTGGATCAGAGATCAGGAGGTTTACGTGGGCCGCAGGCGTATAGAGCCAGGCGTGGACGCTTCGAGCCTTCGCAAGGAATACACCAGCGCCGGCCTGCACGAGGCCGACGTAGACCGCGACCCCATAGCCCAGTTTCACGCATGGTTCGAGAACGTCGTCGACGCGGGCCTTCACGAGCCGAACGCCATGATCCTCGCCACCGCCGCCAGAGACGGAAGGCCCTCTGCCCGTACCGTCCTCCTAAAGGGCTACGACCAACGCGGCTTCGTCTTCTACACCAACTACGAAGGGCGCAAAGCGATCGAGCTCGAGACGAACCCGATGTGCGCCCTCCTGTTCTACTGGGGCGAGCTGGAGCGTCAGGTCAGAATAGTAGGCCGGGTCAGTCGCCTCCCCGGCGAGGAGTCCGACCGCTATTTCGCGAGCCGTCCGCGCGGAAGCCGTCTCGGGGCGTGGGCCTCACAGCAGAGTCGACCCGTCGAAAACAGAAAGATTCTGGAAGAGCGGCTCCGGGCGCTGGAGACGGAGTACGAGGGGCGTGAGATCCCACGCCCCCCGTTCTGGGGCGGCTACAGGGTCGAGCCCGAAACCATCGAGTTCTGGCAGGGACGCGAAAACAGGCTGCACGACCGTCTCGTCTACTCGCGGCGCAAGGAAGGGTGGAAGATAGAGCGCCTGCAACCTTAAAGCGATTAGCAGAGGGTCTTTGTGACCCTCTGCTAATCGCGCAGTCAGCCATCAGCCATCAGCAAAGACAAAAAGCTGATAGCTGAAGGCTAACAGCTTGCAAAGTGGCTGAATCAGCCTCTTTGCAAACCGCTCTAAACACCCGCCTTGCTGCTAAGATGCGTAGCGCTGCAGCTTGAATCTAGGGAGAGGAGAGCCCTTGAAACTTGTCATGTATTCGGTGGATGGTGGAAAGCCGCGTGTCGGGTCGCTTGAGGGAGAAGGGATAAGGACGCTCGCCCACGAGGACATGATCGAGTTCATCGAGTACGGCGGGAGTCCGGAACCCGGGGAAGACACGGTGTCGCTCGGGGAGGCGCGCCTCCACGCCCCGGTAGGGAGGCCCCAGAAGGTCATCGGCATTGGCCTCAACTACGAGGACCACGCGGCCGAGACAGGGGCAGATATCCCTGAGAAGCCCATCGTCTTCGCCAAGTACGCCAGCGCGGTTATAGGGCCGGGAGAGCCCATAAGGATACCCCCCATAACCGAGCAACCCGACTATGAGGCTGAGCTGGCGGTCGTTATCGGGAGGGCAGCCCGCAACGTCTCCGAGTCCGAGGCCCTCGATCACGTCTTCGGTTACACGAACGCCAACGACGTCTCCTCGCGCGACCTGCAGTTCTCTGAGGGCGGACAGTGGACGCGCAGCAAGTCCATAGACACCTTCTGCCCGATAGGGCCCTACATCGCGACCCGCGACGAGATCGAGGATCCGCAAGACCTCTCCATCAGGTGCATCCTGAACGGTGAGGTTATGCAGGACGGGACGACGTCGAAGATGATCTTCTCGGTCGCCGAGCTCGTCTCCTTCCTCTCACAGGGTATGACCCTCGTCCCCGGCGACATCATAGTTACGGGCACGCCACCGGGCGTCGGCTCGGCCCGCGACCCGCAGGTGTGGCTGAAGTCAGGGGATGAGGTGACGATCGAGATAGAGGGCCTCGGAACCCTGACCAACCCCGTCGAGACGGACTAGAGCAGGGACCGACCCGGAGCGCGATGGAACCGGGTAGGACATCATACAGAGCGGTAAGGGCGATCGGCGTGCTCTTGATCCTCGAGGTGATCGGGCTCGTCCTCCTCGGCGGCTACGAGTTCTTGCAGGTCCGATGGGTGGGGATCAACCTGGAGAGCCCGCAGCATGAGACCGTAGAAGTTGCGGTCTTCGCCCTCTTTATCCCTTCCGCCATCCTGACGCTACTCGCGGCGCTGAGCTTCCTCTTCCTGCAGCGTAGGGGATGGCTTCTGGCCGCGATAGCCCAGGGCCTGAGCCTGGCGGTTAGCCTGTGGCTCTATTCTCTATTCCAGCCAGGCTACGTCTACCCGATCATGGCCTACTGCGTAATGATGATCCTCTACCTCAACTCCCAGGACGTCAGGATGGTGTTCCGTCCTAGAGAGGGTGCGTCCCATGAAAACTGAGCGTATGGGCGTGGAATCCGCAACGGCCCTACTCCGGCGCTTCGAGCCCGTGATCCGCTCGACCACAGGTGACAAGTTCTACCCGATGGACGCCGAACCCTACGTGCAATCATGCAGCCTCTGGGTGCAGAGGCCGGGCGAGGAGGCCAGATGCATCGTGCCCGGTGGGGAGCTGAGCCTAGACCGACTCGCGCAGCAGCCCATGGACGAGGCCGGCGCCGTACATTTTCTCAAGTTCACGGACGAAGCCGACCTCCATCCTGACGCACGGGGCAAGAGCCTGTTCCTGAGACACGCGATGAACCGCAAGGAGTCGAGGAGAGCATTCAGGGCAGGGCGAGGCCGTCTCGCCCGCGTCGGGTACTTCTCCCGCTTCGTCGACGCCCTGTACTCGATCGCGCTCCTAGCCCGCGGAAGGGTGCCAGGAGAATCGGCCGCGGCGGCTTCGGTGGCCTACGAGCGGATAATGGCCGAACATGCACACTACCGCTACCACGGGCGTGTGGTGCGCCAGGACGGTTGGATCGTACTGCAGTACTGGCTTTTCTACCCGTTCAACGACTGGAGGAGCGGGTTCTTCGGCGCCAACGACCACGAGGCCGACTGGGAGAAGATCTTCGTCTACCTCTCCGAGTCGGAAGGCGGAGAGGTCAGCCCGGAGTGGGTCGCCTACGCGGCCCACAACTACACGGGGGACGATCTCCGTCGCCGCTGGGACGATCCCGAGGTCGAGAAGGTGGGGGAGCATCCCGTAATCTACGTGGGCGCAGGCTCCCACGCCAGCTACTACGCGCCCGGCGAATACCTGACGGAGCTGCCCCTCCCCCTGCCTAGGCCTCTTGCGAGGGTGACACACGCCGTCCGGTCTTTCTGGAAGACGAGGCTCGGCCAGTACGTCGGAGAAGGCGAAAAGGACGCCGGGTCCGGCTACTTCAGCATTCCCTTTGTGGACTACGCGCGCGGGGACGGCCTGAGCGTGGGAGAGGGGGGAGACAGGGCATGGGATGAGCCAAGGCTCGTCACCGATCCGCCCCCAGATTGGGTCTCTGGTTACCGCGGATTATGGGGGCTCTACGCCAGGGACCCCTTCGAGGGCGAGGACGCCCCCGCTGGGCCGATGTACAACCGCGACAAGAGCATCAACCGCGCCTGGTACGACCCCGTAGGATGGGCAGGACTGGACAAAGTGCCTCCCCCGGCCGAGACGCTGGAGGCCATCCTCGAACAGCAGGCGGATATCATCTCACGGTGCGACGCCCTAAGGGCCGAGATCGACGCCAAGAGCCGGCAGCTAAAGAAGCTCGGCGCCGAACTCGCGGCGATGCGCGACAGATCCCACCTCGACGCGCCCTACGAAGCGGGGACCAGGCGCGTCGCCGCGCTCTCAGGAGAAGTGGACCGGCTCCGCGGCAGGCTCGCCACGGACGAAGCTGTCTCACAGTCGCTCGAGGAGTACGCCGACCGACTGCGGGCCGGCGAGCGTGACCCGGCCCGCGCCCACATCTCCCGCGCCCACAGGCCGGCCTCCGAAGACGAGCTGAGGGTGAGCCGCGTGGCCGAGGCCTGGGCGGCCATAAGCGTGAGCCTCATGCTCATTAGCTTCGTCGGGATAGCCATGTTCGAGCGGGAACACCTGATCTCCATGCTCGTCTTCAGCATCGCCTTCTTCGCCTTCGTCGAGGCCGGCTTCAGGGGACGTCTCGTCAACCTGGTCAGCAGCGCCAACATAGGACTCGCCGTCGTCGCAACGCTCATCCTAATCTACGAGTTCTTCTGGCAACTCGTCGTCGCGGCCGTGCTCATAGTCGGCCTCTACGTGCTCTGGGACAACCTGCGTGAGATCAGAAGATGACCCAAAGGGATGCCGCACGAGATTCAGGCTCCGGTTAGAATAGGGGTACACCATGGCGCACACGATAAGGGTAATAGTCGCGAAGGTTGGCCTCGACGGGCACGACAGGGGGGCCAAGATCATCGCCCGCGCCCTGCGCGACGCGGGGATGGAGGTCATCTACACCGGCCTCCACCAGACCCCCGAGCAGATCGTTGAGGCGGCCATCCAGGAGGACGCCGACGCGATCGGCATCTCCATCCTCTCAGGCGCCCACATGACACTCGTACCCCGCATAATCGAACTCCTCGAAGAGAACGAAGCCGAGGACATCCTCGTCTTCGTCGGTGGCACCATCCCCAAAGAAGACATCACCCGGCTCAAAGAACTCGGTGTCGGCGAAGTCTTCACCCCGGGAACGCCGACGAAGAAAGCTGTAGAGTACGTCCAGCAGGCAGTGCCTGCCGGACATAGCTAGTCAGCATCTCAGCACGCCGCCCTAGGGGCGGCTTGTCAGCTAGTCAGCAAAAACAAAAAGCTGAAATGCTGAAGTGCTGACCAGCTGAAATGCTGCCGACCGAAGGGAGGCATGTGGACTACGTCACTATACAACACGACGACAGCGTCGCCGTCCTGACAATCGACCGCCAGGAGAGGTTGAATGCCCTGGACCCTCAGGTGGTCGAGGAGATCGGGCAGGCGCTACTGGAGCTCGAGGCCGAAGCGCCCCGTGCGATCGTCGTCACGGGAGCGGGCGAGCGGGCTTTTGTAGCTGGGGCCGACATAACAGCGATGAGCGTCATGGATCCTCTGGAGGCCAAGCGTTTCTCCGAGATCGGCCACGCCGCGATGGCCCTCCTCGACAGGAGTCCTGTTCCGACCATAGCCGCGGTGAACGGCTTCGCGCTCGGCGGAGGTTGTGAGGTCGCGCTCGCATGTGACGTCAGGATAGCCGCCGAGAACGCGACCTTCGGCTTCCCCGAGGTCGGCCTCGGTATACTCCCCGGCATGGGCGGCACCCAACGCCTGCCGCGTCTGATCGGGCCTGCCCTGGCCAAGGAGATGATCTTCACCGGCCGCCGCATAAGCGCCGAGGAGGCAAGGGAGATAGGCCTAGTAAACCGCGTCGTCGCCGAGGGCGAAGCGTTGAATGCGGCCATGGAGCTTGCGGCCGAGATCTCCGCCAACGGGCCCCTCGCCGTCAGGCACGCGAAGTCTGCCGCGAACCGCGCGCTCGACGTCGACCTCGTAAGCGGCCTCGAGTACGAGGCGGACCAGTTCGCCCTGCTCTTCGCCACCAAGGACGCCCGCGAAGGCATGAACGCCTTCTCCGAGAAGCGCAAGCCGGAGTTCGAAGGACGATAGCCCACGAGACCAAGATCCGGGTCCGCTACGGCGAGATCGACGCCCAAGGGCACGTAAACAACGCTACCTATCTCTCTTACTTCGAGGTCGGACGCGTGGAGTGGCTGCGTGCCACGGGCCACTCTTACAGGGAGATGGAGCGCACGGGACGCGGCCTCGTCGTCGTGGAGGCGCTCCTTCACTACCGCAGACCAGCCTTCTTCGACGACGAGCTGACCTTGAGTACGCACCTCGCCGAACTTGGCAAAGTCTCCCTCCGCTTCGAATACGAGGTGCTCAAGGACAAAGAAGTGCTCGTCACGGGCCACACCCGCCACGCCTGTGTCGACCTGGCCACCGGCAAACCCGTCAAGATGCCAGAAGAATTGCTCCGGCTCGCACGAGGAAGGCCGTAATACGGAATTCGCATGATCACTATCCCGCCGTATACAAGCTGCGCGAGCGCGACTCCTACCCTATTGCCTCCAGCGTTACCGATGAACCTCTCTTCGAGCTCGTCAGGTAGGCGGCCTTCGCCTTGCGCGGCGCGAAAGGAGAAAGGATGACCGATTTGGACCCGCAGCGAGAGACCCTTCAAAGAGAGTATCCGGATCCTTCGGTGCTGGGAGGAGAGATCGGCCTCTGGATCGCGAGCTCGGCTCTGGGCCTCATGCCCGCCACCCAGGCTAATGAGGCGGCGGCCGAGATCGAGGAGTTGGGCTACGCGGCGCTGTGGTTCGGCGAGGCCCAGGGCAGGGAGGCCTTCACCAACGCCTCGATGTTCCTCAGTGCCACGAGCCATCTGGTCGTGGCCACCGGCATCGCCAACATCTTCGTGCGCGACGCCTGGGCCACGAACGCCGCGGCCATGACGCTCGCGGGCGCCTACCCGGACCGCTTCGTCCTGGGACTGGGCGTGAGCCACAGACCGATGGTCGAGATGCGCGGCCACGACTACAGCTCACCTCTCTCGACCATGCGCTCCTACCTCAAAGACATGCGCCAAGCACGCTTCGAAGCCGTGCCCCCGGAGCACGACCCGCCCTGGATCCTCGCGGCCCTCGGACCCAGAATGCTTGAGCTCTCAAGAGAGCTCGCCGGCGGCGCCCACCCTTACCTGGTGACCCCGCAGCACACCGCCGGAGCCCGCGTGATCCTGGGCGAAGGCCCCCTACTGGTCGTGGAGCAGGCGGTGGCCCCGACGAGCGAGCGCGAGGAGGCCCTGAGGTTGGCCCGCTCCCACCTGAGCCGCTACATGCTGCTGACAAACTACCGCAACAGCTGGCTCCGCCAAGGCTTCAGCGAAGAGGATCTCTCGGGCGACGGCAGCGATCGGCTCGCGGAAGGACTGGTGGCCTGGGGATCCGAGAGCGACATACAAAAGCGGGTGGGCGAACACCTCTCGGCCGGCGCCGATCAGGTGTGCGTTCAGGTGCTGACGGATGGACCCGCGGAGGGTCTCAGGGAGCGATGGCGTTATCTCGCTCCCGTTCTCCTGGAGTAGTACTACCGTGCACAGTAGTGTAGAAGCGATGACAGCTGCGCAGATAAGCGCGGATGTCGCTCTGCCTACCTTCGACTCGTGCGCCAGGAGGTAACCTTGCCTCTCGCAATGCCCGCGCGCCTACCGAAGTGTGCTCGAGCCGGTCACCCTGTGTCGTTCATCGTGGCGATGGGGTGACAGTTAGAGGACTTTATGGGAGAGCGTCACGGAAAACCGCGTGGATCGAGTACGACCGGTCGTCGCATCCCTTCCGAGAGGACCTTATAGGAGGTGCGATCCGAATGGTAAACGGGAAGGTGGCGGTCCCGCAGACACCCGGTATCGGGGTCGAGGTCGACCGTGAGATACTCGACCGATACGGTCGCCGGGCTCACTAAGCTCCTATCCCAGGCCGTACTCTTCTCGACTGCTAAACTCAGACCCCGTGAACCCTCTCCTCGGACAGCACGCACACAGGCTCTCCGAAGCCGGGGTAGCAGGCAGTCGCACATCCCACGGCGCCGAGAACAACCTCTACAAGATAGGGCTGCTCCTCGAGCAGGACGAGTCCAACACGTTCGGGATGGAGGATCTGCTGCGGGACGTGAGCTTCGGGGAGGCCTACGACGCCGTTGCCCATCAGATCGGCAACCCGCCGGACAGGGAGGAGAATCCGGGACGGGGGTGCATAGACCCGGCGCGCACGGCAACGGGGCTGATCGAGGCCGGAGAGCGAATAGAGGCCGTTGCAGGCTCGGGCGGACGTCTGATCTTCGCAACCGGACATCCGGGCGCTCTTATCCTCTATTACCTCGGGCTCGCCCGGTGGACGCAGGAACTGGGTGGCGAAGTTCTGACCGTCCAGACGCGTGGTCTCTACCAGCGGGGAGTCTCACTGGACTGGGCGGAGTCGGTAGCCACCCTCGGCGACGGGGCCAGCCTGTTCCATACCCACGACCCCGAACCCATGAGGGATGTGCTGCGGCAGACGGGGGCGGTCGACCTTGTGGTCGCCGACCACGGTTTCGCGGGGGCCGCGATCTCCGCCGGTCTCCCCACTGTCGTGGTGATGGACACCAACGATCCAGCCTTCGCCGTGGTCGCCGGGCGCGGCACCGACGTGACGGTCGTGCCCATGGACGACAACCGCCCACTGAACTCCTACGCAACTGCGCTAGACGTAGTGCGAAAGAGCGCCTGATACGCAATCCGCAGGATTACGTCCGCGGTGTGTAACCTCCTCTCCCGTCATTCCCGCGAAACTTGTCCCCGCGAAAGCGGGGAGCGGGAATCCACGAAGGCATACATTCGGCGCTTCCAACCAGAAACTGTCACAGTGAATCAGACCGTTTCGTCTTATTCGTAGAGTGAGATGGCGAGCACAAAGCACGAAAGCCATATTCGGAGGTCGCCTCAGGAATGCGAGGTCAGACCATGGTAAACCGCGTCGAGGTCTTCGATCAGAACAGGCCGCTATTGTTCTCCATCGCCTACAGGATGATGGGCAGCGTAATGGAAGCCGAGGACGCGGTGCAGGAGGCCTATCTTCGCTGGCAGCGTGCCTCTGAAGACGAGGTTCGTTCTCCCTCTGCCTACCTCGCGAAGGTAGTTACCCGCCTGTGCATCGACAGGTTGCGCTCCGCCAGGGTGCGCCGCGAGCAGTACGTCGGCCCCTGGCTGCCCGAGCCGGTGCTCGGAGAACAGGCCCAAGAGATCGGGAGCAAGGCCGAACTCGAAGACACGCTCTCGATGGCGTTCCTGGTCTTGCTCGAGAGCCTCACCCCCGTGGAGCGGGCCGTGTTCCTGCTAAGGGAGGTCTTCGACTACGAGTACGCAGAGATAGCATCCCTCATCGGAAAGAGCGAGGCCAACTGCCGCCAGATCTCACGCCGCGCCAGGCAGTCAGTGGCGGCCAGGCGACCCCGCTTCGAAAGTTCCCCACAGGAGGAGGAACGCCTGATGGAGGGCTTCCTAGGGGCCAGCGTCGCCGGCGACATGGAGACCCTGCTCCAGCTGCTCTCGGAGGATGTGACCCTCTACTCCGATGGTGGGGGGAAGACGCGCGCCGCGCTGAGACCCATCTACGGCGCCGACAAGGTCGCACGTTTCCTCAGCGGAATACTAGGCAACATCCCGCCCGACTTCGCCGTAAGGCAGACGCGCGTCAACGGAAGACCAGGCCTCGTCGGCTACTTCGGGGACGGCAGTCCCCACAGCGTGGTGAGCATCGAGGTGGCCGAGGGGAGCATCAAGGCCATCCGGCTCGTCGTCAACCCCGAGAAGCTCGAGAAAGTGCCGCCGCTCGAGCAGGCGGAAGTAGAGGAGGGTTCGATGTGAACCTGGCGCAGATCCTGAAATCATTAGACAAACAGTGGGCTGTCTTGCTGACCACCTATAAGCGCGACGGAACCCCGGTCGGCACCGCGGTCAACGTCGTGGTGGAGGGGGATCACGCCTACTTCCGTACCTGGGACACGGCGTGGAAGTTGAGGCGCATCCGAAACATTCCCGAGGTCGAATTCGCCCCCTCCACGCCGCATGGCAGGCCGACCGGGCCCGCGATACGGGCCCACGCCAGGGTGCTCGAAGGCGAAGAGTCGGCCCGCGCCGGACAGCTGCTCGCCCGCAAGTATCCCGTGTCACACGGTCTCCTGGTCCCGCTGGTCCACTGCCTCAGGGGCAACAAGACCATGCACGTCGAGCTGAGTCCGGCGGGAGATGCCAGAGAAGCTGACTAGCTGAAGTGCTGACCAGCGCTGATTGCGGAAGGGTGACCCTTCCGCAATCAGCTAGGAGCCATCCGGATCGCCCCGTCGAGCCTGATGACCTCGCCGTTGAGCATCTCGTTCTCGACGATGTGTTTGACGAGTGCCGCGTACTCTTCCGGCTTCCCGAGACGGGGCGGGAAAGGGACCTGTTTGCCTAACGACTCGCGGGCTGCTTCGGGCAGACCGGCCATCATCGGGGTATCGAAGATGCCGGGGGCGATGGTCAAGACGCGGATGCCACTCCTGGCGAGCTCGCGGGCGACGGGGAGGGTCAAAGCGACGACGCCGCCCTTGGACGCGGCGTAGGCTACCTGCCCGATCTGACCGTCGAACGCCGCCACGCTGGCCGTGTTGACGATGACGCCACGCTCTCCACCCTCGAGCGGCTCGTTTTGGGAGATGGCCTCTGCGGCGAGCCTGATGACGTTGAAGGTGCCGATGAGGTTGACCTGCACGACGTTCGCGAAAGAGTCGAGCGAATGCGGCCCTTCTCTCCCGAGTACCTTCTCCGCGCTTGCGACCCCGGCGCAGTTTACGGCGCCGCGTAGCTCTCCCACCTCCAGAGCCTCGCCCACGGCTGCGCGGACGCTGTCGTCGTCGGTGACGTCGGTCTCGACGAAGCGGCCGTCTTCGGGAGCCTCGCCCTTGAGGTCGGCGACGACGACACGGGCGCCCGACGCGGCCAGCATGTCGACCGTGGCTGCGCCGAGGCCCGAGCCGCCGCCCGCAACGAGGAACGTGTTCCCTTCTATCCTCACACTCTACCTCCCCGGTTGCGGATAGCTCGTTCTCAAGACAGCATCCCAGGCCCTGTCCGGCAGCAGACGCCTGAGCCCGAGAAACAGGCGTGCTGATGGTGTAACAGCGTAGCGGCTCCGAGGGCTCTGGGCGGAGATAGCCCGTTCTATGGCCTCGGCGACCGCCTCGGGACCGCCACTCAGCCTGGAGATAGGCCCCCGCTCGTAAGTCTCCATCGTCGCCCTCGCAACTGCCTCATCGAAGCCCGCATAGGGACCGTCTTCCGAGCCGCCCATCGACCCAACCGCGGCGTGTGCGAAGCCGGTGCGGATGAGGCCGGGTTCTATGACAGAAACCCTTACACCGAAGCCCTCTACCTCGAAGCGCAGGGCGTCGCTTAGCGCTTCGACGGCGTGCTTGGTCGCGTGGTAGTAACCGGCGCCTGGGAACGTCAGCTTCCCACCCATGGAGGAGACGTTGACGATCCTGCCGTACCCCTGCCGCCGCATTCCCGGCAACACGAGCTGGCACATCCGCACCAGCCCGAAGACGTTTGTCTCGAATTGGCTGCGCACCTTATCTATCGGCACGGCCTCGACGGCCCCTGACTGGCTGTAGCCCGCGTTGTTGACGAGCGAGCCGACGGCCTCTTCCTGCCGCTCGACCTCCTCTACGGCCGAGCGCATAGAGTCCTCGTCGGTCACGTCGAGGGGTAGGAGCAAGCAGCCACGCCTTTCGAGCGGGGCTATCATCTCGACATCGCGGGCCGTGGCATAGACTCTGCAGCCCACGTCGGCGAGGCGCTCGGCGGTGGCCCACCCGATGCCCGAGGAACAGCCGGTGATCAGAACTGCTTTGGAGACGTTCAATTCTCTACCCTTCTACCACCGTCAGCGTGATCCTGCTCGGTCGCCCCGCGTCGTGGAAGATGGTCTGGTGGGCTACCTCGGTGCGGGAGGAGTCGAACGTGCTCGCGCCGGTGTTGAGGTTGCGCTCCCAGCGGGGATGGGAACTGGATGTGATCTCCACCCGTATCCTGTGCCCGGGGAGGAAGGTGATACCCGTTGCCCACAGATCTATGATGTACTCGTACACTCGTCCCGGCTCGATGGACGAGGGCGCCACGGGCCTCACCACGCCGGGCGCCGGATAGCTCTCCCTGGCACTTGCCCTCAGGATGCCGTCAGCCACACACATCGCCAGCCCGTCGGGATACACGTCGACGAGCCTCGCCACGAAGTCCGTGTCGGGGGCGGAGGAGGCCGCAAAAAGCGTGGCGTAGACGGAACCTAAGACCGTAAGAGGACTCTCCAGGGCCGGGCTCGTGTAGACGAGCACGTCGGGCCTGCCTTCGATGGGACGCTGATCCCTCGGCCCCGAGCCGTGAATGGCCGCCATAAGTATGGGACCGCCCAACGTGGGGACGGGGTCATCGGGGTCGTAGTCGTAGCGTGCGGGCTCATCCCCTGCTCCGCCTGGCTCCCGGCGCAGCGAGCTGTCGGAGCGCAAGTGCCACGTCTCCTCACGCGACCCTGGAGGCGGCCAGTCCTCGTAGCCGCGCCAGCGGTTCTCTCCCATGACGAAGATCCGTACTGGAGGCTTGCCTTCCAGCGCATTCTCGTCCCCCTTCAAGGTCGCGTCGAACCACTGGAGGTGGGCATCTGTCAGGTCGCCGCTGTAGTCCAAAAACATGCCTGAGCTTCCGATACCGAAGTCGAGCTCGCCTAAGGTGCTGCCGAAATCCCCGTGCGTCCACGGGCCGACAATCAGGTGCGGCGGACGCATCCCGGCCTCGCGAGAGCGTTCTTTCATCGCCCCGTACTGGCGGAGCGTCTCTCCGATAAAGCAGTCGTACCAGCCGCCGATGTGGAAGGTCGGCGCTTCTATGTTGTGGTACTTGCCCTCGATGTTGAGGTACTCCCAGCCCTCGTGGTCGACGCCGCGCCCGAAGCCTCCTTCCACGAAGGGGGCCAGTTCGTCCGGGTTCGGGAGGTCCGTTAGCGGCAGGACGTCGTAGCCACCGCCGGCGAGGAGGGTGTCTATGGTGTGGATCACCTCGGGGAGCTTCTCCCCGAGGCGATCGCGGTCGCCTGAGTACTTGCGGAAGAGAAGGTCGAGGGTGAGCGACGTCTGGGCCCAGTACTGCATCAGACCGAGTTCCTGGACGCCGCCGCGCATCTGGACGCCGTTTAAGTGGTTGCCCCAGGTGAGGCCGGGGACCATGCTCTTCAGCGAGGGCGGCCGCATGACGGCGGCGTGCCACTGGGTCTTGCCGAAGTACGAGAGACCGTACATGCCGACCGATCCGTTGGAACCCGGGAGCTTCGCGGCCCACTCCACGGTGTCGTAGCCGTCTTCGTACTCCTTGACGAAGGGGACGAATTTTCCTTCAGAGCGGTAGCGTCCGCGCACGTCCTGCACGACGACGATGTAGCCGGCCTCAGCCGCCCTTACGGGATCCAGGACCGCCCCGTCCGAAGGGAGATCCTTGCCGTAGGGGAGGCGCGTCAGGAGGACAGGATACGTACCACCGCCGGTAGGTCGGTAGACGTTGGACATCAAGGTAGTGCCGTCGCGCATCCCGGCGGGGACTTTCTTCTGGAGGAGGACCTCTACCATAAAGCGTACCCGCGGAGCAGCACGAAGCCGGCCCCGATGACCTTCACCCTAGCTCTTCGAGGATCTGTAGCCTTCGAACTGCTCGCGCAGCTTCAACTTCTGGAACTTGCCCGTTGCGGTCATCGGGATGGCCTCTACGAACTCGTAGGCGTCGGGCAACCAGAACCTCGCGAAGTCCTCTTCGAGGTGGCCGTGCAGCTCGTCCTCCGTCGCGCTCTCGCCCTCCTTTAGGACGATGGCGGCCAGAGGCCTCTCGTCCCACTTCTCGTGGGGGATGGCGATCACACAGGCCTGGGAGACGGCGGGGTGGGCCATAAGGGCGTTCTCGAGCTCGACCGATGAGATCCACTCCCCACCGCTCTTTATGAGGTCTTTACTGCGGTCGGTGATCTGGATGAACCCGAAACGGTCTATGGTGACGACGTCCCCGGTCTTGAACCACCCATCATCCGTGAACTTGTCGTCCCCCTCGGGCGCCTCGTAATAAGTGCTGGCGACCCACGGGCCGCGGACTTCGAGTTCGCCCATCGTCTCCCCGTCCCACGGGATCAGGCCCTCGTCGCCGCGGGCGCGTATCTCCACGAAAGGCACGGGATAGCCCTGCCTGGCCTCGTACTCGAGCTGCTCCTCCTCGGGGAGCTTCTTCATCTCCGTGGTCAGGTTGGCCACGGTCCCGATGGGGCTCATCTCCGTCATGCCCCAGGCGTGGACGACCTGGATCCCATGCCGCTCCTTGTAGTCTTTTATGAGCGCCTTGGGCGCCGCAGATCCTCCGATGACCATCGCCCGCAGCTTAGACAGGTCGTACTTCTCAGGCTCCGCGTCGAGCGCCTGCAATACAGCGAGGAAGACCGTAGGGACACCAGCGGTCAGGGTCACCCCTTCCTGCTCCAGGTCCTCGAGGAGGCTCGCAGGGTCCAGGTTCGGGCCTGGCATCATCAGCTTTGCCCCGACGAGGACGGAGGCGAAGGGCAGGCCCCACGCGTTGACGTGGAACATCGGGACGACGGGTAGTATGCAGTCGGCCTCGGAGAGCGCGAACGTGTTGCCCATCGCCACCATCATGGAGTGGAGTACCGTCGAGCGGTGGGAGTAGAGGGCCCCCTTCGGGCGTCCCGTCGTCCCCGAGGTGTAGCACATCGCGGCAGCCTGCTTCTCGTCGAAGTCAGGGTACTCGAAGTCGGCCTCGTCGGCGCCCCCGATCAGGTCCTCGTAGGAGATCATACCGTCGGGCACGTCCCCACCCTCCGTCACGATTACGGCGTGCTCTACGTTCGTACGCCCCCTGAACTTCTCGAAGACGGGCACGAGGGTCTCGTCGACGAGCATGACCTTATCATCGGCGTGGCCTGCGATGTAGGCGAGGTCGTCCTCGTGCAGCCGTGGGTTCAGGGTGTGCAACACAAGGCCCGATGACGGTACGCCGATGTACGCTTCGAGGTGCTGGTAGGTGTTCCAGCCGAGCGTGCCGACCCTGTCGCCTGGCTCGAGGCCCAGGTTCCCGAGGGCAACGGCGAGCTTCTTGGCGCGAGAGACGAAATCGGCGTAGGTGTGCCTGTGGAAAGACTTGTCCGGACGGCGGGTGACGATCTCGCGGTACCCGTAGAGCTGTTCAGCCCGCCTCAGGAAGTAGGGCAGGGTTAGTTGGAAGTCCTGAATGAGTCCCTCTAGCATCTCGTCTCCTCTGTAGGTAGCGTGCAGGGCCCGTATAGATACGGCCCCCTGGCGCCTGTACTCCCTCTCCCGGAAAGCGTTGCTGAAGGCGATCTTAGCAGGCAGAATGAAAGGGGGTCAAGATTGGAGCCGGGTGGGAGAGGAACGCTTCGAGGTTTTGGCGGTGACGCTCTTCGGGAAGATAGTGGTGGCCAGCTACGCGACGCTCGAACAGGCCGAGTGGCAAGCCAGGAAGTTAGGCGAAGAGGCCGAACGAAACCCGCGCGGCTACGTTCTGTACCTGGTGCGGACGACGGGAGGATCGACCGGAGAACGATAACAGGTCCCCGCCGGAGGTATCAGGGTCCCGACCGGGCGGCGAAGCCGGCGCTGCTATCGTAGAATTGTCTGAGGGTTTCGGAACAAAGAGGAGGTTGGATGGCGACGGAGTACCTGCAGTTCGCCGGGACGCTGGTGTTCTTCCTGGGGTTACTGGTCGGGTCTTACTGGTTCGTCTACGTGCCGAGCCACGGCGACAGTGATACAGGAGACGATGGTTGAGGCCGGTGTGTACGGCCTTCCAGGGAGTGTGAGGTAGCTTGCAGGTATCGGCCAAGACCGACTACGCGCTCAGGGCCGCATCCGAGCTCGCCCGGGCTGCGACCGAAGAGGCGGGCCCCATAAAGGGGGATTGGATCTCGCAGACCCAGGGCATCCCGAAGAAGTTCATGGAGAACATACTGCACGACCTGAAACGCTCAGGGATAGTTCGTACCAGGCGCGGCGCCTCGGGCGGCTACTGGCTCGCGCTGCCAGCCGAGGAGATCTCGCTCGCCGCCATCATACGCGCCGTCGAAGGACCCCTCGCGAACGTCAGGGGCGAGTGGCCCGAGGCGGTAGAGTACCAGGGCGCTGCCGAGCACCTGCAGGAGGTCTGGATCGCGGTCCGCGCCAACCTGCGCGCCGTCCTCGAGTCCGTAACCCTCGCCGACATCGTCAACGGAGAACTACCCTCCTCGATCACAAAGCTTACACGCGACCCAGAAGCGTGGGTGCATCACTAGCTGGTCAGCACTTCAGCATTTCAGCTTGTCAGCTTGAGGGCGTCCGTCACCCCCGCGGCCCCATGACCTGTCATTCCCGCGAAAGCGGGGAGCGTGGACCCACTGCCGCGGCAGCACCTCTTCACTGGCGTCCACAAGCGATTTACGTATCACAACACCCTTCGGTCCGGTCGAACTATCAAGGTCCGCATCGCTTGCCGGTCCAAACCTGAAACCTGATGCCTGAAGCCCCGCTTTGCTTCGCGAAGCGCTTGACTTCCTGGGTGGCCGTGGTTACGCTCGCGCTATTGTTCACTTAGTAAGTGGAGATGAATTGGGAAGAGAGCAGGTTACGGAGAGGACGGAGGTCAAGCCGGTCGGCTTCTGGGAGGCTTTCTGGTTCTGGGCAAAGCTTGGCTTCATCAACTTCGGTGGGCCTGCGGGCCAGATCGCGATCATGCACAGGGAGTTGGTCGAGAGGAAACGATGGGTCTCCGAGGGCCAGTATTTGAGGGCGCTCAACTTCTGCATGTTATTGCCTGGCCCTGAGGCCCAGCAGGTCGCGACGTATATCGGGTGGAGGTTGCACGGGACGGTGGGGGGGACTGTGGCCGGTTCCTTCTTCGTCATCCCTTCCATCTTCGTGCTATGGCTCCTCTCGTACCTGGCCGTAGCCCACTCGGACGTGCCGGCGATCACGGGGCTCCTCTACGGGATCCAACCGGTCGTGATAGCAATCGTCGTGGAGGCTGTCCTGCGGATCGCCAAGCGTGCCCTCAACCACTACCTGCTCATAGGCTTCGCGGTCGCTGCGTTCGTCGCCCTGTATTTCCTGTCGGTTCCCTTCCCACTCGTGGTGCTCGCCGCCGCCATCGGTGGGCTTCTCCTGAGCCGCGCGGTGCCTGAAGCCTTCCAAAGCGGCGGGCACGGCTCCTCGCAGGAGGAAGAGTCGGCGGTAGACCGGGTCGAATCCGGTGGCCGGCCCTCGATGCTGCGTAACCTGAGGCTCCTTGGTACGTTTCTGGTGCTCTGGGCGGTGCCTGTCGGGGCCGTGTGGATCTGGCGTGGTGGGGAGGACGTGCTCTTCAGGGAAGCCCTCTTCTTTACGGGGGCAGCCTTCGTCACCTTCGGCGGCGCGTACGCGGTTTTGAGCTACATATCGGACATAGCGGTCAACCATTACGGGTGGCTCACGGCCGACCAGATGGTGCAGGGACTGGGGCTCGCCGAGTCCACGCCGGGGCCGCTCATCATGGTCACCGAGTACGTCGGGTTTATCGGGGCGTACAACGACCCCGGCCCCTTCGCCCCCCTGCTTTACGGGACTCTGGGGGCTTTGATCACCACCTACGCGACGTTCTTGCCGTGTTTCCTGTTCATCTTCCTGCTCGCCCCGTACATAGAACTCCTGGCCAACAACGAGAGGATCAGGGCCGTCCTAGTGGGGGTTACGGCTGCGGTCGTTGGTGTGATCGCCAACCTCGCTGTGTACTTCGCCGCGCAGGTCCTGTTCCCCGACGGCCTCTCTTTTCAAGGGCTCGACATTTTCGCCCTGATTGTGGCCGTCGCATCGTTCATCGTGCTGCAAAGGTTCAAGGTTCCGATCTATCTCATGGTCCCCGCCGGCGCCGTCGTAGGGATGGTGTGGACTCTCCTGTAAAGGGTGCAGGATATTTTGGCTCATCCTGATCCGTCACCTCCCGACGCTGCGACCCTCCCTCCACACCCACATTGCGGGGTAGACTCTCCCGTGTGGCCCCTCTGAAAATAGAAATCTCCGGGCTCGGCTACGCGGTCGGCGGCGTGGAGATCCTGAAAGGCGTGGATGCCAGGGTGCCCGACGGCGAGATCACCGCTGTCGTGGGGCCCTCGGGGGCGGGGAAGAGCACCTTGCTCCGCGCCATCAACCGCCTCATTGAGCCGTCTTCCGGGGAGATCTACCTCGACGGGGAGCCGACGAGTGGGCTAGACCCGCTTCAGCTGCGGCGACGGGTAGGGATGGTCTTCCAGATCCCGCTCTGTTCGGAGACACGGTCGAGGAAGCGGTTCTCTACGGGGCGCGTCTCTCCGGCAGGGACGCGGACCCTGGACGGCTGCTCGGGATGGTGAGCCTGGACGTTTCGCTGAAAGGACGTGACCCGCAGGCACTCTCCGTCGGTCAGCAGCAGCGCGTCTCTGTTGCCCGCGCCCTCGCCCTCGAGCCGGAGGCGCTCTTGCTCGACGAGCCGACGAGCGCCCTTGACGAGGCCGCGCGCCGCAGGATCGAGGAACTCGTAAGGGACCTGAACGCCAGGCTGGGGCTTACGATGGTCTTCGTCAGCCACGATCTCTCCCAGGTCGAGCGCGTCGCCGACCAGGTCGTCGTGCTGGCTGAGGTGAGGATCGTAGGGGCCTGGGATAGGGAGGATTTCTTCTCCGACGCGGGAGAGCGCGCACGGCAGTTTATCGCGGGGAGGCTCTAGGATGGCAGGATTGCAGACGGTTACCTCGGCGCTTCTAACCCTCGGGCTCGTCGCCGTTGCGGTGGTCCTCAGCCTCTACGAGAGGCTCGATCTGGAAAAGGACATCGGTGTCGCCGTGGTCCGTTCCTTCGTGCAACTCGCCGCGATAGGATACGTCATAAACTTCATCTTCGGGCTGAGGAACATCGGGGTAGTAATTCTGCTGTTAGCCGGCATGGTCCTCTTCGCCGCCTGGACCTCGGCGCGCAGGGCCAAATACGTACCGCGGGCCTTCCTCTTCTCAGCCGTCGCCGTGGGGGTGGCGGCTGTGGCGACCTTGGGGATATTGCTCACGCTCAGGATCGTACCCGCCACGGCACGGTACCTGATCCCCCTCGGCGGCATGGTGATCGGGAACTCCATGAACGCCGCCAGCCTGACAATGACCCGTATCCGCGATGACGTGGCCGAACAAAGGCTCAAGCTCGAGGCGGCCCTCGCCCTCGGGGCAACGAGCCGCCAGGCCGTAGCCCCCATCCTCAGAACCGCGCTCCAGCGTGCTCTCATCCCCCTGATAGACGCCACGAAGACGACAGGAATAATCTTCCTGCCTGGCGCGATGGTAGGCATGATCATCGCCGGCGCCGACCCACTGGAAGCGGTGCGCCTCCAGATCGTCGTCCTGTACATGCTCCTGGGTAGCGTCTCCATCGCCGCGATCCTGGTCGGCACGCTCGCCTACCGCTCCTTCTTCACCCCACGCCACCAGCTCAGAACGACGCACAACAGCTGAAACGCTAGAATGGCTTGCTGGTACCACCGGTCGGGCGCACCACCAGGACAGGGCAGTGGGCGTGACGGACTACCGAGTCGGCGACGTTGCCCATGAGGGCGCGTTTCATACCACCGAACCCGCGGCTGCCGATCACTATCATGCCGGCGTCGATGTCCTCGGCAAGGTGTACTATCGCCTCGTCCCTCTTTTCATCCATTTTCAGGTGGGCGATCGCGACGTTGCCCCCCGCCTCCTCGATCTTCGCGACCTGTTCGTCGAGTATCTCCTGTGCCTCCCTTCTTAGATCCTCGCGCCGCGTCTCGGCGAATTCGTCGTAGACGGCACCGGGGAACGTGCGCCCGACCGCGACGACGTGTAGTCGCGAGCCGGTGCTCTGGGCGAGATCTATCGCTACCTCAGCCGCAAGATCCGCGTGCGGTGAACCGTCGGTGGCCAGTAGGATGTGCGTCGGAAAGATACTCAACTTCCTCTCCTTTCGTAGAGGCGTTCCTTACAAGGCTATTCTCAGCCTGGTCGAACCATCAAAGTGGTACACATCACCCTCTGATCCCAGGCTCTGGTTCGCAGGCAAGAGCTGATGCCTGAAGCCGCGGCTTGCGAAGCAAACCGCTCTCAGATCGGTTCGTCGCGAGGTTCGACCAATACCTCGTTTACGGCGACGTGCTCGGGCTGCGCGAGCGCGTGCACCACCGACGCTGCGACGTCCTCAGGGTCTAGCACCCTACTTTCGCCCGGCTGTCCGTACTCCTTTAGCGCTTCCTCATCCGCGCTCATCGAGATCAGATCCGTCGCCACGTTGCCGGGCTGGATGGTTGTCACCTTCACCCCCGTCCCCGACGTCTCCAGCCGCAAACCCTGGGAGAACGCCTCCACGAAGAACTTGCTCGCCGAGTAGACCGCGAGGCCGGGAAAGACTTTCCGTCCGGCGTCAGAGGAGATCGTGACGATGTGTCCCCGTCCTCTCTCCAGCATCCCGGGTAGCACAGCACCGACGCAGTTGAGGACCCCCTTGCAGTTGACATCGATGGTCTGCTCCCACTCCTGCTCGCGGCCGTTCTTCATCAGGGTGTAGTACATAACGCCGGCGCAGTTTACGAGGATCTCTACGGCATCAAGCTCTTCCTCTGCGCGCGCCACGAGAGAGTCGACCTGATCCCGGTTCGTAACATCGGTAGGCGCGACGATGCTCCTCTGGCCATCACGGCTGTCGAGACCAGACTGGACCTCTAGGAGCGCATCCTGGCGACGGGCTGCGAGCGCGACGTGGGCGCCCTCCGCGTTCAGGGCCCTGGCCACGGCGGCGCCGATGCCGCTCGAGGCCCCGGTCACCACAGCGACCCTGTGCTGGAGAGATCCCGCCTCCACGAGCAGATTATTCTCTCACAGCGGTGTTCACAAGAATTGATTCTGCTTTCCCAATGGGCTGACAAGCTGACCGGCGCGGCCTTGGGAAGGCTTGGGCCTTCCCAAGGCCGCTATCAGCGGGAGTTCCAGTTGTACTCTGTCTCCTGCGCCTCCCGGGGCCAGAGGTAGCCGAAGAACTCCAGCCTCTCTATGACCTTGCGGGCGCTCTCCTCAGGGGTCTCCTCGTCGGTCTTCAGGACGAGATCGGGGGCGTTCGGCGGTTCGTATGGGTCGGAGACACCTGTAAACTGCTCTATCTCCCCCGAGAAGGCTTTCTTGTAGAGGCCCTTCACATCCCGCTCGGCGCAAACCTCCAGTGGGGCATCGACGAAGACCTCGACGAAGTCCACGATCCTGCGCCGCACCTGGTCGCGCGCCTCCTTGTAAGGCGAGATGGCGCTGACGATTACACCCACCCCGTTGCGCGTAAGGAGGTTGGCCACAAAGCCTATCCTGAGTACGTTTATGTTGCGGTCTTCCCTGGAGAAGGTGAGGCCTTTAGAGAGGTTGGTCCTCACTATGTCCCCGTCGAGGACCTCCACGGGCCGCTCCCTCTCGCGCAGCTCGCGCTCGACGATCTCGGATATGGTCGTCTTGCCCGCCCCGGATAATCCGGTGAACCACAGCGTGAATCCGCGTTCTTCGTTCATATACCTTCCTTTCGACGTTCGAACCGACTTTTAAGCCGTATGTTATATACCCTTCTCAGCCCTGCTCACACGATGATCGTGGGGTCGTTGGGGGAGAGCCCATCAGGGTCGTTGAGCTCGGCGCCTTCTGGCGCGGGCACGTCCCCGTCGAGGAGCGGGTCTTTCGTCTCGACCATCCACGCCTGGAGCCTCCCGCGCAACTCCTCTAGCGTTCCAGCGTGGGCGGGGTCGCCGGCGAGGTTGTGCGCCTCGTTCGGGTCGAACACGATATCGTAGAGTTGCTCTCGGGGGATAGTACGCTCTCCCCACCCATGCGAGAGCAGCAGGTCCTTGCTCGGGCCGTCGTCTGTGTTCGGCAGGACGGGCCTCATGCGGTCTCCGAAGCGCCGGATGTACTTCCAGCGGTGGGTGCGCACGCACCGCTCCGGCTCGTAGGCGACATGGTAGGTCTTCTCGGCGAAGATGACGTCCCTGACCTCTTCGGCCTCCCCGCTTACGAGCGGGAGGAGCGATTCGCCCTGCAGCCACTCTGGCCTCTCGACGCCGGCAAGATCACAGACCGTCGGGAAGAGGTCTATGTGGGAGACCAGGGCGTCGCTCGCCTTGCCGCCGGTGAACCCGCCGGGACCGCGCAGGATGAGCATTACGCCAAGACCCCTGTCATAGAGGGTGGCCTTAGCTCCTGGGAAGGCGAGGCCGTGGTCGGTCGTGCAGATAACGAGGGTGTCCTCGGCGAGCCCTTCGGCGTCGAGGGCGTCGAGAACGGCTCCTACGCCCCTGTCGAGCGAGCGGGCGCTCTCCTGGAAGGCAGCCATGTCGAGGCGCGTCTCGGGGGCATCAGGCAAGTTGGGCGGGGGGATGACGTAGTTGGCCTTCTTCGGAGAGCTCGGGCGGAACCACTCGCGGTGGGTCTCGAAGAACCCGACAGAGAGGAAAAACGGCCTGTCGCTTGCGCGTTCTAGCAGGTCGAGCGTCACGGGCACGACATCGTCTGTGTGACTGGTGCTGATCTTGATGACCTCGTCGTAGCCGATGACGTCTGGCTTCTTGGATATGTGCTGCTCCCCGATCAGGGCCGACCAGTAACCGAGCTCATGCAGAGTATGCACGATGTGGTGCCTGTAATCCCTGAGCGAGAACCCGCGGTGGGCGAGCCCTACCATCCCGTTGGAGTGGGCGTACTGGCCGGTAAGCAAACAGGCCCGGCTACCCGAACACGTCGGGGCCGCGCAGAACGCCTTGCGGAAGAGCACGCCCTCCTCGGCGAGCCGCTGGATGTTCGGTGTCCTGACGGAGTGGCCATACGGTCTGACCCACCGCCCTGTGTCGTGCGAGTGGATGTAGAGGATGTTCGGAAGATCCGGCAATTCTTATCCCTTCTGGACAGATTTCACGGCCGCACGCTCGTTGTACAGACGGACCCACCTCTCGGAGAGCTCGTCGGCCTGCCGCCTCATTTTAGGCTCGGTCACGGCAAAATTCTCCGGGGTGGGGATCCCTATGCCATCGAGAAGCCACAACACAGTCCCCCGATAGTCTTCGACGAACTCCTCGTAGACCACCTCGAGGGGCTCCACACCGCACCCCTCAAAGAAGCTCCTCCAGGCGGCATTGTGTTCATCTATGCGCAGCTTGAGGTGACTTACCGCTGCAAAGCTGAAACGCAAGCCCTGCCCACCAACGTCCTCGTCAGAGTCCTTGCGCCACTGCTGGGTCTGGAGCGCCTTCCATAAAGAGACGGCCTGGCGGGTGGTGTCGCTGCGACGCATCCAGACGAACCGTCGAAGGTTGGGCAATACTGAGGCGGGCACCTCGCACGGACGGACGTCAGGCGCGAACGTTCGGCGCGCCAGGCGGACGAAGTCTCGAAAATACGCCCACATGATCTTGGTCCCAAGCACGCCGTTCTCGGTCGTGCCCTCATCAAGCGCTCCTTCTACAAGCCTCCCGAATTCGGGAGGCCTCCACTTAGGATCCCTGCGCGCCGGATGCTCGGAGTACCTGCCGCCGTACTCGCCCAGAACGTCCCTGAACTCGGGATCGTCGAGGAGCGCCCACACCTCAGGGTCGTTGGACCGCTGGAAGTAGTCGCGCGGTTGCCTGGCACGCCCCGTCTCGAGCAATACCTCGAAATGCTCCGCAGGGTGGCCCGCTATCCCCGTGTCATCGAGCGCCGCACACAGCAGCGTGCTCCCGCTGCGCGGCGTCGCGCAGATCAAATACGATAGCATCGGCTTAGCGAGCCCGGATCGTGCACCCATAAAGCCTCCTGAGTACGTGACCAATCTCTACTATAATCACTTTGTCTATTGCAATGGCATAGAATACACGAAACCTGCACCGGATCAACAGTTCCAAACGCCGCAATCACCTGTCCTCAACCACGCAAGGACGCAGAAGGAAGCCACCCGCTTGACGCCTCGAGAACGGTCGTATACCCTATTGTATACTTATAAAGTAGACAAAAACGAACGGAGTGGAGGTAGGAGGATGAAGTGGGAGCTGGACCTCTGGTACGAGCTCTGGAACAGGGCCGGCAGTCAGGGATTGGATACCTGGTACGACCCATGGGGTGAGACCTCTCGTGGCCCCGACACCGGATGTACACTGGGTGCCGATAGTTCGGATAAGATGGAAGAAGGGTCTCCGGAAGGCGCTTGACCGGCTTGTCCCTATCTACTCTCGACCTGCTGACCCTCCATAAGCACCTCTATGACTTCGGGGCGGGAGAACTCTGGGGGCGGGTACTCGCCTTTGGAGAGCATCTCGCGCACCTTCGTTCCCGAGAGGAAGACGTGCGAGTCGGGGTCGTGCGGGCAGGTCTTCGATGAGCCCATGCCACCGCACTCCGTGCAGAAGAACGCGTGCTCGAAGAAGAGCGGTGTGATCCCCAGCTCCTCAGGCTCGAACTCCTCAAAGATATGCTGGGCGTCGTAGGTCCCGTAGTAGCTGCCGACGCCGGCGTGGTCGCGGCCTACGATGAAGTGCGAGCAGCCGTAGTTCTTGCGGCAAATGGCGTGGAAGATTGCCTCCCTCGGGCCGGCGTAGCGCATCGCCGCCGGGAAGACCGCGAGCATCGTGCGGTCTTCCGGATAGTAGCGGTCCAGGATCACCTCGTAAGACCTCATCCTCACGTCTGCGGGTATGTCATCTGACTTGGTCTCCCCAACGAGTGGGTTCAGGAGGAGTCCGTCCACCGTTTCGAGGGCGCTCTTCTGGATGTACTCGTGCGCCCGATGGACGGGGTTCCTGGTCTGGAAGCCGACGATCCGCTTCCAACCCTTCTCTGCAAACGCAGCCCTGAGCTGCGCCGGCGTGTAGTAGTAGCGGGGAAAACGCCCCTCATCGGGCGCGCGCAACAGCTCCACCTCGCCGCCGAGCAGGACGTCGCCTTGCCTGTAGACGGCGGCGACGCCAGGATGTTCGGCGTCGGTCGTCCTGTAGACCATCCTGGCCTCGCGCTCCTTATCGTAGCCGTACATATCTTCGAGCACCATGGTGGCCACTGGCTCCCCTGTGCCGTCCACCAGGGCTATCTCGGAGCCTTCCGAGAGCTTGCTGGCCTGCCCCTCGTCGACAGACACGGTGACGGGCAGGCTCCAGGCGAGACCGCTTCCAAGGCGCATGTCCTCGACCACGCTTTCGTACTCTTCGCGCAGCATGAACCCTTCGAGAGGGCTGAAGACCCCGGTCGAGATCATCTGCAGGTCCGATAGGGCCCGCGGGCTCAAAGGAACCTTCGGTAGCTCCGCCGCCTCCATCGAACGCTCCCTGCGCTCCTCCTCGGGGATCACGCGGTCTATGAGTTCCCCCCCGTGCGGGGCTATCGCGGTCTCTGTTCTAAGCAAGATCTTCTCCTTGTCGTCTTGTGTTCCTGAGTTCCTGGCTGAGCGCCGCGCCACCGATGGGATCGCATACGCGGCCACCTCGTAGTAGTAGGGCAAACAGTGCTCGTAGGCGGCCCGGAGCTCCTCTGGCAGCTCGGGGTCCAGGCGCTCGGCCGGCTCTATGCCCGTGCTGCTCTCTGCATCCTCGTGCCATCCTTCCCAGTTCTCCCATCTCCTGACATCCCTCGACTCCCACGTGAGGGAGCCCGACCTGAAAGGCACCTCCAGGTGCTCGCAGTAGCCGGCCAGCACACCAGCAGGATTCTCCGAGAAGGTCATCGCGTCGACGACGGCAACGTCCTCCCCCGCGTCCGTCGCATAACGGAAGAGCCTGTACAGATCCTCGTAGCCGGTCTCCTCCAGCGTAAAGTCCGGCCACATCTTCTGCAGCGAGACCAGCACGTACTTCGGGTCCCTCACGATAAAGGTATTGACGAACCGCGAGGCGAACTCGGGGCTCAACACCTTCTTCGCATGGTAGGCCATGTCCTTGAGGAAGACGCGCTGCTCGCGCGGCCTGAACACATCCTCGAGCACCCTCTCGTAACTGTACTCGGCCTTCGGCTCGGCATCCGCAAAGCGGTCACTCAAACGGTCCTCTCCATAGTAGTATGAGGCCGAAAACGGCTCGTGTAGAACCTCGAAGTCGTCCCTCTCCACAAAGACCCTCTCGAACGCGGTAGATATGGAGCGGGGCACGGCCCATAACGCAACGGGTTTGCTCTGCGTCACTTGCGCCTTTCTCTCGTAATACAGCGGGTAAGCGTCCGGCCTCTCCTGTTCCTCAAGGCACGTCGCCGGCCGATAACCTATTTAGCCTACTGGATTAGTAGGCATCGGAGAACTGTAAACCAGCATCATTTCGGGGTCAAGACAATCCGCCGGTTCTTCTCTGGAGAGCAAAGCGGCAGTGCGGAGGTACTGACGAACTGAAACCTGCAGCCTGAGGCGACCTTCTCAAAAGTTAGGAAGCCGCCCCGCGGCGTCTTTCTGGGCGTACTCCTCGAACATCATTCTCACTGTCTCGGGCTCGGCTTCGGCCAAGTCCCTCGTCTGTCCTACATCGTTCACGGCGTCGAAGAGGTGGGGATCGGTACCGTCGCTACGGCAGAACATCACCCTGTGCTCGTCCCGGCAGCACACGTAGTTTCTGTAGCCCTGGGTGAAGTGATCCCTCGGCACCTGCGGCTCCTTGCCCTGCAAGATGGGAGCCAGGTCCTGCCCGTCCATGGGCTGGGGCTGCTGTACCCCGAGGAAGCCGAGGATCGTCGGCGCGACGTCGTGGGTCGAGGCGTAGAAGTCGCTGCTCCTGCCGGCCCCGTCGCCCTGTGGGTGCCTCACCATGAGCACGGTGTCCGTCAGTTCGGGGTAGAGGGCGTAGAAGAGCTTACCCGTGTAGCCGTGCTCCCCGAGGAGATGGCCATGATCTGAGACGACCACGAGCAGGGTCCTCTCCATCACCCCGAGCTCGTGCGCCCTCTCGATGAACTTCCCGAGCCAGCGGTCCATCATGGTGACCTCTGCGGCGTAGAGCGCCCTCATCCTGAGGAGCTGGCGGTCGGTTAGGTAGTCGTCCTTGCCGTAGTTGTCGTCCAGGGGTTCCTTACCCTTGTATCCGTCGTCATAGAGGGAGACATACTCCCCCGGCGGGTCCCAGGGTTCGTGGGGATCGTAGCAATCTGCCACCAGGAAGAAGGGCCGACTTTCCCCTGCAGCCGTCTCGAGCGCATCCATGGCATCCGAGAACACCCTGGGGGCGAACCAGTCTTCCTCGCCGTCGCGGCCCTTGACGTTGGCCAGGTACTGGCGGGCCTTCCTGCCTTCTCCGAGGATGATGTAGCGTCTTCGCATCTCTTCCTCGTTGATGGAGGCAGGGTCCTTGTAGCGGTCGTTCTCCTGGCCCCGGATCTCGCGGTAAATCCCGAAGCCCCGGTCGAAGTTCATGGGGAACTGCACGTAGGCGTCGGTCACGAGGTAGGTGCCGAAACCCTCTTTCGCCAGTGTCTCCGCCACCGTGGTCTGGCCGTCAGGGATCGGCCGCCACCCGAAGTGGGGCGGCTTGGTGGGCCAGGTCCTCATCCCCGTGTGAATGGCACGCCTTGCCGGTATCGTGGGCATAGCATCAGGGTGAGACTGGGTGAAGACCATGCTCTCCTCGGCGATGGTATCGAGGGTTGGGGTGTGAATCCAGTCGTTGCCGTAGACGCCGACGTGATCCTTCCTCAAGGTGTCTATGATCACCAGGATCACGTTCGGACCAGCGCCCCCGCCGGGAAGATACTCTTCAGGCAGCCGCGGCACCTTATCGGCGAAGCCCGAGCACCCGGCCGCGCCGAGCAAGGACGCACCGGCCGCACCCGCTCCGGCGACCTTCAAGAAATCCCTGCGCGTTATCTTGCTCAACTCAGGCGACTCTCGCAACGTTCACAAAACCCGCACTGTACCAGCTGACATGCTGACTAGCTGGTTACTTCGCGGAGACTACCGGTTTCGACTTCATAGATAAAGCCGCGCACGCTCTCCTTGTGGGGGATGAACGGGCTGCTCTTGATGCGGGCGATGGACTGGCGCAGGTTCTCGTCGAGGTCGGAGAAAGACTCCATGGCGAAGTGGGGCTTCATACCCACCTCTTCGTGGATCTGTTGCTTGAGCTCGTCGTCTGAGAAGGTGAGCATCCCGCAGTCCGTGTGCTGTATCACCATGATCTCGCGCGTTCCGAGCAGGCGCTGGGAGATAACCAGGGAGCGGATTTCGTCGTCGGTTATGACCCCGCCGGCGTTGCGTATGACGTGCGCGTCGCCTTCCTGGAGTCCGAGCATGACGTGCGGGCTCAAACGGGCGTCCATGCAGGTGACCACGGCTATGTGTTTGCCCGGAGGCATCGGCAGGTCGCCCTTGTCGAAACTGCGGGCGTACGCCTCGTTGTTCTTCAACAACTCGTCGGTTACGCTCATCCTTCGCTCCTCTCTGTTGGAGGCTTCAGGCTACAGGTTTCAGGCTTCAGTAGGTATAGCTGATGCCTGTTGCCTGAAACCTGTAGCCTATCACGCCATATTCGCCTTGAGTGCGTCGGCCAGATGATAGACAGGCGTGAGTGTGTCCGGGTTCTCTGTTTCCATGTACTCGACGAATTCCTCCTCCGTGTCGAAGAGCATCTTGGGGTTGTCCTTCTTCTCCACTTTCAGGGTCGAGTGCTCGCGGCCGTTGTAGTCGTGTCCGGGGTAGACGAGCAGGTCGTCGGGGAGGGCCCGGTAGATGTAGTAGAGTGTGTGGTATTGGCGGACCGCGTTGCCGTTGGGGAGGTCCGTGCGCCCGCAAGAACCTATGAGCAGCGCGTCGGCGGTCAGGATGCGGCCTAGGAGTACGATGGAGACCAGGTCCTTGGCGTGTCCCGGGGTATGGATGAACTTGATGGAAATGTCGCCGACCCGGAGACGGTCGCCGTCCTCGACCCTTATGTCCACGCAGCTCGCAGGGGCATTCTCGTGCATCACGATCTTCGCCGTCGTCTTGGACTTCAGCTCCCTGGCTCCGGAGATGTGGTCGGCGTGGGTGTGAGTATCCACAATGTAGGCTGGCTTGAGACCGTGCTCGAAGACGTAGTCGAGCATGGGCTCGACCATCTCTAGTTCGGGATCGATTATGGCGGCCGCACGGGCGTCGGCGACGACGTAGCCGAGGCATCCGCGCTCGACCCGGAACTGCTCGAAAAGATAGTCCTGGTCGCTCTCTTTCACGGGCGTTCCTCCTTCCCGGCGCCGCAAAGTCTCCATCCTAGGGCACCTCGACGGGTGCCCGACGACGCCGTCGTGGAGGTATCGTAGAGCATTTCAGAGAGTTAGCCAGTCAGCACTTCAGCTGGTCAGCACTTCAGCCGGCCATCAGCAAAAAGGCTGACAAGCTGACTGGCTGAAATGCTGACCAGCGCGGGTTGGGGGAAGGATCCTTCCCCCAACCCGCCGTCACGCAGACTTTCCGACCACCCTCCAACGGTCGATCGCCTCGCGGCGGGGGGCCAGGTACTCTTCCGGTGTGCGCACCCCCTCGAGGAATGAGAGGGCTTGCTCGGCGAGCAGCTGGCCTTCGCCGCCGCGCGTCCCCCACTCGTTGTCCTGCTCGCCGCGGTCGCGGATGAGGTCGTAGAGCTCTGGCGCGTCGTCTGGGCCGCCCAGGATCAAGGACCGCTCAGGCGTCGTTACGGTCAGAGGCATGTAGTCGGCGATCCTGCGCGCCTTGGAGTCGATGGCCGTGACGATCTCACCCTCCGCCAGATACAGCGGCCAGGAACTGACCACGAGCGGCCTGTGTACCTTCCTGGTCCCGTCGAGGACGCCGCCGAAGGAGTCGCCCGTCATGGTTGTAGGTACTCCCCCAAGGCCGACCAGGTCCAAGATCGTAGGCGCCAGGTCAGGGGCTGTCGTCATCGCCTGCGTGCGGCCTGGCTCAAGTCCAGGTCCACGCACCATGAGCGGGATGTTGGTGAGCTCCTTGTAGAGCGGCGAGCGCTCGACCGTGAGCAGCCAGGACTCCTGCAGCCACTCCGGGAGCGAAGAGTCTTCGCTGACCTCGGCCTCCGGGTCGTGCACCCACTCTGCCTTGCCGAAGTAGTCGTGCTCCCCGAAATAGAAGCCGTGGTCCGAGGTGAAGAAGACGAGCGTGTTCTCCCTGAGGCCGAGCGCGTCAAGCTTCGCCAGGAACCGCCCGATCCAGAAGTCCACCATCGTTACCTCGCCGCAGTAGGTGGCATGGCCGAGATCCACGTCGTCCTTCTGTAGTCCAGCCTTCTTCCAGTTGCCGTAGGCGGGGTAGATCTGCTCTCCCGCGTATCCTTCCCTGTACCTCGCGGTGTAGTACTCAGGCGCATCCCATGGTTCGTGCGGGTCCCAGGTGTCGACGTAGAGGAAGAACTGCTCGTCGTGGTGGCGCTCCAACCACCGCTCGGCCTGCGTCACCGTGCGCGCGACCATCCTGTCCTCCTCGGAACGCCACGTCGAGCGCGCGTCGGTCCGCTCGTGCGGCCTCGTGTCGTCGCCCTGGCCCCTGACCCAGATGAAGTCGTCGAAGCCCCGGTCGTACCCGAAGCCGTTACGGATGAAGAAAGGCGTGTCGACGACACCCATCGTATGGTAGCCGGCCTTGGAGAGGACATCCGGCAACGTCGTCAGATGCCTCGGCAAGGGCTCCCAACCCATGTGGGTGTACGAAAACGTCCCCGTCAGCATGTCGGCCCGCGCCGGCATCGTGGGAAAGGATGAGACCACGTGCTGGTCGAAAACAACCGAAGAACGCGCGAACTCATCAAGGTGCGGCGTGCTGATGAACGGGTTCCCGTACGCTCCAAGGTGGTCCCTGCGGAATGTGTCCGCCACGATCATCACCACATTAGGACGCTCCATCTTTTCCTCTCTTGCTCTCTTTGCCTACTAAGTTTATTAACAATAACGCAGAGGACTCTAGAACAGGTTCGTCGTCGCGTCAAGAGTATTTGCGTAGAATTTTTAAGATTTCCGAACCATTCTTGACCCTTGTGCAACTCTGTTATTGCGGCATTCTGGGTCGTTCTGGCCCGAGATGTTGGTACCCCGGCAAGGTTGAGGACCTGTAAGGTGTGCTTGCGCATCTTTGCAACTCTTAGTTGCCAGCTGGGCTGATCTGTGGTGCAGCAGGCCCTGGGATATCCGCCGGCAGAGGCCGGCCTCGTGTAAAACCTCTTCGTTGAGGGTTGACAAGTACGAGGTGCTGATTTAGTGTTGCTTTCGCTCACAATTGTCCAGTAAACTAATCAACAAACTAGGACTGATGAACAAAGTTGCACGTGCGAGGAGAAGATGAGGGAGCACAAGAGGATAGTAACGGTCGGAAGGTTTGTCGCTGTATCGCTAGCGCTCGTAGGTGTGGTAATCCTGGCGGGCTGCGGGGGCGCCTCCAGTGCCGGGGGCGGTGGAAGCACGAGCCTCACCCTGGTGGCCTATTCGACACCGGAGGCGGCCTACGAGGCGTTGGTACCGCAGTTCCGGAAGACCGACGCCGGCAAAGGGATAGAGTTCAAGACCTCATTCGACAGTTCGGGTGAGCAGAGCCGGGCGGTCGAGTCGGGGCTGCCGGCCGACGTGGTGGAGTTCTCGCTCGAGCCTGACATGACCCGGCTCGTCGACGCCGGGCTCGTCGACCCGGACTGGAACAAGGACGAGTACGACGGCATGGTGACCGACTCGGTAGTCGTCATCGCCTTCCGCAAGGGCAACCCCTTGGGCATAGAGGGCTGGGATGATCTGACCAAGCCTGGGG